>Ga0307477_10000672_pt1 | contig 34363 bp, 34 predicted proteins | sample atmos_gasesECM2C_FD_203316 | JGI IMG/M metagenome (GOLD analysis project Ga0307477, IMG submission 203316) | Hardwood forest soil microbial communities from Morgan-Monroe State Forest, Indiana, United States - atmos_gasesECM2C_515 | ecosystem: Environmental > Terrestrial > Soil > Temperate...
CGAAATGCGCACCTACGGGGGGCCGTGGGAATATGCCGATACTCATTGTGCCAAGTGTGGAAAGCTCATCCGCCGCTTCGATGCAGCCTAATACCAACCTTATCGAAATGAGGGAAGCCAATCGGACGTTGTACACCAGCGGATTGATGGATGCCAGACTGCCCGCTCTTGCTGTACAAAGATCAATTACCTTGACACGGTAGAGGTCGCTGGTTCGAGTCCAGTCGTGCCTACCATATTTCTCAAAGGTTTAGCGGTCCACTGTCCGTTTTCCGTTGCTTCAAAACGCTCCATTAGCTGCTTAAGTTCTTTCTTGCTTCTTTGAGTCATTCCGACGCAGATTCTCACTCCCCCGGCTAACACAAATAACATAAATAATAAGGATGTGGGACTACGTGGCGTCGGGACAATCCCGAACGCGTTATGAGGGCCCTCGCAAACCTGTAACCGGCTCAGCCCTATCGAATTTGAAATCATCGAAGGTCAGCGGCCCGCCGCTTTGCTGCTGGTCATAATGACGCTCGTGCACGACACTCGACCCGTTCCATCGGCGGAAAGTACGCCAGGTCACGGTGCAGGTCTTACCAGACGCCCCGACCAATTTCAGAACCCACGCAGAATGCGTCTCACCAACAGCATCTCCAGCAATCGCGCGCTCTTGAATGGATATCGACACCCCACCGACTTCGGCCATTATGTGAAGGGGGACCAAGAAGTTCAGGAGCAGTGAGCGCAGTGTTGTCTTTCCACGAATTGGTTCTTCCGCAGTCTCGCTGGTTACTTCGATATCATCGGCGTAAAATTCGTCAAAGATCTGAAGATATTCCTCGAAACTTCTGCTGATCTCGGCCCGAACGATGGCCGCATTTAAGGCGCGATCCGCGTTCTGAAAACGCACGTACGGATCGGGCTCAAAGTAATCAGCTAAGATCAAGCTACGTTGTTCAGTCATTGGAATTCCTCCTTTACTACTTGGCTCACGACATCCGGTCATTGGGGTTGCAGCATGAGATCGTTGAACTGCGTCACAAACGCACCTTCATTGGGGCCAGGATTATTGCGCAGGGGTTTGGCCCGTTCCACAAGAATCTCTTCGGCATCCGTACCGAGCACCTTGATCGTCTCGTCGATGAACTCTCTCAAAGGCATTGCTCTGGGTTCCTCATTGCTGTTCATTAAATCTGTCTGCACCCACGGTGGCACGATCTCCAGAACGCTGACCGAAGTACCTCTCAGCTTGTATCGTTGCGAGAGTGTGTAGGTGTGCAGCGCCGCCTTCGTGGATGAATACACCGCGGTTAGCGCGAGCGGGACGTACCCCAAAACAGATGTGTTGTAGATGACCGCTGCCTTTTCCTGCTTCTTCAGGTGCCCGATCAATGCCGAAGTCAGCCGAATCGGCCCTAGCAAATTAGTGGTAACAGTGGACGTGAGTACGCCATCGTCGATGACGCCGGCTGAGTCGTCGGCTTGCATGATGCCCGCGTTATTGATGAGCACATTCAGGTTCGGAAAATCAGCGATCAATCGCTTGGAAACCGACGCGATGCTGACGGGGTCTTCCACGTTCAACTCCACCGACTTCATTCCGGGATTCGCTTTCGTTGTCGCTTCGAGATGACCCTTGCGTCGACCGGAGATGATGACCTGATTACCGAGCCCGTGCAACGCCTCAGCCAATCCACGACCGATGCCCGAACCACCGCCTGTGATGAAGATCGTATTTCCAGTTAAGTTCATGGCCTTGCTCCTACCTTTCCTTAGAACGTCGTTGACTCTTCGCGCGTTTCAGCGACTCTGTCTCCAATCAGATCGAGCTGCACACTGAGCGGTGCGGTGATGCCGGCAAAGCTCATTATGAACCGCTCGGTTCTATATGATGATGGGTGCGCATCCGGGATGCAAGAAATATTGAACTATTCAGTTCGTTATCGGATAATAAGAGACGTGGGGCGCCCGAAGAACTTTAGTCGAGAGGAAGTGTTGGCTAAGGCTATGCCTGTCTTCTGGAAGCATGGGTTTTCCGACACGAGCCTTCAGGAACTGGAACGAGCTACGGGGGTGAACAAGTCCGGTTTGTATTCGGAGTTCCGGGACAAGGAGGATCTTTTTGTTGCGTGTCTTCGGTTCTATCTCGAAAGCCAGGAAAAGAGAGGACTCCTCACTAAGAAGCCTTTGGGCTGGGACAACGTGGCAACATTTCTCAAACATGGACCTCTCAACAAGGAGGAGCAGAAGGGATGCTTTTCCGTTAACTCCATGCGGGAGCTCGCCATACTTCCGGACGAAGCTCAGGTGATCGTGGCAGAGAGCCGAGCAACGTTGCAACGCCTTCTCGCCATGAATATTAAAGCGGAGAAACCTAGGATGGATCCCTGCTTGATTGCGGAGATGGTGTTGGCCTTCTTCTCCGGATTGTGCATTGAGCGCAATCTTAAATCCGCCAAGGCCTCGTCGACCGGGAAGATTGAGAGTCTTATGAAGATCCTTCGCAGCCTCTAATCGAGCGAATCCAGGCCGCTACGCCACTTCGAGTGGTTCAGCCAGCACATCCCAATTTTCGGATTGGGGCTCGCGTGGTGACAGGACTCTGCTCCGTCTAGCGGGGCGGAGCCCCGCCACCACACAAACTGTTGTCACTATGTTGTTTTCTGAATGATTCATCTGGCCCACGAGAACTCTAGTAGTGAACCGCGACTGGCTGGGGATCTCTGGAGGCTGCGGACTCGAGAATGGGGATGATTAACTGCATGACGAGCGGTATGACTTCTTCTGCCGTCGGACGGCTCGGAGTGCTGAACCATTCCTTGACAGCACCATAAATGGCCCAACTGGCAGCAGTGGCAATCATTTCGGGCGGTGGACCCGAAGCAGAGCAGGACTTCGGCATGCCTGCCACCAACACCCTGCGAATCGCTGTGATCACTGCCGCCTCGATCAGTGGTTCGAAGGCGCTTTGGCGCTGGCATTCCGTGCCACCTGCATGAGTCTGGGTCAGGTAGTCGCAGGTCGCCAGGATGACGGCCCTCACCGCAGACGGGCAGGTCCCGTCATAGCTGACATTGCGTTCGTTAAGCAGCGTATGGAAGCCACCGGCGACCATGGCTTCGAGCAAAGCATATTTGTCAGTGTAGTGATCGTAGAAAGTGGCGCGGTTGACGGTGGCGGCCTCGGTGATGTCCTGTACGGCGATCTCGTCGAAGCTCTTGCTCTGCATGAGGTTACGCAGGGAACCCTGAAGGAGTTGCCGGGTTCGGCGTATCCGTGGATCGCGTACTTCGCAGTCGGAGATGGGCATTGGGTCCTCCTTCATTAGAGGGTAGCATAGAGAAAAAGAATCCGAAAAACAACGCACGTCGTCTACAGTATACGACACTAGTTGTCTAAACATCTTCCGTCGCCTCGAAGATCGACTATGCCCACTCTGTTACGTGTGGATTCGAGCCCGATCGAATAGAAAGGAACCGATACATTTATGAAGATCGCAACCGTAATTGCGCGGATTCTGCTTGGCCTGCTGTTCCTGGTCATGGGACTAAACGGTTTTCTTCACTTCATCCCTATGCCTCCGCCGACCGGTCTGGCGGGACAGTACTTCACCGTGTTGTTTGTTTCGCATTACATGGTGCTCGTCTTTCTGCTGCAGGTTATCGGTGGAGCGCTCCTGCTGGCGAACCGCTTTATTCCACTGGCGCTGATCCTGCTAGGACCCATCCTGGTGAACATTCTCTTGTTCCATTCGCTGATGGCACAGGCCGGTCTACCGCTGGCTTTGTTGACGACAGCGCTCTGGGGCATTGTATTTTACGGAGTGCGCCGGGCATTTGCCGGTGTGTTCGTGCAGCGGGTGCAGACTGAGGCAGAGAGGCGCCTTGCCTCGGATTTGTAATTTCGAGAACAGGCCTTGCGAGAGGAGGGACAACGATGGAAATAGGCATCGACAGCTTTGTTGAAAATACGCCAGACCCCGTGAGCGGTGTCGCGATCAGTCCTGCCGAGCGCGTGCACGATCTGCTCGAAGAGATCGTCCTCGCCGACCAGGCCGGTCTCGATGTCTTCGGGATCGGTGAACACCATCGCCAGGAGTACGTCTCTTCCGCACCGGCCATTCTCCTCGCTGCTGCAGCCGCTCGCACCAAGCGCATCCGTCTCACCAGCGCAGTCACCGTTCTCAGTTCCGACGATCCTGTACGTGTCTTCCAGGACTTCGCCACAGTTGACCTGATCTCGCAGGGACGCGCTGAAATCACCATCGGCCGCGGCTCTTTTATCGAATCCTATCCGCTTTTCGGCTTCGACTTGAACGACTACGACGAGCTCTTTGCGGAAAAGCTCGACCTCCTGCTTAACATTCGCGAGAACGTCCGCGTTCACTGGTCGGGAAAACATCGTTCCGCTCACCGGGCAGGGCGTCTATCCGCGCCCGGTACAGAACCCGCTGCCGGTGTGGATCGGAGTCGGCGGAACACCCAAGTCCTTTGCTCGCGCCGGTGCACTCGGTCTTCCGCTCGCAGTTGCCATCATTGGCGGCGAGCCACAACGCTTTCGTCCACTCGTTGATCTCTATCGTGAGGCTGGCCACCGCGCAGGCCACGCCCCAGAGCTGCTCACCGTCGGCGTTCATGCGATCGGTTTCCTTGCCGACACCACCGCGCAGGCCGGCGATGACATCTTCCCAGCTTATTCGTACATCTTTAGCCGAATCGGCAAGGAACGCGGGTGGCCGCCCGTAACCCGCGCGCAGTTCGACGCCACACGAGGCCCCACGGGCGCGCTGCTCGTCGGAGGCCCTGAAGCTGTTGCAGAGAAGATCCTCTCCATCGATGAAGTCCTCGGTGGCATCTCCCGCATCTCGATTCAACTCACTCCCGGCTCGCTTCCGCATGCCAAGGTGATGCACGCCATTGAACTCCTCGGCGCCCAGGTTGCGCCGATGGTCAGGAAAGAAGCTGCGGTTACCGCGGTAAGTGCTGTGTCGTAAGAAGCCGAAAGCAAGGATAGGCTTTCAAAAGTTCAGCCAAGGGAGCCGCCCGAATCTCGAACGCACAAGCGGCATCTAATCGTGCGATGACATCCGTAGCGAATAGCTCCGAGCAGGCTCGGCAGTCCGAGGACGTTCGCCTGGCGGTTGACACGATCCCCGCGCTCGCGTGGTCCGCTCGTTCGGACGGCTCCGCTGACTTCTTTAATCAGCGCTGGCTCGACTATACCGGCCTCTCCGCTGAACAGGCGCTTGATTGGGGCTGGACGGTTGCGCTTCACCCGGACGATCTGAGCGGACTTGTGGATTACTGACGATCTGTTCTGGCTTCCGTGCCGAATCGCAGACTTCGCAGAACGCAATATCGGCGAAGGCCGGTGACACGACGCAGGAAAAATAGCCCGGGCGATGTCGGCGGGGCCAGATAACGTTTCTGCGTCCGCACAAATCATCGATACAGATGCGCAGGGCAAGATGGTAGTTCTGCGCGAGGGGAACAACGGTTTCACCTGCATGCCAGGAAATCCTAAGGTTGTTGGCGAACCGCCCATGTGTGTCGATGCCGCTTCGATGCAGTGGTTCGCTGACGCCAAAGCTCACAAACCTAAACCAACCAACACAGTCCCTGGCATCACCTACATGCTGGCCGGAGCCTCTCAGCGAAGCGATTCAGATCCAAATGACACGACCAGCATGCCCATCGACGTCGGTCCGCACTGGATGATCATGTGGCCGTTCGATCCGAAGACCACCGGACTTCCAGTCACTCATCGCGATGCCGGAGCCTACATCATGTTTGCCGGATCGCCCTACGCGCATGTGCACATCATGGGGCGTCCATAAGACGATTCAGCACGTCGGGGCGTTCAATGGTCATGAACTGTGGTTGAAACAGATCGCCGGTTAAGCGGCGGGTTGTATACGGGAATTTTTGACTCTCGGGTGCAATCGCGAAGAAATCGTATTTTCCACTTGATGGAGAAGGGCATATGAGCGATCACAGTAAACAAAAATCCGCCAATTCCCGTCGTTCGTTCATTGTCGGATCTGGCGGCGTACTGGCAGCCGCTGCTGCCCTCACAAAAACAACGGTTGGCGGAGGTCTTGAACGCGAAAGTCTGGTGGTTCCAGCAAGTCCATCGACGCCTCGGTATACGGAGCATCATATTCCGCGAGACGGCGTTTCCCTTCATGTAGAAGACCACGGCAGCGGTAAGCCGGTGCTCTTGCTACATGGGTGGCCGGACTCTTCGTATCTTTGGCGCAACCAGATTCCATTCCTTCTCGCGAATGGCTTCCGCGCCATCGCACCCGACCAGCGTGGCTTCGGGCGCTCCGATCGCCCGGAAGGAGTGGCCGCATATTCCCTGCAGAACGCGGTCGCCGATTTGGTAGGCATTCTCGACGCGCTAGATATCGACGCAGCCGACATTGTTGCTCACGACTGGGGAGCCGCTGTGGCATGGCTGACGGCTACTGCCCACCCGAATCGCGTTCGCAGGCTTGTCGTTCTTTCGGTGCCACATCCACTTGCGCCATATACGTTGCGGCAGCGGGAGATGGCCTGGTACATGCTGTTTTTCCAGTTCGAGGGAATTGCCGAGGCGTGGCTGCAGCACGACAACTGGGCGCTGTTCCGGGAAATGCTCCGAGGCAACGGTGATCTCGATCGTTACGTCTCAGACCTGTCCAGAACAGATGCTCTAAAGGCATCGCTCAACTGGTACCGCGCGAACCTCGCGCCGCGCCTGCCGGGGTCGCCTCCCAAACTGCCGCCCGTGGAGGCTCCAACTCTCGGCATCTGGTCCTCAAACGATCACTACCTCGACGGTGAACGCATGAAGATGTCGGAACAATTCGTGAAAGCACAGTGGCGCTACGAGCAGATTGATGACGCCAGCCACTGGATTCCATTGGACGCGCCCGACCGGCTGAACCAGCTCCTCATCGAGTGGCTGGGCTGAAGCGAGAAAACATTCGCTTTTTCTTGCAACGTCACTTGTGTCGCGTTACTCCAAAGGAGAAGAGCAATTCGACACATCAGTCCTCATTGTTGGAAAGGGGAAAACATATGCAGAATCAGAAGTCCGCAGTGCAAAGAAACCAGGCGCCCGCTAAAGAGGCTGGCGAATTCCTGATCGGAAATGATCTTCGGGTTACGCGCCTGGGATTCGGCGCGATGCGCATCACGGGGGATGGAATTTGGGGTGAGCCCGCAGATCGGGCTGAGGCCATCCGGGTTTTGCGGCGCGCTGTGGAATTGGGAATCAATTTCATCGACACCGCGGACTCCTATGGTCCCGGCGTGAGTGAAGAAATCATAGCTGAGGCGCTGCACCCGTATCCGGCAGGGCTGGTGATCGCCACCAAGGGCGGCTTTGACCGCCCAGGTCCCAACCAATGGGTTGAAAATGGAAAGCCAGAACACCTGAGATCCGCTTGCGAAGACAGCCTGCGCCGGTTGCGTCTGGACAGGATTGATCTTTATCAGTTGCATCGAATTGATCCCAAGGTGCCCGCCGAAGATCAGCTCGGCACTCTGAAGGATTTGCAGGCGCAGGGAAAAATCAAACACATCGGTTTATCGGAAGTGAGTGTGCGCCAGATTCAGTATGCGCGGACGATTGTTCCGATTGTGAGCGTTCAGAATCGTTACAGCGTCGCCGACCGCGGATCGGAAGATGTTCTGGAGTATTGCGAAAAAGAGAAGATGGGTTTTATTCCGTGGTTCCCACTGGCGGCCGGCCGTGTGTCCGGTTCTGACAGTCCTATCAGTCGTATTGCAACGCGATTGAAAGCCACGCCATCCCAGGTGGCTCTGGCATGGCTGCTGACTCGATCTCCAGTTATCCTGCCGATCCCAGGAACTTCCAGGGTCGAACATCTCGAAGAAAATGTGGCGGCAGCGGAGTTAAAGATCGACGCAAACAAGATGCAGGAACTAGACGGCTTGGCGCGTGCGAGCTAGGAAAAAGCAGCTAGGCCCGCGATGCGCGTACCCACGTTTTCGTCAGAGGTGAAATCAGAGGTGGAAAAGGAGAAATGCGATGTCCGCCGCCCCCCAAGCCACAATTCAACGTCCTCCGTTGCCGCCCTTTACACGCGAAACGGCTATTCAGAAGGTTCGACTGGCAGAAGATGCCTGGAACTCTCGTGATCCGGAAAAGGTGTCCCTGGCTTACACAGTTGACTCACGCTGGAGAAACCGCTCGGAATTCGTGAACGGAAGGCAGGAAATCGTCGCGTTTCTCAGACGCAAATGGACGAAAGAGCTGGACTATCGGCTGATCAAAGAGCTTTGGGCGTTTGAGGGAAGTCGTATCGCCGTCCGCTTTGCCTATGAATGGCACGATGACTCCAGGAATTGGTTTCGCTCGTATGGCAATGAGAATTGGGAGTTCGATGAGAACGGACTGATGCGCTTGAGGCTTGCTTCCATCAACGATCTGCCAATCAAGGAGACGGACCGCAAATATCACTGGGCACCGGGGCGCCGTCCGGATGATCATCTGGGACTAAGCGATCTTGGCTTCTAAGGGCTTTCTACGGCCCGTTACTCCTGGCACATTGGCCTGGCGGACGGTGCCGGCCGCCGAGTAAGTCAACCAATACTGTAGAGGAGACCTATCATGCCACTCGCTCGGATCGATCTTGCGGAGGGTAAGACTACCGACTACCGCAGGACAATCGGAGAAGTGGTCTATGACGCAGTGGTTGAAGTCTTGAAGGCCCCGAAGGACGACCGCTTCCAGGTCATCACGGAGCATCCAGCCCAAGATTTCATCTTTGATCCCAGCTTCTTGGGCATTCAGAGATCGAAAGATTGCGTTTTTATCCAAGTCACGCTCAATACTGGGCGAACCGTGGATCAGAAACGTGCCTTTTACAAAGCAATCGCAGACGGACTGCACGAGCGTCTCAGCCTGCGCCGCGAAGACGTGTTCATTTCTCTGGTTGAGGTCGGCAAAGAGAACTGGTCGTTTGGCAACGGTGAGGCGCAATACGCCAAATAACTTCACAGAGCAGGAGCCTCTAGGGGGCACGATGAAAGACGCCTACACTTTATGACTGCGAAACGATGCACCTGGGTCAGCTTGGAAAATCCGCTTATGCTCGAGTATCACGATCGCGAATGGGGTGTGCCAGTCCATGATGACCGAAAACACTTTGAGTTCCTTGTGCTCGAAGCAGCGCAGGCTGGGCTCAGTTGGTCGATCGTGCTCAAAAAGCGAGAGGGGTATCGCCGTGCCTTCAGCGAGTTCGATCCTGACAAAGTGGCGCGATATACCGAGAAACGAATCCAGAAGCTCACACTGAATCCGGCGATCATCCGGAACCGGATGAAAATCGAAGCTGCGGTACGCAACGCGCCGGGCGCTTCTTGCAATTCAGGAAGAGTTCGGGAGTTTTGATGCCTATTGCTGGCGGTTCGTCGATGGACGACCCAAGCTCAACCGGTGGAAGGCAATGCGGGAGATTCCGGCAACCTCAAGTGAATCGGACGCGTTTAGCAAGGATCTCAAACACCGGGGATTCAGCTTCGTTGGTTCGACCGTCGTTTATGCCCACATGCAGGCGGTCGGCATGGTGAACGATCACCTCGTCGACTGTTTCCGATACCGAGAGATTCGGCGGCTGGATTCTGTTTCGGAGCGCGCCGACTCGCCGGCACGGCCGCGCAGCCCGACGGCGCCGGCGCCATGATCGCCCGTGGGTGTTGGCTTAGCCTGGCTGCAGAGAGATTAGTCTTGATAAACGCGCAAGTGTGAAGCAATCCGCCTAGAATGAGGCCGGTTTCCAAATGGCTCAGTAGGAATAACTGGCGAAACTAATCCGAGCACAACACGGCTGTGCCCGGCCAAAAACTGAGGGAGACTCCACCCACCAAGCGTTACGATCCATCCCGGCAAATACCGTTGAAGTCTTGGCTCTCCAGCACAGATTTAGGAGCACCTAGCTTGGCGACGTTCAACATCGCACGGCCTACGCATTCCGTGGTTGTCACGTAGTTCGGGAAAAATCAACTTCCATACTGGATAGAGCGGCCCCATCATCGCGTAAACTGCTCCATACCATTTCGTCTTTGTCCGAATCCCGTGGAGTGGCTGGATGTAACCGGGACGGAACATGTATGCAGCCTTGAACGGCATCTGCAACAGCACGTTTTCTGTTTTGCCTTTCACCCGCGCCCACATTATGCGACCCCGCTCGGCACTATCGGTGCCCGCGCCCGACACATAAATAAACGTCATAGTCGGGTTGAGCTTGGCTAAGGTTCTAGCCGCGGAGATCGTGAGATCGTAGATCACGCGCTTATACGCCTCCTCGTTCATCCCTACTGCGGACACGCCTAGGCAGAAATTAAGGATGCGTCGTAGCCCGATAGCTTATCTTCAATAGCGGAGAGATCAAAAAGGTCGTTGTCTACGATTTCGTAGTTTCTCGTGCTGCTGTGCGGTGACATTGCGCCCAATAGCGAGGACGGTTTCCACCTCGGGATCGAGTAGACATTCGCGCAGGACGCCCTGTCCGACCATACCCGTCGCCGCGAGAAGAATCACCTTCACGTGTGACCGCCTTTCGACTCAATCTTGCATTGCTGAAATGGAATGACCGAGAGCTCGCAAGTCTTACTCGAACTGAAGCATTACAATCTCGGGATTCGATCCCAGCCGCAGCGGCGGTCCCCAAGTTCCCGCTCCGCTCGAAGTGAAAACCTGCATCTTCCCGATCCGGCTTAAGCCATACACAAACTGCCGATAAATCCGCCGCGCCATCCAACTCCACGGTAAGAACTGCCCAAGGTGCGTATGCCCGGATAGCTGGAGGGAAACGCCGGCGGCCTCCGCGATCTCGGGATGGTCAGGCGCGTGCGTCAACAGAATGCTCGCGCGCTCGCGATCCAAGCCGATGTCATGCAGCACGGACGCAAGCTGCCCGTTCTGTGTCGCGTGCCGGTACGGAATGCCAATAATCTGCAAACCGTCCACTTCCACCTTCTCATTGCTGAGCACGCGGACTCCGGCCGCCGCGATGGCATTCAGATACTTGCTGTCGTCCCCAAATTGCTCATGATTTCCCGCGACGAAATACACGCCGTGTGGCGCCACGAGGTCGCTCAATGGCTCCGCTGCTCGCCGTGCGTCGATGGCCGTCCCATCATACAAATCGCCCGCAACAAAAATCGCGTCTGGCTCTTCCCTTAAAATCTTTGCAACCAAGCGCCGCAGAAAACTGCCGTTTCGGACGTGCCCCAGGTGCACATCGCTGATCAGCGCCGCTCTTCGCCCGCGCCAGGCGGCCGGCAAGTTCGCGAGCCGAACTGTCGTTCGCGTGATCCGCGTCCAACTTGCGTTGAAAACACCGTAGAGCCCAGCCACTACTGCGGCACCGAACAGCAATTCCACGGTCCGATGGAAGTTCATGTCCAGCCCCGCCAGCCGCGCAACTCCGACAATAATCCAGGAGGAAACCGCCGCTAGAAAGAGGAAGCTCACCAGACCCATCCAAACCGCAGCAACCCTGTAAAGCGCGCGCAGAGCAGGATTTGTGTAGCGAAAGGCCAGTAGCGAAGCGGCAATGAAGCTTACTGACAAGAACCCGAGGGCCAGTCTTATCCAGAACGCGCCGGGGGTTTCGCTCCCTGCGGGCGAAAAGATCCACGTCTCATAGAGGAGATAATGGGTCAAAAAAAGAACGGACTGAGTAATTGCAATGAAACCGATTAACTCTTTTCGTACGCGCATGGTTCATTAGATTCCCTAAACCGCCATTCGGATTGTTTGGCAACGTCTCGGGAATTCGCAGGCGGATCAACCGCACAAATGCGTTGTCTCCTTGATTACGAAAGTATACCGTATAGTCGTTTCTGGTATACTTAGTATGGTTGGATGGGATGTCAGTGAAAAAGGTTCAGAAAAAAAATGCGGAAGCCAGGGAGGGTAGTTCGGCCAAGCCAAATGCCATCGTGCTGGCGGGACTGCAGCTGTTTACCCAGTACGGATATCGTAAGACTTCGATTGATGATATTGCCCAGGCGGCGCAGGTGGCCAAGCGCACGGTATACCTGCACTTTGAGAACAAGGCGGCGGTCTTTCTGGCAATCCTTGAATATCTAGGCGAGCAGGTGCGACAGCGGTGCGCTGCAGCCGAGCTCGCGGGTGGCACGCCGGTGCAGCGGTTGATGGGGTTGCTCGATGCTTACTTTGGAATGGGGTTCGATCTCTTCAGCAAATCCGAGCACATGCCGGAACTGGAGGAGACTTTCTCGAAGCTGGCACGATCGAGGATCGGCGACCTGAATACGGAATACGAAAATCGGCTCGCGAGATTTTTGCGATCGCTTGAGAAGGAGGGCGACATCGGAGGACCTCCGCGAGGGCTTACCGTAGACCAGATCGTCCACATCTTGATGCGGGCGGCGGAGGGGGCCAAACACGATGCCAAGGTGCAGGGCGACCGGAAGGCACTTGAGCGGCGCCTGCGGGAGTTAGCGGTGCTTGCCATTGCCGCGATGAGAAAGTAATTCGAACGAGAAATGTAAGAAACATACCTGTTAGAGAGGAAAAGGGGATGAAAGCCGCCGTTCTGCACTCGTTCAAGACACCGTTATCGCTGGAAGAGGTTGCTCGGCCGGAAGCTGGCGCGGACGAGATCTTGATCGAGGTGGAGGTTTGTGGTGTGTGTCATTCCGACCTGCACCTGGCCGACGGCGACTGGACGCAATTTGCCGGCATTCTAAAGAAGCCGCTGATCCTGGGACACGAGATCGTGGGCCGGGTGGTGGAGCGCGGTGGGGCGGTCTCGAGTATCGAAGGAAGCATCCAGGTGGGAGACCGTGTCGGGGTGCCGTGGGTGCAGTGGACATGCGGGCAGTGTGAGGTTTGCCTAGATGGCAATGAGAATCTGTGTGCGCGGCAGCACATCACGGGCGTCATGGTGGATGGCGGATATGCGGAATATACGAAGGCTCCCGCTAGCCACGTAGTCAAGATTCCTGAAACGCTTTCCTCCGAGCAGGCGGCGCCGCTCCTTTGTGCGGGAGTCACGGTTCATCGGGCTCTCAAGCAATCGAAGATTCGCGCCGGGCAACGGTTGGCAATTTTCGGCGTGGGCGGGCTCGGCCACCTTGCCGTCCAGATTGGCCGTGCGGCGGGAGCTGAGGTGACTGCAATCGATGTTTCCGAAGAAAAACTCGAGCTGGCGAAGTCGCTGGGCGCGGCCCGGACGCTCAACGCCGCGACGAGCGACGTGGTGAAGGAAGTGCGCCGCTCCGGCGGCGTGCACGTTGCCCTCGTCACTTCGGCGGCCAAGTCCGCGTACGACATGGCGTTCTATTGTGTGCGACCGACGGGGACGCTGCTGGTGGTGGGGTTGCCCGCGAAAGATATCTCGTTTCCACCGGTTCTGATGGCGGCTGGCGAGATTCAGATCAAGGCATCCGCCGTGGGTACGCGGGAAGACCTGGGCGAGGTTCTGGCGATGGGGGCAGCCGGGACCGTTCATTGCCAGGTGACGACGCGCCCGCTCGACGCGGTACAGGAAGTACTGGGAGAACTGAGGCGTGGCGAAATCTCGGGGCGGGTGGTGCTTCGCATGTAGAAGTGGAGGGACGGAGGCGTGTTTGTTGACGTTAGCAATTTTAATATGATATCAACTGTCATTTTTGCGCTGCGGCACTTCTTCGCGGAAAGGTTCTTCGCAGAGTGAATGTCAAACAGCTTTTCGATTTAACCGGTCGCGTCGCCATTATTTCGGGCGGCTCGATGGGGCTGGGTCTGCAAATGGCCGAGGGCCTGGCGGAGATGGGGGCGAATCTGGTCCTCTGCGCGCGCAAGAAGGAGCGCTGCGAGGAAGCGGCGAATGCGTTACGCAGCCGCGGAGCGGAGACGCTGGCGTTGGCCTGCGATGTGAAAGACAAGGCAGCGATTCAGCAAGTCGTGGAGGAGGCGCTCGCGAAGTTTGGCCGAATCGACATTCTTGTCAACAACGCCGGCGTTTCGTGGGGAGCGCCGGTGGAGGAAATGACGCTGGAGCAGTGGGACAAGGTGCTCTCCACCAACTTGACCGGAACGTTTCTTTTTTGTCAGGCGGTGGGCAAAGCCATGGCCGCTCAAGGTTCGGGCAAGATCATCAACATCGCATCGGTGGCCGGTTTGGGCGGAGCGTCGGCGGAATTGCAGGCGATCGGCTACCATGCAAGCAAAGGCGGCGTGATCGCGTTCACCAAGGATCTGGCGTGCAAGTGGGCGCCGCACAACATCCAGGTGAATGCCATCGCCCCGGGCTGGTTTCCGACCCACATGTCGGAGTGGATTATCGAGCACCGTAAAGACTCCTTGCTGGCGAAGATTCCGCTGGGCCGCTTTGGCGGCGATCACGATCTGAAGGGCGCGGCAGTGTTCCTGTCATCAGACGCTTCGGCGTACGTCACCGGGCACGTGCTGGTCGTCGATGGAGGCCAGACGGCCTGGTAGATGGCCTGGTAAGAAACTTCCATGAATCTTCCTCTGACTCCGGTCCGCTTCCTTCGTTACTCGGAAGAACAATTTCCCCGCAAGACGGCGGTCGTGTGTCAGGATCTGCGATTTACCTATGCCGAATTTGGTAATCGCGTGGCGCGCCTCGCGGGAGCGTTGCGCGCCGCCGGCGTGAAGCCGGGCGATCGCGTGGCGTTTCTCAGCTTGAACTGCCATCGCCTGCTGGAAGCCTACTTCGGAGTTCTGGAGGCGGGCTGCATTTTGCTTCCGCTCAATATTCGCCTGGCAGCGCCGGAGCTTACCTACATTCTGAACGATTCTGGAGCGACGGTTCTGTTCCTGGAACAAGAGTTTGCCGCTCTGGTGGATTCGTTCCGGCGCGACTTGCACACGGTACGCTCATTTCATCAACTTGATGGAACGCCGCAAGCGGCGTGGCTCTCTGACCAAACCTACGAGCAGATGCTGGCTTCCGCCACGCCCTACCGAGGAGAACTGACGGAGTTTGATGAAAACTCCGTGGCAGAGATTTTTTATACCAGCGGGACCAGCGCCAGCCCGAAGGGCGTGATGCTCACCCATCGCAACGTGTACCTGCATGCGATGAACCTCGCTGTGTACCATCACACCCGTTATGAAAATGTGTTGATGCACACGATTCCCTTGTTTCATGCCAACGGCTGGGGCGCGGCCCATACGATTACCGCGGTGGGCGGCACGCACGTGATGCTTCCGCGTTTTTTGCCTGAAGAGGTTTTCCGGCTGGTAGAGCGAGAGCGAGTGAGCGCATTGAGCCTGGTGCCGATTATGGCCACTGCGCTGGTGAACTCGCCGGCACGCTCCAAGTACGATCTCAGCAGTGTGGAGTGGTCGGTGATCGGCGGTGCGGCATCTTCTCCGACCTTGATCCGTGAGGTCCAGGAAATATTGGGCTTCAAATGCTTTTCGGGATACGGACTAACCGAATGCTCGCCTTCGCTGGCCACCGCTGAAATGAAACCAGACATGCAATGCACCGGCGAGGAGCAGAACGTCCTGCAGGCCATGACCGGCTATGCCTATCCCGGGCATGAGTTGCGAGTGGTCGACGCGGAGGACAGGGACGTACCGCGTGACGGAGTGACCATGGGAGAAATCATCGCTCGCAGTGACGGAGTGATGGCGGGTTACTGGCAACAACCGGAAGCCACGGCCGAAGCCATGCGGGGCGGATGGTTTCACACTGGCGACATGGCCGTCATCACGGAAAATGGATACATGCGGATCGTGGATCGCAAGAAGGACATTATTGTGAGCGGCGGAGAAAATATCTCATCGCTCGACGTCGAAAAAGTCCTGTTGGCGCACCCCGGTGTCTTGGAAGTCGCGGTGATCCCGGTGGGAGACCAGAAATGGGGCGAGGTGCCGAAGGCGGTGGTGGTGGCAAAGCCGGGATGCGAACTCAGCGAAGTGGAGTTGATTGAGTTTTGCCGCGCCCGTCTGGCCCACTACAAGTGTCCGCAATCGATTGAGTTTTGCGAGAGCTTACCCAAGACCGCGACGGGAAAAGTTTTGAAAAGGGAGATGCGAAAGAAATACCAGGGTGGACCGGCAACGGTGCGTTTGGATGGTTGAACGCGCAAGAGATGCGAGCTGTGCTCCCAGGCAATGTAGGAGTGTGAGGGAATGAGCAACCTTGTAAGCATCAGCAAAGATAATGATGTCGCGGTCATCACCATCGACAACCCGCCGGTCAACGCTCTCAGTCCCGGCGTGCCCGAGGGAATCGCGACGGCGATCGATGCGGTGAATAGCGACCCTGCAGTCAAAGCCGCGGTCGTCATCGGCGGCGGGCGCACGTTTGTCGCGGGCGCTGACATCAAGGAATTCGGCAAGATGACATCCGGCGGACCTCGCAGAAGCCTCCTTCCGCTGCTGCTTCACATCGAGGACAGCGGCAAGCCGGTGGTGATGGCGATTCACGGGACGGCGTTTGGAGGCGGACTGGAACTGGCCATGGCCGGCCACTACCGGGTCGCGTCGCCCACGGCGCAGGTGGGTCAGCCGGAAGTAAAGCTGGGGATTATTCCGGGGGCGGGTGGAACGCAGCGTCTGCCGCGCCTGGTCGGCGTGGCTAAGGCTGTCGAGATGTGCGCCGAGGGCAAGCCGGTTACCGTGCGCGAGGCGGCCGCGCTTGGACTGATTGACCGCTTGATCGACGGAGATCTGCTGGCTGGGGCAGTGACTTTCGCGCGCGAAGTGGCGGGCAAACTTGCGCCTAAAACGCGGGAGCGAGTGGAGAAGCTGGGAACGGCCGTCGAAAACGCGGCGATTTTTGCGGCGGCGCGCGACGTGGCCGGCAAGAAACAACGCGGGCTGAAGGCTCCTTTGGCGGCGATCGATGCGGTGGAGGCTGCGACGAAATTGTCGTTTGAGGAAGGCTGCCAGCTCGAGGCGAAACTTTTCACCGAATGCCTTTTCTCTGATCAGTCCAAGGCGCTCATCCATGTTTTCTTCGGCGAGCGCGAAGTGGCAAAGATTCCGGATGTCCCAAGGGAAACTCCGGTCATGCCAGTGAATCGTGTGGCGGTCGTCGGCTCGGGAACGATGGGTGGAGGGATCGCGATGGTGTTTGCCAACGCGGGCATTCCGGTGCTGCTGAAGGACGTCGATGATGCGGCGCTCAATCTGGGCATGGAAAAAATCCGGAAAAACTACGCCACTTCGGTGCAGCGCGGGCGTTTCACGCAGGCATTTGTGGACGAACGCCTACAACTGATCACGCCGGTGCTCAACTACGATGCGTTCTCCGGTGTGGATATGGTGGTGGAGGCGGTCTTCGAAGGTATGGCGCTCAAGAAGACCGTGTTTGCGGATTTGGATCGCGCCTGCCGGCGGGCAGCGATTCTGGCGAGCAACACTTCGACGCTCAATATCGATGAAATCGCCGGGGCCACCTCGCGGCCGGAGGCGGTGATCGGAACGCACTTCTTCAGTCCGGCCAACGTAATGCGGCTGCTCGAGATTGTGCGCGGAAAGAAGTCGAGCAAAGAAGTGATTGCCACCTGCATGCAATTGTCGAAGAAGCTGGGGAAGATCGGAGTGCTGGTAGGAAACTGCCGCGGCTTCGTAGGCAACCGCATGTTTGGGCCGTATCGGCGGGAAGCACAGTTCCTGATCGAAGAAGGAGCGGAAGTGGAAGCGGTAGACCACGCGCTCGTCGAATTCGGCAGCGCCATGGGCCCGTTGGCGACGGGCGACCTGGCGGGGCTCGATGTGGGCTGGCGCATTCGCAAGGAGTATCGCCACTTGGAAAAACCGGGAATCCGCCAACCATTCGCCGAGGACCGTCTTTGTGAAATGGGGCGGTATGGCCAGAAAACAGTGAGGGGATGGTACCGCTACGACGAAAACCGGCGCGCCAGCGTGGATCCTGAGGTGAGCGAGCTGGTGCGAAAGTGGAGCACGGACGCAGGAATCCCGCAGCGGCAAATCTCCGCTGCGGAGATCGTCGATCGCTGCATCTATGCGCTGGTAAACGAGGGAGCGCGGATTCTCCAAGAAGGATATGCGTTGCGTGCAGTCGACATTGACATCATCTATCTCAACGGCTACGGATTTCCAGGCTACCGAGGCGGGCCGATGTGGTATGCCGACACGGTGGGGTTGCAGAAGGTCTACCAGCGCATTTGCGAATTCCATCAGCAACACGGAGAACTCTGGGAACCGGCTCCTCTTTTGCAGCGCCTGGCGGAAGCGGGTAAGACGTTTGCGGAGCTCGACAAAGAACAGGTTGCTGCGGCCTAGGGCCTGACCTGTACGTGACAAGGAATTTGGGGACTTCATGAGAGAAGCAGTCATCGTGGCCAGTTCGCGCACGGCGCTGGCCAAATCGTTCCGCGGATCATTCAACCTGACGCGTCCCGATGAACTGGCGGCGCACTGCATCCAGGACGTTCTGCACAAGACGCCCAATCTCGACCCGCGCGAGGTCGAGGACGTCATCCTCGGTTGCGGGCAGCCCCATGGCCCGCAGGGTCACAACGTCGCGAGAGTTTCCGCTCTGCTTGCCGGTTTGCCTACCTCGGTCGGCGGAGTCACTCTCAACCGGTTCTGCTCATCTGGTCTTCAGTCGATCGCTCTGGCCGCCTATCAGATCCTGATTGGTGGCAGCGACGCGGCGATCGGCGGCGGCGTGGAGAGCATAAGCATGACGCCCCGCGACCACGATCCGAATCCAAAGCTGCTTGAGCAGATGCCCGGCGTTTATATGGTGATGGGAGACACGGCCGAGGTCGTGGCCAAGCGCTACAAGATCGGCCGGCAAGCGCAGGATGAGTACGCGCTCCTGAGCCAGCAGCGCACAGCTCGCGCGCAGCGGGAAGGCTTTTTCCAGGAAGAAATCGCTCCCATGCGAGCGGTGCGCGCGACTCTGGATAAGAAGACCAACGAGGTGATTGCGAAGGAAGAAGTCTGCGCCGACAAGGATGAATGCAATCGTCCGGACACGACGCTGGAAGGTCTGTTGGCCTTGAAGCCGCACTTCGACCCGAACAGTGGCCAGGGCACGGTCACTGCGGGAAACTCTTCGCAGCTTTCCGACGGCGCTTCGGCGACCCTTGTAATGTCGCGGCAGCGTGCCGATCAACTTGGCATTCCCTACAAACTAATTTTTCGAGGTTTCCAGGTGACCGGTTGCGATCCCGACGAAATGGGTATTGGACCGGTCTTCGCAGTGCCGAAGTTGTTGCAGCGTGCCGGGGTTAAACTCAGCGACATCGATCTCTGGGAACTCAATGAAGCGTTCGCCGTCCAGGTGGTTTACTGCCGCGATCGTCTGGAAATCGATCCCGAGAAATTGAACGTGAACGGTGGTTCTATCTCGATTGGGCACCCCTTCGGCATGACGGGATCGCGGATGGTGGGAACGCTGGCGAACGAAATGGCGCGGCGCAATAGCAAAGCGCGTTATGGAGTAGTCACGATGTGCGTAGGCGGCGGGCAGGGTGCGGCCGGACTGTTCGAGCGCGCGAACTGAGAGAGCGAAGCGCATGAGCCACATCATCCTGGTGCGCCATGGGCAAGCATCTTTTCTGGAGCGGGACTACGACAAGCTCTGTACCAACGGCGAGACGCAGGCCAGGTTGCTGGGCGAGTATTGGTCGTGGCGAGACATGATTTTTGGCGGCGCCTACTCCGGGCCGCGTGTCCGGCAGCGGGAGACGGCTCGCATTGTGGCTGAGACGTATCGCAGCGCCGGACTTTTTTTTCGAGAGACAGTGGTCATGAGCGAATTCGACGAATATCAAGCCGAGGCAGTGCTACGGGAATGCCTTCCGCGGTTACTACAGGTGAATGCCGAGATCCGGGAACTGCGCCGCGCGTATGAGGATTCCAGCGGATCCAGCGCGTCCCCGCACTCCGACGCCCGGCGCCAGACTTTTCAGAAGTTGTTCGAAGCCGTAATTACCAAATGGGTGGCGGGAGAGGTTACGGCAGAGGGCATTGAATCGTGGCAGGAATTCTGTTCGCGAGTCGAGCGAGGACTGGCGCAAGTGGTGCGCGATACTCCTCCGGCAGCAAGCGCGGTGATCTTCACGTCGGCCGGAACGATTGCCGCTGCGATGCGCCGGGCCCTGCATTTGTCTGCCGAGGCCACGCTGCGGATGACCTGGATGTCACGGAACGCTTCGTTCAGCAGCTTTCTGGCCTCGGGCGAGCGATTCACATTAAGCACGTTCAATGCGCACCCGCATCTCGACGGGGACGGGTTGCTGACATACCGATAGCCAATACAGGAATTGCGAGCATGGCGGCACTTTGCGATCAAGCGGGAGTGGTGAGATCAGGCGAAGAACTCGATCTTGCCCGGCTGCAGCCATTTCTGCTGGAGCACTTCGACCACAGCGGACCGCCGTCCGTTGAACAATTTCCGAGCGGCCACTCTAATTTGACGTACCTGGTGCGGCTGGGCAGCCATGAAGTCGTGCTGCGACGCCCGCCCTTCGGCAGCAAGGTGCGGTCCGCTCATGACATGGCGCGCGAGTATCGCGTGCTGTCGAAACTGCACGCCGCCTATCCCGCCGCGCCCAAGGCGCTCCTGTATTGCGATGATCTTTCAATTCTCGGTGCGCCGTTCTATCTGATGGAGCCTATTCGGGGAACGATCGTGCGCTGCGAACCCCCTCCCGGTGTGCCGTTTCCGCCGCAGACGGCGCGGCGGTTAAGCGAAGCCTTCCTCGACAATCTCGCGCGCCTGCACCGCCTGGATTACGCCGCAATCGGCCTGGCTGATTTGGGCAAACCGTTAGGCTATCTCGAACGCCAGGTCAAGGGCTGGATCGAGCGCTATTACAATTCGAAAACGCATGACCTGGCGGAGGTCGAACGCATTTCCGCATGGCTTACCAGGCGAATGCCGGTCAGCCATGAGACGGCGCTGATCCACAACGACTACAAGTATGACAATGTAGTGCTCGATCCCAGCGACGTGACCAAAATCGTCGGCGTTCTGGATTGGGAGATGTGCACACTGGGGGATCCACTCACGGACCTGGGGACGGCGCTTGCGTACTGGACCGATCCGCAAGATCCGGAAGAGCTCCAGGAAATTCGCAGCGCGCCGACGACGCTGCCGGGCACGCTGACACGCGCACAATTGGTTGAGCGTTACGCGGTCGCGACCGGACGCGATCCCGGCGATATGACTTTCTATCTGACGTTTTCTCGCTTCAAAGTTGCCGTCATCATCCAGCAGATCTACTACCGGTACGCGCAGGGATTGACGCACGACGAGCGCTTCGCAGCCATGCCGAAGAGAATCCACGCATTCCTGCGCGCCTCATGGCATTGCTCGGAAAGCGGCAGGATATGAAGGGGCATCTACGGAACAACTCACTGCGAGTAGTAGCGCACAAGCCACTCAGCGACACAACAGGGTTTGCCGGAAGTCTGACTCTCAACGCTCCGGATTTCGACATGGATGAGGAAGGTTGCGTCCACGAACTCGGGCGATTCCTTCGTGCCCAGCAGAGTGACGCGAGCGCGAACCAGCGAATCGGCGTGAACGGGAGAAGGAAAACGAACCTTGTTCAGGCCGTAGTTGACGGCCATGGCGACGCCCGAGCGGATATGGATGGCCTGTTTCAACCAGCAGCTCAGCAGCGAAAGAGTGAGAAAGCCGTGGGCAATAGCGCCGCCGAAGGGCGATTCACGCCGCGCGCGCTCCGGGTCCAGGTGAATCCACTGATGGTCCTCGGTGGCGTCGGCAAATTTCTGGATGCGATCCTGAGTGACAACAAACCAGTCTGTCGCGGGGAATTCGCGACCTTCCCACTGTTTCAAAGAATTCAGATTCTCAATCTCAAAAGGCGGCATAGGAGTATTTCATGACGACATTAACAGACATCCCGCGCAAGACTACAAGGGGAACGGCTTTTCTGATCGAAGAGTCGACACCGCAAGACGTCTTCACCCCCGAGGATCTGAGCGAGGAGCATTTCGCCGTCGGTCGCATGGTGGACGAATTCTGGGCCAACGAAGTGGAGCCGAATCTGCCGGCGATCCGCGAAAAGAAGCCGGGCGTGGCGATGGCAGTGCTGCGGAAATCGGTGGAACTGGGCCTGACCGCGATGACCATCCCGGAAGAATATGGCGGCATGGCAATGGACCTGCCGTCCCTGATGGTGACGGCCGAACGCATGGGACGGGACGGTTCATACGGCGGCTGGCATTCGGCACACACTGGAATCGGAACGCTTCCTATCGTCTACTTTGGCAACGAGCAGCAGAAGCGAAAATATCTGCCGAAGCTGGCCAAGGTTGAGATGCTCGCCGCTTATGCGCTCACCGAACCTCTGGCGGGATCAGATGCTTTGGCGGCGCGGACACGAGCCGACCTTGCTCCCGATGGAAAACACTACATGCTGAATGGCCAGAAGATGTGGATCACCAACGGGGGCGCGGCCGACCTGTTCACGGTGTTTGCCAAGGTCGGGGGAGAGAAGTTCACCGCATTTCTGGTCGAGCGGAATTTTCCCGGCGTGAGCAGCGGGGCGGAAGAACACAAGATGGGTATCACCGGCAGCTCCACTACGGCGGTGTACTTTGACAATGTTCCGGTGCCGGTGGAAAACGTTTTGGGAGAAATCGGGCGCGGGCACGTGATCGCGTTCAACATCCTGAACATGGGGCGGCTGAAACTGGGTCCAGCCATGGTTGGGGCCGCGAAAAACGTGCTCGCGACTTGCCTGAAGTACGCCAGGCAGCGCAAGGCATTCGGCTCGACGATTTCCGAGTTCGGCGCGATTCAACACAAGCTGGCAGAAATGGCGATCCGAATGTTCGTGACGGAATCGATGGCTTGGCGTGTTGTCGGACTGATTGAGGGCCAAATGCACGGGGCATCGCCAGAATCAGTAGACAGTTCTTCAGAGCTGAAGGCCATCGAGGAGTTTGCCGCGGAGTGCTCGATGGTCAAGGTCTACGCCGCCGAGATGCTCGACTACGTGGTCGATGAAGGAGTTCAGATCCACGGCGGCTATGGATACCACCAGGACTACATGGTGGAACGCGCCTATCGCGATTCGCGGATTAACCGTCTGTTTGAGGGGACCAGCGAAATCAACCGGCTGGTGATCATGGGCATGCCGCTGAAGCGCGCGGCCCGTGGACAATTACCGTTGCTCGAAGCCGCACGGGCCGTCCTGCAGGAGACCGAATCGCCGGCAGCGGCCGGCAAGTCCGACGATGCGGAGCTGAGCCTCGTCCACAACGCGAAGAAGATCGCACTGCTGACGCTGGGAGTTGCGCACCAGAAGTATGGCGCGCAACTCGAGCAACAACAGGAGATTATCATGAACCTGTCCGACATCATCATGGAGGTGTTTGCCATGGAGTCGGCCCTGCTACGCAGCCGGAAACTCGCGACGGCCGGTAGCGGCGTCAATGCGGCGGATGCCTGCGCCGTGTATTTGCGCGACGCTATCGCCCGGATCGAACTCTCATCGAGAACGGTGCTGAGCGCCTGCGTCCAAGGCGATCAACTGCGGCAGTACCTTTCGCGCTTGCGCGGGTACGCCAATCACGATCCCGTCAATGCGATCGTCGTACGGCGTCAGATCGCGGGGCGGTTGCTGGCGAGTGAGCGGTACACGGTCTGAGTGGCGGGATTCGCAACGCCGGATTCGCAACGAAGGAGACAGAATGGCACCCACTAATCACAAGTTTCGTCTGGCGGCGCGACCGGTAGGGATGCCGAGGAGCAGCGACTGGACCTACGCGGAGGAACCTGTCGGAGAACCAAAAGAAGGCGAACTGCTGGTCCAGGTGTTGTACATCTCGCTCGATCCGGCGATGCGCATGTGGATCAATGACGTGCGTTCGTATATGCCGCCGGTGGGCATAGGAGAGGTGATGCGAGCGCTTGGACTGGGGATCGTGACCGCATCGCGCAACCCGCGCTTCGCGGTGGGCGATCACGTTTCCGGATTATTTGGCGTGCAAGAGTACGCACTAACCGACGGCAAGGGAGTAACGAAGATCGACCCGAGATTTGTTCCTCTTCCAAAGTATCTCAACGTACTAGGCATGACGGGCATGACCGCATATTTCGGGCTCCTCGATACCGGCCAGCCGAAGCCGGGGGAGACGGTGGTGGTCTCAGCCGCGGCTGGAGCCGTGGGCGCGGTGGTAGGGCAGATCGCCAAAATCAAGAACTGTCACGTGGTCGGCATCGCTGGAGGAGCCGAGAAATGCCGCTACATTGTGCAGGACCTGGGCTTCGATGCGGCCATCGACTACAAGAACGAAGACGTGAAGCAGTCCCTGCGGAAGCAATGCGCCAAGGGCATTGACGTCTATTTTGACAACGTGGGCGGCGCGATTCTGGACGCCGCGCTGGCCAACGTGGCGCGCGGCGCCCGGATTGTAGTCTGCGGGGCAATCTCGCAATACTGCAATACCGGCCCGATCGCGGGGCCCAGCAACTACCTCTCTCTGGTGTCGAATCGAGCCACGATGAAAGGCATGCTGGTGATCGATTACGCGGACCGCTACGCGCAAGCCGGAGCGGAAATGGCGGCGTGGATAGTGGCGGGCAAGTTGAAGTCGCGCGAGGATATTGTGGAAGGCCTCGCAACTTTTCCTGAAACCCTGCTCAAGCTTTTCAAGGGCGAGAACTCAGGCAAGCTCATGCTGAAAGTTGGCTAATCCGCTCTGGACAAGGCGGGGACGTGACAACCCTCTCTACGGCACAAGGACGGAAGGATCGATGCCATTCGTCGAGAATCAAGGTACAAAGATTTATTGGGACGAGCAGGGGCAAGGTGAGCCGATTCTGCTGATCATGGGCCTCGGCTATGCGTCGGCCCTGTGGCATCGCACACGGCCGGTGCTGGCGCAGCGGTTCCGCACGGTGGCGTTCGACAATCGAGGCGTAGGACTGAGCGACGTTCCGCCTGCGCCCTACTCGATTGCGACCATGGCAGCGGACGCCGCCGCGGTGCTGGATGCCGCCGGTGTTGCTCGCGCCCACGTTTTCGGGATTTCGATGGGCGGCATGATTGCGCAGGAATTCGCGCTGCGGCATCCGGAGAGGACGCGCTCGCTGATTCTCGGCTGCACCTCGCCCGGCGGACCTTCAGCGCTGCGAGCGGAGAGCCACGTGACCGACATCCTGGTGGCGCGCGGTATGACATTGGAGCAGGCGCGGGAAGCTATCCTTCCCTACATTTATGATACAGCCACGCCGCGCGAGAAAATCGAGGAGGACGTCAGCCTGCGCCGGCGCTGGCTCCCATCCCCGGAAGGCTACATGGCACAATTGCTCGCGATCCGGGGATGGGAGGGCTACAGTCGCATCGCCCAAATTACGGCACCCACGTTAGTCATCCATGGAAAGTCGGATGCGCTGATACCGCCCGGCAATGGAGAGCTTATTGCGGCGCGGATTCCGGGTGCAAAACTCGTTCTGCTCGAGCACGCGAGTCACTTGTTTCTCACCGACCGCACCGAAGCGGCACACGAGGAGATACTCGAATTCCTTTTGTCGCATGCCGGCGAAGAGCTGGGCGCGGAGATGAGAAGCTCATAAGCGATTTAACGGCAAAAACTAACCTAAACCAAAATTCTCAACAGGCATAGATGATCATCAAAACAATTCATTTGATGAATTTCGCAAACGCGGATACGCTCGCGCCAATCATGGAAGTTGCGTGCGCTCTGAGACGGCCAGAGTGTGGGCTTTGTTCGTTCTCGATCAACATATCCAGGAAAGTAAAGAGACTCGCTCGGAAACAATTCCCGCCTGAGCAGCAACGCAGGCCGGAAAGAAGCGCTCTCAGGCTGGCAGGATGTCCGGCCTATTTGTTGTGATTCGGACAAATCCGAGGTGGGGGGAATATGGCTTTCGAACCGAGCAATTTGGCTGGTCGTGCAGCGTCACGCTACGGGGCCCATTCCTGGAAGCGGGTATTCGTCTTTTCCACTATGAAGTCAATCGCATGTGTTCTTGGATGCCTCATCGTTGCGACCTTTTTAGCTCACGCGCAGGGCGTGGGCACGTCGGGCGAGATCACCGGGACTGTAACCGACTCTTCCGGTGGCCTGGTGTTGAAAGCCACCGTCAGTGTCGTCGACACTCAGACGGGACTGAAGCGCACCGCCACGACGAATAATAGCGGTCAATTCCGGGCGGCAGGCCTGCCGCCGGCCAACTACGACGTCAGCGTGGAAATGGCGGGTTTTGCGACCGAAATTCGAAGAGCCGTCACCGTCGCCGTCGGACAGACGGTAATCTCCGATTTCAAGCTCAACCTTTCTAAGGTCGCGACGGTTATCGAGGTCACGGGGCAGCCGCCGGTCGTCGAAACCGAACGCGGTAGCCAGGCCGACACCATCATCCAGCAATACATTGCCGACTTGCCTGTCGATCGCCGCGACTACCTGACCTTCACCTTGCTCGCGCCAGGCGTCGCCGATTCCACCCGTTTGGCCGGAGATCAGGATTTCAGAGTCAAGCAAACCCCGCAAAGCGGTCTCTCATTTTACGGCAGCAACGGACGCGGCAACAGCATCACCGTCGACGGCGGTGAGACTTCAGGCGACAGTGGCGGCGTGCGCCTCACCGTGAACCAGGATGACGTCCAGGAATTCCAGATCAATCGCAGCAACTACGGTGCCGAGCTCGGCGCGGCCACCGGCGCTTCGATCAACATCGTGACCAAGTCGGGAACCAACGATGTGCATGGCACGCTGTACGGTTTTTTCCGCAACGATGCCATGGACGCCCGCGACCCGTTCGCCTTCAGTTCAGCTCTGGCGAATGATCCCACCTACGCGAATTTCAACACAACTTCGACCGGCGCCCCGATCAAGAACACGCTCAGTCGCCAGCAGTATGGCGGCGCCCTCGGCTTCCCCATCCGGAAAGACAAGACTTTCTTCTTCGCTTCGTTCGAAGGCCTGCGGCAGAACTCGCAGAATTCAGTGCCCATTCTGACGGATAGTTCGATCTTCGCCGGACCCTCCGCCGCCGCAACCAGCAATCCTTTCCCGCATACCGATCCAAGATTTGCGCAGCAGGCGATTGTTACGGCGCTGGCAAACAACCCGAACCTCGTGCATTGCCTCGCCGGGGTTCCAGATTTGCCTGGGCCGGAGTGCGCTTTCGCCCTCCAGGGCCTTCTGACGATAAGCCCGACTTCACCGGGGAACCCGTTCGTATCGCCCGGCCAGACCGCGATCAATGCCTTCCTCGTAAGCCAGTTTGAATCCCAGGGCGGAGTCTTCGCCTACAATACCCGCGAATATCTCGCCTCCACTCGCCTCGATCACCACTTCAACGCGAGCAACCAGCTTTCTTTGACCTACCGCTACGGCCACGACCTCGAAGAGTCGCCCGACGTTCAATCGCTCACCGCTTTCTCGGCCGGTACTTCCATCCACACCTACGACCATAATTTTCAAGCTGCCTGGTATCACCAGTTCAGCGCACGCGCCCAGAACGAGGCCCGCGTGCAGTGGGATTACAACAGCTTCAACGTGATTCCGAATGAGCCCGCGCAAACCGGCCTCCAGATTCCAGGGTTCATCAACAATATCGGCACCAATATTTTCGTCCCCAACTTCTCCATCCTGCGCCGCTACGAATTCGCCGACAATTTCACCATCATCCGCGGCCATCACACCTTCAAGTTCGGAGGCTACGAACTGCTCCGCGGCAACCACACCGAGTCGCACACCTTCTTCCCCGGCCGCTGGGTCTTCGGCCCGCTCCCAGGAGTCGCGCTCAGTCCGCAGCTCGCAGGAGCCACACTCAACTCGTTGCAAGACGCTGGGTTGGGCCTGCCCGAGATCTACCAGCAGGGATTCGGGAATCCCACCTACGGCTATTACGCTCGCCCCCTGACCGCCTTTTACGCGCAGGATTCCTGGAAGATGGCGTCAAACTTCACGCTGAACTACGGCCTGCGCTACGAATTAGACACGCAGTTCGCGCCGCTAACCACCTATAAGAAAGATTTTGGCCCTCGCGTTTCCTTTGCGTGGGATCCCTTCAAAGATCACAAGACCGTGGTCCGCGGCGGCTACGGAATCTTCTACGGACCGGTCGACGCCCAGATTCCCGACGTCGACTTGAGCCTCGGAGTCCTAGGCGCGGGCCGCGCTCCCGTCGAGAACAGCACCAGCGCCGGCCAGGTTGCAAACGTCTCTGCCATCTGCGGAGTCTCGCAGTTCGGCTTTACCATTATCCCCGGCACCGGCACCAGCCCATGCAAACGGGAAATTTCTATCTACGCCGATGGCATTAATGGGGTTCCGCCACTCGGCATAGCCGGCTCGGCAACCATTTTCCAAACCCTCTTTGGCAAGGGATTGATTCAGTGCACCACCCCCACCGCTGGCAATAATGCATGTGTCACGCCTACAGCCGTAGCTGGCCCATTTCCAGGACCACTGCCAGTTGGTATCGATGTAACCAACAGCGGCCCACTCTCTCCACTACAGGTTATTTTCGTGAACCAGCCCGGCTATCGTCCTCCGATAGCGCAGCAGGCTTCCTTCGGAATTGAACGGGAGATCGGTACTGGTTTCTCAATTTCTCTGAGCGGAATCTACACTCACACCCAGAGACTGCCGGTTGCGATCGACACCAATGACCTGCCCGCGCCCTTCAGCACTGTAACGCTGGCGAATGGCAAGACGGTTTCCTACCGAAACTGGAACACGACAGACCCGAAAACCCACTTCACCGCGGACCCACTCGGCGGCGTCGAGGGGCAGCCATGCAATACCGTTCAGTGCTTCATCAACCCCCTGATCGTCCAGAACAACCAGTACACTTCAGGTGCCTACGCGGTCTACGAGGGCGGCATCATAGAAGTCAAAAAGCGTTTCAGCGACCACCTCACCTTGTTCGGGAATTACACCTACAGCAAAGCCTTTGACACCTCCACCGATTACAACACCGACTACGGACCGCAGGATCCCACGAACCTTAACCTCGATCGCAGCCTCTCCGAATTCGATCAGCGTCACAAGGTCGTCATCGCCGCAGTGATCAACAGCCCCTGGAAACAGAATTATCTGTCCGGCTTCCAGCTCTCTCCCATCTTCGAGGCCCACAGCGGACATCCCTTCAACCTGCTCGCCGGAGGCGAAGTAAACGGCAACAATCACGTCACTAACGAGCGCCCAATAGGAGCCCCGCGCGACACCGGTCTCGGCCCCGACTACATCAACTTCGACATGCGCCTGACCTGGGCCCACAAACTAGGCGAGAAAGCTAACCTGCAATTTACAGCGGAAGGATTTAACATCGCCAACCGAACGAACTATGCAAGTGTGAACAACGAAGTAAGCCCTCTTCTCGGGTTCGAGCCGGGGTTCACGACGTTCAACGTGAAAGGGATTAAACCGGGCACGGCCCTTCTTGGTGGCGAAACGGCGACATCCAGCACGCCGCTGACTTTCACCTCGGCCTTCCCCAAGCGTCAGATCCAACTCGGCTTGCGCTTGACGTTCTGAGCAGGTGCTTCCCCGCTGCGAAGCCGCGGTCTCCCCGACGATGGGAGACCGCGGACGATGGACTCAACGAGTGCCGCGCCCTAGCAAGTCTTGGTAAATACTCATGCCAACCCAGGAAACGATCTACGAAGTCGCGGACCAGGTCGCCACCATCACGCTGAATCGTCCAGACAAACTGAATGCCTGGACGGCCACCATGGAACAGGAAGTGCGTTCCGCCGTAGAAGAGGCGGAACGGGACGACAACGTGCGAGTGATCGTGCTGACCGGGGCAGGCAGGGGATTTTGCGCCGGCGCGGACATGTCGCTTCTGACCGCCGTCGCCACCCAGGGACTGGACGAAAAGGTCGTCGGGCGAATTCAGTCCGGTGACGCCATGCAGGAAGGACTACGTCCCGACTTTCAGCGGAAGTATTCCTATTTTCTCGCGGTCGCGAAACCCGTGATTGCCGCCATCAACGGCCCGGCCGTCGGCCTTGGCCTGGTGATCCCACTCTATTGCGATCTGCGATGGGCATCGGAGAATGCGCGCTTCAGCACGACTTTCGCGCAGCGCGGCCTCATTGCTGAGTACGGACTCGCCTGGATCCTACCCCGCATCGTTGGAGTACCCGATGCGATTGACTTGCTCTTCTCCGCCCGGACCATCACGGCAGCCGAGGCGCTGGAAATGCGCCTGGTAAATCGCGTCTTTCCCCAGGAAGGTTTTTCCGCAACCATCCACGATCAAGCAGCCCGATTGGCCTCCAGCGTCAGTCCCCGCTCGCTGAGAGTAATCAAGCGGCAGGTGTATGCGGGAATGTTCCAGACTTTGGCGGAGTCCTTCGATCTTTCCGTTGTGGAATTGGTAGCCAGTCTACGGAGCGAGGACTTCAAAGAAGGAGTGGCGCACTTTCTGGAGAAACGTCCGCCGAAGTTCACCGGCCGCTAGGGGAACAACGTCCGCCCTCGCCCGTCGGGCAGATTGTCGGCCAGGCGACGCCTCGCTCTGCACGAGCAATTTTACCAGTGCAGAAAGCGTATCAACAGGCCGGCGAGTGAGGCGCCGATCAGTGGACCAAGAATTGGGACCGGAGCGTAGCCCCAGTCCGAACCCCCTTTTCCTGCGATTGGAAGGACCGCGTGGGCGAGGCGCGTGGGGAGGTCTCGGGCGGGATTCATGGTATATCCGGTGGTTCCGCCCAGAGAAAGTCCGATGCTCCACACCAGGCACCCGACCAGATAAGGCCCAACAACGCCAGCCCAACCGGAGGAAATCAGCGTTCGCGAGAAAATAGCTCCTGCAACAAAAACAAGAATAAAAGTGCAGATGATTTCGCTAAGCACGTTGGCATAAAAGTGGCGGATCGCGGGCACGCTGCAAAAGCACACTCGCTTGAGTTCCGGATCTTCCGTCTCCTTCCAGTGCGGTCCAAAGTGGGCCCAGACCAGCACCGACCCCACGAATGCTCCGGCCATTTGCGCCAGCGAGTAGGGGACAACTTTCGAATAGCTGCCGCTGGCGACGGCTAGTCCAAGCGTGACTGCGGGGTTGATGTGGGCATCTCTACTCCCACATGCGATAGCGACAAAGACGGCCGACATTACGGCAAATGCCCAGCCGCTGGTGATGACCATCCACCCCGAACCGTGCGCCTTGGAATGCTTGAGCAAGACGTTGGCGACGCAACCGTTTCCCAGCAAAATCAAAACGAGAGTTCCCATGAACTCGCCCAGCAGTGGTGAAGTCATTTCAAAACGCTCCTTGGCTTTCGAAAGTGGCATTCGAATGTGCAGGTCATTCTTGTAAGGACGGCACGGCGGGCGTCGATCCTCTGCCTGTGGTCAGGCTGACGCTGTGTTCTTGGCGTTGTACTTCCCCAGCTCCAGCTTGGCAATCAAGGCGCGATGTACTTCATCGGGCCCGTCCGCGATGCGCAAAGTGCGGATGGCGGCAAACATTTCAGCCAGAGGAACATCGCTGGAAACCCCGGCGCCTCCGTGCAGTTGAATTGCCCGATCGATAATCTCCAGGGCAATGTTAGGCACGGCGACTTTGATCTGGGAGATTTCGCTGCGTGCGCCTTTGGTGCCGACTTCATCGAGCATCCAGGCGGCCTTAAGGGTAAGAAGACGGGCTTGCTCCAACATGATGCGCGCGTTGGCAATGACATCGGCATTGCCGCCCAGTTCGGCCAAGGGCTTGCCAAAAGCCACGCGATGAAGCGAGCGGCGGCACAGAAGTTCAAGGGCGCGTTCGGCCGCTCCCAGCGTGCGCATGCAGTGGTGAATGCGGCCGGGGCCGAGCCGGCCCTGCGCGATCTCGAAACCGCGGCCCGGTCCGGCGACGACGTGGTCGAGCGGCACCCGAACATTGGTAAAGCTAACCTCGCCGTGACCAAACGGCGAGTGATAGGAGCCAAATACGGACAACATGCGCTCGATCTTCACGCCAGGAGTATCGAGCGGCACCAGGACCATGGAATGACGCCTGTGCTTGGCGGCAGCGCAATCCGTTATGCCCATGAAGATGAGCAGCCGGCAATGGGGATGGCCGACTCCGGAACTCCACCATTTCCGGCCGTTGAGTACGACGTGGTCCCCCTCGATGAGGGCCGTAGCTTGCATGTTGGTGGCATCCGAGGAGGCTACATCCGGTTCCGTCATGCAGAACGCGGAACGGATCTCGCCGGCCAGCAGCGGGGCGAGCCAGCGCGTCTTCTGCGCCTCCGAACCATACTTCACCAGCACTTCCATGTTGCCAGTATCGGGTGCGTTGCAGTTGAAAACCTCGGGAGCCATCGAGGACCGGCCGGTGATCTCGGCCAGAGGCGCATATTCCACGTTGGTGAGGCCGGCGCCATACTCCCGGCCGGGGAGGAATAGGTTCCAAAGACCGGCAGCCCGAGCCCTGGCTTTCAAAGTCTCCATGATCGGAGGCTGCTTCCAGCCGCGCCAGTCGGGGAGGTTCTGCAATTGCGCGCAATACTCAGGCTCCGCCGGCACGACATGCTCCTGCATAAACGTCGAGAGGCGTTGCAGATAGCCTTGGGCTTTCGATGACAGAGAAAAGTCCATTTGGTAAGCGCTCACTCCGCAGGCTCTCTAGCCTAGCGATTTCAGCAGAATTCTCCTAATGAATCCTACGAATCCTGTAATATATGCGGCGTGCATTTAAGTCAGGTCGATCTGAACCTGTTTGTGGTGCTGGAAGCCATCTATCGCGAGGGCAACATCACTCGCGCAGGCCTGCAACTGAACCTCACCCAACCCGCGATCAGCCACGCGCTGAAGAGACTGCGCGATCTGCTGCAGGATCCGCTGTTCGTCCGCCAGGGGCCGCACATGGTACCGACGCCATTCACGCGGAACATGATTGAGCAAGTGCGGCAGGCGCTGCAGATTCTGGAAGTGAACCTCAGCCAGAGTCGTAATTTTGTTCCCGAACACACGCGGCGGAATTTTCACCTGTCGCTGTGGGAATACGCTGAAGCCCTGATTCTTCCACCGCTGCTGCGACGCCTGACGCATGCCGCCCCGGGAATGTCGATCACGACGTCACGGGTCAAGCGCAGAGACCTGGAGACCGAACTAGCAAGCGGGTCGGTCGATCTGGCCATCGACATCCCCATGACCATGAGCGATCGCATCCGGCATAAGTGGCTTCTGAATGAAACGTTCGTGGTCATTGCCCGGCCGGGCCACCCGGCGATCGCGGAAAAGCTCGACCTGGATACGTACCTGCAGCAGCGCCATATTCAGGTCTCATCCCGCCGTCACGGTCCCAGCCTGATTGATATCGAACTCAGTCGCAGCGGGCTTCGCCGGCAGATATTTCTGCGCAGCCAGAACAACCACGCGGCCTGCATGGTCGTGAATAACACCGACATGCTTCTGACCTTACCCAAGCGCCATGCGCAACTGCTGAACGCGGGTTTGTCGAAGACGGGTCTGATGAATCGGGTGTATCCCTTTCCGCTCCCAGTGCCGCGTCTCGAAGCCCACCTGTACTGGCACGAGAGTGTGGAAAACGATCCCGCAAACCATTGGCTGCGGAAAGAAATCGAGAAGATATTGGCCTCGGCGCCGGGAGCGCCGCGCAAGGGCGGTAGCGCGCGGCGCCGGCATTCACAGACGGCCTAATCGATCGAACTTTTCTTTGACGCCCAGTCCGTCGAGAACAATCTGAGGAAGATGGCAATCTTGTCGTCGCGTTGAGCAATCGTGGGCACATGTATGTCCACCTTGCGAATTGTGCCCGAATCACGGGCAAAACAGGAGTCATCCGAACTGATTTTACAAACGGAAGGATGGCGATAATTGGCGAAATCAGGGGTTGCGCCACCCGAGAACTTACTGGCGAAGTCGCCATGTCTCAACATTACCAACCACCACGGCGTGTTGACGCTGGCTGCGGACTCAAACCGTCAACCGTGTGCTTCCTCTGACATTACGGTTCGATCCCGCCGCGGGGAGAAGAAACATTCGATGAAACTTGAAAGAAAGTCATTGCAGAAACACTGAGGTAGCAAACAGCACGTAAGCGATTGACGGGCGTATGTGACCGCGTGGCGCCGAATCGTCGACATTTTCCTGGGCAAGAAGGTTGGAGAGCAGTCTATTGTCCCGGTGACCAATGTCGCTTTTGTTTGGCACTCTGCAGTTTGGAAGACGTTTCACAACCACCCCATCTCAGCCTGGTATCCGGGCGACAACTATGTCGACTGGGCGGCGATAAGTTGGTTCGCTTGGAGCGATAAAGAAAGCAGGAATGTTTCAGAAACGGCAAGAAGCAAACTCGCAGCTTTCGCCAAGGAGCACAAGAAGCCTCTCATGATTGCTGAATCCGCGCCGAAGTCATACTATGCACCCGCGCGATCTGATTCCTGGAGCGGCTGGTTCGAACCGTTGTTTGCGT
>Ga0307477_10000674_pt1 | contig 34346 bp, 32 predicted proteins | sample atmos_gasesECM2C_FD_203316 | JGI IMG/M metagenome (GOLD analysis project Ga0307477, IMG submission 203316) | Hardwood forest soil microbial communities from Morgan-Monroe State Forest, Indiana, United States - atmos_gasesECM2C_515 | ecosystem: Environmental > Terrestrial > Soil > Temperate...
TTGGGCACGTCGATCTCATAGAGCAGGTCGAGCTTCACGTCGGCTCCTCGGGGTCACCGGAGGGCCGGGCCCCCGCCCGGCGGGGCGATACTAGCCACTAGGCTGACGGGCCGTCAGATACTGGCCGGCGCCTTGGCCGGGTCGATTGGGAGGCTCGATGACGGTCACGCCCGAACGGGCATCGCTTGCCGGACGCGTCGCCGTAGTCACGGGCGCGGCCAACGGCATCGGCGAGGCGATCGCCGTGTCGCTTGCGGCGTTCGGTGCCGATCTCGCCGTGTGTGACCGCGACGAGCCGGCGCTCGCGTCCACGGCGGCGGCCATCGAAGCGCTCGGCCGACGGGCGCATCGCGGCATCCTTGATGTGCGCGACGGCCCGGCCGTCAGCGCCTTCATCGCCTCCGCTGCTGAGTCGTTCGGGCGCATCGACGTGGTCGTCAACAACGCCGGTGGCGGCTTCAACGCCCCGTTTCTCGACATCTCGGCCAAGGGCCAGTCCACCCTCGTCGACGAGAACTTCACGAGCGTCACCCATTTCGTTCGGGCCTGTCTGCCCCACATGGGCGAAGGCGGGTCGATCATCAACGTCACCTCCATCGAGGCCTTCCGCGGCGCGCCGGGGTTCTCGATCTATGCGGCGATGAAGGCGGCCGTCGAGGAGTTGAGCCGGACGCTCGCCCTCGAGCTCAGCGAGCGCCGCATCCGCGTCAACTGCCTCGCCCCCGATGCCATCCCCACGCCCGGCACCCCCGCCCTCGTCGACGCAGTGCGCGACGGCCACCCGGAGGAATACGGCGGTGCCGTTCCTCTTGGGTTAGGCACGGTCGACGACTGCGCGGCGGCTGCGGTCTTCCTCGCTGGCGAGCTGTCGTCATTTATCACCGGCACGACCATCCACGTCGATGGCGGGACGCACGCCGCTTCCGGGTGGCGTCGCCGTCCGGAGGGGGGCTGGCTCCCCTGAGGCCCGTCCGTCAGGGGACCGACAGAACCACCGAGGCGATGCGGCGCCGATGCCAGCGGGCGTCACCCCATGCGGCGGCGAGGGCCCAGGCCCGCTTCATCCAGAGGTGCGCGTCGCACTCCCACGTGTAGCCGATGGCCCCGTGCACCTGGAGCGCGGTGCGCGCCGCCAAGACGGCGGCGTCGGACGCCAGCGCTTTGGCCATCGACGCGTGCACCCCCGCGTCGGGCTCGCCCTCGGACAGCGACCACGCGGCGCGGTACACCGCGGGACGGGCGAACTCCACCCGCACGAGCGCGTCGGCCAGGTGGTGCTTGACCGCCTGGAACGAGCCGATCGGCTTGCCGAATTGGTGGCGCTGCCCGGCGTACAGCGCGGCCATGGCGATCATCCGGTCGGCGATGCCGACGAGCACCGCCCCGGCGCCCATCGCGGCCCGATCGCCCAGCTGAGCGAGGACCACCTCGGCCTCGTCCCCCCTGTACAGCCGCGTCGCCGGGGAGGGCTCCCACTGCACCTGCGCCGGCCGGCGCGAGCCGTCGAGGGCGGGCCGGGGCGTGACGGTGGCGTCGGCCCGGGGGACGGCGTGCAGCTCGCCGTCGTGCTCGAGCACCAGCAGGTCCGCGCCGCCGGCGGCGGGAACGGCCGGCATCGAGGACAGCCCGACGGTCACGACCGCGTCGCCCCGGGCGACCCGCTCGAGCCACGGCACGGCGAGCGCGGGCGTGGCACCGGCGGCACCGGCGAGGATCGGGACGCCGAGCACGGTCGTCTCGAGGAGCGGCTCGGGCAGTCCCGACCGCCCCGCCTCCTCGAGCAGCAGGACGACGTCGACCAGGCCGAGCCCGAGCCCGCCGTGCTCGGTCGGGACGGTCAGCCCGACGACGCCCATCTCCGCCAGCGCCCCCCACCGGGGCCGCGACCAGCCGAGCTCGGACTCCCACGCCTCGCGCAGCTGGGCCGGGGTGCACTCCTTGTCGGCGAAGGCGCGCAGCTGCGCCCGGAACTCGAGCTGGTGCTCGTCAAAGGCGAAGTGCACCGTCGTCGGTCCCTCAGCCGCGGGGCAGGCCGAGGACGCGCTCGGCCACGACGTTGCGCTGGATCTCGTTGGTCCCGGCGTAGATCGGCCCGGCCAGCGAGAACAGGAACCCGTCCAGCCAGGGCGGGGGCCTCCCCCGGTCGTCGAGCAGCTCGGCTGCCTCCCCCAGCAGCTCGAGCGCGGCGGCGTGGATGGCGAGGTCGGTCTCGGACCAGAACAGCTTGTTCATCGACGCCTCCGGCCCGACGCTCTCCCCCGCCGCGACCCGCGTGGCGGTCCAGTAGGTGTGCAGCCGGTAGGCCTCGGCGTCGATCACGGCGCGCGCCACGTCGTCGGCGCGGTGTGCCGCGTGCCCCGGGTCGGAGGCGCGCCGCGTCCGGTACAGGTCGACCAGGCGCGCCGCGGCCTCGGTGTAGCGCGCCGGGCTCCGCAGCGACAGGCCGCGCTCGGAGCCGGCCGTGGCCATGGCCACCTCCCACCCCCGGTCGACGCCCCCGAGCACCTGGTCGTCGGGGACCGCCACGTCCTCGAAGAAGACCTCGGCGAAGCCGGTTTCGCCGTCGAGCTGGGCGATGGGCCGCACCGTGACGCCCGGCGCGTCCATGGGCACGAGGAAGTAGGTGAGCCCCCGATGGCGCTCGGCGCCGGGATCGGAGCGGAACAGGCCGAACAGCCAGTCAGCGAACGCCCCGCGCGAGCACCATGTCTTCTGCCCGGAGAGCACCCAACCACCATCTTGTCGGGTGGCGCGGCTGCGGATGCCCGCCAGGTCGCTCCCGGCGTCAGGCTCGGACCATCCCTGACACCAGATCTCCTCCCCCGACGCCATGGGCGGCAGGTAGCGCGCCTTCTGCTCCGGGGTCCCGAACTCGAACAGCGTCGGGGCGAGGAGGAAGATGCCGTTCTGCCCGACCCGGGTCGGGGCGCCCGCCCGGTAGTACTCCTCTTCGAACACGATCCATTCCCACAGCCCCGCACCCCGTCCGCCGTACTCCTCGGGCCACGACACCACCGACCAGCGCGCCTCGAACATGGTGCGCTCCCAAGCCCGGTGGGCCGCGAACCCTGCCGCGGTGTCGAGCGACTCCAGGGGGCCCGTGCCATTCGCCTCCGAGGGCACGTTGGCCGAGAGCCACCTTCTCGCCTCGTCCCGGAAGCGGTCCTGGTCCGCGGAGAACCTCAGGTCCATCGAGCGAATCTCGGTACTGGGTCAGTTTGGCTATTACAGCTCGTGGCTACCGTGCCCTCGATGCGCAGGTGCCGCTCGTATCGCTACCAGCTCCGCCCGACCGTCCGCCAGGGTGGCGCGCTCGAGCAGGCGCGCCGAACCCAGTGCGAGCTCTACAACGCCGCCCTCGAGGATCGGCGCGGCGCGTGGCGCTGGGAGAGGCGCTCGGTGTCCTACATCGAGCAGTGCCGGACGCTCACCGAGCTCAGAGCGGTCCGCCCCGAGGTCCTCGCCTGCGGGGTGACCGTGTGCCGGGGCACCTTGAAGCGCCTGGACCGGGCCTTCGCCGCCTTTTACCGGAGATGCCGAGCGGGTGAGAAGCCCGGGTTCCCCCGCTTCCGGCCGGTGAGCCGCTTCGCTTCGTTCCAGTGGGAAGACACAAATGGTTGGCGCCTGGACGAGCCGTCGAAGCGCCTGCACCTCAAGGGCATAGGCGCCTTGAAGGTCCACCTGCACCGCCCCGTGCGGGGTACCCCGAAGGCCATCACGGTGAAGAAAGAGGGAAGGCGCTGGTACGTCACCATCCGCTGCGTGGAGGTCCCGGCCGAGCCCCTTCCCGCCACCGGAGCCGAGGTGGGCATCGACCTCGGGGTGGGCGTCCTCGTGGCCCCGAGCGACGGGCTCCTGGTCGAAGGGGACCGGCCGCTGCGGCGTGCGGGCGACCACCTGGCCCGGGCCCAGCAGGCCCTCGCAACCAAGATGCGTGGCTCGCACCGCAGGCGCAGGGCGGTCGAGGTGGTGGCCGCCCGTCATCGGCGTATCCGAAACACGCGGGCCGACTCGCTCCACAAGCTGTCTCGCCGGCTGGTGAACGACTACGACCTCGTCGTGCACGAGGCCCTGGTGGTGCGGAACATGGTGCGCCGTGCCACGCCACGGCTGGACGGGGCGGACGGCCACGCCCCGAACGGCGCTCGGGCCAAGACGGCCCTCAACCGGTCCATCTCCGACGCCGGGTGGGGAACCCTCGTCGCCATGATCGCCTACAAGGCTGAGAGCGCCGGTAGGACGGTCGTGGCGGTCGACCCCCGCCACACGAGCCGGACGTGTTCGTCGTGCGGGCACGTGTCGGCCAAAAACCGGCGTGGCGCGCTGTTCGAGTGCGAGGCGTGTGGCCACGAGGCCCACGCCGACACCAACGCCGCCGTCAACATCCTTCGGGCCGGTAGGGCCCGGCAGCCGCAAGCTGCGTAGGGTTTGAAACTGACCCACTACCCGAATCTCGCACACCCGCTCAGGCGAGTCCCAATCGCCGTAGTGGGTGGTGTCGGTCTCTCTCCGGCGTCGAGAGGGCGGGCAAGAGGGGCGGGGTACGTTGTGCCGAGTTTCACACCGCGTGCCCCGACACCGTCGTGTTCGGACCGGAGCCGAACGGGAGCTGGAACGAACGGGAGCCGGGAGTCGAACGGGAGCCGGGAGTCGAACGGGAGCTGGGACCGAGCATGCCGACGATCGACGAGCTTGTCGAAGAGGCGCGAACCAGACTCGTGCGGGTGCTGCCGAAAGATCTGGCACAGGAGTGCGCGGCAGGAGCGCTCGTCGTCGACATCCGCCCGAGCGAGCAGCGGTCCCGAGACGGCGAGATGCCTGATGCGACGGTGATCGACCGGAACGTCCTCGAGTGGAGGCTCGATCCGGCCAGTCCTCATCGCATCAACGCGATCGACGGGTACGACCAGCGGGTCATCGTCGTCTGCAACGAGGGCTACAGCTCGAGCCTGGCAGCCGCCACCCTCCTCGACCTCGGGTTGCATCGGGCGACCGACTTGGTCGGTGGCTACCAGGCGTGGGCTCAACTCGACGCGAGCATGCGGGCGTCCCGTGGGACCACCCCTTCGGATTAGGGGGCCCCGAGCACAACCCGTCATCGACGAGCCGAGGAATCGCTCGCCCCGTTGCGCCTCTGCCCCGGTCGGTCGATCGCCCGGTTACTCGCCCCCGACGGCAACCGACAGTCCGGCCCGTTTCCACTCGGGAAAGCCGTCGATCAAGCGCTGTGCTCGAAATCCCTCGCGGTTGAGCACCCGTACTGCTTCGTCCGCATACGCGCAGTACGGCCCCCGGCAGTAGGCGACGATGTCCACCCCCTCGGGCAGAACCCGCAGATGGCGGCGGAGCTCGGCGAGCGGCATCGAGCGGGCCCCGGCGATGTGCCCGGACCGGTACTCCGGTGCAGGGCGCACGTCGAGCACGATCACGTCACCGCGTTCGATGCGCGCCGCCAGTTCGTCGCGGTCGACGACCTCGATGCCGTCACGCACCCCGAGGTAGGCCCCGGCCAACGCCTCCAGCCCCGCCACGTGCTCCGCCGCCACGTCCCGCAGCGCGGCCCACATCTCGCCCACCCGCTCGCTGGCGAGGCGGTAGAAGATGCGTGATCCGTCGCGGCGGGTCGACAGCAGGCCGGCCCGGGCCATGGCTCGCAGGTGGTGGGAAGTGTTGGCCACGCTCTGACCGATCTCGGCCGCGACCTCTTCGACCGGGCGCTCCCCCTGGGCGAGAAGATCGGCGATCTCTGCGCGACGACCGCTCCCCAGGGCCTTGGCTGCCTCGGCGAACGCCTCGAACAGGGCGTCCTTGGCGGCGCGGTCGGCCATAGTGACGATCGTCGGTCCGGCGTGCCACCCTTGTCAAGTATTCGTTTGAACTCTTGACAACATGTCCGCTTCGGGTCAGTGTTCAAACATTCATTTGAACCTAGATCGCCAGCCGGCGGGCGGGGAGGGACCATGACCAGGATCCTGGATTGTCCGTGTGGGATAGCGCTCAGCGGCAACGACGACGAGGAGCTGTTCCGCCTCGGTCGTGAGCACGTCGACGAGCATCACCCCAACGACGCCATCACCAACGACTTCATCCGGACCCACGTCGCCCAGAACGCACGCGACGCGGTCGCCTGAGGAGACCGAACATGGGCACCCTCAACGGTGAAGCGAGGGCAGTGGTGACGGTCAAGCCCGACGCGGCGTTTTCCACCGTCACCGACCTCGGTCGACTGCCGGCGTGGAACTCGGTGATGACGAGAGTCGTCGAGTGTCCGAAGCACCTCGAGCCCGGGGCGCAGTGGGTGGCGGAATTCCACGTCCTCGGGCGCACGTGGCGCAGTCGGTCCACGTGCGAGTTGATCGACGCCGGGGCGCGTCGGTTCGGCTACCGGACCCAGACCGATGACGGGAACCCCTCGTACGCAACGTGGCAATGGGACGTCGAGGAGGCCGACGGGGGGTCGATGGTCACGGTGCGCTTCGAGCTGCACCCGATGACCTTCTGGCGGCGGGTTCTGCTCGGCCGCATCCGCGCCCGTCAGCTCATCCGCGACGAGCTCCCTGCATCGCTCGCCGCCCTCGGGCGGGCGAGCGCGGTGGGACCAGGTTGACCGAGCTCGTCGCGATCGTCGACGAGGGGCTCGGCAACAGCTCCTACGTCGTCGACCTGGGCGACGGTCGGGCCCTCGTCGTCGATCCCGAACGTGACCCCACCCCCTACCTCGAGACGTGTGCGCGCCGGAAGCTCCGGGTCGCGTACGCGGCGGAGACCCATCTCCATGCCGACTTCGTCTCGGGGAGCCTCGAGCTCACCGCCGACCAGGGGGCGGAGGTGCTCGCCGCCTCGGCCGGACAGTGCCAGTTCCCCCATCGGGGGCTCGGCGACGGCGAGGAGGTCGACCTCGGGGGCCTGGCCCTGCGAGCGCTCGCCACGCCCGGGCACACGCCGGAGCACCTCTCTTATCTGCTCGTCGACGGGAGCGCACCGCTCGCTCTCTTCTCCGGCGGCTCGTTGCTCGTCGGAGCGGTCGCCCGCACCGACCTGATCGCTCCCGAGCGCACGGAGGCGCTGGCCCGCGACATGTGGCGCTCGATCCGCGAGCGGATCCTCAGCCTGCCCGACGACCTGCCGGTATATCCCACTCACGGCGCGGGCTCGTTCTGCTCGGCGCCGGCGGGCGCATCGCGCACCACGACGATCGGCCGCGAGAAGTCCGCCAACACGCTTCTCGCTGCACCCGACGAGGAGGCGTTCGTCCAGCAGCTCCTGGATGGACTGGGCACGTACCCGCCCTACTTCTCGCGCTTGCGCGAAGTGAATCGAAGAGGACCTTCGGTCTACGGCCCCGTGCCCCCGCCACTCGACCGCCTCGATGCCGGGCGCGTCCGTCGCCTCACCGATGACGGCGCGGTGGTGGTCGACGTCCGTCCGATTGCGGCCTTCGGCGCGGGCCACGTTCCCGGTTCGCTCTCCATCGTGTTGCGCGATCAGTTCGCCACGTGGCTCGGGTGGCTCGTCGAAGCGGACCGGCCGATCGTCTTCGTCCTCGGGACCGATCAGGATCGCGGCGACGTTGTGCGCCAAGCCCACAAGATCGGCTACGAACATCTCGCCGGTGAGTTGTCGGGGGGCATGGAGGCGTGGCGCGCCGCAGGTCTCCCGGAACACCGTATCCCGCTCGTCCTCGCCACCGAGGTGGCCGGGGCCGTCCTCGACGTTCGACAGGAGGCCGAGTTCGCGGCGGGTCACATCCCCCGGGCGCACCACGTCGAGCTCGGCTCGGTCGCCGGCACCGACGTGGCCGCCGCCCCGATCTCGGTGATGTGCGGGCACGGGGAGCGGGCCATGAGCGCGGCGAGCATCCTGGAAGCCTCCGGTCACCGCGACCTCGCCGTGGTCGTGGGTGGACCGGGCGACTGGGCGGCCGCCCGAAACCGCGCCCTGGTCACCGGTCGATGACCGAGGTGCCCGCCCGGCCGGTGCGCCTCGGGCTGCGAGCCAACCTCGCCCAGTTCTCCCTCCTCGTCGGGGTGAACGCGCTCGTGGGGGCGATGATCGGCCAGGAGCGCACGGTCCTTCCGCTCCTCGGCGTGCGCGTCTTCCACCTCCATGCGTTCATCGCGGCGCTCACCTTCATCGTCGCCTTCGGGGTCATGAAGGCCGTGACGAACTTCGTGGCGGGCGCCCTGTCCGACCGCATCGGGCGCAAGCCGGTCCTCGTCGCCGGGTGGCTCGTGGGCATCCCGGTACCGTTTCTCCTGGCGTTCGCGCCGAGCTGGGGTTGGATCGTCTTCGCCAACGCGCTGCTCGGCGTGAACCAGGGACTCACGTGGTCCACCACCGTCATCATGAAGATCGACCTCGTCGGGCCCCGTCGGCGCGGCCTGGCCATGGGGTTGAACGAAGCAGCCGGCTATGGCGCCCTGTCGCTCGCCGCCCTCGTCACGGGGTTCATCGCCGCTCACGCCGGACTTCGACCCGATCCGTTCTTCCTCGGTATGGCGGTCGTCGGCGTGGGGACCGGTCTGTCGACCCTGGCCGTCCGCGAGACCCGCGGCCACGCGCACCTCGAAGCCGAAGCACATGTCGACACCTCGCCCGCGACCCACGCGCGGCTGACGACGAAGGAGGTGTTCTGGCTGACGAGCGTCAAGGAGAGGGCGTTGTCGGCCGCCAGCCAAGCCGGGCTCGTGAACAACCTGAACGACGGGGTGGCGTGGGGGCTGTTCCCCCTCTACTTCGCGCGGGCCGGGCTCTCGGTCTCCCGGATCGGCGTCCTGGCCGCCCTCTACCCCGCGGTCTGGGGGTTGGGACAGCTGGTGACCGGCGCGCTCTCGGACCGGATCGGACGCAAGTGGCTGATCGCCGCTGGGATGTGGACACAGGCGATTGCCATCGGTCTTTTCGCCGCGGTCCACTCCTTTTGGCCGTGGGTGGTGGCGGCGTTCTTGCTGGGCGTCGGGACGGCCATGGTGTACCCCACCCTGCTCGCCGTGATCGGCGACGTCGCCCATCCGAACTGGCGTGCCTCGGCGGTCGGCGTGTACCGCCTGTGGCGCGACGGGGGATTCGCGATCGGCGCGCTGGTGGCGGGGGTCGTCGCCGACCAACTGGGCATTGCCGCCGCCATCTGGCTCGTCGCCGTCCTCACGGCCATGTCGGGGCTGGTGGTGGCGCACCGCATGTACGAGACGCACCGGCCCGCGCCGTCCATCCGTCCCCTCGACCCGGGCGGGCTCGTCCAGATCTGATACCCCCTCAGCTCTCGGTCACAATGGACGGCACCGAGCCAGGGAGGTCTGGACATGCCGAACGCCGTGATCGTGGACGCGGTCCGCACGCCCGTGGGGCGGCGTGGAGGCCGGCTGTCCGGCTGGCACGCCGTCGACCTGGCCGCCGCCCCGTTGCGCGCCCTGGTCGAGCGCAACGATCTCGACCCGTCGGTCATCGAGGACGTGGTCATGGGCTGCACCATGACCGTGGGCGAGCAGGCCATGAACATCGGTCGGAACGCGGTCTTGGCGGCCGGCTTTCCCGACACCGTGCCGGGCACCACCGTCGACCGCCAGTGCGGGTCGGCCCAGCAGGCGGTGCATTTCGCCGCCCAGGCCGTCATGGCGGGCGCCATGGACGTGGTCATCGGGGCCGGAGTCGAGTCGATGAGCCGCGTCCCGATCGGCTCGACGACCGATCCCGGGCCGGGTGAGGCCTACGGGCCGTCGGTCCTCGCCCGCTACCAGTTCATCCACCAGGGCCTGAGCGCGGAGGAGATCGCGCGTCGGTGGGAGATCTCGCGCGACGAGATGGACGCGTTTGCACTCGAGTCGCACCGCCGTGCGGCCCAGGCTCAGGACGAAGGACGGTTCGAGCACGAGATCGTGCCCGTGTCGTCGGGGGGTCCGAAGGTCGGTTCAGGCACTTCGGGGGGCGACGAGGGGGCCGACGTTCTCGACTTCGACGAGGGGGTCCGCCGGGACACGAGCATCGAGAAGCTCGGCGCCCTGGTTCCCGCCTTCGCCGAGAACGGCCAGGTGACTGCCGGGTCGTCGTCGCAGATCTCCGACGGCGCGGCTGCCGTGCTCATCATGAGCGAGGAGCGGGCCGGAGCACTGGGTCTGCGACCGAGGGCACGATTCCACACCTTCGCGGTGGCCGCCAACGACCCGGTCATCATGCTCACCGCGCCGATCCCCGCCACCCGCCTCGTGCTCGACAAGGCCAAGCTGCGCCTCGAGGACATCGACGTGGTGGAGATCAACGAGGCGTTCGCCTCGGTCGTCCTCGCCTGGGAGCGCGAGCTGCATCCCGACATGGCGAAGGTGAACCCCAACGGCGGGGCCATCGCCATCGGGCACCCGACGGGGTGCTCCGGGGCGCGCATCATGGCCACACTGCTCAACGAGCTCGAGCGCATCGGGGGTCGCTACGGCCTCCAGACGATGTGCGAGGGAGGCGGTCAGGCGAACGCCTCGGTGATCGAGCGCCTGGGCTGACCCGAGACACCGGGACCCTGAGGCGGCGAAGCCGAGGGTAGAGCTCCAGAAACTGAGATGCCGCTCGGTGGGCCGCTGCAGCGCGTTCAGCGCGTTCAGCGCGTTCAGCGCGTTCAGCGCGGCGCAAAGCCCTCCAGGACCTCGTTGGCCTCGGTGACGATCCGAGCGATCAGCTCCTCCACCGTCGGCAGCTCTTCGATCACGCCCACCACCTGTCCGGTGGGCAGCACGCCGGACTCGGGGTGCCCCTCGACGAGGGCCGCCTTGGTCATCATGGGTGCGTTCGCGGCCATCACGACCTGCGCCCAGGACAGGTCGCTTCCCTCCTTCATGGCGCGGCCCTCCCTCAACAGGGCACGGATCGACGCACGCGTCTGGCGCCTGAATGCCAGGGCATTGCGCAGCGCCCGAGGGAGCGCCGCGATCCGCCCGGCACCTTCGAGATGGTCGACCAGCGGGGTCCGGATCACCCGCTGCGGCGCTCCGTCGACGCGCGTCGTGACCACCGTTCCGGTGACCGACGTGGCGAGATAGACCTTCTTGACCTCGTCGGGCACGGTGCTCTCCTGCGTGAGGAGAAAGCGCGTCCCCATGGCGATGCCTGCGGCGCCCCACGCCCGAGCCGCGACGAGCCCTCGGCCCGACGAGAACCCTCCGGCGCCGATGACGAACGCCCGTCCGGAGGCGGCTTCGACCACCTGCGGCAGCAACAAGGTGGTGGGCACGTGGCCCGTGTGCCCGCCCCCTTCGGCTCCCTGGGCGATGACCCCGTCCACACCCCACTCGACGACCTTCTCGGCGTGACGCCGGGCCCCGACCGTCGGGATCACCACGACGCCCGCGTCGCGCAGGCGGGTCACGAGGTCGGGCCGGGGTGCCTGCGCGAAGCTCGCCACCTTGACTCCCGAGTCGACCAGCAGGGCGGCGCGCGCCTCCACGTCGGCGGCGTCGGTGCGCAGGTTCACGCCGAACGGGGCGTCGGTGCGGAGCCGCACCTCCTCCACCGCGGCGCGCAGTTCCGCGAACGTCATCGTGGCGGACGCCAGGATGCCGAGCGCTCCGGCGTTGGCGGTGGCGGCGACGAGCCGCGGTCCCGCCACCCAACCCATGCCCGTCTGCACGATGGGGTAGCGCACGCCCACGACGTCGCACAAGGCGGTGCGCAAAGCGGGATGGGGATCAGGAAGGTTCACGCGGGCAGTTCGTGGTCCCTCGCCCCCGCGGGGTCGAGCGTGTGGCGGATCAACTCGAGCTCGTCCGGCGTGGGAAGGCGCGTGATGGGTACATCGGCCGGCACGGCGAGCTCGAACCCCGTGGCGTCCACGACCTCGCCCAGTTCGACCTCGGGGTGGATGGATCGCAACCGCATGCGGCGATCGGGCGTGTCGAAGTCGAACGCGCCCAGGTTCGAGACCACGAACCGGACGTCGTGGAAGCGCGTGGCTGACGATCCTGCCTCGGCGGCCCGGTCGTACCCGACTCCGCACACCATGTCGACATGCTCGACGAAGCTGCGCCGCGAATGGCTCGGAACCCAGTAGCTCGTGGCGTGGTTGACACTGTTGCCAGGCGCGCCGCGCACCCCGATCAGCTGCGCCTTGGGCCGGGCCCAATCGCCGATGGCACTCAGGTTCTGGTTGCCGTAGCGATCAACCTGCGACGCCATCATCATGATGTGGCGACGGCCCGACCACAGCACGTCGAAGACCCGCCGGTACGGCATCCACGCTTCGAGCACGAGCTCGTCCCGTTTGGCCGCGAGCGGCGGCGTGTTCGCCATCAGCGCGGCCTCACCGTCGGTGAGCACGAGGTCGGGTTCGAACGTCAACCGGGCAAGACGCGCCCCGAGCGCGGGGATGGAGCCGAACGGGCTCGCCATCACCTCTCCGTCGCCGCGCCACGCCTCGGCGCAGGCGACGACGCACACCTCCGCCCGGGTCGCCGCCTGGCCCGTGCGTGGCTCCGGTCGAGCCGGTTCGGTGGTCACGGCCGACCGGCGGAGGCGCCCTCGCGTACCGCCGCCCGGTAGTCCGCCTCCTCGACCTGCACGTACCGCGCTGCGAAGTCCGCCCACGCCTCGCGGTCTGCCGACGCAGCCACGTACTGCTTCTGGAACGTCTCGTCGCGTTCGTAGTCGGGGGGACACGAGGTGAAGTGCGCTCCGCCGGGGACCTCGGCCACCGCGTCGGTGAAGAGCCGGCTCACCGTGACGGTCTGGATCGGTCCCTCGTCGAGGAGCCGGCCGGGGTCGACCACCTTCTCGGTCGTGACGAAGCGGCGGGTGGCCGCCCCGAGGAAGAGCTCGTCGAAGAACGGATCGGGCCCCAGGACCTGCGCGTTGCCGTGCGTGTCGGCCCGGTTGACGTGCACGAAAGCGGCGTCGAGCTGCAGGGCCGGCATGGCGACGAGCGTCTCCGGCTCGGGCTCCGGCTGGGCCCGGGCCGTCTCGGGTCGAGCCGTCCCCGCATGCACCGGGTCAGTTGGCGGGTACGGCGATGTCACGGTGCGAAGCCCGGGGTTGACGCGCAGGACGTCGGATCCCAATCCGGCTCGGGTCGGCATGAAGGGCACGCGGTGGGTCGCGGCGAGGAGTCCCAGGTAGAACATGCCCTCGTCCACCTCCATCGCTTCGATGGTCCCCTCCTGCCGGGCCCGCCGGAAGTTGGGGTCGAGTGCGATGGAGTCCAACGTGACGAAACCGAACACGACCTTGCGGACCAGTCCGGCCGCGCACAGCACGCCGACGTCGGGTCCTCCGTACGACACGACCGTGAGGTCGGTGATCCCGGCGCGCACGATGGCCCGCACCACCGCCATGGGCTTGCGGCGCGACCCCCACCCGCCGAATCCGATGGTCATCCCGTTGCGCAACTCGCCCACCATGTCGTCCACGGTGGCGCGCTTGTCGGTCACGTGGAGACGTCCGGGTCGCGCTTTTCCACGAAGGCCCGCCGCTGCTCGTCGGCGACCCCGGAGATGTGCAATTCGTACGTGAATCCCTGCTCGAAGCGGTAACTGCGCTTCACGTCGACGGGATCGATGCCGTTGAGCGACTCCTTGGCGCGGCGGATGATGGTCGGGCTCTTGGCCGCGATCACGCTCGCCACCTCGTAGGCGACGTCTACGAGCCGGTCCCGCGGCACCACCTGCAGCACCGAACCGAAGTGGTGCAGCTCTGCCGCGGTGGCAGGTTGTGCCGTGTACACCATCGACCGCATGCGGTGTTGCGGGACGAGACGCGCAAGATGCGTGGCGGCGCCCAGTGCGCCCCGATCGACTTCGGGGAGCCCGAAGGTGGCGTCGTCCGAGGCCACGATGATGTCCGCGTTGCCCGCGATGCCCACACCCCCGCCCAGGCAGAAGCCGTGCACGGCGGCGATGACCGGAACCTCGCACTCGTACACCGCGGCGAAGGCGGCCGCACACCCTCGGTTGACTCCGACGAGGGCCTCGTCTCCTTTTGCCTGGATCTCCTTGATGTCCACTCCGGCGCAGAACCCCCGCCCCTCGGCCCTGACGACCACCACCCGGACCGCGGGGTCGCTCCCGGCCGAACGCACGGCGTCGGCGAACGAAAACCATGACGCCACGTCGAGGGCGTTGACGGGAGGAACGTCGATCACGACCTCGGCGGTGCCCGGTTGTCGCTGTTGCGTGTCGATTCCCATGGACATGCTCCGGTGCAATCAAAGGTGAGACGTCGCGACGGCGGTGCGCCGCGCCGAGCAGGGTATTCGTTGGTCACCGGCCGTGCGAAACGCTACGGAAGCAGCCGCTGGTCACCGGTGTGAATCGGTGGGAGCCTCCTCGGCGATCGCACCGGCGGCGAGGATCACGCGGCCGCGCACGAGAGCTTGGCGTACCACGAGGGAGCAACCTGGGCGACGTTGCCGGTCCACGACCCGGAAGGAGACGCGGCCTGATGTGGTCGGCCCAAGGCAGCGATCTCGGGCAGGAGCCTGCGAGCCACCCACTCGCCGCCGGGCACCGTGAAGTGGACGCCGTCGGCGCACCGCATGTGAGTCCCGTCGACGGTCGTCGCATACCGACCGCCCGGTGACACCCACGCCCCGAGGTCGATCACGGTCACGCCGCCCGCCCCGCCCCGGCTGGATGCGGTCGGAACGGTCCGGCCGGCTGCGGTCCGGCTCGTGCCCTTCAGGGCGGTGGCGATCTGTTCGATCAGGCGGTTGTCGCCGACGACGCGACTCGGGTCGTCCTCGGGAAACACCGATCCACTCGGTTGGACTCCGGTGTCGTAGTACGGCGACGTGAGCATGATGACGTGCGCGCCGCGCCAGCCCAGCACGTTGACCGCATCCTGGAAGCGCCCCGCCAAGTACGTGTCGAACGCAGGCACCCCGATGTGCTGCCAGCTCGAGCCGACCTCCTGGTTCAGGAGCTCGCCCCGGGCCAGGTACACCACGACGTCGGGGTTCCACTGATCGACCCAGGTGCGCCACTGGGCGAGCAACGCGCTCGGGTCACCCTGCCGGCACGGCGTACCAGGCGGCGCGATGTACCACAGCACCTGGACGAGTTGGTCCATCGACACCGAGCACCCCGGGCTCCCCTCGTTCACCGCCACCACGCCGTACTGAGCCGAGAGGCGTCCCAGCCCGACTCCGAGGGTCCCGGCGACGGAGTCCCCCACGATCAGTGCCTTGACCGCCTGTCCGTGGAGCGGCGCCAACAACGGACGGGAGGTGGAATCGCCGCCCTGGGCCCCTGGCGGCGTCGCCGGGGACGGAGCGGGAGCCGCGCTACGAGCCGACCCGGGGGCCGCGGCCGCCGCGCCCTGCGAGGCCGACGCGCCCACGACGTCCACCGTCGAGACGAACACCGTGAGCACCGCCATCGTGGCGGCCACGGGCATGACGATCGTGGTCGGCCAGGTCTTCAGCCGGCCGCGTCGGATCGGGAGCTCGATGACGTATGCGGACAGCGTCGCGATGGCGATGATCACCGCGAGGCGCAGGCCGAGAAGGTCGATCCCTCCGACGTGGACACGCGGCGGTGACAGCACCAGCACGACGGGCCAGTACCACAGGTACATCCCGTACGAGATCCGTCCCACGAATCGGATCGGCGCGAGCCCGAGGAACGACCCGATCGCAGTACGCGGTCCCATCGCCAGGCACGCGATGATCCCGGCGGTGGCGAGCGCCGTCAGGAGAAAGCCGCCATGGAAGGCCACGTACGAGTCCTCGGGAACGAAGGCCCACAGCGCGACCACGCCGAGGACGCCGGTCACCCCTGCGAATGTCAGCGCGCTCGACGAGCGACGACCGCCCGTCGGTCTCCACAGGGCACCCGCGAGCGCCAAGGCGGCCCCCACCAGCAGGGCTTGGGCGCGGGTGTCGCTCGCGTAGTAGCTGTGCGCCGTGTCCGAACCGGCGCCCGTGATCACGGCCATACGCGTGGCCGAAGCGAGCGCCCCCGCAACCGATACGCACAGCAACAGCATCAGCCGGTGCCGGGCCCGCCGCTCGTCCTCCTCGGTGCGCGTGCCCGGACGTCGCCGGGTTCCGAAGGCCAGGACGGCCAGCACCACCACGGGCCACACCAGATAGAACTGCTCCTCGATCGCCAACGACCACGTGTGCATGAGAGGAAGGTGGCTGGAGACCATGAAGTAGTTGGAGTGCTCGGCGATCAGGTGCCAGTTGGCGACCTGGAAGACGGTCGCCAGGGCGTCGCCGCGCAGCGAGGGCCCGGAGAAGATCTGGGGCCACACCGAGGCACCCACACCGACCCCGGTCAGCATGACGAACAGGGCAGGGAGCAGCCGCCGGGCCCGCCGCGTCCAGAAACGGCGCAGCGAGATCGTGCCGCTCGCTCCCCATTCGGCCACCAGCAGGGCGGTGATGAGGTAGCCCGACAACGTGAAGAACACGTCGACGCCCAGGTAGCCGCCGGGCACGCCTTTGGCCACGGTGTGGAAGGCGATCACCGCCACCACCGCGAATGCTCGAATCCCGTCCAGGGCGGGGCGATGCTCCAACGATGCCGGCCGGGACGCGGGGGACGAGAAAGACGGCGTTGGTGGGGGCGAAGCCCACAAGGCCGGCAACGCGCGACGCGTCGTCGACCTCATCTCACCTCCGGATCCCCCCGAGAGGCGCCTCAGACGCTCTCCCCCCTTGTTGCCAGCTTCGTTCCTCAGTTGTTGCTTCGTCAACTTTACAAACGCACTCCGCCCTGGACGCGCCACCAACGCGCCGCGCGCGGTGCTGCCCGGCATGGCCGGGTCGGACGGGCCTCGGAGGGGAGACCGCGCCGCGCCCTTCGGTAGCGTTGGGTGCGATCAGCGCGCGGCGTTGGCCCGGGCGCGTGCGGAAGGACTCGGCATGACACCAGACGCGCCCAGGGCGCACGAGGCCGAAGCCCTCGATTTCACCGGCAAGGTCGTCCTCGTCACCGGTGGGCTGCGAGGAATCGGGCGGGGCATCACCGAGACATTCCTCGGATCGGGTGCCGACGTCATGATCTGCGGGCGGACCGAGCCCGGCCGCGACGAGCTCCCCACCGGTGGCGACCGGCGGGCCGCATTCGTCCGCGCCGATGTCCGCGACGCAGAACAAGCCGCATCGGCGGTGACGGCCTCGGTCGAGCGGTTCGGCCGCCTCGACGTGCTCGTCAACAATGCGGGGGGCTCACCGGCCGCTCCTGCCGCGGACGTCTCGCCCCGCTTCGTGGCCCAAGTGGTCGCGCTCAACCTTCTTGCGCCCTTCCACTGCGCGCAGGCCGCCAATGCGCACATGCAGACGGACGCGGCGGGTGGTTCGATCATCAGCATCGCCAGCGTCTCGGGACTTCGCTCGTCGCCGGGAACCGTCGCCTACGGCGCGGCCAAGGCGGGGCTCGTCAACATGACCCGGACCCTGGCGGTGGAGTGGGCGCCGAAGGTCCGGGTCAACTGCGTCGTCGCCGGGCTCATCGCGACCGAAGCGGCCGACCTGCACTACGGGGGCCCCACCGGGATCGAAGCGGTGGCGGCGACCATCCCGTTGGGTCGAATGGGAACCCCAGCCGACGTCGCCGGGGTCTGCCTCTTCTTGGCCTCGCCCTTGGCGTCGTACGTGTCCGGTGCGTCGGTCGAGGTCCACGGAGGCGGGGAACGTCCCGCCTACCTGACCGCGGTCGAGCAGGCCATCGGCCCCCGCCACGACTGATCACGACCGGCCCACCTGTCCGCTCGAGTCATCCTGGGCCGACTGGGTCTGATTCGGTCCTCTTCCGGGCCTGAAGCGACCCCGCGCCACCCCGAAGTGGAGACCGCGCACCGGGGCGTGCTCAGATAGCGCCCCGTGAAACTTGCCGTCCCCACCGAGACGCGCAGCGGCGAGCAGCGGGTGGCGATCGTCCCCGAGGTGGCGGCGCGCCTGGTCGGGGCCGAGGTGGAGGTCGTCGTCCAAGAGGGCGCTGGAGCGAAAGCGCACTTCCCGGACGCGGCGTACCGGGACAACGGCGCCACGGTGCGGGCCGGGGCGCTCGGCACCATGGGCGAGGCGGACCTGGTGGCGAAGGTGAATCCGCCCACCGTCCAGGAGATCGAGCTCTTCCCCGAGGGAGTGACGCTCGTCAGCTTCCTCCAGCCGGCCGCCCAGCTCGACGTGGTCCGCGCCCTGGCCCAGCGGAAGGTCACCGCGTTCAGCCTCGACCTCGTCCCCCGGATCAGCCGGGCCCAGTCGATGGACGCCTTGTCGTCGCAGGCCACGGTGTCGGGGTACCTCTCCGCGCTCGTGGCGGCGGTGAGGCTTCCCAAGTTCTTCCCGCTCTTCATGACGGCCGCCGGGACCGTGCCCCCCGCCAAGGTGCTCGTGCTCGGGGCGGGGGTGGCCGGCCTGCAGGCGATCGCCACCGCTCGGCGCCTCGGTGCTCAGGTGCGGGCCAACGACGTACGCGCCGCGGCCAAGGAAGAGGTGCAGTCGCTCGGCGCGACCTTCGTCGAGCTCGAGCTCGAAGCACAGGAGGGCGCCGGCGGCTACGCCCGCGAGCAGTCGGACGATTTCCTGACCCGCCAACGGGAGCTGATCGGCAACGAGGTCGCCGCGTCCGACGTGGTGATCACGACGGCCGCCGTCCCCGGGCGCAAGGCCCCGATCCTCGTCACCACCGACATGGTCGAGCGGATGGCCGAGGGGTCGGTCATCGTCGACATGGCAGCCGACGCCGGCGGGAACTGTGAACTGTCGCAGCCCGGCGAGGACGTCGACCACAAAGGCGTGCTCGTGGTCGGCCTTTCGAACCCGCCTTCGTCGATGCCCACGCACGCGAGCTTCTTGTACTCCCGCAACGTCAACAACTTCCTCGCCCTGATGATCCACGACGGTGCGCTTCGCCCCGACTTCGACGACGAGATCCTGGCGGAGAGCTGCGTGGTCCGGGCCGGTGACGTGGTCCACGAACCGACGGCGCGACTGCTCGACGGCGAGCAGGACGGCAAGGACACCTCCTCATGATCGCCACCGTCGGTCCCGGGCTCATGAGCTTCATCACGGTCTTCGTCCTGGCCGCCTTCGTCGGGTACGAGGTCATCTCGAAGGTCCCGAGCATTCTCCACACGCCGCTGATGTCCGGCAGCAACGCCATCCACGGGATCATCCTGGTCGGCACGATGATCGTCCTCGGCCAGGCCCACGGGGCGGCCCAGCTCACGCTCGGGTTCCTCGCCGTCGTGCTCGCCACGCTCAATGTCGTGGGTGGCTTCGTCGTCACCGACCGCATGCTCGAGATGTTCAAGTCGAAACCGGCCAGCCGCACCCCGCCCGGCGAGCGGGACGGACCACCGTCGGACGGCTCGGCGCCGAGCGCCGCGACGGACCGGGCTGAAGGGCCGTCCCAGTGACCAGAGCCACGGCGACGGACCTCGTCTACCTCATCGCCATCGTCGGCTTCATCCTGGCGCTGAAGGGGCTCAGCTCGCCGCGCCACGCCCGTCTCGGGAACATCGCGGGAGCCGCCGGCATGCTGCTCGCGGTCGCCTGGACGTTCTCGTTGCCCACCGTGTACGGCCAGACGCGCAATCTCGTCTTGATCATCGTCGCCATCGTGATCGGGGCCGCCATCGGTATTCCCGCCGCGCGCCGGGTCAAGATGACCGCGATGCCGCAGATGGTCGCCATCTTCAACGGCGTCGGCGGCGGAGCCGCCGCGCTCGTGTCACTCACCGAATTCATCTCGATTCCGGGCGGGAGCCTCGCCATCTACAAGATCTGCGAGATCCTCTTCGGAGTCCTGGTCGGCTCGGTGTCGTTCGCAGGAAGTGGAGTCGCGTTCGCCAAGCTCCAGGAGCTGATGACCGGACGGCCCATCACCTATCCGGCCCAGCAGCCGATCAACGCCGCGATCGGTGCCACCATCGTCGCGCTCCTGATCGTCACGATCGTCACCGCTAGCACGGCCGTGCTCGTCATCGTGTTGGTGCTGTCGCTGGTGCTGGGTGCGATCTTCGTCCTTCCCATCGGAGGCGCCGACACCCCGGTGCTGATCTCGTTGCTCAACGCCTTCACGGGCCTCGCCGTGGCCGCCTCGGGCTTCACCCTCAACAGCACGCTGCTCATCGTGGCCGGAACGCTCGTCGGGGCGTCGGGAACGTTGCTGACGCGCATGATGAGCACTGCCATGGGCCGCTCCCTGCCGAACATACTGTTCAGCGCGTTCGGCTCGGTCATCACGGCGAGCGCGGGCGGCCCCGGGGACGACGGCCGATCGGTGCGGTCAGGGACCCCGGAGGACATCGGCGTGCTCCTCGCCTACGCGCGGAAGGTCGCCATCATCCCGGGCTACGGGCTCGCCGTGGCGCAGGCCCAGCACACTGCCCGCGAGCTGGCCGACGCGCTCTCGGCGCGAGGCGTCGAGGTGTACTACGCCATCCACCCGGTCGCGGGCCGCATGCCCGGCCATATGAACGTCCTACTGGCCGAGGCGAACGTCCCGTACGAAGAGCTCGAGGAGATGGACCAGGCCAACGAGGACCTGGCGACCACGGACGTGGCGTTGGTCGTCGGCGCTAACGACACCGTCAACCCGGCGGCCAAGAACACGCCGGGTAGCCCCATCTACGGGATGCCGATCATCAACGCCAACGAGGCAACCAACATCGTCTTTCTCAAGCGGTCGATGCGGCCCGGTTTCGCGGGCATCGACAACGAGCTCCTCTACGACCCCAAGACGACCATGCTGTTCGGGGACGCCAAGGACTCGTTGTCGAAGCTGGTCGCGGCGGTCAAGGCCGCCTGATCCGACCCACCCGGGGACTCGGGACGGAGTTCAGGCCGATGGCTCGTAATGACCGCCTCGACGCTCGGCCTTTTTCTTAGCCTCAATGATGGCGTCAAGATCGTCTGAGAACTTCTCAGTCAGGACAGCCTTTTCCCACGAGTCTTTGTCGCGTTCGAATTGCTCGCGCATGAGCTTGTCGCGAGCTTCGGTCTCATGAGGAGACCGACCGCGGTCGGGACCCGTCGCCATTGACTTCCCTCCGGGGTACCCGGACCAACCTCTTCGCCGGACCAGCGGCACGATCAAACTCGGACTTTTCTTCGGGGCGCGACCTAGCCCCTGACTCCGTTTGCTCGGCCTTAGGCGCTCCCGCTCGCCTAGCCACGGATTTCATTCGTCTGCTCTCGTTGTGATGGCCGGCGCCGCGGCTGACTCCCGGTCGCGATGAGAATGCGCCGATTGGTTCGTCGTACGTATCGGCACCACCGCCGCAACTCGCTCGGAGGAACATATGGGGAAGCTCATCTATGCCACCAACAACTCGTTGGACGGCTTCACCGAGGACGCCACCGGCTCCTTCGACTGGTCGGTGCCCGACGAAGACGTGCACGTGTTCTACAACGACATGATGCGCGGGATCGGCATCCAGCTGCTCGGCCGCCGCATGTACGAGACGATGGCCGTGTGGGAGACAGATCCGGGCTTCGCCGAGGAGTCGCCGGTGTTGGCCGACTTCGCCGCTGCGTGGCAGGACTCGGACAAGCTCGTGTATTCCACCACCCTCGCCGAACCGATCACGAAGCGGACGCGCATCGTCCCCGCGTTCGACGCCGACGAGGTGCGGGCCGTAAAGGAGGGGTCGTCGGCCGACCTACTGGTGGGCGGACCCGAGCTCGCGGCTCATGCCCTGCGCGCCGGTGTCGTGGACGAGGTCCGCCTGGTGCTCGCCCCGGTGACGGTCGGCGCTGGCAAGCCGGCCTTCCCCACCGATCTGCGCCTCGACCTCGAGCTCATCGACGAGCGTCGCTTCGGCAACGGCGCGGTGCACGTGGCGTATCGCGTGGGGCGCTGACAGTACCTGATCAACCACAACCCGGATCCGCCGAATCAGATGATCGGCCGGGATCAGGTCCTCGGTGCTCAACGCCGCGAGCATCGCCATCTGGGGATAAGCGCTTCCTCGCTCACCCCAGTCTTTTCGATCCGAGCAGAATCGCGAGCCCAGACCGAGAAATTCAGCACCCTGTTAGTGGTGCGATAACCCGGAATTCCCGACGTCTGGAATGTCTGGATTTTCGGATACTGCGATCAAACCGCAGAATATCCATATATCCAGATAGATCAGAGTCCTGGTACAATGTCCGGATATGGAGACATCGAACCCCTACCGTGTCTACACCCCCGAGTCCCTCGGCTCGGCAATTCGCCACTACCGGCAAGAGGCCGACCTCACCCAGAAGGAGTTGGCGGCACGTGCGGGGCTGAACCGCACCTACCTGTCTGACCTCGAGCGGGGAAAGGAGACTGAGCAGGTTCGGAGGATCCTGCGCGTGTTGCGGCAGCTCGGGGTGCGGATGACCCTGGACAAGGCGGAGTGGTAGCGGCGGGCGCCCTGGCGGTTTGGCTCTATGGCCAACGGGCGGCGATCGTCGAGGAGGAGCGTCGCCGCCTGAGGCTCATGTACGCACCCGAGGCGCTCAATCGGTACGCCTTGGGCACGCCGCTGTTGTCGCTGGCTCTCCCGGTGCGGCCGGAGCGGTACACCCAGGGAGTCGTTCGCCCGTTCCTCGACGGACTGCTTCCGGAAGGAGAGTCTCGGCTCGCCGTCGCCCAGGACTTCAACCTGCGGGCGAGCGACACGTACGGCCTGATCCGCGCCATCGGTCGAGATTGCGCCGGGGCGGTGGTCATCCAGCCGGCGGAGGAACCTCCCCCCGCGCCCGCATCGACCCTGGCCGCCGAGCCCTTGACAGAAGACGACGTCTCGCGGCTGATCGCCAACCTCCGTGTCGCTCCCTTGGGCATCGATGAGCGGGTGCGGCTGTCGCTGGCAGGCGTTCAGGAAAAGCTTCTCCTCACGCGTCTTCCTGATGGAAGGTGGGGCCGGCCGGTGGACGGCACTCCCACAACGCACATCCTGAAGCCACAGCTCGAACGGTTCCCCGCAACCGTGGAGAACGAGGCCTTCTGCATGCGCGTGGCCGGACACCTTGGCCTGCACGTTGCGGCCGTCGAGACCACGATGATCGGTGGGAGGAAGCTCCTGGTCGTGGAGCGTTACGACCGGGTCGTCGACGACACGGGAGCCGTCCTTCGAATCCACCAGGAGGACTTCTGCCAGGCGATCGGGGTCCTTCCCGATCACAAATACGAAGAGAACGGTGGGCCGTCGCTGAAGAAGATCGCCGGCGTTGTGCAGACCGCAGCCGCGCCCGACTCCCTCGACGCCCTGCTCCGGGCGGTGACGGTGAATGTCCTCGTCACCAACGGAGATGCGCACGGGAAGAATTTCTCCTTGCTCCACCACGAGTCGGGTGCGCTGACGTTGAGCCCCCTGTATGACGTGCTCTGTACCCTCCACTACGGCGTCGATCGCCTGGCGATGTACATCGACAACGTGCATCGGATCGACAAGGTCACCGTCGCCCGTATCCTCAACGAAGCGGAGAGTTGGGGGATGTCGAGGAACCGTGCTGCGGAGGTTGTCAACGACCTCGTGGCGCGCGCTCCGGAAGCGATCGATGCTGCGCGCGCCGAGACAGACGGGCTCCCGGCCGATGTGCTCGCCACGGTGAACGCTCAGCTGCAACGGTTGACGGCGGCGACGTGACGACGGGTGCTGCCCGTGGACGACCTGATCCAGGTGCTGACCGGGCGGACGTACCGCTCGGCGCCACCGCTCAGCTCGCGCTTGCGTTGCGCGCCAGCGCGGACGGCCCGCCGTCCACCAGATGGGCGAACACCAGAAGGCCCTGGCTGGTCTGGCGGGCCGTCGACACCACGACCTCCACCTCCCGGAACCCGACGAGATGGGATGCATCGTTGACGACCACCATGTCCCCCTCGGGTAGGTAGCCGACTGCCTGCCGAGGCTGACGACCCTCCTTGATGAGGTCGACGACCAGCCGCTCACCGGGGGGATGATCGGGCGACAACTCGACGGTGAGACGGCGCAGGTCGACCGCGCTGGTGCCGGCTTCCTCGGCCCGTTCGACCGCGTCAGCCGAACACGTCGCCATCCGGACGTTCAACCGGCGCGCCAGCGCCAGGGCGCGCTCCTCGTTGTCGTCGAGCTCGGGCACCTCTTCGTCGTTGATCCACACCTCCACCCCGGAGGCGCGGAGCGCTTCGATCGACTCGAGGCCCCGGCGGGCGCGCCGTGACCCCACCGGGTCGGGGCCGTCGGCGATGGTCTGCACCTCGTCGATCACGAACCGTGGGAGCACGAGGCCCCCGGCGAGGAGCCCGGACCGACCGAGGACGAGAAGATAGCGGTCCATCACCGCGGACGTGTCGACGAGCAACGCCGTCCCCGGGGGTGGTTCCCCGGGGCGGTCGAGGATGTGGGACATGCCCGCGGCTCGCACGATCTCCTGTCCCTTCACCACGCCGAGCCGGACGCCCCCCGCGCACAGCACCCACGCGAATGCGGCCACGACCGGATAGTCGATGCTCGAGTGCACCAGGGCGATGAGCGGCAGGCCCGCCACGAGGCCGAGGAGCAACCCCGTCGTGCCGACCACCGAGGCGGCGAAGACTTCGCCCGCGGGGGTGGCGCGGAGCTGGCCCACGGCCTCGCGGAGCCCTCGATCGAGGAGCCGTCCCACCACGCCGCCCAGGAGGTACGACGCCAGGGCGCCGAGGGTGACCGAGACAACCTGGGCCGTACCGGTGTGGCCCACGTTGTTGCCGACGGCGAGGCCTCCGAGGACGCCGGCGATCACCAGAAGGAGCCTGAAGACTTCGACGAAAATCACCGTGTTCGCAGCCTCGCTCGTCGCTTCGCTTTCGTAGGCTCCTCTCTGTTTGGAGCTTCTTCCAGGGTACTCAACGGGTCCTCGTTTCTCGCGTCTCTCCGCTCGATCGTCGACGTTCGAACATCGGCTCGGCACTTGAGCATCGGCTCGTTTGCGCCGCGCGTGGACACGTCAGTCGCCCACAAGATGCACAACAGCGACGCCCCGCGTACCATGTCTGACGACGGGGATGAACGCGGATGAACACGGATGAAGCGCAGCGCTCGACCGTCGGTGACCCGGACATGAAGGTGCGACGGTGAAGGTCTTCGTGGCCGGGGCGACCGGGGTCCTCGGTCGGCGGGCCGTCGGCCTCCTCGTCAAGGCGGGACATCAGGTCTCGGGGGTGGCCCGCTCCCCCGAACGGCACACGCTGTTGCGGGACCTCGGCGCCACACCGGTCACCGTCGACGTGTTCGATGCCGACGCCGTAGCTCGAGCCGTCGCCGGGCACGAAGTGGTCTGCAACCTGGCGACTCACATCCCGCCCACGACTCGGATGGCGATGCCCGGTGCCTGGGCCGAGAACGACCGGATCCGAACCGATATGTGTCGCCATCTCGTCGACGGGGCACTTGCGGGCGGGGCCCACCGCTACGTCCAAGAGTCGATCGCCTTCGTGTACGAAGACGCTGGGGACGCCTGGATCGACGAGTCGTTTCCCGTCGATGCGGTGGGGAACCTCCGCTCGGCCTCGACCGCAGAGGCCAACGCGGCGCGGTTCAGCCAAAGCGGAGGGACGGGCGTCGTCCTTCGCTTCGCCGCCTTCTACGGTCCGGACAGCGACAGCACGCTGACGATGATCAGACTGGCCCGGCGGCGCATCGCGGCCGGAGCGGGACGGCGTTCGTATTTCTCCTCGATCGCGACCGACGACGCCGCGTCGGCGGTCCTGGCGGCGCTCGACGCTCCCGGCGGCATCTACAACATCGGCGACAACGAACCACTGCGGCGCGAGGAGTACTTCGGGGCGCTCGCCGACGCCCTAGGCGTGCGCCCGCCCAGGATCCTCCCGGCCGGCGTGGCGAAGCTCATGGGATCGAAAGCGTCGGTATTGGTACGGTCGCAACGCTTGTCGAACCGCCGTTTCGTCGAGGCCACCGGATGGAAGCCCGAGGTCCCGAGCGCCCGGGAAGGCTGGGCGAGGGTCGTCGCCGCGGTACCGGGGACCGAACCGCCCACGTAGGCTCGGATCATGGGGTCGTCCGCTAGGGACGCGGGGGTGGTTCCTCCACGGGAGGACGGCTCCGCCGAGGGGGGAGCACCGACCCAGGGAGCATCTACCCAGGGAGCACCGGTGGCCGGGCCTGCCGAGGATGGGCACCAACGGCAGCTGCTTCCCACACCGGGCGACGATCGGCAGTCGATGTCGACCGGCGGTGACAACCCGCTGGTTCAGCCCGCCGTGAACGAGGTGCCCCTCACGTCCGGTATCCCCCCGGTGGCCAACATGGAACCCACACCGCTCGCCCCACTCTCCGATGCGGCCTACGACGGGCCTCTGGCCCGGATCCCCGACGCCGCTCTCCCCGATGCCGCCCACGATGGAGCGGGCGTGCACCATGACGCAGCCGAACGCGGTCGGGCATTCGAACCCGTCGCCGGGGCACCGGAAGCCCCCCCCGTTGCCCAGCTCGACCTGAGACAGCTGTTCGAAGCGGTCGTCGCCAATGTTCGAAGCGCCTATGTCGGGCGCGCCGACATCGTCCGACTGGCGGTCTGCTGCCTGCTCGCCGAAGGGCACCTCCTCGTCGAGGACCACCCCGGGGTCGGGAAGACCACGCTCGCCAAGGCGCTCGCCCGGTCACTCGGCCTCGGTTTCGGCCGCATCCAGTTCACCGCCGATCTGTTGCCCGCGGATGTGACGGGGGCGGTGATCTTCGACCGCGAGAGCGGACGTGTCGCGTTCCGGCCCGGTCCCGTGTTCACCAATGTCCTGCTGGCCGACGAGCTGAATCGAGCGTCGCCGAAGGCACAGTCGGCGCTGCTCGAGGCGATGGAGGAACGACAGGTCAGCGCGGACGGAGTCAGTCATCGGTTGCCCGAGCCCTTCATGGTGCTCGCCACCCAGAACCCCTTCGACGCAGCCGGTACCTTCCCTCTGCCCCACAGCCAGCGCGACCGGTTCCTTCTGCGCCTCAGTCTCGGCTACCCCGATCGCGCCGCCGAGGACGAGCTGCTCGCCACGACACGGACCCGTCCGGCACCCGAAGCCCTCTCCGCGGTCGGCGGGCCCGGGTTCATCCGGCAGTTCGGCGCGGCCATCGACGCCACGCACGTCGCGCCCGAGGTCCGGTCCTACGTCCTCGACCTCGTGGCGGAGACCCGCGGGCATCCCGATCTCGCCGTGGGTGCTTCGCCCCGCGCCGCCCTGTGCACCCTCCGGGTGGCCGCCTCGGTGGCCGTGGCGTCGGGCCGGGACTTCGTGACGCCCGACGACGTCAAGCTCGTCGCCGAGCCCACCCTGGGGCATCGTGTGGTGGTTCACCCCGCCGCCGAGCTCGCCGGCGTGACGCCTCCGGTCGTCATCGACGAGATCGTGTCGCGCCTCGTCGTACCGGTCGGGCCCGCCCGCCCCACCGGGCACGCCCGGACCACGCGCGGACTCGGATAGCCGACCACTCCGGGACCGACCCCGACCCGGCCGAGTCGAGAAAGGCAGGACCGTGCTTTCTTCCAGAGGGCTCGTCCTCGCGGCCGGCGGCGGAGCATCCGCGCTCGCCGGGCTCGTGTACGGGGTCGAGGAGTTCGTCCTTCTGTCCGTAGCGGCGGCGGTGCTCCTCGTCCTCGGGGCGGCGTGGGTCCGCTGGCGCGACCGGGCCATGCGGGGCGCCCTGCGTGTCGTGGTGGACGTGCCCGTTCCCGAGGTGTCCGCCGGAACTCCGGCCGTGGTGGACATGACGGTGACCAACGCCGCCCGGCGGAGACTGCCGCCCATCGCCATCGAGGACCCGGGCGACCACTGGGCCGTGAGCCATCCGGGTCTGCGCGACCACCGGCGCGACACTGCGCCCCGCACCGTGCCCGACGGCTCGGTCCGTGGACGTGAGCGTCGCATCGCGGCGCGCCGCGTCCTGAGCCGCGTGGTGCGCCTGGCCGATCTCGGGCCTGACGCCGGGGTGACGCTGCGCATCCCGGTGCCGACCGCCACGCGCGGCCTGCTCGCGCTGGGGCATGTCGGGCTGTGGTGCGAAGACCCGTTCCGGTTGTTCGCACGGCGCGTCGTGACATCTCCCCCTGCCCATGTCGTCGTGTACCCCGTCCCCGACCTGTCGGTCGGCCACCCCCGTCGCGACGACCGCATCGACCGCCATGACGAAGCCAACCGCTCCGCCGCACGATTCCAGCGCGGGTCGGGCGGGGTCCCTACGTCGGCCACGCTGGCCGGCGACGAGTTGAGCGGGTTGCGCCGCTACGTCCCGGGCGACCGCCTCACCCGGCTCCACTGGCAGGCCCTGGCTCGCTCGGACGAGCTCATGGTTCGCGAGTTCGTGGAGGCCGAGCCCGACGCCATCGCGCTGCTCGTCGACCTGCGACCGGGCTCCCACTCGGGTGACTCCATCGAACGGACCGTGGCGCGCGCTGCGGGGCTGGGCGTGCTGGCACTGCAGCGCGGTCAGAGCGTCGAGCTGTGCACGAGTACAGGTGATCGCGTCTCGGTCGCGCCCAACGCGTCCGGGCATCACACCCTGTTGCGTGCGCTCGCCATGCTCGGGCCCGCCCACGCGCCCGCGTCGGTCGCGTTGCGTTGGTCGGACCAGCCTGCCGGCGGCGCCGTATGGGCCGCGGGCCGCCTCGACACGAAGACCGTGGTCCTCGTCACCACCGCCGCGGGCGAGAGCGGACGCGCCCTGCCCGACGCCATCCGCCATCGGGCCGAGACGGTCCTCGTGTCGTGAACGAATCTCTCCTGACCCCAGATGGTGTGGAGAGTCCGGCGCGCCGGCGCGAGGTGAGTGCGCACAGGCGCATTGCTCCGGACGTCGCGCTGCTGGCGGTGTCGCTCGCCGCCGGACTGGGCACGGCGAGGCTGACGCAGTCACCGGGCGCTTCCGGGGTGGTGGGACCCGTCGTGGCGGTGGTCGTGACCGGGCACCTCGCGACCGTCGTGATGCGCCGTCTGCGCGCTCCGTTGGCAGCCGTGCTCGCCACCGGTGTCGTCACTGTGGCGCTCGCCACCCTGTGGGGGCAGCTCCTGTCCGCCACCCGTTTCGGCGTGCCGACTTCCACCACGTGGCGCGTCTTCCTCGACCGCCTCGACCAGGCCGGATCGGTCATCCGCTCGCAACCGACGCCCGTGCCGGCGACGTCCGGGGTCGTGCTGTGCCTGGCGCTCGGAGCGGGGATCATGGCGGTGCTGGGAGGCACGTTGTGGGCGTGGCAGGAGACCCGCCTGTCGCACGGCCGCACCCGATCGCCGCGTCCGTTGGTGGCGCTGGTGCCCGCGTTCGGGTTGTTCTGCTACACCGCGTTGTTGAGCTCGCAGGTCGACCGGATCCAGGGTGCGGTCAGTTTCCTGGTGTGCTCGCTGGCGTTCGTGGTCGCCGCCGACCGCCCGGTCCTGGCGGGAGGGCGACGCGTCTCGTCGAGTCGTCCGGTACAGCCGTCGGACCGCGGTGGCCGCGGCCCGCGCCGTGTCCCACTTGTCACGCGTGTCGGGGCGGTCGGTCCGGCGCTTCTCGCCGGGGGGCTCGCTGTGGCCGCGGTGGTGGCCGTCGACCCCGGGCTGTCGTCGCTGCGTGTCGATGCGCTGCCGTTCTCCCACCAGGGCGGCCCGGCGTCGAGCCAGGTCGGGGGGTACGCGGCGGGTAGCGGGGGCGGTGGCGGCGAGGGCTTCGGACCGATCGGCCCGTGGGCCGGCCCGTCCAGCCTGCCCGGGGTACGCGCCATCGACCTCACCGACGACATGCAGGCGGTGCTCACCAATCGCACCACCGAGCTCATGTTCTCGGCGACCACTCCCGTACCCACGTACTGGCAGCTGGCCGTGCTGACCCGCTTCGACGGCCGGAAGTGGGTGCCCGATCCGACCACCCAAACAGCCATCGACGCGATCGCGGTCCCGAACATCGATCGCTCGGTGCCCGGTCTCCCCATCCTCCCCGAACCCCGACCCGCCCGGACGTTCCAGTCGACCGTCACGATCGCCGGGCTGCAGGCGACGCTCCTCCCCCTGCCACCCCGGGCCGTGTCGGTCGAGGGGATCAACGCCACCTTGGTCTCGGGGTTCGGCGCGCTCCATCCCTTCGAGTCGTCCCCCTTCTTCACCTACTTCGCCGATGCCGCCCTTCCCGCCGCGCCGCGGGCCACGCGCGCTGCAAGCCAACCGGTCGCCACCGGCACCGCGCCACCTGTCGCATCTCCCGACCGGTCGTCGCTCGCGCCCTATCTCGACTTGCCGCCCATGCCGAACCAGGTCGTCCAGCTGGCCCACCAGATCGTCGCGGGCGCGAACGGGCCCAACGCCAAGGCCACGGCGCTGGCTCGCTGGTTCAACTCGGGGCGGTTCCGCTACACCCTGTCGCCCCCCGTCACCAGCGGCGCCAATCCCGTTCAGGCTTTCCTCTTCTCCTCCCGACAGGGGTTCTGCCAGCAGTTTGCCGCTGCCTACACCGTGTTGGCCCGCATCGACGGGCTCCCTTCGCGTGTCGCGGTGGGCTTCACCACCGGGTCGCTGTCCCGGGGCCGGTACCGCATCACCGGAGCCGACGCGCACGTCTGGCCCGAGGTGTACCTCGGGTCGTCGGTCGGGTGGACCTCGTTCGAGCCGACCCCCGCCTCGTCGGGCGAGCCCAACGGGATCGGTGTGGTCACCGGGGCGCGTTCCAACTCTCCGAACGGCGGCGGCGCCGGTGCGAACGTGGCGTCGACGGTGACACTGCCATCCCACCATGCCGCGTTGCTGCGCCCGTCGCCCGTCACCACGGCGACCCTGGTCCTCCCCGGGCAGAAGCACACGCCCGCCGCGTCGAAGTCCGGGAGCTCATCCGGCGTCGCGGACGCGCTCGTGACGCTCGCCCTCGTGGTCGGCATCGGAGGAATTCTGTCGCTGGCGTGGGCGCTGTGGCACAAGCCTCGGCTCCCGAGTCGGCGCCGGCGTCGGCGGCGGTCGACCGACCCGACGGCCGAGGTACTGGCCCAGTGGCACGACGCGCAGGATGTCCTCGAGCGGTCCAAGCTCGGACGCCGCCCGGCCGAGACCCTGCACGAGCACGCGGCGCGTCTGGAGTCGCTGGCGCATGGTCAGTGGCTGGCGTACGCGCCCGCGGTCCTCGCCGTCCGGGAGGCACACATTCGGGGACTGACGGCCGACGGGGACGAGCACGATCCCATCACGGCCGCGGTCGAGGCGTACCGACAGTTGGCGGCGCTGGCGACGCGCGCCAGTTACGGCTCGGACCCTTGCAGCGACGCGGACGTGGCCGACGCCGAAGAGCTCAGCCTGGCAGTCCGCGCCGGTCTCGCCCGCCCCGCCCGCCGCGCCCGGGCCCCGGTGGACGCCTGAAGCGGGCGCGGGCCGCGGCACGCGGCCGGGTAGCAGCACGCGGCACGCGCCGGGCCGTGCGGCACCCTCGTCCCGGTGCGAGGATGGCCGGGGCCGAACAGGGAGGACCCGATGACCATCCGCGAGACGCTGCCGATCAAGGACATCGACCTCTCGGACCTGGAGTTCTGGGCCGAACCGTGGGAGGTCCGGGAAGCGGCGTTCCGGACGCTGCGGGCCGAGCGGCCCATCGCCTTCTTCGAGGAACCCGAGATCGAGATCGAGACGGTGATCCCGATCCCCCGGGGACCGGGGTACTACGCCATCACACGTCATGCGGACGTGGTCGAGGTCAGCCGGCACCCCGAGCTCTACTGCTCGGGCAAGTCGGGCAGCACCATCATCGACATGCCGCCCGAGCTCCTCGAGTTCTTCGGCTCGATGATCAACATGGACGACCCCCGCCACGCCCGGCTGAGGCGCATCGTCTCTGCTGCCTTCAATCCCCGCATGGTGAAGAGCATCGAAGACACCATCGAGGACGTTGCCGATCAGATCATCGACAGGGTGCGCGACCGCGGCGAGTGCGACTTCGTCACCGAGGTGGCGGCGCGCCTTCCCCTGAAGGTGATCTGCGACATGATGGGCATCGCTGAGCGGGATTACGACCTGGTGTTCTCGAGTTCGAACATCATCCTGTCCATGGGGGACGCCGAGTACGTCCCCGAGGGCGACGATCCTGTCATGGCCTTCATGAACGCCGGCAACGACCTGGCCAACCTCATGCGCGAGCTGGCCGGGTACCGCTCGAAGCATCCCACCGACGACCTCACCTCGGCGCTCGTACACGCCAACGTGGACGGGGAGTCCCTCGACGACGCAGAGCTGGCGTCGTTCTTCATCCTGCTGCTCGTGGCCGGCAACGAGACCACCCGCAACGCGATCAGCCATGGCCTGTGGCTCCTGACGCAGCACCCCGACCAGCGCGCCGAGTGGGCCGAGGACTTCGAAGGGGTCGCCCCGACCGCGGTGGACGAGATCGTGCGCTGGGCGTCCCCGGTGATCTTCATGCGCCGGACCGTCACGCAGCCCACCACGCTGTCGGGCCACGACTTCTCCGAGGGCGACAAGGTCATCCTCTTCTACAACTCGGCCAACCGCGACGAGGAGGTGTTCGAGAACCCCTTCCGGTTCTGCGTCCGGCGCAGCCCGAACCCCCACGTCGGCTTCGGCGCCCCGGGACCCCACTTCTGCCTCGGGGCCCACCTGGCGCGGCGGGAGATCACCGTCATGTTCCGCGAGCTGTTCCGCCGAATGCCCGACATCCGCGCCACGGCCGAGCCCGACCGTCTGCGGTCGAACTTCATCAACGGCATCAAGCACCTTCCCGCTGCGTTCTCGCCCGGCGGCGTCACCGCCTGACGCTGGCTACGCTCACGCCCGTGAGCGAGCCCGACATCGCGCCGGCGAAGCCCGCGTCCGAGAGCGCACCGAGGCAGATGGGTCACGGCGTCAATCAGCGCGCCCTCATCAAGATGAGCCCCGAGGAGGTCGACGCGTTCCTGGCCGAGCGTCGACCGGTCACGCTGTGCAGCATCAACCATGACGGGTCGATCCACGCGGTGGCGATGTGGTACGGGTTCCTCGAGGGCGCCATGGCGTTCGAGACCAAGGCCAAGTCGCAAAAGGTCCAGAACCTCCGGCGCGACCCCCGCATGACGTGCATGGCCGAGGACGGCGAGTACTACGAGGAGCTGCGCGGGGTGGAGCTCGTCGGCCGGGGCGAGATCGTGGACGACCCGGACCGCATGTGGGCGCTCGGAGTCAGCTTGTTCGAGCGGTACTACGGCACCTACACCGACGACCTGAAGCCGTTCGTCGAGACCATGCTGACCAAACGCGTCGTGGTCAAGCTGCTCGTGGAACGCACGGTCTCCTGGGACCACCGCAAACTGGGCCTGCCTCCCACCCGTCCAACCTGAAACACGTTTCAATCGGGGCTACTCTCTCCGCCCGCCGGGGAATGTCGCCGGCGCGTGGCGAGCGTGGAGGCACGTCGTGATCCTGGACCGCTTTCAGCTGACCGACCAGGTCGCGGTGGTCACGGGCGCGGGTCGGGGCATCGGCGCGGCGAGCGCCGTGGCCCTGGCGGAGGCGGGTGCCGACGTGGTGATCTCGGCCCGCACGGAGGAGCAGCTGGCCGAGGTGGCGGGCCGGATCGAGGCGGCGGGGCGCAAGGCCGTCGTCGTCCGCGCCGACCTGCGCGACCTCGACGCCGTGTGCGCTCTGGCGGACACGGCGCGCGACGCCTTCGGGCGGCTCGACGTGGTGGTCAACAACGTGGGCGGGACGATGCCGGGCGCCTTCCTGGACACGACGCCCAAGATGCTCGAGGACGCCTTCCACTTCAACGTCACCACTGCGCACGCGCTCACCCGCGCCGCCGTCCCCCTCATGCTCCAAGGAGACGGCGGGTCGGTGGTGAACATCACCTCGGCCATGGCGCGCACCCAGGGGCGGGGGTTCGTCGCCTACGGCACGGCCAAGGCGGCGCTCGCCCACTTCACCCGGCTGGCGGCGACCGACCTCGCCCCCCGCATCCGCGTCAACGCCGTCGCCGTGGGGTCGATCGCCACCTCGGCGCTCGAGATCGTGCTCACGGACGAAGACCTGCGAACGACCATGGAGCAGTCGACCCCGCTCCGTCGCATCGGCACGCCCGAGGACATCGCCGCGGCCGTCGTCTACCTGTGCTCCCCCGCCGGCGGCTACATCACCGGCAAGCTCCTCGAGGTCGACGGCGGGCTCGACCACCCCAACCTCGAGCTCGGGCTCCCCGATCTGTGAGGAGCCACGACCGGTCGGGTTCCCGCGGCACGGCCCGATGACGTTCCGGACGGTGCTGTGGGGGACGGGCAACGTGGGGCGCCACGCGCTGGCAGGGATCGCGGCGCGCCCCGACCTCGAGCTGGTCGGCGTGTGGGTGTCCAACCCCGACAAGGTCGGGCGCGACGCCGGCGCCCTGGCGGGGTTGGAACGCGATCTCGGCGTGGCCGCGACCGACGACGCCGAGCACCTGTTGGGTCTCGAGCCGGACTGCGTCGTCCACGCGGCGATGGCCGACCATCG
>Ga0307477_10000676_pt1 | contig 34239 bp, 29 predicted proteins | sample atmos_gasesECM2C_FD_203316 | JGI IMG/M metagenome (GOLD analysis project Ga0307477, IMG submission 203316) | Hardwood forest soil microbial communities from Morgan-Monroe State Forest, Indiana, United States - atmos_gasesECM2C_515 | ecosystem: Environmental > Terrestrial > Soil > Temperate...
GCCGCCTGCAACTTCAACGCGGGCAACGCCTTCGATTTTCCCGAGACTCGCTGCAATCTCCTGCGCAATCTGGCGCGGCGCGCGCTTCAGCCGCTTCGCCAACTCGAAGCATACTGGCGATGCCGCTTCCCCCAGCTCGATCTTCGGCGGACGCTCCAACACGACCGGCAATTCCACGCCATACTTTTCCCGGATGCGCGCCTCAAGCGCCGCTCTTAGCCGATTTGTCAATGTTTGATACATGCGCCTCAAGTCTTTCCGAAGCCCATCAGTATAGAGAGGCCGCCGGGGCCGGTCAAAGAAACGTGACAGTGGGGCCGGAAGCGGCGGGAAGAAGTTAGCCACAGAGGCACCGAGGCACGGAGAGAAGATCTTGCGGGAGAGAGATGGGCCCTGGATAAAGATGGTGCGGTGGGGTACACCCCCCATGAAAATGGATGGTTGTGAAAACAAAGGAGTTGTGGGAGGAGCATTTTGTAAGTCGTTGAAGGGAAATGGGATGGATGGCAGGAAATAGAGGAGCTTGAAGCGAGTGGCGGTCGAGAAAAAAAGAGGCCCTTCGCCCACCGCGGCGGGCTCTGGGTAAAGGAGGGGGTGCACCCCCCTGTTGCGATGGAAGGTGTCCGCAGGGCAATGAAAATAAAAGAGATGAGAGGCGCGCCGTTGGACGACGACGGAGAAGAATGGTTGGCGAGTGATTGAAAAGAAAAGGGATAGGAAATGCCGTTGGAGGGTGCAGGGGTAACCAGTTTGCAAACAGGTTGGCCGGTTGCCGGAGCGTTGGGGGCAAAGCCCAGCGCAGAGAGCCCGGAAACCATGAAACACGATAGCATAGATCTGATATACTGTCAAGTTAAATAATCGAATGGTATCATAATTACTCAATCTTTCGAACGGAGATGCAAGCGCAAGAAAACAAAGGGGTAGAGTCTGCTGTGGTGGGAACGACTGCTAGAAGAGTGACCTACCTTTGCGCAAACCAAAACCGCAAAGGGTAGGCCACCCAGGAGGTTTTCAAGACCTAAAGCGCGGCCACCCGCCCGTACCCGCGTTTGACACTCCAGGACACCGCCGATAGTATCAACTGACACCGGGCGGAGAGACATTCTCACCTTGTTGTTGCACCGCGCGGCGGCGGTTTCCCATGAAACTTGCGTATTTCGATTGTTTTTCGGGGATTAGCGGCGATATGACGCTTGGCGCGCTGGTGGATGCCGGCTGCGACCTTGAGTATCTTCGCGCTGAATTGGCTGGATTGCAGGTTTCTGGGTGGGATTTATCTGCTGAGAAGGTTTGGAAGAACGGCATGGCCGCGACGTACGTGAAGGTCAAGACGGAGGACCAGCAGAAGCACAGGTCGCTCAGCGCGATTCTCGAGATCTTGGAGAAGTCGCGGCTGGCGCCTTCCGTGCGCGAGCGCGCCGCTGCGATTTTTACAAAACTCGGTGAAGCCGAGGCGCGCGTCCATGATGTGCCTATTGAAAAGATTCACTTCCACGAAGTCGGCGCGGTGGACGCCATTGTGGATATTGTCGGCGCTTGCGTGGGATTTCAGGCGCTGGGGATCGAACGCTTCGCCTGCTCGGCATTAAATGTCGGAGGCGGCACTGCGAAAATGGCGCACGGAGTTCTGCCCGTGCCTGCTCCGGCGACGGCGAATTTGCTGCAAGGCAAACCGACGTATTCGAGCGGTGTGCAAAGGGAGCTGGTTACGCCTACGGGCGCGGCTATTGTTGCAACGCTGTGCGATTCGTTTGGGCCGCAGCCTGCCATGAGCGTCACGTCGATCGGCTACGGCGCGGGCACGGCCGATCTGGAAGGCCAGCCCAACGTTCTGAGAATCATGATCGGCGAGGCCGCCGAAAAGGCCGTCCCCGGTTTTGACGAAGAGATCGCCGTGATCGAAGCGAATCTTGACGATATGAACCCGCAAATTTATGGGTATTTTTTGGAAAAAGCGCTGGGCGCGGGCGCGCTGGACGTCTACACGACTCCTGTGCAGATGAAAAAAAACCGTCCTGGCACACTACTGACTGTTTTGTGCCGCCCGCAGGATGCAAACAGCTTGATGTCGCTCATCTTCGCGGAGACGACGACTTTTGGCGCGCGGACTTATCGCGCGCAGCGACGCGCGCTGCCGCGTGAATTGGTCAGCGTCACGACAAGCTTTGGCGAAGTGCACATCAAGGTTTCGCGCGTGAACGGGCGCATCCTGCACGTTGCGCCGGAATACGACGATTGCCGGAAGCTCGCGCTGGAACGAAACGTGCCGCTGCAGCAAGTGATTGCGGAAGCGTTGCGCAATTACGAGGGCGGAGAAAAGAAAAAAGCGAAGGCTTAACACAGAGGTCGCAGAGGTCGGCACACAGAGGGCGCAGAGGAAGAGGGCGAAATATCGGGATGGCGGAGACGAAGCCAAAATTCTACATCACCACGCCGATCTACTACACGAACGGCTTGCCGCATATCGGACACACTTATTCGACCATCGTGTGCGACACCATACGGCGATACAAGCGCATGCTCGGCTACGACGTGGTGATGACCACCGGAACGGACGAGCACGGCGTCAACGTCGAGCGCTCCGCGCGCAAAGCCGGTGTGCCGGAATCCGAATTTGTGGGCAGGATGGCTGCGGAGTGGCGCGCGTTGTGGGATGAACTGGGCATTCAAGGCGACGAATTTATCCGCACGACGGACCTGAAGCATGCGCATACGGTGCAATGGCTGTTCAAACTCTGCCGGGAGAACGGATATGTTTACCCGGGCCACTACACCGGCCAGTACTGCATTCATGACAATGCGTACGTGGACGTGCAGCCCGGCGAAAATTGCCCGGACTGCGGCCGCCCAACGGAAACGGTCACCGAGGAAAACTATTTTTTCAAACTTTCGGCTTTTCAGAAGCCCTTGCTGAATTGGTATGCACAGCACCCGGAATTTATTCAGCCGGAGGCGCGCCGCAATGAGGTGCTGAGTTTTGTCGAGGGCGGGCTGAGAGATCTGAGCATCACGCGGACTTCCATCCGCTGGGGCATCCCCGTGCCGGGGGAGGAGCGCCACGTTTTCTACGTCTGGTTTGATGCGCTGACCGCGTATCTTAGCGCCGTCGGTGGACCAAACTACGCGCAGCGCGGTTATTGGCCTGCGGATATTCATCTTGTGGGAAAAGAAATCATCCGTTTTCATGCTGTTTACTGGCCTGCGTTTCTGATGGCAGGAGGGTTCACGCCCGAGGAAATGCCGAAGCAGATCTGGGCGCATGGCTGGCTGTTGATGGACAGCACCAAGATGAGCAAGTCGCTCGGCAACGTCGTGCGGCCGCGCCCGATCGTAAACGTCCTGGGCATGGACGCGCTGCGCTACTACCTGCTACGCGAGACCGTTTTTGGGCAGGACGGCAACTTCAGCTACGACGCACTGGTGACGCGGTACAACGCGGATCTTGCCAACGGCCTCGGCAATCTGGCGAGCCGCACGCTAACGATGATCGAAAAGTATTGCGAGGGAAAGTTTCCCGCTGCGGGCGTAGAAGATGCAAGTGGCGCAGAATCTGCCCTTAGGAGTGCGGCAGTTTCTGCGTTGAAAGAGGTTCCAGAGCTTTATGAGTCGCTAGCGTTTTCCCGCGCACTCGAGAAAATCTGGGAAGTGGTAGCAGAAGCCGACCGTTACATTACGCTGAAAAAGCCCTGGGAGCTTGGCGAAAATCCCAAAGAAAAAGAAAATCTTGGAAACATTCTTGCCAATGCTGGGGCAGCAGTGCGGATAGCGGCTCTATTGGCACATCCGATCATTCCGACGGCCACGCAAAAAATCTGGACCCAGCTCGGGCAGCCTGGAAACATCGAAGATCAAAGATTTGGACAGTTTGGCTGGACGTATTTGCCGCCAGGGACGCGAATCGGAAAAATAGAAGCGCTGTTCCCGCGGATCGAAAAAGCAGAAGCCACAGAGAGGATGGAAGCGATGGAAAACGAAGCAGTGAAACAGCCCGCGCCTGCGGCGGCGAGCGCAGCAGTCTCTGCAGGAAGCACGTCCGCCGCGGCGGCGCCGCAAGCTGCGCCGGAAAAAATTGCCATCGAAGATTTCGCCAAGGTGGAGATGCGTGTCGGGGAGATCAAGACCGCCGAGCGCATCGTCGGCGCGGACAAGCTGCTCAAATTGACCGTGGATATCGGCACGGAGATTCGCCAGGTTTGCGCGGGCATCGCCCAGTTCTACGAACCGGAAAAATTGATCGGGCGAAAAGTGGCCGTGGTTGTCAATCTCGCTCCGCGGAAATTGCGCGGCGTGGAATCGAACGGCATGATCATCGCCGCCGCTGTCGGCCCTGAGGGACGTCCCGTCCTCGCTGGTTTTCTCGAAGATGTGGAAGTCGGCGCGCGCTTGAAGTAGGCCGGGATTTTTGTGGCGATGGAACTGATCGACTCGCATGCGCACATTGATTTCCCGCAATTTGACGAAGACCGCGACGCCATGCTCGAGCGGGCGCGTACCGCCGGCGTAACCACGTTGTTGGCCATTGGAACGGGGCCCGGACCGGAGAGACTAGATGCGGCGATTCCTTTCGCCGAGCGGCACGACTGGATTTATACGACCGTCGGCATTCATCCTCACGAAGCGAAAGAAGTGACTGCGGACCATCTCAACCATCTCGCATCGCTGGCGAAGCACACGAAAGTAATCGCCTGGGGCGAAATTGGCCTGGACTACCACTACGATCATTCGCCGCGCGATGTGCAGCACCGGGTGTTCCGCGACCAGATGGCGCTTGCACGCGCCGCCAAGCTGCCGATTATCATTCATTGCCGCGATGCGTGGCCGGACTGCCTCAACCTGATTGAGGAAGAGTGGAAATCGGGCGGCCTCGGAGGAGTGCTGCATTGTTTCAGCGGCACGCTTGAAGATGCGCGGCGCGGGGTGGACATGGGCTTCATGATTTCGTTTGCCGGAAATTCAACTTATCCGAAGGCGCAGAATCTTCGGGACGTTGCGAAAGCTTTGCCGCTTGAGAACCTTTTGATTGAGACAGACGCGCCATACCTCGCGCCGCAGCCTTACCGCGGCAAACGCAATGAACCTGCCTACGTTGCGGAGGTAGCGCGTACACTGGCGAGTGTGAGAAACTTACGCCCGGAAGAAGCCGCCTCGGCAACGGCGGAGAATTTCCGGCGTTTCTTCCGCGTTGCAAAACCGTCGGCGACAGGGGCCGACTCGCGTGGGTGATTTGACGGATTCGGTTTCACGAGAAATTTGACGCAGCCCAGGAGGAAGGCCATACCACTTCTGACGGCCAGGGAAATTTTTGATCTCGTCCGCGACGACCTCGTTTCGGTCGAGCAGGAACTCTCGCGACAAACCGCGGCGGCCTTCGAGCCGGTTTCGGAGATCACCAGCTATCTTTTGGGCGGAGGCGGGAAGCGCTTGCGTCCCGCGCTTCTGCTATTGTCCGCGAGCTACGCGGGCAAGCGCACGCCCGGAGCGATCCGCCTCGCCGCGGTTGTGGAACTTCTCCACAGCGCGACGCTGATTCACGACGACGTCATTGACAGCGCGGATACGCGTCGCGGAAGACCTTCCGCGAATTCCCGCTGGGGAAATCACCGGAGCGTTTTGGCGGGCGACTGGCTTTACATGCAGTCTTTTCAGATCGCGCTGGAGGAACGCAACTTCCGCATTCTTGATATATTGATCGATCTTACGCAGAAAATGGTGGAAGGCGAGTTGATTCAACTTGCCAAGATCGGCCGCATCGACGTGACGGAAGAAGATGCGCTGCGACTCGCGACCTACAAGACGGCCTGCCTGTTCAGCGGCTGCGCGCGGCTCGGCGGAGTGCTCGGCGGCCTCGATGGAGTGGAGGAAGAGGCGCTCGCGGATTACGGACGTTATGCCGGACTGGCATTCCAGCTCGTCGACGATCTACTGGATTTTACGGCGTCCTCGGAACAGCTGGGCAAACCCGTCCTTAGCGATTTGAAAGAAGGCAAAGTTACTCTGCCGCTGATTTATGCGATGGAGAACGGCCACCGGGAGGCGAGAAAACTGATAGCGCGCGTCCTGGAGGAAAAAGAATTTAACTCCGTGCGGCCGGAGACTATTGTTTCGCTCGTGCGGGACTCCGGCGCTCTCGAGCGCGCTCGCAAGCTGGCACACGATTACGCGCGGCGTGCCAAGGGTTGCATTGATGGGCGTGGTGATTCGGAATATGCACGCGCTCTGCTGACGCTGCCGGATTTCATCCTCGAACGCGAGAACTGACCCTGTAAGACGTGATGCTGCCTTTTAAGCTCGTCTATCACAAAGGCTACGACCTGAATCTCGGGCAGCACGTTTTTCCGTCGCAGAAATTCCGTCTGATTGCAGAAATGCTCCTGCGCGAAGGGATTGCCGAAAAAGGCGATTTTCTGACACCAATCGCCGCCACGGACGAGGATATTTTGCGCGTCCATACCGCGGACTGGGTGCGCAAGCTGAAGACCGGCACATTGACCGCAAGTGAAGAGATGAGGCTCGAGGTGCCGTATTCACCGGAACTCGTGGAAGCCTTCTGGCTGGCGGCCGGCGGCTCGATTCTTGCCGCGCAATCCGCGCTAGGCGACGGCTTCGGTTGCAATCTTGGCGGCGGCTTTCACCACGCTTATCCCGATCACGGGGAAGGATTTTGCGCCATCCATGATGTCGCGGTCGCGATACGGCGCCTTCAGTCTGATGGCGCGATTCGCAAAGCACTCGTGGTTGATACCGATGTTCACCACGGCAACGGCACGGCGGCGATTTTTCGCGACGATACAAGTGTCTTTACGCTTTCGATCCATCAAGAGAACAACTATCCGGCCCACAAACCGTCTTCGACTGTCGATGTGCACATGTGGGATCGCGCCGACGATGAAGAGTATCTCAACGCGCTCATCCCGGCCGTGCAGTCTGCGCTCGATGAATTCCGTCCGGACATTATTTTTTACGTTGGAGGAGCGGACCCGTACTGCGAAGACCAGCTCGGCGGACTCTCCTTGACGAAGCAGGGGTTGATGCTGCGAGACCACAAAGTTTTTGAAGAATCCCGCAAGCGGGGAATTCCGGTCGCGACGACGCTCGCGGGGGGTTATGCGCGGCGCGTCGAAGATACGGTTCGAATCCACGTGAACACCGTTCTGGCTGCGCGCGAGGTTGCCGGGGTTTTCCCCTCTGCTTCCACAGCGCGAAACTACTAAGCTCCTGCCCGCCGTCGTTTGGGATAAAACTCGGAAAAAAGAGAATGTCCGATGTTACGTTCGCGACGAACTAAAACGTCGAATTGGATCCCTGAACCGCCGGTCAGGGTTTCGCGCTTGGGATTCCGAGGGTGCGCCGAATTGCGTCGCTGAGATTGTTTTCCACGTTGTCGGGGTCAAAACCTTCTCCGCGGTAAGCGATCTTTCCATCGCGATTAAGCACGATTAGTGTAGGGAATGTGTAAACCGCGAGCAAGCGGTCCAGGCCATCCGCGAAGACGACGGTAGTCTTGAGTTTTTCCTCCCTGAGATACGGTGGCACGAGTGTTTCGTCTTCGTCGCAATCGGCGGCGAGAAAGAGAACGTCGGAACGATCCCGGAAATTCGCGGCGACGCGTTCGAAATGCGGCTCCAGGGCGCGGCACGGACCGCACCAGGTGGCCCAGAAATTCACAACAAGAATTGAACCCTTCGTATTCACTAGGGGATAGGGCGCACCATCGGACGCTATGCGTAGAGTGAACTCATAGGGTTCTTTTGCGGAAGCGTTTTTCGTGCCTCCGGGGCCGGCAGTCGATTGGGTCAGCCCATCGTAGGTGCGCAGAAGAAAATCACCTAGTCCGTCTTCAGAACCGTGCGCCAATCGCCAGACATTACCGAGTTTCTGGCGAATCTCGCGACGGTTGGAGCTTCCGTCGGAAGCGTCGGCCAGCGCGAAGGCACGCGCATACTCAGCAATCGCGCGAGTCAAATCGTTGTCTGACTCGGCCAGCTCGCCTAGTTTTTCAGCGGATCCTGCGCTCGGGAGCAGGGCATAGCTCGCTTCGAGATCTTTCCTGGCCGCAGCCGTATCGTGCAGCTTCATTTCCAGGCGTCCGCGCAGAAGCAGAATAGACATGAGATCGCGCTTCTTTTCTTTTTCCCACTCTTCTGCTGATTGCCTGGGAGATTTGTCCTCGACCGATCTGCGCTGGACGGTTTCCATCACACGCGACGAGTAGTTCGCGGCACGGCGGAGGCCCGCAGCGTCGCCGTTGCGCTCCAAGAGTTGAATGGCCAACAGCGTCATTGAAATATCATCCGGTGCCAGCGCGACAATGCGCTCGGCGTAGTCCGTGGCGCGCACATTGTCGCGAACTTGGAGACACGCTTCCACCAGAGCTCTATAGATCTGAGGGCGTTGCTGCGCTTCCGGGTATTTCTGGAGATAAGCTTCAAGATTCCGAACCAGAGCGGCACGGTCATTGGCGGCGTCTTCGATTGCCTTTTGTAGTTCCTGCTGGGGTGAAGGCGCCGCTTGGGCTGATTTCTCGGCGCGAGATTGCTTAGATTTTTCCGCCGGTGATGGTTGCGCATCGTTCTGGAGTAACTGCGCGCGGGCTGTTGAGCACGGGAAAACTGCGCAGAGGAGAACCATGAACGGTACTATTCTCGACGGGAAGACTAAAAGCAGTGGCATCGCTCGATATTCTAGCAGCACGCTTATGAAATCCGCGTGGTGGCCTTCGGTGGGGCGAAACGCGGCCAGGAATGCGCTGCAATCACAAGGTCTTGCTGAAAGCTGCTAGGCTGCACCGGTAAGGCGAATCTCCCCCGTGACGGTGTGAATTTCCACGCGGCCGCCACCATCGCCCATGCGGGCCCGGAGCGAATGCTTGTCCTGCTCTTCAATCATGATGGGGATATCGGCATGAATTTGTCCAGACACGGCTTCCGCGGAAAGTTGAAAGTTGGTGTTCTGCGGTACGCTGAGGCGCACAGAGCCCGAAACCGTATTCAGGTTCCAGTAAGTGGTAGCACCAGGATCGCCTTGCACAGCCACATGACCCGAGGCAGCGCGAATCTTTACATCGCTTTTTGCGCCTACAACGTCAATGGAGCCGCTGGCCGTTGTGGCCTCGACGCGACCTCCCAACTTGGTAACCTGAGACGAGCCTGAAACCGCATTGATGCTCACATCGCCCTTGACGTTGGAAAGTGTGATTTTGCCTGAAGCGCTAGTAGCACGCACGTCGTCCCCCATTTCGCTCGCATCGATCGAGCCGCTCACGGTGGTGAGCTGGGCGAAACCATCGATCTGGTTCACGCGAATCGCGCCGGTTACACCGACCAGCTTGACGGGTCCGCGCATGCCATGGATGGTTTGCGAGCCCGAGGCAACGGTGGTACTGACTTCCGTCTCCCGCGGTACCTCGATGGTGTAGGAAATCGTGATATTGCGAAGGCGGGTCAAATCCTTACCGATGCGAACAATGTCGCCTTTTTGTTCGATCGGCGGATTCGCCACCAGTTCATCGATGCGCTTCTGCGGGTTAACGAAAGTAAATCCTGAGGCACGGACGTCGGCTTTGACATGCACTCGTCCGTCTGCGCTTGCGCCGATGGCGACGTCTCCTGCGGCGTTTGCGACTTCAAGTCGAATCGGGCCAGTGACGTTCAGTGTCCGGTTGAAGCTGCCGCTGGCGGACGATCCCACGCCGCATCCGCTGAGCACAATCGCAAGGGCGAGTGACGCCACGAATGCCGTCCGCCTGAGGCGTCCCGTCATCTTTCCTCCGAATTTCTCCAGGGCATTCTTTGCGCCGCTCTACAGGGAGATACGCAAGAACAATAATTTATGTTCCGGGCCTGGCCGTCGTAGCGGATTTCAGATTAAGCGCGAGGCCTTCATTAAGCGATCCCTGTCGGTACCCCTCCAGATCGAGCGCGACGTAGGCGAATCCGGCGGCCTTCAGCCGTGCGGCGATGGCGGCCGCGACCTCCGAGGACAATGCGCGAGGCATTTCGTCCGGTGCGATTTCGACGCGTGCGAGTTGGTCGTGAAGCCGAACGCGGAATTGGCGGAAGCCCAATTCGCGGAGCGCGGCTTCACCACGCTCGACAAGCGCAAGCCGCTGCGGAGTTACTTGCGTTCCGTAAGGCAGGCGAGACGCGAGACAAGCGGAGGCAGGGCGATCCCACGTCGGAAGTCCCGCGCGGCGGGAAAGCGCGCGAATCTCCGCCTTGTGAAGGCCAGCGTCGAGCAAGGGAGCGAGCACCTGGTGTTCCGTGGCCGCCCGATGGCCAGGGCGAAAATCGAGAGTGTCATCGGCATTCACGCCGTAGGCGACGGCGGCGAAGCCACGGTCCCGTGCAATTCCATCCAGCACGGAGAAAAGTTCGTCTTTGCAGTAGTAGCAGCGGTCAACTCCATTGGCGCGATAAGCGGAATTGTCCAGTTCATGAGTATCGATAAATTCATGAGGAAGTTGGAAGGATTTCACGAAGCCCAGCACCTGCGCGCGGTCGTATTCGGGAAAACTGGGAGAAAGCGCCGTGAGCGAAAGAGAGTGTTCTCCGAGAGCGCGGTGAGCCGCCCAAGCAAGATAGGCAGAATCTGCTCCCCCTGACAAGGCGATGAGGATTGACGGAATTTTCGAGAGGCGCGAGAGCAAGAACTGCTCTTTTTCTTCAGCCCTCATCCCGTTAACTTCCGGGAGTTCCGCTTCTTTATTGGATCGGATGCGAACGAGCGTCTTCATGCAGAACGAAAGTATAGCGCAGAGTGCAAAGTCATGTACGGAAACCAGCGTGTGTGGGAGCACCTTTATTTGAAATCGAGGAGTACATCGGCAACACCTAACCCCGCATCAGTTCTCACCCAGTGGCCCACATTTTCGTAGTGTACCGGCAGGTCACCGAAGATTTTGTCGGGGTGCGATTCGAGTTTAGCCAGGAATTCCTCGTATATCGACTTGTCGAAGATCTCTCCGCCAGGGATGGGCCAGATTTCTCTAAGGCGGCGCTCCGCGGAAACGGAGATTCCCGTCAGTACGATGACGCCGAATTTATACAGCTTCCCTTCGTCAACTCTCACAGCGAACGAGACGGTGTGTCCTTGATCGTCGTAAATGGCGGTCGGATTTAGCTTGGCTTCGAGATAGCCGCGGTGTGCGTATTCCTCGCGCACGCGGTCCCAGCCCGCTTCGATGTCCATTCCGTTACCGATGCCTCCTGGCTTCATCCCGGCGACGGAAGCGAGCGTAATCGTGGACAAAACGGAATTACCGCTCCACTCCAAAGTCTTCCAGTGATATACGGCGCCTGCAACCACCGGGATGTATACGGGAATCTCTTCCGGAAGCTTTTGATTCGGATTGCCGGTTAGCCGCACTTCCGGAGGGCCAAGCTTCGCCCGCAAGAAACCTTGTCGGAGAAAATAGGGACGGACATTTTCTGAAAGGAACAAATCCAGAGTCAGGCGAGAGTACGGTTTTCCGAGAAGCTCCGAAAGATGCTGCTGGACGGCGGGGGACGAATTGACGGAAGCGTCGCTAAAGTCGATTTTCGCAATCCTGATAGCCGCGCCCTGAATCTGGAACTCTTGAACGGTTCCTTCGCTGAGAGGATTCGCAAGCACCTGGTGTTCCACGGTGACCTGCAGGCCGCGCGACGCAAGCAGGTTTTTCAGCGCGTCACCAGCATGGTCCACGATGTCGCCGGCTTCAGGCAACGATCCGGCATAAAAGGGAAGGCTGGTTCGAATGGCGGCCGACAATTCGCCGTCCGAAAACCAGGGGAAATTGTCAAAGTACGCGGGAATGAGAGGCGTTTCTTCGACATGGAAAGTGACGGTGACGCCCTCCGGCGTGGTGCGAAAGTCATACTTTACTTTTGCGAAGAGTCCGGACTGCACGAGGCGATCCGCTGCTGCTTGCAAATCTTTGCGGGTGACCTGAGAACCAATTTGTAAACCTGCAAGAGGCAATACGTTTGTTTCCGTGATGCTTTTCATTCCGCTGGCATGCAACTCTCGAAGCATTGAAGCGCCTGGCCCAGGAGTCTGAGCGGAAGCGTCACCGGCGAGGAGCGAGAAAAACAGGGCGAGCGCCGGAAGATAGCGACGAAAAACGAGAAGCATAGTCTCATTCTAGCGGAAAACAGGCCTTCAAGTGATGGCACAGGCCCATAAGAAGCTGGGTGGTTTCAGTTCTGGAATGGCGGAATTCCGGCTGCGCTACTCCACGGTGACGGATTTGGCGAGATTACGAGGTTGATCTACATCGCATCCGCGCCGCACGGCGATGTGATACGCGAGCAATTGCAGAGGAATAATCTCGAGGAGAGGCACGAGGAGTTCCGGCGCGGGAGGCAATTCGATGATGTGATCCGAAGCCTCGCGTGCGAGATGATCGCCTTTGGTCACGATGGAAATCACAATGCCATCCCGCGCTTTTACTTCCTTAATGTTCGAAACGCTTTTTTCGTAGCGCGTCATGGCATCCGGGCTGGATTCGTCCCTCGTTGCCAGGACGACTACAGGAAGATTTTCGTCGATAAGAGCGTTTGGGCCGTGTTTCATCTCACCAGCGGGATAGCCTTCGGCGTGAATGTAGGAGATCTCTTTCAGCTTTAGCGCGCCCTCGAGCGCGATGGGGTAATGAATGCCACGGCCAAGGTAGAGAAAATCGGTGTGACGAAAAAACTGCCGGGCGAGATTTTCGTAAAACCCGCTCTCATCCGCTTGGAGAGCCGTCTCCATTTTGTGCGGGATGCGGGTGAACTCCTGAAGAAGATTTATCGCTGCCTCGCCCGAGAGTCTGCCACGCGCCTGGCCCAAATGTGCAGCAAGAAGCAGAAGCGCGGTGAGTTGTGAAGTGAATGCCTTCGTCGAAGCCACTCCAATTTCGGGCCCTGCATGCGTCAGGATGGTTCCAGCAGCTTCGCGAGTGATCATCGAACCCATGACATTGCAGATCGCGAGCGTCGGAGAACCTTTTGACTTTGCCTCGCGCTGCGCTGCCAGAGTGTCCGCTGTTTCGCCCGATTGGCTGATGCATACGGTCAGCGTCTTTCCATCCAGAATCGGGTCGCGGTAACGGAATTCGCTGCCGTAGTCCACCTCCACCGGCAAGCGTGCCAACTGCTCAATCATGAATTTCCCGGCGAGTCCGGCGTGCCAACTGGTGCCGCAAGCGACGATGCGCACGTTTTGAAATTCGCGGAATTGCCGTTCGGTAATTTCCATTTCGCCGAGATAGATCTGGCCCGTCTCCTGGGAAATGCGGCCCAGGAACGTGTCCCTGACGGCGCGGGGTTGTTCGAAAATCTCCTTTTGCATGAAATGCTTGTAGCCGCCTTTTTCCGCCATGATGGGGTCCCAGGCAACATGATGCGCGGGGCGCTCGACGGGGCGGCCTTCATGATCCATCACGTTGACGCCTTTCGGGGTGAGCACGGCAATGTCTCCGTCAGCGAGGAAAAAGATTTGCCGGGTATGCTCGAGAAGCGCAGGGATGTCGCTAGCGACAAAATATTCTCCCTGACCAAGGCCGATCACGGCCGGCGGCCCCAGGCGAGCCGCGACGATTTTGTGCGGATCTTTTGCAGATAAAAAAACGAGGGCATAAATTCCGCGAAGTTCTTTCAGCGATCTCCTAACGGCTTCTTCGAGCGGCACATCGCCTTGTGAATGTTTTTCCACCAAGTGGGCGACGACTTCCGTGTCCGTTTCAGTCACGAATTTGTGGCCTTCGCGCTGCAGCTGCTCTTTCAGGTCGAGATAATTTTCAACGATGCCGTTGTGCACGACCACGATCTCTCCGGTGCAATCGCGGTGCGGGTGAGCATTTTCTTCAGTCGGGCGTCCATGCGTGGCCCAGCGCGTGTGGCCGATACCGTAAGTGCCTTCGATCGGCGATTTTCGGATGACTTCTTCGAGATTACGGAGTTTTCCCGGGGCGCGCCGGATCTCCAGCTTGCCGGCTTGGGTGACGACGGCGATCCCCGCGGAGTCATAGCCGCGGTATTCGAGCTTGCGCAAGCCTTCAATGATGACCGGAACAACTTTCTTTGGTCCGATGTAACCGACAATTCCGCACATGAGCGGTGTCTCCGGAAAGCTATGGTTGAAAGCCTAGCATGTCTTTCCCGCGCCTTCAGCAGCTTCTCGGCGAGGAGTCGCGAAACGTGTCAAGGCTGAATGGGCACGTCAGGCGCACGCTGTAAATCGTAGGAAATCAGTCTAGCATTGGCATCGAAATGAAAAATTACGCGGGCCGTTGACGGCTGGAGCGTCTCGGTATCAATGTGCCGCACAATGGCGATGACTGTATGGGCATCGGGAGAGCCCTCTATCTTGTATCCGCGGGTAGTCAGGAAAAATCCCACGCGATCTTTGCTGGTCCCTCTAGGAAGGTGGGCATCGAGTAGTTCGTCGATTTTGCGCAGCTTGGGGTCGTAGGTGTGCGTGTGGCTGCTGCATCCCGCCGCTACAGCGAGGAGCAGAAAAAACCAGGCCGGCATGAGTGCCGCAAGCCGACGGGATCGCCCGGCAGGGTGGGTGTAGGTTGTGATCATGCTTGCTGAGAATCAATCGACGATTTCAAAGCGGTATTCTTCGATGACGGGATTCGTCAAGACATCCTTGGATATTTTTTCGAGATGTTTCTGCGCCTCATCGCGATTCCAGCCGTCGAGATTCAGCACAAAGAATTTTCCCTGGCGCACATCTTTCACCGCGGCATAGCCCAGCCCGGAGAGTGCGTGCTGGATTGTTTGGCCTTGCGGGTCGAGGACCGTTCTTTTCGGCATCACCCAAACGTGTGCTTTCATGTGTTCAGTATAACATTCAAGACAAACATGGCTGCAGCTTGCACAACCGCGGCCCGTCTGCTCAGAGGCTTCCCGTCTGGAGGAAGGCACGTTTCTCGGAATCCGTGAGAAAGGCGTGCTCGAAGCTCATCCTCGCGAGATGCACCAACTCGCTTTCTGTCAAGCCCATTTGGCGCGCGTTCTCGTATTCTTCGGCGAGCGTGGTGCGGAACATTGCGGGATCGTCCGTGGAGAGCACCACGGGAATGCCGTGCCTGACTAATTGCGGCAACGGATGATGGGCGATTACTGCTTCTGGGCGCCGCAATTGCCGCGCGAGTGCGCCGGTTTTGACATTGCTGGCAGGGCAAATCTCAAGAGGAATCCGGCGCTCGGCGAGCAGATCCATCAGCGCAGGATCATGGATCGCGGCGATACCATGCCCGATACGCTCCGCGCCAAGGAGCTCGATCGATTCGCGGATTCTTGAAGGACCGCCGATTTCGCCCGCGTGGATCAACCTATGAAGACCCAACTCGGCCGCATTGGCATAAACCGAGCGAAATTCCTTCGTTTCGATGCTCAATTCATCTCCGCCGATGCCGAACGCGACGATTGTCTTTGATCCGGCGTTTCGAGCCGCTTCCACCACCTGCATGGCGGCTTCGGGGCCAAATTGCCGCGTGGCGTCAAAAATCCAGTTAAGTCGCAGGCCCCGGCTTGCGAAGAATTCCGATTCGCGCAGGATTGCTTCGAAATTTGCTTCGGGGCGCTGGTTTCGTAAGAGCATTACGCCAACGGAGAGAGTCACCTCAGCATAGACGACGCCCTGCGATAACAAATACCGGGCAAGGTCGCGGGTAATCAAGGCGTAATCCTGCGGCTCAGTCAGGTAGGAGGTGACCCACTTAAATGCTTGGAGGAATTCCGTGAAGTTGCGATACGCGTAATGCCGCCGGACCTCTTCCTCGGAGACATCGAGATGATGTCGCGCCGTTAACGCCCGTACGGTCGCCGGTTGAATCGAGCCTTCCAGATGCAAGTGCAGTTCGGCTTTGGGGAGAGAGGCGATGCTTGGCGGAGGCAAGTGGGCAATCACCCGACGGATATCAGTGCGGCAATTGGGGCCGGCCTGCGTTGACCCATGCCGTCAGCCAGTAGGACCCGACGTCCGTGGCGGCGTCAGAGAGTTGGCGGATCAAGATGGCCGCGGCCTGGTTATAGAATCGGTCAAAGTAATCGTCATTGTAAGAGTTTTCGCCGCGCCGAGCGTTGCGGTCCGCCAGCAGAATGATCTCCAGCCAGCTATGGGAGCTCAGGCAGGCTTCAAACGCGCGGTCCGTCGGGTCGTTGATGTAGACGGCGTCGTTCGGCCGCATTGGGAAAAAGGAGGAGTATTTGTCGATCAGGGTTTTTCCAAAGCGTTCGTTAATTCCCGGCTGGGCAGTCAAGCGGCCATCGAAATTGTCTGTAGTATTAAAAGGATCGTGCGCTTCGGCTACGTAGTTGGCGAGAATCGCGGCGTCCAATCTTGCTTCTTCCCAACGGCCGGCTTTCATCGCTTCGGTAAGTTTCTCGCTGTACACGCCCACCTGCCAGGGCAGGAGGCCGTTGGCTTCGAGCTTGGCTTTGGTGTACTTCGCGACGGCTGCCTTGTAATTGCGCGGCAAAGAGTCGAAAGGGAAGTGTCCATATTTGTCGAGATATAGAAAGTGATGGTGGCGTTCCGAGGGGGTCTTTTCGATGGCTTCGAGCGGATCGGTGACGTGTTGCAGCAGGATGCTTCGATTGCCCTCGAAGAAATAACGAATGTCCGCAGGCAACGTGTCGATGGCCTGGTTCACAATCAGCTTGTGGCCATTCGCACCCCACGCGCCGGCGTCTTGAGGAAGGAGAGCGAACAGCGCGACGACCGCGAGCCATCGAGAGGCTCGCCTCTGTGATTTTCCGGGGGTCGTGGCCTTCATCGAGAGAATCCTCAAGCGGGTGTTGACGATCCCAGCGTACTCCGCTTCTTGCTATACAAAAAGTAGATCACAAGCCCAATGGCCAGCCACACGAAGAAGCGGATCCAGTTTTCAAGCGTCAAGCTGGCCATCAGAATCAAGCAGCTCGCCACCGAAAGTATCGGCACAAGGGGCACGAGCGGCACGCGAAAGCCCCGGGGCCGGTCCGGCTGCGACTTGCGCAGAATGAGCACAGCGAAGGCCACGAGTGCGAAGGCAAATAGCGTGCCGATGTTCGAGAGGTCCGCGAGTGTCCCGATGTCGAATATTCCCGCGGGTATGCCAACGAATACGCCGGCAACGAAAGTTGCCACATGGGGAGTTCGGAAACGTTTATGCACTTTGGAAAAGGTGGCGGGCAGCAGCCCATCGCGGGACATGGCAAACCATATCCGTGCCTGGCCATATTGATATACGAGCAGCGAAGAGACCATACCCATCAAGGCGCCGATGGTGACCCAACGCTGCAGGTTGTCCAGGCCAATGTTATGGAGCGCAGTGGCCACTGGCGCCGCGTCGCCCTTGAAAATTTGATAGGGCTGGATGCCAGTTAAAACGATGGCGACCCCCACATACAAAATAGCGCAAATGAACAATGAGGCCATGATGCCGAGGGGCAGGTCGCGCTTGGGATTCTTGCATTCCTCCGCTGCTGTCGAAACAGAATCGAATCCGATGTAGCTGAAGAACACGATCGCCCCACCTGTCAACACGCCCTGAAAACCGTTGGGCATAAAGGGATGCCAGTTCACGGGGTGGATATATTTAGACGCGAAGACGATGAAGACGAAGATGGCAACTAATTTAATTCCCACCATGACGCTGTTGGCCTCCGCAGATTCACGGATTCCCACGATCAGCAACACAGTCAAGAGCATGACGATGAGAAATCCCACAATATTGAAGTGCGGCACCCAACCTGCTCCGGGAGTGTAAGCAGGCGTGCTCAGAGCCGATGGAAGATGAATGCCGAACGTGTCCAAGAGACTGTTGATATAGGCAGAGAATCCCACGGCCACGGCCATGTTGGATACCGCATACTCGAGAATCAGGTCCCAACCGATGATCCAGGCGACCATCTCGCCCATTGTTGCGTAGGTGTACGTGTACGCGCTTCCTGCAATGGGAATCATGGAGGCGAGCTCGGCGTAGCACAGGCCAGCGAAGCCGCACACAATAGCCACCAAGAAGAAGGAGAGCGCGATCGCCGGACCGGCTCCGGGACGCCCGGTGATCCCCGTCGCGTGCATGCCGTGGAACAAAACGTCCAGCACGGGAGCTTTCAGAATGGAGGGCACCTCGACTTGTTCACCCGCAGCGGCGGTCCCCGTCAGCACAAAAATGCCAGTGCCGATAATGGCGCCAATACCGAGAGCGGTCAGGCTGATCCAGCCAAGCGTTTTTTTGAGCCTTCTTTCTGGGTGTTCGGAATCCGAGACAAGCTGGTCAATGTCTTTGCAGCGGAGCAGTTGTGATCCCACTCATGCTCTCCGATCGCATCCAGGCAAACCGGACGCCTGAATCATCTGGACACGTAAGTTTCAGGGAAGAATGTGCGCTTCACTTTACCTTCAGATGCAGCGTCACGCAACCTATTGTACGGTACGGCCTTCGCGCAGCGATTTCCCCACTCACATTTGTTCGAGTTGAGCGTATCGCTCGATAAACTTTTTGGTGCCGCGGCCGGGAAAGCTGACGGACAGCCGGCGGTCGTCGTCATCGCCTTCGACGCCAACAATCGTGCCCACGCCGAAATTGGGGTGACGCACCTTTCGGCCAAGCAGGGGATTGGCGTCGCCGCCACGTTTTGCAGCGGTTCGCGCGAACGCGCCCGCGCTTCGCTGGCGCCGCGGGGCATCGGCCGTGTGCGTTCTTACTCCGCGTACACGGCGAAGGAATTCATCCGGGGAGTAGGAATATTCAGGATCGGGCTCGTACCGACGCGTCTCGCCAATCTCCGCCATGGACCCACGGATGGTATCCACCAACTCATTTGGAATTTCGCCCAAAAACCGCGACGGCGTCGAGGCGCGGAGCTGTTGTTCGTTCCCGAATACGCGGCGGTACACCGCGCGGGACAGCGTCAGCGACATCCGCGCTCGCGTCATTCCGACATAACACAGCCGCCGCTCTTCCTCGATACCTTTTTCCTCGCTCACCGACCGGCTGTGCGGGCAGATGCCTTCTTCCATTCCCGTCAAGAAAACGTGGTCGAACTCGAGCCCCTTCGTGCTGTGCAAGGTGATCAGCGTGACGCCCGGTTTGTCCTCGAACGAATCTGCATCGCTGACCAGCGCCGCCGCGTCCAGGAAATCCGTAAACGTCTCGCCGGCCTCCATGCTTTCCGCAACCGCCCGCGTCAATTCCTCGAGATTTTCCATGCGCGCTACATCTTCGGGCGAGTTGCGCTCTTTCAACATGTCCATGTAGCCGGTTTCTTCCAGGACGTAGCGCAAAAATTCGGCGGGTTCTTTCGTGGACGCGGCGGATTGCAGCTTGCCAATCAATTCTTGAAACGCGCGCAAAGGTGAAACTGACCGGCCAGTGGCAGCACCGGACACAAAATTGCCGATGGCGGACCAGAGGGAAGATGCCTGCGTGCGCGCCGTCTGCCGCAGAGCGTCCACCGTGGTTTTCCCGATTCCGCGCGGCGGCAGATTCAGCACGCGAAGCAGTGAAACATCATCCTCCGGGTGCATAGCCAAACGCACATAGGCCAATGCGTCCTTTACTTCCGCCCGATGGTAGAAGCTGAATCCACCAACCAGCTTATAGCGCAAGCCAGCGCGTCGAAAGACCTCTTCAAACGCCCGCGATTGAAAATTGGTGCGATATTCAACAGCGCAAGTCTGCGAAGGCTCGTCCGTCAGAATACGTTCCAGCTCACCCGCAACGAATTCCGCCTCCGCTTGCGCATCGCGCGCCTCGAAATAGCGCAAATGCCCGCCTTCTTCCTTTTCTGCGCGGAGCGTTTTTCCAAGCCGATCTGGATTATTCTTAACGACCGCGCCGGCGGCGTCCAAAATATTTTGCGTCGAGCGGTAGTTCCGTTCGAGCCGCACGATGCGGGCAGCAGGGAAGTCCCGTGAAAAGCTGAGCAGGATGGAAACGTCCGCGCCGCGCCAACGGTAAATGGATTGGTCTTCATCGCCCACGACGCATACGTTTTGTCCGGGCCCTGCCAGAAGCCGCATAATGTCGTATTGAACGCGATTAGTGTCCTGATACTCATCAATGTGAATGTACCGGAAGCGGGCCTGCCATTTCGCCCGCACCGCTTCAGAATCCCGCAACAATCGGGCGGCGGTCAGCAACAGGTCATCGAAGTCCAGTGCGTTGCTTTGCCGCAACACTTTTTCGTAAGCCTCGAATAAGTCCGCCGCGCGCCGCTCATCGGGGCCGGCGGCGTAGCGACGCACGATGGCCGGAGTCTGCCCATGGTTTTTCGCGTAGCTGATCCTGCTGAGAACCGCGCGCGGAGTAAAACTGTCATCAACGAGGTTGAGCTTGCTCATGGCGAGCTTCACGGCCGCAAGCTGATCGTCGTCATCGTAAATAGCAAAATCGCGCGGGAGCCTCGCGCTTGCCGCTTCCCGGCGCAATAGCCGGGCGCAGAGCGAATGGAACGTGGAGATCCATGGCTGCGACGGGGGAATGCCGGCCCGAAGAAGAAGATCCGAGACGCGAGTTCGCATCTCCTCGGCGGCTTTATTTGTGAAGGTAACAGCAAGGATCGCTTCCGCAGGGATGCCACGAGCGATCAAGTTCGCCATGCGAAACGTGATCGCGCGCGTCTTGCCTGTGCCCGCGCCGGCCAGAATCAGCACAGGCCCATCGGTTGTTTCCACTGCCAGCCGTTGTTCCGGGTTCAGATCGTCGAGAAGAGTCAACATGTCTCGAGAGTTTTCGGACAATTTAGCACTCGTTCATGGTAGCCGACCGAGCCGACCCGCGCAAACCGCCGTCTTCTCCGTGATTTTGCGTGAACAGCGGTCGCCCCAGCCGCAAGTCTCAAATGTGGTTTTTCGCGATATATGTTGGCAGAAAAGATTAGTTCACCGCGGACCGGCTGAGGTCGATTTCGAAATAGGTCAACGAGCGATTTTTTTCAAGGACTAACAATTCCGGAATATAGAGGTGGGCGGCGCTGACAAGATCAAACTGTCCTTGAAGATCAAAATACATCAGGCCCTGCAACCGGCCGCGCGGTGCGACGATGCTTCCAGGCATTCCTGCCTCTCGGGCGGCTTTCTCTAACTCCGTCCAATTCTTATCATGTCCGCTGCTGGGAGCTCTGCTGGGCAACGGGAATTTCCTGCGTGCGGTCGGGTCTTTCGCCCCGGGACTCAGGGTGACATCGGCCACCCCTGAGGAACTCAATGCCTCGATTTGCTGCCGGTTGTCTTCCGACAACGTGACCAACAGCCGCACCCGCTCCAGGCTGACTTTGACGCTCTGGTCTGTGTCGTTTTGGAGGGATACTTGAACCGCGAGAATTCCTGCAGCGTATGGAGATTTCCTGGGAAACTTTTCCTTGTACTGCGCGGCTTCGGTCAGGGGCAGCACGGAAATCGTGAGCCCTTCGTGTGACTCGACCGCCGAAGCCCTGATCGGATGCTGTGGTTGCGCTTCGCTGATTCCGCCCGCTAGGAGCAGCGTCGCGCCCAATGGAACGAAGATGGCAATAGTTCGCATCCGGGTATAATAGACTCTTCGCATCTCGACGCCTTCGATTCCTGGGGGACTTGCAGGGTTGCCCTGCACCCGTAGCCGGTTGTTCCTGGCGGCAACGGAGACAGACCGGAGCTTCATTTCGTGTATTTCGTTTACAGCTTACTAATGGGCTTTGCTGTTCTTCTGCTCTTGCCGTATTGGCTTGTTCAGGGCCTGCGACAAGGGAAATATCTTCCCAATCTGGGTGAGCGCCTCGGCTTTTCCTTTCGATCGCTTCACAATCTGCCGCCTGATCATCCAGGCGCCATCTGGATTCATGCCGTTTCGGTCGGAGAGGTGCTTTCCGGTGTTTCTCTCGCAAAGCGATTGAAAGCAGCATACCCCGGCCGCCCGCTCGTCGTCTCCACGACAACGATCACCGGGCAGGAATTGGCCCGAGAGCGGATGCCCTTCGCGGATGCCGTGATCTACTTTCCGCTTGATTGGGCTTTTAGTGTTCGCAGTGCGCTCCGTGCCGTCCGGCCATCCGTCGTGGTCATTCTGGAAACCGAGATCTGGCCGAATTTCCTCCGCGAGGCCCACGGGCGCAAAGTTCCTGTGCTCTTCGTGGGCGGCCGCATTTCCGACCGTTCTTTTGCACGGTACGAGCGCTACGTTAGCGTGTTCGGTTTTTTTCTTCGCCCGTTCCTCCGGCGCGCTCTTTCCGGCGTAACCGCGTTCCTTGCACAGAGCGAGAAGGATGCGGTGCGCATCCGAGCGCTGGGAGCGGCAGTGGATCGCACCCAGGTTAGTGGCAACTTGAAGTACGACCTTGAGCTTCCTGAGACCACTCCTCTGGCAAACTGGCTCGAGGCCGAAGCCCGGCACCGGGGCCGCGCGCCCATTATCGTTGCGGGCAGCATTGTCGCGAGCGAGGAGCCGCTGGCTCTTATCGCGTTTGGAACTCTTCAAGGCGAGCATCCCAAAGCCCTGCTCGTCCTCGCCCCTCGCAAGCCGGAGCGCTTCGAGGCGGCTGCGGAATTCATTGACGAATCTCACCGCAAGTATCTTCGGAGGTCGCAGCTGCTGGTTCCTGTTCCCATGAAAGCGACTTCCCAAAATGGAGAACCCACCATACCCGATGACGTGACGGTTCTTCTCCTCGACAGCATCGGAGAGCTCGCCTCGCTGTATCGCCTTGCTGACGGAGCATTGATTGGCGGTTCATTGGTTCCTTCTGGAGGCCACAACATCCTTGAGCCAGCTGCCTTCGGCAAAATCCCGGTCTTCGGTCCACATATGGAGAATTTCGCTGAAATTGCCTCGCGCTTCATTGCCGCTGGCGCGGCGATCCAAGTGGAGAGTCCCGAAGATGCCGGAGTTGCCTGGATCGAACTGCTGCGGAATCCGGAACGCATGCGTAAGATGGGTGAGACGGCGCGCGGACTCATCGAGGGCAGTCGCGGAGCCACGGACCGCGCGCTCACAGAAATCGCGAAACATCTGCCGACCGCGAGTTCCGAGAGATAGATGGATTTTTCACCCGCAATCCAAACTCTGCTTTGGCCGCTATCGCTGCTTTACGGTTCGTATGTGCGTCTTCGTGCGTGGTGTTACGCACGCGGTTGGCTCAAGCAGAACTGTCTTCGTGGCAAAGTGATCAGCGTGGGCAATCTGACGGTAGGCGGGACGGGCAAGACGCCGATGGTGATGTGGCTTGCCGATAGATTGCTCGCCGAAGGGAAGCGCGTGGCGGTTCTCAGCCGAGGTTATCGCGGCGTGGACGGAACGAGCGATGAAATCGAACTTATGAAGCAGCGGTTTCAGGAGCGCGTGGTTTTCGGCGTGGGCAGAGATCGCTTCACCCAGGGACAGCGTCTTGAGGGGCAAGAGAATATCGACGTTTTTCTGCTGGATGACGGATTCCAGCATCTGCAGCTTGCTCGAGACCTTGATATTCTTTTGATGGACGCTTCGCGCCAGATGGCCAAAGAGCGTCTCCTGCCCGCTGGGCAGCTTCGTGAGCCGCTCTCCGCACTCAGCCGCGCCAACCTGCTCATTTTCACCCGAATCGAGAATGCGCCGGGAGCGCGCGAGGCTATCCAGCGGCTAGGGAAATTCCCGATCTTTGCTGCGGAGACCCGGCTGCGGGGTTTCCGGTTATTTGGCGGCGACACGGCAGTATTCCCCACAGATTCGATTGGCTCAGGCCCCTTCTTCGCTTTTTGTGGAGTTGGAAATCCCGATGCCTTCTTTCACGATCTTGAGAGCTGGCATGTGCCTGTTACCGGCACAAGAAAATTCCGGGACCATCATCGTTATGTGCCAGAAGATGTTGCGCTACTTGAGCGGGCTGCTTCCCAAGCCAACGCGAAGGCCTTTCTCACGACGGAAAAAGATGCGCAAAACCTCGCGGGCCTCGCGTTTCCGTCACTGCGGGTTTACGTTGCCGTGATTGATCTGGAGGTCCTTCCCGAAGCCGAATTTCTCGCCGCCATCGGCCGCACAATGCAGGCGCGCGGCGGGGCCAGCGGATGAAAATCTTGATTCGAGCGACGAACTGGGTGGGTGACGCGATCATGGCGCTTCCGGCGCTGCGAGCTGTTCGTGGGCGATTTCCGGAAGCGGAAATCGCAATTCTGGCGCTCCCGTATATTGCCGATATCTACCGCGACCAGCAGGTATGCAACAGCTTGATCACCTATGATCGGAAGGGAGCTCACGAGACTTTTTCCGGCCGGGAGCGTCTCGCGGGAGAATTGCGCGCGCAAAAGTTTGATATTGCGCTGCTGCTGCAAAATGCGTTTGATGCGGCGTGGATTGCGTGGCGCGCGGGCATTCCGCAACGCATCGGCTACGCTCGTGACGCCCGCACTCTTCTCCTCACCAAGTCTATTGCGGTACCTAAATCGGGCGTGATCCCCGCCCACGAAAAGTTTTACTATCTTGAACTTCTGCGCCGGGCGGGCTGGATCGAAGGCCTCCCGGAGGAATCGACCATCACCTTGAACGTCCCCGAGCAAAGGCGACAGCGCGCTGCGGAATTTCTCGTTGCGTCTGGCGCGCGACCTGCAGCGGTGCGCATCGCAGTTGGCGCCGGAGCGACGTATGGCTCTGCAAAATGTTGGCCACCCGATCGTTTTGCCGAGGTATTGAAAAATCTCCAGCAGCAAATCGATGCCGACGTGATTCTGTTCGGCACAGCGGCTGAAGTTAGAGTGTCCGCTGCCATCGCTTCCGGCATGCGTCGTCCTCCCATCGACCTCACAGGTAAAACCGCCGCAGCGGATTTACCCGCGCTGCTCTCACACTGTCATCTCTTCGTCGGCAATGATTCTGGCGCAATGCACATCGCTGGCGCGGTCGGCCTTCCAGTCGTGGCTGTGTTCGGCCCCACCGACCCGCACGGCACCGCACCCGTGACTCCGAGATGCACGATCGTCCAGCAGAGGCCGTATTGCAGCCCTTGTTTTCTGCGACGGTGCCCGACGGATCATCGTTGCATGACCGCTGTCACGCCGCTTATGGTGGAATCTGCGGCTCGACTCTGGCTTTCCGAGGTGCGTCCTGCCTGAACAGTCCAGGCGCAGTCCGGCCGTCTTTCTCGACCGCGACGGCACCATCGCCGAAGAAGTAGGTTACTTGAATCATGCCAGCCGATTTCGTATGTTTCCCTTTGTCGCGGCTGCCGTTCGCCGCTTCAATCAAGCCCGGCTGCCCGTTATCGTCATCACAAATCAGTCTGGCGTTGGCCGCGGCTATTTTCCCGAGTCGCTCGTGCATACCGTTCACGAACTGATGACTCAGCAGTTTGCCGCCGCCGGTGCGCACGTCGAGGACGTTTACTATTGCCCCCACAGTTCCGCGGACGGCTGCGATTGCCGGAAGCCGAAACTTGGCATGCTCGAACGGGCGGCGCGCGAGCATGCCCTGGACTTGAGCCGATCTTTTGTAGTTGGCGATCGTTATGTCGATATCGAACTGGCACATCGTGCGGGCGCCCGGGGCATACTGGTGCGCACCGGTTACGGAGAGGGTGAACTCGCTTGGCACGCGGCGGAGTGGCCCCGGAAGCCGGATTTTGTCGCAGAAGATCTCGCCGCGGCTGCGGAATGGATTCTAAGCCAGACAAAATGAAGCGCTCTCGCGCACAAGTCATCGGCTCCCCATCTGTAGACCTGTTGGCTCTGGCCGACTACGTCGAGCAATTTATTTCAAAGAAGGTCGTCCTCCTGGGCGATTTCGTCGCCGACGAATTTCAATACGGCGAAATTTCCCGGGTCTCCCGCGAGGCTCCCGTCCTGATTCTTCGTCACCGCGAGACACAACTGGTTCCAGGGGGCGGGGCAAATGCGGCGAATAATCTTGCGGCGCTTGGCGCAACAGTTCTACCCATCACTGTGGTTGGCCATGATACCCCCGGGGACGCTCTGGCCGCGTACTTCCGCCGCAAACGCGCAAATGTTTCTGGAGTCTTGCGCGTGAAGGGATGGAGTACGCCGACGAAGACACGTTTTCTCGCAGGATGGGCACACACTGTCGGCCAGCAGGTCCTGCGCGTCGACCGCGAGCCGCAAACTGCGCTTCCGGATAGCACCCAGAGGAAATTGCGGCGGATATTGCAAACTTATCTACGTTCCGCCGATGCCGTGGCTGTTTCGGATTACGGCTTCGGGGTCGCCAGCCCCGAACTCGTCCGATTCGCTCGCTCCAAGCGCAAGGCATCGCTGCCGATTACGCTCGATGCTCGATACAACTTGGCGGCCTATGCCAAGGCGGGGCTTACTTCTGCCACACCCAACGAAGCGGAGCTGGAAGCGCTCCATAACACTTCGATTGGTAAGAATCTCGACGAACTGATTGGCTGTGGGCGCGCGACACTTTCTACGATGAAACTCGAAGCACTCCTCGTGACGCGAGGTCGCGACGGCATGGCGCTTTTTGAGCCTGGCAATCGTTTTACACAAATACCCGTGCACGGCAGCAATCAGGCTGTTGACGTGACCGGGGCGGGCGACACCGTGCTCGCTGCATACACGCTCGCACTTGCTTGCGGAGCTTCACCTCTTGAGGCGGCTCACGTCGCCAACATCGCCGGTGGCTTGGTGGTGATGAAACGCAGCACTGCGACTGTGTCTCGCGAAGAGCTGCTTGATGCGATCCGCCGTGAAGCTGGGGGAACGCCCTCCTGAAGCATGCGCCACGCAGAATCCAAAATCGTTTCGCAGGATAAGCTGCGAGCAGAACTTGCCAGACACAAACGCCGCGGCCAGCGGATCGTTCTTGCGAACGGCTGTTTCGACACGCTCCATGTCGGGCACGTCCGCTACCTCGAAGGGGCTCGTCGCGAAGGCGACGTTCTCGTTGTAGGCGTCAATGGGGACAGCAGCGTCTGTTCGCTCAAAGGGCCCGGCCGTCCGATCCTCGGTGAGCAAGCACGTGCGCGACTCGTTGCCGCTCTTCGCGCCGTGGATTACGTGGTGATCTTCAACGAGCAGAACGTGGAGAGCCTGCTCGAATCCCTCCGCCCCGATGTTCACGCAAAAGGAACCGACTACACGACGGAAACCGTGCCGGAGCGCGGCGTCGCGGCACGACTTGGCATTCGAGTTGCTATCGTGGGAGATCCGAAAGAGCATTCGACCCGCGAGCTGCTTGAATCCATCCGCAAGGCGCGGCATGGCTGAGCCGCGTTTTCTCGTCCTGCGTCTCGGATCTCTCGGTGATATTATTCACACTTTTCCTGCTGTCGCCGGATTGCGGGAATCCTTTCCCCAGGCGGAAATCACCTGGCTCACGCACCCCAGATGGACTTCATTGGTCAAAAGTAGCTCGCTCGTATCTGAAGTCTGGCCTGTCGAATCACGCTCAGTGGCGTCAGTTGCTGGGGTGATCCGCCGTTTGCGGCAGGCGTCTTGGGATGCCGCCATCGATTATCAGGGGTTGTGGAAGACCGCCCTCCTGCCGCTGATGGGAAAGGTGAATCGCAGGATCGGATTTTCCTCCGAGACGATTCGCGAATTTGCAGTGCCCTTACTTTATACGGATCGCGTACTATGCACGACCACCCACATCGCCGACCAAAATGGGGAACTATCGCTTCGTGCGGGCGCGCATCGAGGGACTTCGTACTTTACTCTGCGCGTGTTTTCAGGTGATGAGTCGGAAGTGGCCGGTTTTCTGCAAAGCGCGGGGCTTGATCGGTACATCGTATTGAGTCCAGGCGGAGGCTGGCGCTCCAAGTGTTGGCCTCCGGATCGCTTCGGCGAACTTTGCCGCAGGATTCGACAATCGCTTGGTCTGCGCTGCGTCGTAAACTATGGCCCAGGTGAAGACGATCTTGCCGATGCAGTTCGCGCGGTGAGTCGAGATGCGGACCCCGTGCTGTACAGCGGCGAACTTGGTCCATTGATGGCTCTTCTGCGTAACGCGCGGTGCATCATCGGTGGCGACACGGGTCCGCTTCACCTCGCGATCGCTCTTGGAACTCCAGCCGTCGCTCTGTTCGGCCCCACGGACCCAGCGCGTAACGGCCCCTACCCCCGGCGGGTTTCATCTGGTGCAACCGCGCACGAAGATATTGTCCTCCGTGTTCGCAATAGCGTCACGACCCATCGCCGCGGAGATGTGCCCGACCCTTCTATGCTGGCCATCGAAGTCGAAGCGGTTCTCGACGCTGTTGGCCGCCGAATCGGCTCTCGTGTATGAGCTCCGGCGGAACTTTCTTCGTTCGCTGGCGCGTTGGTCTCGGCTATCCGCTCGCCATCGTTGTCTTGTGGTTTGCGAGGCCAACCCCGTGCAGTATAACGATTGGCGCCATTGTCGGTCTGACCGGTTTATGGCTGCGTGCTTATGCGGCCGGCTATCTTCAGAAGCACGAAATCCTTTCGGTCGGCGGGCCGTACGCCCGCACGCGCAATCCGTTGTACCTGGGAAGCGCAATTTTGGCTGTTGGCGCAGCGATGGCCACCCACTCATGGGTGTCTTCAGTGCTCCTCTGCCTCTACTTCACCATTTTTTATCCGATCGTCATGCGGAGGGAAGAAGCGGAACTCCGGGAGCGCTATGGTGCGAGCTTTGACGAATACGCACGACTTGTGCCGCTTTTCATTCCTCGAGTAACCGCTGCGAAACTTCCCAGCAGCAGTGTGGGGGCTTTTTCTTTGGCGCAGTACAAGAAAAATCGTGAATATCAGGCGGCAATCGGTTTTCTCTTGTTACTTGTTCTACTGTTCCTGATGTGGCGTTTGCGCATGCCCTGAATCAATTTCGCGTGCCGACTCCGGACAAGCCACATAGCAGGAAACTTCAAGCGAATTTCCATCCGTAAATACGTGCACGGCGCCATCACGGTCGGTCCGTAGAGTCCGGACACCAACCTGTTCCAATCGTTCCAATAGTTCCCGATTTGGATGACCGTAGGGATTTTCCTCGCCTGCCGAAATTACCGCCACCTGCGGGCGAACTGCAGCGAGAAACTTCGGAGTAGTCGAATTTTTGCTCCCGTGGTGTCCAGTCTTCAATATGTCCGCGTGCATCGCTTCCACGCTGTTTTCCGCGATCATTTCGCTTTCCGCCTTCTTTTCCGCGTCCCCCGGCAGCAGGACAGTGCGGTTTCCATAACGCAAGCGCAGCACCAGCGAATCGTTGTTTTGTGCGTTTGAAGCAACCTCGCCGGACGAGACTTCCGGCCAGAGAAACTCGCCTTCCACTCCATCCCAGGAGAGCTTCGAGCCTCTCGCTTGATGCACGATGGAAATCTTTTTTACTCGAGCTAACTCTTCGAGATTCTTCAAAGCGGGAGAGTTGACTTCTCGCCCGATCCAGAGCGACCTCACGTTGAAATTCTCAAAGATCGCCGTCAAGCCGCCGATGTGGTCCTGATGCGCGTGCGTAAGCGCCACGACGTCGAGCTTCTGAAATCCCCGCGACCATAAATACGGAGAGACCGCTTCTTCGCCGGGGTCGGGTCCTAAGCTGTTTTCCTGCCCCGAAAAGCCCGCAAAACCCCCGCCACCGTCGATTAGGAGGGTTCTTCCTCCTGGAGAAACGACGAACACAGAATCGCCCTGGCCCACATCCAGAATCGTCACCTCCAGCTTTCCTGGTGACCAGCGGGGCGCGAACGGATAAACCGCAATGGCCAGCGCACCTGCGAGCAAACTTCCGCACAGCAACCACGCGATAAGCCGTCGTGCTGGAAGATTGAAGCGCAATACAGCCATGAGAGATATCAGCAGGATGAAGAAAAACAGCACGAGCCATCCGTGCGGTCCAGGAATCCTATAGCTCCAACGCGGGAAACGCGCGAACCACTGCACCAGGTGGATCAAAAATAGTGTGACCCATCCCAAGAGCTGCGCAAAAATTCTCCCCAGTGCGGGAACGAGCAAACCGCTCGCGAGCGTCACGAAACCGAGCGGTACGGCCACGCCCATCAACGGCACAGCAGCCAGATTGACGACAGGACCGGCGAGCGTGACACGGTGAAAATCGCGCGCCATCAGAGGCAGCATTCCAATCTGCAAGACGATGGTCAGCACAAACAGTTCCCAAATGCGCAAAGAGAAAACAATTCCGCCGGCAAGGGCATTCTCTGTCGGTTGTTTCAAAAGACGGGGAAGCTTCTGAGAAATCCAATGCGCGAGGGAACGCAGGTCCATCCGGAATTGCGCTTGCGGAGGCTGGTGCGCCGCGTCGCGCGTCACGTCCCGCCAGCCGCGAATCGCGCGGGCGTAGGGTTGGACGGTCTGTTCCAGCCGGGGCAGCGCGAGGCCTGCGATACACCCGATGGCGACAAAGGTCAATTGGAAACTAGAATCGCGAATCGCCAGGGGTCTTGACACGAGAAGAATCAGTGCCGCCAATGCTGCGGAGTTCAGTAGATCCAGTCGACGGAAGAAAAGGCTACCGATCACCACGAGTGCCGTCATTAGGGCCGCGCGCAGCACTGGCGGCCGCTGTTCGACGACCACAACGTAGGCGAACAGCAATGTCAGAGTGAAAGCCATCGACCAAATCGCGGATAGCCTCAGCTTGCGCCCAACCCAAAACAAAAAGGCTGCCAGCGCGCCAACGTGCAGGCCCGCAACCACCAACACATGGAATACCCCCGTTTTCTGGAAATCTGTCGCCTCCTGACGATCCACAAAGCTCCGGTCTCCAAGCAGCACGGCGCGAAGCACTCCCGCAACTTGCGGGTTTTTCTGGAATAGGGCGTCGATCTCCTCCCCCAACACGCGCCGCACGCGTGCCACGCGTGCGCCAATCGTTAGCGCGGGCGCCGAAACATGCTCGAGGAGTTCCGAGCCCCGCAAAGTGGCCAAAAGGTCGATGTTCTGCTGCTCGAGATACGCCCGACGGTCAAAAGCGCCATCATCGCGGTAAAGCTGAGGCCTTCGCGCTTGCGCCAGCACGGCGATCTCATCCCCAGCATGCAAATCCGGAAATGACTGCTCGTCAGTTCTCTGCGTGAAACTTAGGCGCATACCGCCGCGTGCCGTCAGCGTTCTGCCTTGATAATCAACGCCCGAAAGTTCGATTTCGTAGCCAACTCCCCATGGGAGTCGCGCTGGCTCGTCGCGCAACTTTCCATGCCACCTCAAAGGGGTCTTCAAATCGATAAGGCCTGAATCCAAGAGCGTGATTACTTGATCGAAGGCGCGCGGCTGAATTCCAATGCAGGCTCCCAAGACTCCCAGCAGAATCCAGATCATGGCTGCGGCCGAGGCGGCGAGGCCGAGGCGGCGAAGTGATACCAGGAATAGTCCTGCGAAGAGCAAGCAGCCTGCTACAAGAAAACTGCTGAGGAGAAACGTGTGCGATGAAGCGAATTGGGCCGCGGGAGAGTACAGGCCGAGTGCGATGCCTCCGGCAAATAGGGTGGGGAGCACTACGGCCGGCAATCTCACGGAGCGCGTCTCAATCGCACAAGCGTTTCGATATGAAAAGTCTGCGGGAAGAGATCGAACAGATGCATGTCGGCAATTTCGTAGCGCACGCCGTGGTCGGCCAGACCAGTAGGCTTCTTTTGTGTCCCTAGCAGTACGGCAAGATCGCGCGCCAGAGTTGCGGGGTCACAGGACAAGTAGACAATCTGCGGTGCTCCTAGACGCGCCAGCTTAGCAGCGGCAGCGGCGCCAAGTCCCGCGCGCGGCGGATCCAGCACCACAAGGTCCGGCTTCTCGCTTGTCTTTTCCAGGAATTCTTCCGCATGTTCGTTGTGTAAAGTAACCTGCACGCCCGCGTTTTCCGCGTTCTGTCGCAAGTCTCGCGTTGCCGCCAGATTTGCGTCCACGCTGACCACTCTGGGGAACGCGCGCGCCAGTGGCAGCGTGAAAAATCCCACGCCCGCATATAAGTCCAAGGCGAGTTCGCCTGCAGCGCCGGCCGTAACTGTCTTGAGTAGATCTTCAATCAAAAAACGATTCACTTGAAAAAAAGAAAGATGGCTCACGCGATAGTTGTACCCACCAGCTTCGTGAGTCAAAAAGCCCGGCCCGGTGAGCTCGAATTTATTTTTCTTCTGGTCCAACAGAAGTAAACTTTCGATTTCGGGAACGCCTCTCCGAAACCTCGACGCCAACTCCGTCGGGAGATCAGAGAATTTGTCGAACGCCACGTTCAGCGCGATCTTTTTGTCCGAAGAGTCCGCGAAAGCTTCTATTTCCAATACGCCATTGGGCAAAGTTCCTGAGCGAGCCATGTCCTGCAGTTGCCCAAACGTTTGCGTAAGGCCAGGCGAGAGCACCGGACACTCATCGATAGGAACGATCGTGGAACTCACCGGCAAGAAATAGCCGAGCGCTCGAGGCATCCCGCTTCGCACCGCCCATTGCGCACGATTGCGGTAGCCAAAAGGTTCTGCGGTGTGCTCTTGGATAGGGCCATCCCAGGCAATGCCGCCCAGCCTCGATAGCGTTTCCTTCAGAATTTCCTTTTTCAGCCGGACCTGTTCCGTCGCGGGAATGTGCTGGTAATGGCATCCGCCACATGTTTGAAAATGCGGGCACCGTGCCTTCGCGCGCTCCTTTGATGGGGAGGTTACTTCCAGCAGCCGTGCCCAAATAACTTTTTTCTTTTTCGATTTTACCGCCGCGCGGACGACTTCTCCCGGCAATACGTAAGGGACGAAGACCGTATTTCCGTCGGCGTGCGCCAAACCGTCGCCTCCGTAGACCAGCTTCTCAATCGATAAAATTAACTCATCAGCCATAATGTGTGGTTCCATTCTGCGACGGTTCGCGGGGAAAGAAAAGTGCCGCCCTGGAATACTTCTTCAGGGCATGAAATACAGACTCAAGCGTGGCAGTCCGAGCTCTTCGAGCAAGCGTTTTTGTGCGTACTGCTTCTCAACCAACGCCAACTGTCCCACCTTCATCTTTCGCCGATACGGCGCAAGTTGCCCATCAGCCTCGCGCCGGATGCGCAGGAGCAACTCTTCGCTGGCATAGGTTGTTAGCGCCGCATGCAGTTTTTCGTCCAGAACCGTCAAGCGCCGTTCCAAATCTTCAAGGTCAAGGGCTCCGGGTGCATCAAGAAGCGCGGTGCTGCTTTCTAGCGCGCGCGCAATTTCTCTTAGACGTGACTCCAGGTCCGGCCATTCTGTTTGGTGTTTTTCCGCGGTCTTATCCAGTTGCGCTGCGTTCTTGGCAAAATACATCCTCAAGTCTTCCCGCGAGAATGACTCAGCAGCTTTCGCACTGCCACTTTTCGGAGCGCTTCCTGCAGCAGCCTCCTGGCTCTCCTCCGCCGCTTCGAGCACGGCATCCGTGCAATATGCCAGGCTCTTCAGGGCTTTTCCCGCGCCACGCCGAGATCTCCCATAGCTTTCAAACGCCCGATCGATGCCCTTGAGGACTGCTTCCAGAGATACGCCTGCTTTCTGCCACGTCTCCATGATCGCCCAATCCAGTGGAGACACCAGCAGGTGTGCGCCGCGCTTCTTCCAAAAATATTCTTCGATTTCCGTGAAATAGTTGAAGTAGTTCCAGCTTTCCATGCGATCCGCGGGCTATCTCTGTGCATTCTTCGCAGAAGGCGTCTTTTCCTGCGGATGGCCGGCGGCGGGGCCCCTGCTTGTCTCCGATGTTTGGTTCTTCTCCCAGATGAGGCGGAGGCCTGCCAGGGTCAGAAACTCGTCGGTGTGCTGAATTTGCTTCGATCCGCGTGCCACGAGCCGGGCCTGCCCTCCAGTGGCAACGACCTTCGCATTTTCTCCAAGTTCTTTCTTGATGCGCGCGATCATCCCATCCACCATATCCACAGCGCCATAATAAAGCCCCGCCTGGATATGTGTCACTGTGTTCGTCCCGATCACTTTTCCCGGATCTTTGATTTCTACGCGCGGCAACCGCGCTGCCCGCGCAAACAGCGCTTCGGAAGCAATCCCGATGCCAGGCGCGATTACGCCTCCGAGATATTCGCCCTTTGCGGAAATCGCATCGAAGGTAATCGCCGTTCCGAAATCTACCACGATGCACGGCCCGCCGAATTGATGAAATGCGGCTACGGCGTTGACGATGCGGTCCGCACCCACTTCGAGCGGGTTATCCACCAGCACTGGCATACCCGTCTTCACGCCCGGCTCGACGAACAGCGCTTTCTTGCCAAAATAGATCCGCGACATTTCTGCGAGCGTCCAGTTCACCGGCGGCACGACCGAGCTAATGATGACACCGCCGATCGCGTCGCGGTCCAGATGCGCCAGCGTAAACAGATTCCGCGTCAGCACGCCGTACTCGTCAACGGTTTGCTCGCGAGCTGTCGTGAGGCGCCAGTTCGCGACCAGTTCG
>Ga0307477_10000677_pt1 | contig 34234 bp, 25 predicted proteins | sample atmos_gasesECM2C_FD_203316 | JGI IMG/M metagenome (GOLD analysis project Ga0307477, IMG submission 203316) | Hardwood forest soil microbial communities from Morgan-Monroe State Forest, Indiana, United States - atmos_gasesECM2C_515 | ecosystem: Environmental > Terrestrial > Soil > Temperate...
TTTCGCTGGGCGGATGACGGCACGATCCTTTATCCCTATACGGACGAGCTGCGCCGAGACCATGAGTTCGCTGGTGGTTTCGACTCTCCATGAAGCGTCGCATCAGGTTTCGCACTGAGAAATCGTTCCGCGCCGGTTGAATCTGATGCCGTCGCGCGAGCGTCTCCGTCACCTCCACGTCAACGTCCTACCCGGTGAAAGATGCAGAACGCACTTGTAGTCGACTATCAAAGACCCCATCTCAAGTCTGCGAGGAGGCCAGACGGCTCCCGTTGCTGTCGGCTCGGCTCAAAGGTGAGCGGACCCGAGTTGCATCGCTTAATTAGCAAGGATGTGAACCATGACAAACTTCGATCTTACGCCCCTCTTCCGTTCGACCATCGGCTTCGACCGCTTCGCCAATATGTTGGATTCAGTTTCGCAATTCGACGGAAATCAAAATTACCCGCCCTACAACATTGAGCGCACCGATGAATATCATTATCGAATCTCGCTTGCCGTTGCCGGCTTCGCTGAAAAAGACCTGACCGTGGATGTCAAGGAAAACGTGCTGTCAGTCCAGGGCAAGCGCGATCCGGAACCCGACGAGGTGCAATACCTCTATCAGGGCATTGCCGGACGTAGCTTCGAGCGGCACTTCCAGTTGGAAGAGAACGTCGAGGTGCGCGGTGCGCGGCTTGAGAGCGGCCTATTGCACGTTGATCTCGAGCGCATCGTGCCGGAGGAGAAAAAGCCGCGCCGTATCGCCATTGTGAATGCCAAAATGAAGTCGGACGCGAAGGTTATCGACGCAAAGCAGAAAGCGGCGTAATCCGACTCCGACGAGAAAGCGCGCTTCCCCATGGGACGTGCGCTTTTTTATTTGACTTTTTCGGCGCGCACTTCAGCGTAGTGGTGCCATTCGTCTCTGGCCGGTAGCCGTCACGCTGGCCGAGACGATGCCGGAGAGCGGCCACTATACACAACTATCCTACGTCGCCCTATTCTAAGTAACGATTGCGCAGCCATGGGCAGCGCCGGAGTGTTCTCCTGGGCGATGCCCCTGTGATCGCCGTCATGTATTTGACGCATGTTCTAGACAGGCTATTTTTGTTACAAATGAAGATCGACCATGGCTCCTTGCCTTGGTAGCAGGGGGAAGCCCAAATCGTGGGACGTGGACATTGGCAGATCAAGACGACGGTGACTGCCTTCTTGTTTCTGCTGTTTGTTGTTGATGCTCGGAATGCCTATGCGGTCCCTGCATATGCAGTTCAAACGACCCAACCGTGTACCGCTTGCCATGTCGGTGGTTTCGGCCCGCAACTCACGCCGTTCGGGCGCCAGTTCAAGCTTGAAGGTTACACCCTACGGGGAACTCAAGATTTCATTCTCCCCATTTCTGCGATGGCGGTCGCGTCATATGTGCAAACAAGCGCCGATCAGCCTCCGGCACCGCACTATGCGACGAATGACAACTTCACTCTCGATCAGGCCAACCTATTCGTCGCAGGCGCCTTTGGCGACCATTTCGGAAGTTTTGCTCAATTCACCTATGACGGCGTCGGCCGATCGTTCGCTTGGGACAATCTCGATTTGCGGGCGACGGACCACACCAAGCTCTTTGGACAAAATGTGCTGCTTGGCTTGTCGCTAAACAACAACCCCGGCGTCCAAGATCCTTGGAACACGATGGCTGTCTGGGGATTTCCCTACACCGATTCGCATTTGTCCCCTGCGCCAGGAGCGGCAACTGTGATTAGTGGGGCGCTGGCGCAAAGTGTTCTGGGCGTCAGCGCCTACGCCTGGTGGAATTCCGAGTTCTATACGGAGGCGAGCCTATATTGGACGCCGGGTCGAGGTTTTCTCAGAGCACTGGGCGTGGACGCTGACGAAGGTATCGGCGTGCTAGCCAATACTGCGCCCTATTTACGGGTTGGTTACGAGAAGCGGGGCAGAGAACAGAATTTTCATGTTGGTGCGTTCGCATTCTTTCCAAACCTATATCCCGGTGGAGACCAGAGCACCGGGTCGAGCGATCGCTATACCGACCTCGGCGTTGACGCCTCGTATCAATTCACGGGATTAGGCGAAAACACCGCCCAAATCAACGCCATCTACACGCACGAAGCTCAGAAACTGAACGCTTCGGCGCTTCTCGGTGCATCTGGCCAGAGCGACTCGCTCAATGACTTTCGTGCTGATGTCTCATACTATTGGCACAATCTGTTCGGCGGCACAGTTGGCTTTTTTGACACCTGGGGGACCACCGATCCAATTTTTTACGCATCCAATTCTACATTCAAACCCGACAGCAGAGGCTTCATGGTGCAGCTGGATGCTACGCCGTTTGGTACTGACCCTTCCTCACTTGGTCTCAGATTTAATGTTCGTTTCGGCGTCCAATATCGGATCTTTACGGAATTCGATGGTGCGACGTCCAATTACGACAGCCTCGGTCACAATGCGTCGGACAACAACACTCTAAGGGTCTTCACCTGGTTCGCGTTTTAGACGCTAATCGGATTCTCCGTTGGCGTTTGGCGAAGAAAGCGGTAGGTGCCCGCGCAGAATTGTTATGTCGGCATCATCCAGAAGATAGAGGGATGCCGTCTAGCCCGTCACGTGCTTGCCGGAGAATGATTGCCGCAAGTAGGCCACGGGACGCTTCGCCATCAACTGAGGCGTTATCCACTTCGCGACGCGAGAAGGCCCGGGGACGTCCGGGCCTTCGTTTGCCGTGTGGACGTAAGAGATCCGATGTTCGGGGGCGTAGGTAATGGCGACTTTGCCTGCGATTACCCCTCGCGTCGTTCGCTTGACTCGTTGATATGCGGTTGATCGTGCAGGACCACACTCAGTAAGGAGCTGTGGATTTCCATCGTTCCGTTGTAACTGATGAATCCCAGTTTCCGGAATTTGTTCATGAAGAAGCTCACCCGGGATCGAGTGGTTCCGATCATGTCGGCGAGTGTCTCCTGGCTGACCTTGGTGATGATAGGCTCGGGTCTGCCTTCCTTGCCGAAGTTCGCCAACAGAAGAAGAGCCCGCGCTAAACGCTTTTCGCTCGAATTGAACAGCTGATCGACCAGATCTTCTTCGACCCGGATCGTGCGCGCCAAGAGATGCGCGATGAACATCTCAGAGAAGGCCGGCTGGTCATGGAGCGCACGCGTGAGCGCCGCCTTATCGAGCCGCATGATCGCGCACTCCGTCATGGCGGTCGCCGTCGCCATCCGCCGCGGCTGGCCGGACAGGCATCCTTCGCCGCAGAATTCGTCTTTGCCGAGAATTGCGACGACAGCTTCTTTGCCCTGCTCGGAAATGACGGTGACCTTGACCTTGCCCTTCTGGATGTAAAAAACGGAATCGGCAGTATCTCCTTGCGAGAAGAGTGTTTGATCTTTGCGATATTTCGCCAGGGTTCGACCCGCGCCAACATTGGCCAGGAAGTCTTTCGGGTCGAAGGGTGGGGCTGCACGTGCCAATGGAACCTCTCTAGTCTCGGTCACGCGGGCTTGATTGTGAACTCGTTGAGGGGTGTTGTCGGTAATGTATATTACCGATTCGGTTGGTCTTGCTTTTTACACGAATGTTTTGGGAAGGTGAAAAGCGACACGCGCCCGGACCAACCGATAACATTCGCAAGATGCCTCCATGAGGCCCGGCCGATCGAGTATCGTGACTTGCCCTCGCCTGTACGCAATCAAACCGGCACGTTCCAACTGCTGGACAGCGTTCGTAAGGCTCGGCCTTTGCACTCCGAGCATTTCGGCGAGTAGGCTCTGAGTGATCGGCATCGCGTCATCGTCACAGCGATCGCGCATCATGAGCAGCCAACGCGCCAGCCGCTCCTTGAGGCTATGCGCACCATTGCACGCGACTGACACCAGGACCTGCTCCAGAAAGGCCTGAAGGTAAGCGTTCATGAGACTTCGGAGGGACGGTACCGACCTGATTGCCCGCATGAACGATGCGCGCGACATCTTTGCGGCGGTCCCTGGGATTTGGACGAGAAGCTGGACGGAAGAGCTCTTGGCGCCTAAGGCGGCTTGCACACCCGTACAACCCTCCCTACCGATCGTTGCCATCTCAATGATATTGCCGTCGGCATAAACCGCTACCACCGAGACGACGCCGCTATCGGGAAAGAATACATGGTCGAGAGAACTATCGGCGTCCATCAGGACCTGCGCGCGCTGGCATTCAATATGTTCGAGGTCCGGAATAAGCCGCTTGAGATTGGAGGCTGGCAGGGCCAGTAAAAGCCGATTGCGGGGCCAATTTGATAGACCACTCATAGGCTCTAAACGGCGCTTGGTTCTTCTGGTTGCAACAGGAACCGCATGGTGACGCCATTGCCATAGCCTTCGTCTGTTTGCCCAAGCGTCGGATCGCTAAAATTGGCGAACGTCAACTCCTCGATTGCTGCCGGTGCAGCGTCAAGGTATTGAGCGGGATTGGTCGCTGTTGTCGTTTGAGAGCATGTGCTATCGGCTGACGCCGGTGGTCGCATAGCGGTCAACGCTGCCATCAGGAATGAAATCGCGATGAGTTTCTTGCTGATCAGGCGTGGCGGTCTACGCCGCAAACGCGGCCATGCCGGCGGCGCCCAACACAAAGCCCGACAGACCAGCGAGCGCGATTTTTCGTGTTGGTCCCATATCGTCCTCTACTCAGCCTGGACGGGAACTGCGTCCTGCCGCCCGCCAAGCCAGGCGCTGAATTTATTGAGATAAAGGTACAGCACTGGGGTGATGTAGAGGGTCAGCGCCTGCGACACGAGCAGGCCTCCCACGACGGCGATGCCCAGCGGCTTGCGACCCTCGCTGCTGGCGCCCAATCCGATCGCGATGGGCAATGTCCCGAACAGGGCCGCCATGCTTGTCATCATGATCGGGCGGAATCGAATCACGGCCGCTCGCACGATCGCGACTTCCGGCTCTGCGCCCTCCCCGCGTTCGCGCGCAAGCGCGAAATCGATCATCATGATCGCATTCTTTTTCACGATGCCGACAAGCATGATGATCCCAACGAAGGCGTAGAGCGTGAGCGAATAATGAAATAGCCAGAGCGTGAGGAGAGCGCCCGCGCATGCGGACGGCAGGCCCGAAAGAATGGTCAGCGGATGGATGAAACTCTCATAGAGCATGCCCAGCACGATATAGACCGTCAGAATGCCGGCGATGAGGAGGAAGGTCATGCCCTGCATCGAGTCTTCGAAAGCTTTTGCCGTTCCCTGGAAGCTGGTCTGAACCGATGCCGGAATGCCAATGTCCAGCTTGACTTTTTCGATCTCGTTCACGGCATCGCCAAGAGCTACGCCCGGCGGCAGGTTGAACGACAGCGTCACGGCCGCGAGCTGGCCGAGGTGGTTAACCGACAGTGGCTGCGTCCCGCGCGTGAGATGGACAACCGAAAGCAGGGGCACCAAGGAACCGGTATTGGTGGTGGAAACGGACGCGGTGCGCGTGGTTGCAAGATAAAGCTGGCTCAACGAATCGGCGTCGCTCTGGAATTTCGGCAGAAGTTCGAGAACGACCCAATACTGGTCCGCGGCGGTATAGATCGGGGCAATGTCCTGCCCGCCAAAGGCTGCGCCCAATGCGGTCTCAATTTCATTCGCGGTAATGCCGAGAGCAGCCGCGCGCTTCCGGTCGATCTCCACATTGACGGACGGCGTCGACAAATCGAGGTCGGTGTTGACGTCGATCAGGAGTGGATCCTTTTGCAACGCCGCCAGCAGCTTCTGCGAGCTTGCATAGAGTTCAGCCAGATTGATGTCCTGCATCGTGTACTGGTAGAGCGCCCGGCTGATGGCGCCGCCAATTCGGATCGGCGGGCGATTCTGCATGACCACGTTGATGCCGGGAATGCGCTGAAATTTCTGGCGTAGCTCCAAGATGACCTGATCTGTGCTCAGCGCGCGCTGGTCGCGCGTTTTGAGTTGGATACCGAAGGACCCGGAATTGGCGCCACCCTTCACGCCCCCGGAACCAACCGAATTCATGAACCCGTCGACGTTGGGATCCCGTGCAATGATGTTCGCCACCTCCTGCTGGTGGCGCCGCATCTCCGCGAACGAGATACCATTGGCGCCATCGGTATAGGCGTTGATCCGGCCGGTATCTTCCGATGGCAAGAAGTCCTGCGGCATGATGCGAAAGAGTTGAACCGTTGCCGCGACGCTTAGGAAAAACAGGAAAACAATGAACACCCGATGCCGCATGCTCCAACGCAGACTCGCTTCATAACCGCGCTGCACAGCCAGAAAGGCATTTTCGCTCGCGCGGTAGAACCGGCTATGACGCTTGGCGTGCTCGTCCTTGGCGGACTTGATCATCCGGCTGCACAACATCGGGGTCAGCGTCATGGAGACGACGCCGGAGACAAGCACGGCGATCACGATCGTAACGGCAAATTCGTGCAGCAACTTGCCGACAATGCCGCCCATGAACACCACCGGGATGAACACGGCGGCGAGCGAGATCGTCATGGAAGGAATCGTGAAAGCGACTTCCGACGATCCTTTGAGCGACGCTTCATAAGGAGGTTCGCCCATCTCGACATGGCGCATGATGTTTTCCAGCATCACGATCGCGTCGTCGACCACGAAGCCGACACACAGCGTGAGCGCCATCAGCGACAGATTGTCGAGGCTGTAGCCCAACGCCGACATGCCGGCGAAGGTCCCAATCACGGAGATGGGAAGAGCGATGGCCGGTATGAAGGTTGCCGAAACGGTGCGCAGGAAAATGAATATCACCAAAACGACAAGCAGCGCCGCGATGAACAGGGTCAGCTGCACGTCCCATACAGAACTGCGGATGGTCATGCTCCGGTCCATGTATGTCTGAACCTTGATCGAAGGCGGAAGCTGGGTGAGGAGTTCGGGCAGTGCTGCCTTGATCTCGTCCACGACGGCAATGGTGTTGGCGCCGGGCTGGCGATGGATTTCGAGCGTTACCGAGGGCACCCCTTTCCACGATCCGAACAGCTTGGGATTCTCCACGCTGTCGATGACGTTGGCCACGTCGGCGAAGGTGACGGCAGCGCCGTTCCGGTAAGCGATGATCTGTTGAGCGTAGTCGGCGGCCTTGTTGAGTTGGCCCTCGGCATGGATGACGGCGCCGCGCGTCGCCCCGTCGAGTTGTCCGGTTGCCAGATTGACACTGGCGTTGCGGATCGCGGAGGCCACCTCGTCAATGCCAATTCCACGAGCGGCCAATTGAGCCGGATCGACCTGGACACGCACCGCCGGCCTTGCCTGTCCATAAATCACCGCCTGAGCGACACCGTTCAGCGAAGACAATTTTCCGACCAGCACGTTCTCGGCATATTGATCGACAACGTAGAGCGGCAGGGTTTCCGAGCTCACGGACAGATAGAAGATTCCGTCGTCCGCCGGATTGGATTTGCGGATGGAGGGGGGTGTCGTCATCGCCGGCGGTAATTGGCGCGCTGCGGCCGACAATGCGGCCTGAACGTCCAGGAATGCGGCGTCGATATTGCGGTCGAGACGGAACTGTATGGTGATATTGCTGCTACCCGCTACGTTGACCGAGGTCATCGAATCAACGCCGGAAATCAGCGAGAATTGTTTTTCGAGTGGGGTAGCGACGGACGAGGCCATGGTTTGGGCGTCGGTGCCCGCCAGCGTGGCGGCTACGCTGATGGTCGGGAGATCGACGTTGGGGAGTTCACTGACGGGCAGCGACGAATACCCGAATAGGCCCGCTATCAGGAAAGCGGCCATCAAAAGAGTCGCCATCACCGGGCGTTTGATGAAGATCGCAGAAACGTTCACGACAGCGGTCTCGTATTAGAAGCTGATGAGGTCCGTCCGGGTCAGTGTCACCGATTTTGCCTTCAAAGGCTGGTTTGCCAGATTGGCATTGCCCGAATTCAATACGTTATAGAAACCGATCGTCTGCTCGTAATCGGTCGTCGCCGCGGTCGTATCCATCGGGATGACGACGGTGTAATCGCGTATCATCGCGCCGACCGCCGTATAGGTGATCGAACCGCTGATCTTCCAGCCGACCATGATGATGGTCTTGACGCCCTTGGCCTTTAGTTCCTTGTCGAGATCGGTCCCGAAGAATCGGTCCTGCCCGGTGTTGACGATCTTGATGTCGCCCGGCTTCGGCGCGACCTGCGGCAGCCACTTGGTCATGTTCTGCGCCCGTGTGCCATAGGCCACGACGAGGCCCGCCTTGCGCACCCGATCCATGAACGGTGTCACGGCAGGCAACATATTGTTTTTGCATTTCTGCTGCGAGTTGCAGATGTCCTCGACATAATCGAGCACCAGCAAAGCGGTGGTCTTTGGATCGAGCGTGACGCGCGCCGGTTCCGGCGTCGCCGGCATTTGCAAGGTCACCATTTTGCCACCGGCCGCCGCCTCTCGCGCATCCGCGGCATTACCAAACGCCAGGACCAAACCGCTTGTCAGAAGAACAGTGCGTAACAGCGTCATGTTGGAATCTCCTCTCGAGTCGTTAAACCGCGCCGTTAAGATCCTGACCGCGGATCGGCAGCGAGCGCAGGCGTCTGCCGGTGGCGGCGAAGATCGCATTGGTCACGGCAGGCTGGATCATGGTCGCACCGGGCTCGCCGATTCCGCCCCACCGCTTGCCGGGCGTGGGCGAGATATAGACTTCCGTCTTCGGCGCATCCTTGAAGCGCACCACTGGGTAGGTGTCGAAATTGCCCTGCTCGACGCGGCCGTCCTTGACCGTGATCTCGCCGAACAGCGCCGCCGAAAGGCCATAGATCATGCCGCCTTCGAGTTGCGTCTCGACGCCGCGGGGGTTGACGACAGTGCCGCAGTCGCAGGCGATGACGACGCGCTCCACTTTCACCTGGCCGTTTGTCACCGCAACTTCGGCGATCATGCCGACGATCGAGTCATAACTCTCGGTGACGGCGACGCCGCGCCCTTTGCCGCGAGGCATCGGCTTGCCCCAATCGCCTTTCTCCACCAGGAGATCGATCACTTGCTGGAAGTCGGGACGATGGGCAAGCAGCTCGCGCCGCAACTGCACCGGGTCCTTGGCCGTAGCGTGCGCCATTTCGTCAATGAAGCTTTCCATGAAGAACACATTCTGGGAGTGCCCCGGCGCGCGCCATGGGCCAAGCGGCACATGGGTGTTCTTGAGGATGGAGACGACGCGGTAGTTCGGCAGTTTGTAGGCCGTGTTGATCAAGCCTTGCAGCGTTTGCGCGTCGATGCCGTCCTTCACGGCGCCCGGGTTCGCGCTACCCGCCGAGTTGCGCATGTCGAGCGCAATCGGCGTTCCGTCGGCTGCAAACCCCGCCTTGAAGCGGATCGCGGCCTGCGTACGGTAACGGCCCTGGCGCATTTCCTCCTCGCGCGTCCAGACCAGCTTCACCGGCTTGCCGACCGCTTTGGAAATCGCAACCGCCTGAGCAACTTCGTCGGGACCCAGCCGCCGGCCGAAGCCGCCGCCGGAGAAGGTGTTATGGATGTAGACATTCTCAGGCTTCATGCCTGAGGCCTGCGCAGCGAAGGCCAGCGCCTGGTCGGCGTTCTGGGTCCCGACCCAGACATCGACACGATCAGCCTGCACATGCGCGATTGCGTTCAGCGGCTCCATGGGCGCGTGCGTGATAATCGGCACATCGTAGGTTGCTTCGAACACCTTGGCGGCCTTTGCCATGGCGGCATCGACATCGCCGTCGTGACGCGCATCTGCACCCTTTTCGTTCAGGGCATCGAGATACGCCTTGCGGAACTGCACGCTGTTGGCTGTGCCTGCGGCGCCAACCTCCCATTCGATGGGCAGCGCCTTAAGCGCCGACTGCGCGCGATAGGTTCGGTCGGCCACGACTGCGACCGCGTCCTTGAGTTTGACCACTTGCTGGACGCCGCGGCGGGAGGCGACGGCGCGTTCGTCAACGGATTTCACCGTGCCGCCGAACACCGGGCATTTGACGATTGCGGCCCGCACCATGCCGGGCACTTCCAAATCGATGCCGTATTTCGCCGAGCCGTTGATCTTGAGCGGCACGTCCAGCCGCGCGAGCCGCCGCCCGATGAATTTGTACTGATCCGGCCGCTTAAGCGCCGGCTCCTTGTCGAGCTTGATTGCGGCCGCCTCGACTGCCAGTTCGCCAAACCGGAAATTGCGGCCGGTCGGCTTGTGCGTGATCTTGCTCATGGCCGCTACGCATTCGGACGCGGGCACGTTCCAACGCTTCGCAGCCGCAGCGATCAGGCGTTCGCGCGCGCTCGCGCCGGCCTGCTGGACGAGCTCGCCGGTCTCGCGCACCGCTCGGCTGCCGCCGGTGGAAAGGCTGCCGTAAACTTTGTTCTCCCGGAAATTGCGATTGGCGGAAGCGTATTCGGGCTTCACAAAGGCCCAATCGCATTCGAGCTCTTCGGCGAGAATCTGTGGGAGCGCGGTGAAGCTCCCCTGCCCCATCTCGGCGCGGCCATAGCGGATGATCACGGTGTCATCGGGCTGGATCACGACCCAGGCGTTGATCTCGCCGGGATAGCGTGTGGTGTCATCGTTCCAGGGCCGCACGCTCAAGCTTGCCGCCTCGGACGGGGCGACAATGCCAATGCCGAGCGCAAAGCCGCCGGCGGCGGTGAGCGTGGTGACGACGAACTGGCGACGGGAGAGGTTTGTGTCGGTCATCGTGGTCCCCTCGCTCATGCGCGCATCAATGCAGCCGCGCGGTGCACCGCGCGGCGGAGCCGCTCGTAGGTGCCGCACCGGCAGATGTTGGTGAGATTGGCGTCGATATCGGCGTCGGTCGGGTTGGGATTGGTCTTGAGATAGGCGACGGTCGCCATGATTTGGCCGGACTGGCAGTAACCGCATTGCGGGACCTGTTCCGTCAGCCACGCCTGCTGAACCGGATGAGAGCTGTCGGCCGAGAGGCCCTCGATCGTGGTAACCTGCGCCCCTTCGACAGTGCTCGCCGGCACCGAGCAGGAGCGCATGGCCTGACCGTTGACGTGCACGGTGCAAGCGCCGCACTGGGCGATGCCGCAGCCGAATTTCGTTCCAGTCAGTCCGATCTCTTCGCGCAAGACCCAGAGAAGCGGGGTATCGCCCTCGACATCGATTTGATGCCGCGTCCCGTTGACGATGATGTTGACCATGATTTCTCCCCACCGGCCTCAGAAAACTGGCCCGCCAAGTTAGCACGGATTGTTGCTCAGGGGCAGCCGGGGCGATGTGCCGCCGGCAGCACTGGAAAAACGGGCTGTTGAAGTGATACGAGTGATACTCCCTTCGGTTTGCTGATGTTTTCCTTTTCGCAAGCGATACTCCGTATCGTTTCACGCAGCCGCGGCTGCGGAGGCGGGAAAGGCGAATCGGGCAATTGCCTCTTCCAGGTCTTTAACGAGGTAACCTCGCTCGCGCTGGGTCTTGCCCGGGCCGTTTTGGTCGCCGGTGTTGAATTGCATAAATTTGGGCCTCACATCGGCTTCGGCGAGCAATCTGGCCAAGGCGTGCGGCGTGAATGGTTGGCTGTCCCGTCCCCGTTCGCACCAGGGCCGTCCTTCCATTTCGCCGAGCAGGCGGGCGAGTTGCGCTGACGGGAGACGATCGCGGTCCGCGAGGAAATGCTTGCCGTCGCGCGCCGGCAGGATCACTTCGCCGGCTTGCCGAAGGTTGAGAATTTCCCGGATATCCGAGAGCAGCGTCTGCAGCAGCGACGGCGTGGCGCCAAAGACGATCTGCTTCATCGCTTGGCGTGCGCGCGCCTGCCATTCGGGGCCCGCGAGCTGTGCGATGGCGAGCAACGGGCGCCACATGGGATGGACCGCATGATCGGTCTCAACGGCCGTCAAAAGCTGGGCCACGTCGGCGTTCCAACGCGCGATTTTGCGGAGCAATTCCGCAATCGGCGGAGCGCTGCCGGAATGCAGCGGCATGACGCGTTGTCCGGCCGTGAGGCGCCGCAAACGGATTTCGATGCAGCGACCGGTGAGGAGCGGCGGACATTTTCCCTCTACGGCAAGCGCGGCGGGGATGAAGATATTCACCGCTTCTGCGCCGTTTTTGGCCGAACCAAGCAGCTTGGCCCCGGTGCGCTGCGCGCCATTGCGCAGGATCGATTGCAGCTGTCTGCTGCCTGGGGTCACGGAAGCTGCATCGTCGATGAGGAGCGTGGGGCGGTAGCCCAGCGCCCAGAGCACCGCGCTTCCCGCGCCGCCGCAGAAGTCGAGCGGCCGCGGCGTCAGCAGGGACAATAGCGTCAGCAGAGTGGTCTTGCCGCCGGATGGCTCGCAGGATCGGATGACAAGCCTCGGCGTATTCGCGAAAGCGTCGAGCGCATGGCTGTGCATGACCCAAAGCGCAGCCGTCAAGGCGGCGGAATCGTCCATGACGACATAGGCGCGAAGTGTCTCGATCAATTCCGGCAGGATATCGGAGGTGGAAACCGGTTCGGATGCCGATGGCGGATTCACGAAGGAGAGGGGCGCAGGTTTTTGGCGCTGCGCGCCCTCGCCATAGGTCGCCGCTTGATTTTCAGCCGCCTCCGCCGCCAGGGCAGCGTGAAAGGCTTTGAGTTTTTCCGGATCGAGCTCGAAGCGGCGCGCCACCCAGTCGTGTCTGCGATCCGGTGGGGCAGCGGCGATGGCGGCGTACAGGAGTGCGGGATCCTGGCCCCTCTGTCGCATTTCCTCGCGCTTCCTTTCGAACGAGAGCCGGCTGGCAATCCGGTAAGCGGCGTAGTTCAGGGGATTGAGGCCGGCGTCGCGGATTACCTGTTGCGCCTCCGGCCCGTATTCCGTTTCCAGTACTGTGGTATCGACGCCGAATTTGCGGGCGAGTTCCTCGACCTCCGGCGAGAGCTGCTGCGCATCTACCGGCGCAATGGCCTGCTCCGGAAATTCCTCTGTCATAGGAATTGTTCCTATATTGTTCCTCCTATGTCATAGGCCTTTTCCTATTACTCTGTCAAGCGCTAAAATTGCGGGGAGTTGGTCAGCTTGGATTAGCGGAAGAAACGCCGGGCCCGTCCGATTTCGAGTCTTCGCCGGTCGACCATCGCTGGAATGTACATCACAATTTTGGTTTCGGTGTAGCGGTGCATTTTTGAAGGCCCCTCGCAACCGCAACAGTCGCTATTGAGGACGCAATCGCCCGCAAAGCACCCGTGCGCACAAAGTGCCGTCTCGCCACGAGGCGAATGCGCCGGTGCGCTTTTTTCGACTCAAGCCTCTTGAGGATAAGACCATCTACCGCTTTCGCTGCCAGTGCGGGAACGAGTGTGACGCCGTGGCCCGTTGCGGCCAATCGCATCAATGTCACAAGGCTGGTCGCTTTCACGCGTGCATCGACTGACGCAGCGCCACAGACAGAAAGAGCCTGATCGCGCAGACAGTGCCCGTCGCCGAGCAAGAGCAGCGTTCCGGCTTCGATGTCCGCGATCGTAGGTTTGCGCAGCGAGGCAAGGGGGTGAGTGGGAGCGTACGCGATTAGGAAAGGCTCATCGAAGAGCGCCGTCTCCTGAATTTTGTCATCGCCTGACGCCGTCGCTATCACGACCGCGTCGAGCTCACCAGCGCTCAAGGCTTTCAAGAGATCGTCCGTCAATCCCTCCGTCAGCATCAATTCAAGCTGCGGCACGTCCTTGCGGAGCTGCACCAGCACGTCGGCCGCCAGAAACGGCCCCAACGAGGCAATGATTCCGAGGCGGAACCGCCCTGCCAACGGATCGCGAAACGCATCGGATATTTCCCGGATTACCTGCGCGTGTGCCAACACCGCTCGCGCTTCGGCCACCACGGCTGCCCCGGCTGGGGTCAAAGTCACGTTGCGGCTATCGCGTTCGAACAGAACTACGCCCAGAAATTCTTCCAGCTTGCGAATCTGTCCGCTCAGCGTTGGTTGAGATACGTTTGATGCTTCCGCGGCGTGTCCGAAATGGCGCGCATCCGCGACGGCGACCAGATAAGTGAGATCGCGCAGGTTCACGACGATAGGTATAACCGATGGATCATATAGGAACAATATATTTGAGCTATGAAGGCTTTTGTCTGTAACCTTTAAGAACGAACTGCTGACGATGGCTTCGAAGGTGTCAAAATGGATGCAAAGACTGACGACAAAAGCCCGGGCAAGTGCCCGTTCACCGGCGGCATGCGCGGACACAAGAACCGCGACTGGTGGCCGGACGCGGTGGATATTTCGGTCCTCCACCGCAACTCCAACTTGTCCGATCCGATGGGCGAGGCGTTCGACTATGCCAAGGAGTTCAGGACCCTTGATCTCAACGCGGTGATTAATGACCTGCACGCTCTGATGACGGACTCGCAGGATTGGTGGCCGGCTGATTTCGGTCACTATGGCGGTCTGCTGATCCGTATGGCATGGCACAGCGCAGGAACGTACCGCATTACCGACGGCCGAGGCGGCGCCGGCGCCGGCCAGCAGCGTTTCGCGCCCCTGAATAGCTGGCCTGACAATGCGAACCTCGACAAAGCGCGCCGTCTACTTTGGCCGATCAAGCAGAAATACGGCCGGAAAATCTCGTGGGCCGATCTTATGATTCTCGCCGGTAATGTCGCGCTTGAGTCGATGGGCTTCAAGACGTTCGGCTTCGCCGGCGGCCGCGCCGATGTTTGGGAGCCCGAAGAACTCTACTGGGGTCCAGAAGGGACATGGCTGGGTGACGAGCGCTACAGCGGCGAGCGCCAGCTCGCGGAGCCGCTCGGCGCCGTGCAAATGGGCCTCATTTACGTCAATCCGGAAGGGCCGAACGGCAATCCCGATCCGGTCGCGGCGGCTAAGGATATCCGCGAGACATTCTTCCGAATGGCGATGAATGACGAAGAGACCGTTGCGCTGATTGGCGGCGGCCACAGCTTCGGCAAGACGCACGGTGCGGGCGATCCATCGCTGGTCGGAGCGGAACCGGAAAGAGGCGCCCTTGAGGATCAGGGCCTCGGCTGGAAGAGCAAGCACGGCGCCGGCGCCGGCGCCGACGCCATTACCGGCGGTCCGGAAGTCACTTGGACCCAGACGCCGACAAAGTGGAGCAATCTCTTTTTCACTAACCTGTTTGAAAACGAATGGGAGCTGACAAAGAGTCCGGCGGGAGCAAAGCAATGGCAGGCCAAGAACGCGCAAGCCACGATCCCTGACGCGTTCGAGAAGACGAAGAAGCATGTGCCGGCCATGCTGACCACCGATCTTTCACTGCGGTTCGACCCCGCCTATGAGAAAATCTCGCGGCGATTTTATGAGCATCCGGATCAGTTCGCCGATGCGTTTGCGCGCGCCTGGTTCAAGCTCACACACCGCGACATGGGCCCAATCGCGCGTTATCTCGGCCCGCTCGTGCCGAAAGAGCGGCTGATTTGGCAGGATCCGATTCCGCCCCTCGATCATCCGCTGATCGACGAACGGGACGTCGAGGCCCTGAAGGCCAAGATTCTCGCGTCGGGTCTGTCCGTGTCCGAGCTGGTTTCGACGGCGTGGGCTTCGGCGTCGACGTTCCGCGGCTCCGACAAACGGGGTGGCGCGAACGGCGCGCGCATCCGGCTTGCGCCGCAGAAGGACTGGGAGGTTAATCAGCCTAAGCAACTCGCTGCGGTGCTTCAGAAGCTCGAAGCGATCCAGAAGGGGTACGGCAAGAAGGTTTCATTTGCCGACCTGATCGTTCTAGGCGGCTGCGCGGCGGTTGAAAAAGCTGCAAAGGACGCCGGCGTCGATGTGAAAGTACCCTTTACGCCGGGACGCATGGATGCATCGCAGGAGCAGACCGAAATCGAATCCTTCGCGCAGCTTGAACCGCGTGCCGATGGCTTTCGCAACTATGTCAGCGCTAAGAACCAACAGTTCATGAGGCCTGAGGAGGCTTTGGTGGACCGTGCGCAACTGTTGACTCTAACAGGACCCGAAATGACGGTACTCATCGGCGGTCTGCGCGTACTCGGCGCGAATGCCGGCGGCTCCAAACACGGCGTCTTCACTAAGACGCCCGGGACATTGACGAACGACTTCTTCGTCAACCTGCTCACCATGGACACGGTGTGGAAGCCGACTGGCGACAACCTGTATGAGGGCCGCGACCGCGAGACAAACGCGGTCAAATGGACGGGCACGCGCGTCGATCTGATCTTCGGTTCGCACTCGCAGCTTCGCGCCTTTGCAGAAGTCTATGCGTGCGCAGACTCGAAGCAGAAGTTCGTTAAGGACTTCGTCGCTGCGTGGACAAAGATTATGGACGCCGATCGTTTCGATTTGACCTGAGCCAGGACGGGATCCAGAAAGTATGGAAGGCAGAAAGTATGGGGTCAGAGTGGAAACTCTGGTCATAGCAGATCGAGCTGCCGCGCGTGCCTTCCCGCTGCAGGTCTCGGTCCCCGCGGTAGCGGTGCGGCGCGGCGTTGCGCGGCCTTCTCCATCTCCTTCCTGAAGCGATCCCCGCCAAGCGCCCAGCCGCCGTTCGTGGCGACGCGAATGGCCTCCACAAACTGCGGATCGAGCTTCTCCTTCATGAGCGCGCGCCAGGCTTGCTCGCGCGCATCCACCGTGCGGCCCAGGCGGCGGAAGACATCGTGGAATTGCGCCAGCGGATCGTTCTTCCCTTCAGCGTGCGCGCGATAGCTCGACCAGCGATATTGTCGCGGGTGCTCCGCCATTCCCGCCCTGACCGGATTGAGCTCGATATAGAGGCAGCAGGAGCGCCCGAGGCGCGCCATGGCGGTATTCCCTATCCCTCTGTCGCGAGTACACGGGGGTTAGCCAAGGGAGAGGCAAGTTTTTCCTCTGACCCCATACTTCCGAACGGCGCGAGAGGCGCGGCAGCGTGATGGTGGCATTTCGGGCACCACAGCCACAGCCAATGCGGTTCCCGGCAGTGAAGCTGGGCAAGCGTGGGGACGGGTGGAGTCGGTTTGCGCATTTCCCGATCATAACGCGGGAAGCGGCGGGGCATTTGCGGACCAATTGCTGGCGCTTCCCGTCACTGGCATGATCTCCACTATGTTAGCTGATTCGTGGGTCCAGACTCTTCGTGGATGGTGCGAGCATTTCAGCGCCATTGCGGAAGCGCTTGAGCGTGGTGACTTTCGGTTTTTTGAAGACGGGCGTGACGTGACTCTGGAATGGGCGACAAAATACCGGAAGCGTGTCTCCCATTTCGAGCAACTCATAGCCGATAGCATTGCAGCACCAGCGCAGCCGGTCTGGCGCGATTGCTGTTCGCCGCGCGAGGGCTAGGGAGACCCGACGCGGGGGCCATTCCCTGACATTGTGGTCTAGGTGCCCGGAAGCTCGGAATTTCGGCCTTTTGCCTGTGCGGGGCCGTATCTAGCCCAGCGCAATGGCGAAGGGACGGAGTTAAATATTCCGCTTCTAATCACTACATACGCACCCTGCTGGCGGTCTCGCGTCAGAATTCCAATCAACGACTCAAAGAGGAATGAGTAGCACCATGGCCCTCGATAACACGCTCCTCAAACTGGAGGTTTCCGAGACAGGAAAGTCACGCGACTATTGGGCGACGCGGTCGTGGGTCAATGCCGAAACTCAAGCGTCGGTTAGATCAGCGGACATACTTATTGTGCCGTGGGAAGACCGTGGGACAGAAGGGGTGCCTATGCGCACCAAACCTGCAACATCCACGTCGTGCAAGATAGCGAAATAGATGGTGATTTGGACTGACGCGCGAATTGTTTGTTGCATATAATCCGAGCGGAATTTAGCTACAGGTCTCAGGATGCAATTTCGCTACTTTGGAATGCCTGCCGACCCATCCAGCTTGGTACCCGGGCAGTTCTTTGTCGCCAGCGACGGCTCAGAATCAATACTTGCGTTGGTGGTCGAAGATGACACCGGAAAATTTTGTGCCGTGCTGCGGGCGTGGGGAAAGCCGAGGAGCGATACGCCCGTTCCTTACCCGCTCGATCTAAGTGCGATACCGGGGGCCAGTTCCAGTTCTGGTGTGTCGAGACTTGGGCAGAATATCATCGCAGAACCGCTTGCGGCAGATATTGCGCATCAATACGAGGTTGCCCCTGACCCGAACGGTGCAAAGGGTTCCTTGGTTTTGACGAGCGGCAATGCTGGTGTAGTCGTTGGCTCACAGCGTGGTAATCGGTTGTTTAGCCTTGGCACCGGCAAGGTTATCAAGCTTGAACATTCAACGCTCCGAACCTACCACAAACGGTGGCGGCTAACGTGGCGCGAAGACAAAGAAGTGGTCAGTCTTTGTGAATTTGGCGCAAGCGGATAGTGCGGTGTTCCGTTAGACCTTGGCGTTAGCGGCGTTGTTCGCCCTCTCGGCGCCGTTTGTGATTACACCAGTTGCAAGAAATCGCTCCAATCCCCGCTCTGCACGGGTGACGACGTTTTTTGCCGCCACAAGGAACACGATGACACATATCTTCGCTGGTGAGGGCTTACGCCGCCAAGGAAAATGACGGTTGAAAAAATTACCGCGTAGCTCCCCGCCATTCCTGAAAGGATCGGGAGAAAGATAGAGCGTTGTTTCTTGTCCCGGCCCTAAGTCAAAAGGTAGCGCCGGGCTGTTCAGCATGGATGTTCGGTGGTCGAGTTTCTGAACCGCGTATTGAAACCCCAACCACTTCGGGCCACGCCTCAACCAACCAGTTCGCCACCCCATTGACGAAATTCGAACAGCACGCATGCCGAAGTTAGTAATCACAATCGAAATCACGTCCTCAAACGCCGAGCCATCACCGGCGAACATGAGTCGCAATCCTGCCCGAACCTTGACATTTGCTCGCCGTTCCGACCGCGCTAACCAGAGCGAAACGCATACAGCCGCGAACGTTGCAACTGCTGCTGCTACTTGGGCGAAAGCCCCAACCTCGGTCCAGAGAACTGTTTGATCCATGTCGCTTGGCTCCGCGCCAGTGGGAGAAAATCATTCTCGATTGCGAAATTTTTAAATACCACAACAGCCGACTTTTGCCGAGAGTTTAGGCTTTGTGCGTGTACGGACCAAATGGCTGCTTTGGGTTGACAAAACCTCATTTGCTTTTCGAAACACTTGAGGGGCCCCGGAAAACGGCGATAGCCCCCCGCCCGAGAAAGTATGGGGTCAGAGTGGAAACTACGATCATAGCAGATCGAGCTGCCGCGCGTCCTTTCCCGACGCAGGTCTCGGTCCCCTCGGTAGCGGCGCGGCATTGCGCCGCCTCGTCCATCTCCTTCCTGAAGCGATCCCAGCCCAGCGCTCAGCCGCCGTTCGTGGTGGCGCGAATGGCCTCCACAAATTTCGGATCGAGCGTCTCCTTCGCGAGCGCGCGTCAGGCTTGCTCGCGCGCCTCCACCATGGAGCCCAGGCGGCCTCGGTTACCCGGCCTTAACCAAAGGAGAGGCAAGTTTTTACACTGACCCCATACTCTCCACTCTAAGACATGGGCGGTCGCGCCATGTCAAATTCGGCAAGATTTCAAAAATGCGTCACTATCGGCTCATGCGCTAACCGGACGCGTAAGCTCCTGCCAATTACTCGTCGTGAATTGGGCGAACCTCAGGAGTCGTGCCAAAGCTTCGTGTGCTTCGATTTCCGAAATATCGGACGCACTGCCATGTGAGGCTTCGTCGCGCCAATACGAAAGCAGCCCAGTTGCGTTTCTGAACTGGCTCGATACACCTTCGCGAACGCCGACCAGCACGCGTTCGATTGTCTTTCGTCGGCCTCCTGTCGCGCGGTAGAGGCTGAGGACAGCGCCTTCGTCTCTCACTTTCGCAACTGCCACTGACAGGAGAATCGATTCCGCCGCGGCTCCGCACATTGCACAGCAAGCGAGATAAGCTCCGAAATTGTGGCATTGCCCTGCTTCGCTTGCGCGTTGCACAAAACCCGACCCCAGATTGCTCGCGAACCCCCCGAACAGTTCCGTCATCCGCGTTCGGTCCGATGGCAGACGAAGTGACCCGGCACTCTTAAGCCATTGTCGTCCAATCGACGTGAGCGAGTAACCGTTGCCGCCAGAACCGTCGTCGGTAGCTTGTTCGCCTAGTCTGCGAACTCCAGGGCGTAATAGGCCACGGCGGCACAAGGTCCACGCTGCTTCGTAAAATGCTGGCGACAGATCACGCGTGCGCTGCCCTCCATGCAAATGCGAAATGTGCTCGGTGCTTTTCTCTACCTCCCGGATGTAAGCGACGATGATGTGCGGCAGATAAATATCGTACCCATAGGAACTGTAGCCCTCGTTACGAGGTCGTCGGATGTAATCGACAATGAAGGCCGAGGCGTCGTCCGGGTGCAGATTGGGCATGAGACCGAAATAGCTTTCGAATCAATCTCAATCTTCAGGCAAACGTCGACAACAATACAGTGCCGAGCGTGGGCCATCTGCGGTCGACGCGGCAAGACGCGCATCATGGCGGCCGTCGCCGCTTGGCTCGCGGCGTTCGTCGATTAGCGCCCGAACCTCGCGCCTGGCGAAGTCGCGACGGGAAAGTATGGGGTCAGAGTGGAAACTCTGGTCATAGCAGATCGAACTGCCGTGCGTCCCTTCCCGCTGCAGGTCTCGGTCCGCGCGGTAGCGGTGCGGCGCGGCGTTGCGCGGCCTTCTCCATCTCCTTCCTGAAGCGATCCCCGCCCAGCGCCCAGCCGCCGTTCGTGGCGGCGCGAATGGCCTCCACAAACTTCGGATCGAGCTTCTCCTTCACGAGCGTGCGCCAGGCTTGCTCGCGCGCATCCACTGTGCGGCCCAGGCGGCGGAAGACATCGTGGAATTGCGCCAGCGCATCGTCGCGCCCTTCAGCGTGCGCGCGATAGCTCGACCAGCGATATTGTCGCGGGTGCTCCACCATTCCCGCCCTGACCGGATTGAGCTCGATATAAAGGCAGCAAGAGAAGAAGTATTCGTCCGTGTCGATGGGCGCGGCGCGGTAGCGTCCTTCCCACAGCGTTCCCGTGCGGCGCTCACGCGCGTTGACGTAGCGTACATAGCGCCGGCCTAGCGACTGCATCGTGCGCGGCAAGCTTGTCTCCGTTCCGGGCGTTGCGAGCAGGTGCACGTGATTGGTCATCAGCACATAGGCGTGCACCTTCAGGCCGTTCTCCTCCGCCGCTTCGGCGAGCCAAGCGCGGTACTGTTCGTAGTCGCCCTCGGCGAAGAAGATGTCCTTCCGGTTGTTACCGCGCTGAATGACATGCAGCGGCTGGCCGGCGACGAAATAACGCCCGAGGCGCGCCATGGCGGTATCCATATCCCTCGGCCGCGAGTATACCGGGCCAGCTAAAGGAGAGGCAAGTTTTTACTCTGACCCCATACTTTCCGGCCCTAACAGTCCTTGATCGCCTGTTGGACGAGGTTTTCAAGCTTCTCGCGCGTCAAGTCCGTGATACTCCCAATGAATGGTTCGTGCTGCGCTGAAAAAAAATAGATTGGCCGGGGCGCCGATTTGGTCCCGGGGTATCTCTTCCAAACGCGAACGTTTCCCCCAATTGCTTCGATACCATATTCGGGACCACCTCCTATCTTGAATGACACACCGACGAGGGAGCGGTCGGATTCCTCCAATTTGGTTTCAATTACGAACTCCCCCTCATCGAAGGCTGTGGCTACTTCCTCAAAGTAGGGCAATACAACCTCCTTGAGGGCCGTGCTGCCGTCAGCCATCTTCTGTTTCAGGTCTGCCTGCGCGGCGCTCTGGGCTGCGTTCACTTGCATGATTTGAGCCGCAGTCTGAGCCTTCCTCTGCTCATGCAATCTCTTGAGTTCCTTGGGGTCCATGATGGGGGCGCTCGAAATGCTGCCGGGCGAACATACGAGCCGGACTGCGAGAGGACAAATCGCACGGGGCGAAGGCGATCAGACCGCAGGCGTGTGTTTGCCCCGTTCCGTGCGCGAATTGGCCCGTGCCTGGGTCTTTTCGGCAGGCGATCTATTGGCGTGCGCCTTGTCCTTGATCTGCTGCGCGCGCCGCGCTTTGCCAAATTTTTCTATTCTCGCGGCCTCGACGGTGCGATCGGATTCCTGGAGCTTTCTGACGGCTTCCTTTGCCTCGCGTGCCTTGCGTCTACCGAACATCCGCAAAGACTATCGCGGCTGGGGAAGCGCGGCAAGCATTGCAGAATGTTCGCGTGTCAGAGAGACTTCCGTCTAAATATGACGGTTAGATTGTTGGCCGGCATTTCTACCACTTCGTCCAGTGCGAAGCCGGATTTCCCGGCCAGCGGCAGGGCTTCGGTCTCAAGACAGCGCACACCCCATCGCGGATTCTGCGCGCGCAAGCTGTCGTCGAAGGTTTGGTTGGAGGGCGCCGTATGCCGGCCGTTTCTTTTGAAAGGGCCGTAGAGAATCAAGGGCGCCGCATTTGCAAGAATACGAGACGAGCCAGCGAACAGCCCCTGCGCCGCCTCCCAGGGTGCGATATGGATCATGTTGCAGCAGAATACCGCTTCGGCGGCCTGAATTGGCCAATCGGCATCGCACGCATTTAAAAGGATTGCGGGACGGATGTTCGAACCATCGGCGGCACTCGCATGGGCATCGATATCCTCAAGAGCATCGCTGCTTGCCTCGCTTGGCTGCCAAATCAAGCCCAAGGACAGACGGGGGGCGATAAAGGCCGCGTGCTCACCGCTGCCGCTTGCGACCTCAAGCAACGTTCCGCTGACGGGCAGCAGCCGCTTCAGTACTGCCAAAATCGGTTCCCGATTGCGCAAAGTCGCCGGCGCGTGGCGAACTCGGTTTATCATCGCGAACCGCTCATTCTCCGGTTAACCGTCAATTGGCCGTGAGCTGTAATGCTCGACCATCCTTGAATGCATGTCCGCATAAGCACAAGACGGGCATCCGGCCCCTAGCCTATTTCGAGTGCGTCAACCATTGCGCCCAGCGCTCGTTTTTTGCCTGTCCGGCGTGTAGAGTTTGAGCGGGTGGAAGTCGCAAGAGGGAGGCTCGCATGATGTCCAGACGCTTTCGGTCTTTCGCTACAGGCTGCGTGATGCTCCTTGCGGCGTTCGCGGCTGCGGGCCTGCACAGCCGCTCAGCCGCCCAAACCGCGCCGGCAAATTCCGCAAGCGCCGCCGGCGAGTGGCGCACCTATGGCGGCGATCTCGCCAGCACGCGCTACGCGGCCCTCGACCAGATCAATCGGACAAATTTCAACACGCTCCAGGTGGCCTGGCGCTTCAGGACCGATTCCTTTGGCCCGCGGCCGGAAATCAATATCGAGGGAACGCCGCTCATGGTGGGCGGTATCGTCTACGCAACCGTCGGCTCGCGCCGCGATGTGGTGGCGCTCGATGCCGCAACCGGCGAAATGCTGTGGTCGCATCGCGAAGATGAAGGCGCCCGCGGCGAAGCCGCTCCGCGCCGGCTCTCCGGCCGCGGGCTCGCTTATTGGAGCGATGGCCGCGACGCCCGGATTTTATACGTCACGCCGGGTTATCGCCTCATCGCGCTCGACGCCAAAACCGGGGCGTCCGTCTCCGGATTTGGCAGCAATGGCGTGGTCGATCTGAAGCTCGATGACGACCAGAATATGGATCTGGTTACCGGTGAAGTCGGGCTCCACGCCGCGCCGATTGTCGCCCGCAATGTGGTTCTCATCGGCGCCGCGCATCTGCCGGGCGGCGCGCCCAAGCGCGTGAACAATGAAAAGGGTTATGTGCGCGCCTTTGATGTGCGCACCGGCAAGCGGCTGTGGATCTTCCACACCATTCCGTGGCAAGGCGAATTCGGCAACGAAACCTGGCTGGATGAGTCCTGGTCCAACAACGGCAATACCGGCGTCTGGGGCCAGATGTCGGTCGATGAGCAACTCGGCATCGTGTATCTGCCCGTGGAGCTGCCGACCGGCGATTATTACGGCGGCCATCGGCCGGGGAATGGGTTGTTCGGCGAGACTCTCGTCGCGCTCGATCTGATGACCGGGCAGCGCAAATGGCATTACCAGCTCGTGCATCATGGCATCTGGGACATGGATATTCCGGCGGCGCCAATCCTTGCCGACATCACCGTCAACGGGCGCGCCATCAAGGCGGTCGCCCAGCCGACTAAGCAGGGCTGGCTCTATGTCTTCGACCGCGTCACCGGTCAGCCGGTATGGCCGATCGTGGAACGCCCCGCGCCAAAGGGCGACGTGCCGGGCGAATGGTACTCGCCCACTCAGCCATTCCCGACGCGCCCTGCGCCATACGACCGGCAGGGTGTTTCGCTCGATGACCTGATCGATTTCACGCCGGAGCTGAAGGCCGAAGGCGCCAGAATCGCATCGCGCTACAAACTCGGACCGATCTTCACGCCGCCGGTGGTCAGCACCTGGCCGGGGCCGCTCGCCACGCTCATCATGCCCTCCTCCACCGGAGGCGCCAACTGGCCCGGCGGCGCCTTCGATCCCGAAACCAAGATGCTCTATGTGTATTCGGCGACGCAGATCACGCCGCTCGGCCTCGTGCCGCCCGATCCGGCGAAATCGAATATGCGCTACATCGCCGGTCGCGCGACCGACCCGAATGCGCCCGTCCCGGCTGCGGGAGGTGGCGGTGGCGAAGGCGGCCCCGTTCTTACCGTGCAGGGACTGCCGCTGGTGAAGCCTCCTTACGGACGCATCACAGCGATCGATCTGAACAAGGGCGACATCGTCTGGCAAATCGCCCACGGCGAGACCCCCGACAACATCCGCAATCACCCCGCGCTTAAGGGCGTGAACATCCCCCGCACCGGACGGATCGGCCGAATCGGGACGCTCGTCACCAAGACTCTGGTGGTCGCCGGGGAAGCCGGTTTCGCGACCCAACCGGATGGACGGCGCGGGGCCATGCTGCGCGCCTATGACAAGGCGACGGGGCAGGAAGTCGGGGCCGTCTATATGCAGGCGCCACAAACCGGATCGCCCATGACCTACATGCTGGGCGGCAAGCAATATATCGTACTTGCCATCAGTGGAGCGGGGTTTGGCGGCGAGCTGATCGCATACAAATTGCCATAACCCGCGCGCGACATGAGCACATCGCAATTCGAGACGGATCGCCGGGGTCTGATAGGCGCGACGCTGGGCGCCCTGACGATCGCCGCAACGCCCTTGGCCGCCGCGGCTCCGGCGGCCAAGCCCCCCTCTACGATCCGGAAGGCGCTGCCGCCGCGCGGCAGCTTCGGCATTGTCCTGCCAGGCATCAAGCGCACCGCCTTTCTCAACGTGCCGGCCGGAATCAGTCCGGCCGCGTTCCAGGATCATTGGATCGGAACCTACGCGCCCGGTTTGCGGACGCGGGGCGCGCGGTCGATCATCTTCAATCTGGTCGATAAGGAGCACTCTCCCGACAAGCGCTTCGATGCGGTGACCGAGATGGTCTTCGACAGCGATTGGGCCTACGAGCAGGAATATCTTGGCCCGCGCACGGCTTATTCCGAAGAGGCCGAACACACGATGCCGGCGGTCGTAATCGTGAGCCGCCAGATCGGCATCCGGGAATTCGATCCGGGCCGGCCGATGCCGGCGGTCAAGCGTTTCGGGGTGCTCCGGCGCAAGCCCGAACTGACTACCGACACACTCGCACTAACATGGCGCAACGACCATGCGCCTCTCTTCGCGGCCAACGACAATTTGCGCCGGTATTACATCAACCTGACGGACCGGACCTACGCCCCGGACGTGCCGTGGGATGGATACGCCGAGATCTGGTGGGACGACTTCGCGAGCACCACGTTGCATTCGGATGCCCGGGTGCCGATACCAGACTCCGATGCCTCCGAGGTGTTGTACATGTTCATGACGCCCAGACTCGTGACCTGACGCGTTTGGTTCTAATGGGCAAGGGCCGCCGGTGTCTTTCTGGCACCGAGGGCACGTGATACTTTGACTAAAGGCCGATCGCGTTCCCGCATCGCCTGGCAACTGGAAAATCCAGCTCAAGGGAGGCAGCCGTGAAGACAAATGTGTTCGCAGCTTTATTGTTCGCTTCGGTGCTGATCGCAGGCACCGCGGCCGCGCAACCCGCCCCGTTCAACGCGGTCGGGGTGACCATGGGTCACTGGCACCTAGCCTCGAAGGATGTGGAAGCGAACAAGAAGATCTTTCTTGCCATGGGCGGCAAGCTGTACATGCCCGGCGGAAACCCGCTGATCATGTTCCCCGGGCTCTACATCAATTTGGTCCTCGGGACTGAGAAAGGCGAAGGCGGCACCCAGGGTTCGGTGGTGAACCATGTCGGCTTCATCGTCGACAACGTCCAGCAGCGGGTCGCGCAGTGGAAGGCGGCGGGCGTGAAGGTGCTCCCCGGCGGTAACGGCCGGCTGGACCAGGCCTATGTCGAGACGCCGGACGGCCTGCGCATGGAAATCCTGGAGGACAAGACGCAATCGATGCCGATCCGCAATGAACACATCCACCTCTTCCTGCAGGAAGCGGAAATCCCCAAAGCCCAGGCTTGGTATGCGAAAACCTTCGGCGGGACGGCGGGTACCCGAAACAACGCACCGGTCGTGGACCTCCCGGGGGTGCAGATCCGGTTCGCCAAGGCCGACACGAAGCAGGCGCCGACTCGGGGGCGTGTGCTCGACCACATCGGTTTCGACGTGAAGGACCACGCAGCCTTCGTAAAGAAGCTCGAGGCGGAGGGCATCAAGCTCGACCAGCCGGCTCGCACGAATCCTCAGGGTGGCAACACCACGACGTACATCACCGATCCCTGGGGTACCCGTATCGAGATTGTTCAACGGGCGCCGTTGGGACCGGAAGTGAAAGCATGACCGTTTAGCTTGAGGGGGCGTGGCGCGCGGCTGCGCGCTCCCCACAAAGGGTCGTACCATCTTTCGGGACGTGCTGGGCGGGAACCCTGAAAGGGAGGAGAGCATGACTACGCGGCCACGGAATTTCCTTCTGCTGCTGACATTGGCATCGACGGCGCCAGTGTTCGCGCAGCCGAAAGACCCCACATCGATCCCGGATCTCTCGGGTATTTGGACGCATTCGATTCCCGGGTTCGAGCCGCTGGCATCGGGTCCAACCGCGCTCATCAACACGCAGCGCCGCGCGAACGGCACCGGCAATATCCTGAAGCTTGCCGGCGACTACACCAATCCGATCCTGACGCCTCAAGCCGCGGAGATCGTGAAAATGCACGCTGAACGCGGCCTGAACAACATCGGTGACCCGAATCCGCGCAACCAGTGCTGGCCTTCAGGTGTGCCTTTCGTGTTCACAGACCGTCCAACCGAACTGCTGCAACAAAGGGATAAGGTCACCATCCTCTACGGCCACGATCATCAGGTCCGCCAGGTGCGCTTGAACGCGCAGCACACCGCAAAGATAACCCCGACGTGGTACGGCGACTCCGTTGGTCACTATGACGGCGATACGCTGGTGATCGATACGGTTGGGATGAAGATGGGGCCCTATTCCATGATTGACTGGTATGGCACCCCGCGCAGCGAGGCTTTGCACGTCATCGAACGCTACCGGATGCTCGATTACGAAGCCGCCAAAGACGGATTCGAACGGGACGCAAAGCAGCATAACAACGCCCCGGAGATGCCGGTTCCGAACGCTTCCGGTAAGTATTTGCAGCTTGAGTTCACGATCGAGGACAAGAACGTCTTCACCACGCCGTGGACCGCAACAATGACGTATCGAAGCGATGGAGACAGCGCCCTGGACTGGCCCGAAAATGTGTGCGCCGAAAACCGCAATTGGTACCCGGGAAAAGAGGCCGACGTGCCGCGCGCGAACAAGCCGGATTTCTGAAGCGCCGGAAAAGCCAACGGGTTACCGTTTCGCCGGTCGCCGCTGCGGCGCTGTCCTTGAGGAAATGCTTGTTCGGGAGGACCCCATGTCGCTTCGTATCCTGCCTGCCATCCTGACGGCGGTTATGTCCGTGGCCTTCGGTCTTCTGCCGGCCAACGCGCAGCCTCAGACGCCGCAGCCGCCACAATCGCTGCGACTTTATGTTCTCGACTGCGGGATCATTACCCCTCCCAACGTCGATAACTACGGTTTCAAGCCGAACGAAGTGGCCGAGACAAGGATGATCACACCCTGCTTCCTGATCGTTCACCCGCGCGGGAGCCTGATGTGGGATACCGGCGAAATTCCCGACAGCGCGTTCAGGGATGGCGTCCGGCCCCAGAAGCTGGGTACTTTCACGGTCGATCGTCCACTGCTCCCGCAACTCGCTGCGATCGGCTACACGCCGGCCAACATCACCTATCTGGCGCTCTCCCACTACCACGGCGATCACGTCGCCAACGCGAGCCTGTTCGCGGGCTCCACCTGGATCGTGCAGAAGGGCGACCGGGACCCGATCCTCGCTCCGCGGCCGGCCAATCCATCGGCAACAGGCCGCGTGCCGGACCCGAAATTTTTCGCGGGCCTCGCCAACAGCAAAACGGTTCTGCTGAACGGCGAGGATCATGATGTGTTTGGCGACGGCACCGTGGTCATCAAGTCGACGCCCGGTCATACGCCCGGGCACCAGTCCTTGTTTCTCAAGCTCGCCAACACTGGGAACGTCCTGTTGACGGGCGATCTCTATCACTATCCGGAAGAGATCACGGCCAAGAAGATTCCATCCTTCGATACCAACAAGGAGCAGACCGCCAAGAGCCGCGCGATGATCGAAGAGTTCGTAAAACAGAATCACGCGCAGCTCTGGATCCAGCACGATTACACGGCCGGGATTAAGCGGAAGATCGCTCCCCAGTTTTACGATTGAGTCCATAAATCATCGTCACGCTGTCCGGCGCCGGGCGCCGAAAGCCCGTCGCCGCAACGCAAAGCGGGAGGACACCATGAAGAGACGCGAGTTCATTGCTCTTGCCGGCAGCGCAGCGGCCGCCTTTCCGCTCGCCGCGTCCGCGGCATCCGCGCCGCAGCCGGCGCCGCAAAGCCCGGTGCGCCAAGATTGGCTGGATCGGCACCAGGAGCCGGCACTCGAGCCCGAGCTCCCCATCGTAGACCCTCATCATCACCTCTGGGTCCGGCCCGGATGGCGCTACATGCTGGACGACTTCCTGGCCGATACCCGTACCGGCCACAACATCGTTGCAACGGTCTTTGTAGAGGCGAACTCGATGTACCGGGACTCCGGTCCGATCGAGATGCGTCCGGTTGGCGAAACCGAATTCGTCAACGGGATGGCGGCGATATGCGCCAGCGGATATTGCGGGAAGACCAAGGTCGCCGCCGGTATTGTCGGGCACGCTGAGCTGAAATTGGGCAGCCGTGTCGAGCCGGTGCTTGCCGCGCTGATGCATGCGGGCGGCGACCGGTTCCGCGGAATTCGCTATGGCACGGCTTGGGACGCCGATACGTCCCTCATGAATCCGAACAATCCGGTGCCGCGAGGGCTGCTCGGCGATAAGACGTTTCGGGAAGGATTCGCGGTTCTCGGCCGCCTCGGCCTCTCGTTCGATGCTCTGGTTCTTCACCCGCAACTGAACGACGTCGCAAGTCTTGCAGGGGCATTCCCGGACACGAAAATCGTGCTCAACCACGTCGGCAGGCTGGTCGGAACCGGCGCATACGCGGGCAAGTTACGCGAACAATTTCCCCGCTGGGCCGCGTCGATCAAAGCGGTGGCGGCACACGAAAATGTCTATGTCAAAGCCGGCGGACTGGGCCAAGCCGTCAACGGTCTCGGATTTGAGAAGCAGGCCGAGCCCCCGTCGTCCGAGATGGTGGCGAATGCGATGCGCCCCTATGTCGAGACCTGCATCGAAGCCTTCGGCACGCGGCGTTGCATGTTTGAAAGCAACTTCCCGCCTGACAAGGAGGGCTTCAGCTACCCGGTCTACTGGAACGCATGCAAGCTGCTCACGAAAGGCGCGAGCGCGACGGAAAGGGCTGATCTCTTCGCCGGAACGGCCGCACGCTTTTATCGGCTGAACGGGATCGGCTGACGGCCGCAGCTGGCCGGCACTGTCGCCGTTCATGGCTGCTGCAGGACCGTTACACCTGCAGCGTTCGTATCTGACAGCGCGAGTGCCATCGCTTCACTCACAGACAAAATCATCGAGGTGGTGGGAAGGCATTGCGTCGGCCAGCAGACTCTCGGCGCGATAACCGGCGGCACCGCTCAAAAATCGGGCTTGTCCGCGCGAGGTACGGAGTAGCCGGGGGCGAACATCAGCGAGTTGGGGCTGTCGGCGCAGATCGCCTCGTTCAGAGGCCCGTCCTCCGGAGTTGCCAGCGCCGCAAGCTGCACGCCCGTCTGCTTCGCCCGCGCCGCAACCAGTTCGAATTTGCGATAACGCATCATCGCGTTCCATGCCGTGGTGAACGCGCCCGGATCGTCGACATGGACATCCACCTGCAGCTCGTTTCCGCCATCCACCAGATGGAAGCGCTCAATCGTGTGCAGCTGAGTCGTGTGCGGTGTCTTGAACCCGTCGACATAGGTCTTGTCGTTGAACCCAACCGTATCGATGACCAGCGTGTCCTTTTCATAATGACCGATGGAATCGCCTTCCCATGACGGTTTCAGATTCGGATGATGCCTGTCCGTCAGATAAACATGCCGGACCTCGTTAAAACTTTCGTTGATCAGCAGCACTTCCTTCGGCGACTGGAGAGTGAACATCGGCCGCGTCATCGGTGATAGCACGAAGGCGAGCGCGCCCAGGGGCCGGCAGACGGCGAGCTGCGAGATGAAGGGCCGGCCCGACAGCGTTTCGGCGTTCAATTTACGCAGGGCCTCCGCCGCCCAGGGCTGCAGAATCGGATTGCTCGCATCGGCAAAGGGAGGGGTCGGCTGCCGGCCCGTGGCGCGGAAATCGTCATTGGAGACCCGTGGATGCGCCTTGTCCTGCATCACCGGTCCCGGGCCCGAAGCGGGCGGCATCCACTCGCGGGAATACGAGTACCAGGCGCTACTCGCAGTCGGCGCAAAATCCGGAACGGCGAACGCCGCGGTGGCGTAGAGCGTGGCAGCAATCGCGGCGAGCGGAAGTTTCGACATGGCGGCATATCCCGACGGCAGCGGATGCAGTTTACAGGGATTTTGCCGTTTCGGGGACGGGCAATTAGCCCCTACGAACATATGCTGCGCCGCTATATATTTCCGTTGAGACCTCGACATTGCTGGCACTCATGGTTTGTACCGCTCGCGATGCGAAATTGCCGTTCGCATGGGACTACTCATAATGTCAATTTTAGATTCAAGACTAGCGATTCTTGCGGCAGCCCTTGCGCTGATGACCAGCGCGGCATCCGGCCCAGCGCCCGTGTCTTCAGGTCTTTCACTTTCCGACATCGATCCGAGCGTCAAACGCGGCGATGACTTTTTTCAGTACACGAACGGTGGCTGGCTGAAGAGCGCCGTCATCCCCTCCGATCGCTCGTTTGCCGGGGTCGATCTCGAGCTCAACAAGCAAAACGAGGAGCGACTCAAGGGCATCGTCGCCGGCCTGGAGGCCAAGCCCGATAACGCCCTGAGCGCCGATGAGAAGAAGCTTCGCGATCTCTACAATGCCTTCGAAGACACCGCCGCGATCGAGAAGGCGGGGCTTTCGCCCGTGCAGGCTGACCTCGCCAGCATTGCGGCGCTGAAAACGCATGACGACGTGGCAACCTTCATGGGTGATCCTGCCACGCAAATCGGCGGGCCCTTCGCCATCAACGTTTCGATCGACAGCAAGAATCCGAATGCATATGTCGCACGCCTGAGACAATCCGGTCTCGGCATGCCGAACCGCGACTATTACCTTCGCGCCGACAAGGACATCGCGGCTGCACGCGAGGCGTACAAGACCTGGCTTGCCGACATGCTGCGCCTCGCTGGAGTGAAAGACGCGGCCACGCGCGCCGCCGCCATCTACGCTCTCGAGGAGAAGATCGCCGGCGCGCAGTGGCCCGCGGCCGACCGGCGCGACGCCGAGAAGACTTACAATCCGATGCCGGTTTCGGTGCTCGCGATATTCGCGCCGCAATTCCCGTGGAATGCGTATCTCGCCGCCGCGAAGATTCCGCCGCGCACGCCCGCCGGCGAGCGCGTGGTGATCGTGTCAGAGAAGTCCGCCTTTCCGGCCCTCGCGGCGATCTTCGCCGCGACGCCGGTGGAGGTGTGGCGCGACTACCTGACAGTGCGCGAACTTCACGCTTTCGCCGACGATCTGCCGAAGGCGGTGGATGATCGCAACTTTGCCTTCTTCGGCACGATCATTGCCGGCCAGAAGCAGCAGCTGCCGCGCGACATCCGTGGCATCCGGCTCCTCGACTACAGATTGGGCGAGGCGCTTGGGAAGCTCTATGTCGCGAGGTATTTTCCGCCGGAGGCAAAGGCCAAAGCGCAGCTGCTCGTGGTCAATCTGCTGAAGGCCTATGACGCCGACATCCGGTCGCTCGCCTGGATGACCCCGGCGACGCGGGCCAAGGCAATCGAGAAGCTCCAACATATCACGCCGAAGATCGGATACCCCGACACGTGGCGCGACTACTCCGCGCTCGCGATCTCGCGCGGCGACCTCGTCGGTGACGTAAAGAGCGCGACTGTGTTCGAGTGGGACCGCAAGCTCGCGCGCATCGACCGGCCGGTCGATCGCAGCGAATGGGGTATGACGCCGCCCACAGATAACGCCTATTACGACGAAACACTGAACGAGATCGTATTTCCGGCCGGCATCCTGCAACCGCCCTATTTCGATCCCAACGCCGACGACGCGGTGAATTATGGTGAGATCGGCGCGACCATCGGTCACGAGATCAGCCACGGCTTCGACGACCAGGGCAGCAAGTACGATGCCTTCGGCGTTCTCCGGAACTGGTGGATGCCATCGGACCGCAAGAACTTCGAGGCGCGTACGGCCACGCTGGCAAAGCAGTACGACGCCTACACTCCGCTATCGGGCTTGCACGTGAACGGCAAGCTCACGCTCGGCGAGAACATCGCCGATCTTGCGGGCCTCGTGATCGCTTACAAGGCCTATCACCTCGCGCTCGGCGGCAAGCCCGCGCGGGTCCTGAACGGACTGACAGGAGACCAGCGCTTCTACATCGCGTACGGCCAGAGCTGGCGCGAGATTTGGACGGAGGGGCAGACTCGCCGCACCGTCCTTTCCGATCCGCACAGTCCACCGAAATACCGGGTGAACGGCGTCGTGCGTAACGACGACGGCTGGTACGCGGCATTCCCGGACGTGAAGCCGGGCGATGCCTATTATCTTCCCCCGGATCAGCGAGTGCGGTTGTGGTAAGTATGGGCGGAAGTTTGAACTATTGCGAGGTGTCGCCAATGTGCGCTTTGGGTTAAGCGCTCACCCGGCGGATGCGACGCGCGCGACAACGGGGCAATCAGGAATCAAACTTCTCAGGAGGAATGACATGAAGCTTGCCTGCGCAGTCTTCGCCCTTTTGCTCGCCGCATTCCCGGCTCTCGCACAGAACGTCAAGATCACACCAATCGGCTCGCACCCTGGCGAGCTTTGCGCGAACGATCGCGCGATCATTTTCGAGGACCCGACCGGTGTCCGCTTCCTCTACGACGCGGGGCACACCGTCACCGGGGGCAACGATCCGCGGCTAGGCACCATTCACCTGGTGCTGCTTACGCACATGCACGGCGACCATGTCGGCGACCTCAAGTTGAAGGCGCCGGGCGAAGGCACCTGCGCGAACTCTGCGCGGGTGCCGGCCCCGAACTCGACCACCGCCGAAGTCGTCGCGGCGAAGAACGCCGTCCTGGTGACGACCCGCGCGATGGCCGGCTTCATTCACAACAAGGTGGACACGATTCACGGCAGCGGCAGCAAACCGATGGACTTCTGCCCTACTCTGGCGGTCACCGTGCCCGTTCCGGCGGCGTGCAGCTCGCGAATCGACCTGGGCGGCGTTTTCACCGCCCGGGCCCAAGGTGCGAATCAAAGCGTGGAATTCACCATCGTTTATTCCGCGCACGACAACGCCGTCGCACCCTCGCTCCTCACGAAGGCCCAGCAGGACCTGCTGAAAGCCGACGGCGCCCAGCTCCAATACGGTCCACCGGTCGGCTTCGTGGTGAAGTTCACCAACGGGCTCGTCGTTTACCTGTCCAGCGACACGGCCGTCTTCGGCGACATGAAAACGGTCATCAGCGATTTCCACAAGGCGACCCTGGATGTGATCAACCTCGGTCCGAACCCAGGCATCTTCCAGTCCGGCGCGTATGCCATCAATGACCTGCTCAAGCCGGCCTCGGTAATCTTCACGCACGTGAACGAGGCCGCGACGGAAGGCGGCAAGCTGAAGGCAAACACCCAGACGGCGGCGCTCATTAAGCAGATCAAGGCGCCCGCCTACCTCGCGATCAGTGAACGCACCATGGAATTCGACGGCAAAGGCAAGTGCAT
>Ga0307477_10000678_pt1 | contig 34190 bp, 28 predicted proteins | sample atmos_gasesECM2C_FD_203316 | JGI IMG/M metagenome (GOLD analysis project Ga0307477, IMG submission 203316) | Hardwood forest soil microbial communities from Morgan-Monroe State Forest, Indiana, United States - atmos_gasesECM2C_515 | ecosystem: Environmental > Terrestrial > Soil > Temperate...
CGTAGTTCACACCGGAGACCACCGTGGTGGAGAACACCAGCAGCGCGCCAAGCGCGAGCAGCGTGCGCGGCAGCACGCTGTAGGCAGAGTTGAGCATCACCAGCGCGACGTACAGCAGCTGGGCGGCAGTGTTCAGCTTGCTGATCGGTGTTGGGCGTCCCTGCAGCGGGCCGACCCATAGCCGGTAGGTGAGCGCTCCGAGTCCGATCAGCACGTCGCGCGCCACCACAGCCGCGGTCAGCCACCAGGGAACGAGACCGAGCCAGGCAGACTCGATGAACACCGCCATCAGCAGCAACTTGTCGGCCGCCGGGTCGAGAATCTTCCCGAGCTCGGAGGTCCACTGAAAACGCTTGGCGAGGTAGCCGTCGAGTCCGTCCGAGACGGCAGCCGCAACGAACAGCACCAGCGCGGTCCGATGCTCACCGGCGTGCAGCGTGGCGACGATGGGCCAGACCAGTGCGACGCGGATCAGACAGATGAAGTTGGGCAGATGGCGCACGAGCGACCCGCGAGCGGCGGACATTCAACCCTGAGGCTGATAGCGATACTCGAGCTGCGCGCCCGGGGTGGTGGCGCCGCCGACGCGCACCAGACGCACCGAGCCGGTCAGCTCCTCGTCGAGGCCGGCCGCACCGCCGCGCGCTGTCACGATGAACGTGACGCTGCCGGCATCGGTCGCGATGATGTTGGCGCGGCGCACGCTCGGCACGCTCTGCAACAGCCGCTCGACGCTCGCGTACGCGGCGAGTGTATCGACGCCGTCGATCCGCACGCGTACGTCGGCGTCGGCCTGCGCGACCGCGGTCTGCGCCTGCGGCACCAGCAGATCGACGGTGTGATCGATACCCGCAGCGAGCGGGCCGCTCCAGGTTGCGCTTTGCGCACTGGTATACAGGCTCCACTGCAACGTGCTGTCGGGACCCGTGTCAGCTCCCTGGCCGATGAGAACCTGATCACCGCCGAGGCGCCGCGCGCTCGCGAGCAACGCCTCCGTCGGAAGTGGATGGCCGGCGGCATCGACGAGGTTGAGCGGAACCAGACTGATGGGGAGCCCGCGTTCGGCGGCGACGCGCTCCAGCTCGGCGCGCGCCGCATCTTGTGCCGCGCGGGCGCGTGGCGGGTCGAGCACCACCAGGGTGAACGGGCGTGCCCGCGGCCAGACACTGCGACCGGCGGCGGCAATCGCCTGCTCGAGCGTCGTGGCCTCGAACACTACCTGCGACTCGCCGCGCGGACCGGTGACGTAGCCTTGCACGTAGCGCGGCGCATCGGCAATTACGCCGGCGAGCGCCGGATCGTCGGCCGACTCGCGCCGCCCGATCGCGCGCACCAGCACCTGCCGCATGGCCTCCTGCAGCGCCGGACTGGTCTGGCCCTCGACGTCAACCTCGTACACATGCACCTGACGTGCAGCCGAGCACGGCGCCGCGCCGGCGATCAGGCCGAGTGCGCACAGCACGGCGAGCCGGCCGCGCACTTTCCGGTCCGCAGCGGTTGGTCTTGGGCGCGGTCGTCGGGACATGATCTGGCTGGTCACGCGCAACGGCGCGAGGCGGCGCGTACAATACCATACGCGCCTGCCACCCACGGCAAGCGTGCCCGCATCACGCACAGCGCCATGACAGCAGGCCCCATCACCTACCGCGATGCGGGCGTCGACATCGACGCCGGCGACCAGCTGGTCGAGCGGATCAAGCCGCTGGTGCGCCGCGCGCATCGTCGCGAGGTACTCGCGGGTGTCGGCGGCTTCGGTGCGTTAGTCGAGCTGCCGCCAGGATACCGCCAGCCGGTGCTGGTGTCGGGCACGGACGGCGTCGGCACCAAGCTGCGCCTGGCGATCGATACGGGGCGGCACGACACCATCGGCATCGATCTGGTTGCCATGTGCGCCAACGACGTCGTGGTGCAGGGCGCGGAGCCGCTGTTCTTCCTCGATTACTACGCCACCGGGAAGTTGCAAGTCGCGGTCGCCGAGGCGGTGGTGCGCGGCATCGTCGAGGGTTGCGTACAGGCGGGCGCAGCGTTGGTCGGCGGCGAAACCGCCGAGATGCCCGGCATTTATCATGACAGTGACTACGATCTCGCGGGCTTTTGCGTCGGTGTCGTCGAGAAGGACGCAATCATCGACGGCCGTGCGGTGCGCGCCGGTGATGCCATACTCGGGCTTGCCTCCTCCGGGCCGCATTCAAACGGCTACTCCCTGATCCGCAAGCTCGTGGCGCGCGACGGCGCGACCCCGGCGACCGTGCTCGAGGGGCGCAAGCTCTTCGATCGCCTGCTCGCCCCGACCCGCATCTACGTCAAGCCGTTGCTCGCGCTGCTCAAGCGCGTGCCCGTGCACGCCATGGCACACATCACCGGTGGGGGCCTCACCGACAACATCCCGCGGGTGTTGCCGCCGGGACTGGAGGCGGTGCTCGAGCGGCGGCGGTGGCCGCAGGATCCGGTGTTTGCGTGGCTGCAACGCACCGCCGGCATCGACGACGCCGAGATGTACCGCACCTTCAACTGCGGCGTCGGGATGGTAGTGATGGTGGCGGCCGAGCACGCCAGCGCGGCGGTCGAGACCCTGACCGCGCACGGCGAACGCGCGCAGTTGATCGGCGAGGTGCGCGCCGGCGAGCGCGGCGTGCACATTGAAGAATGAGCGCCGGCGCGCCGCTGAGCCTCGTCATCCTGATCTCCGGGCGCGGCTCCAACATGGGCGCGATCGTGCGCGCCTGCCAGGCGGGTGAGATCGCCGCGCGGCCGGTCGTGATCTCCGACCGCCCGGAAGCGGCCGGCCTCGCGATCGCGCGCACGCTCGGCGTCGAGACTGCGGTCCTCGCTGCGCCGGGCACCGCCGACAGGCCGCTGCCCGAGCAGACGCTCGCCGCGGCGCTCGCGGCGCGCCGGCCGGACTTGATCGCGCTCGCCGGCTTCATGCGGATCCTGCCCGCCGGCCTGGTGACGCGTTACCTCGGACGCATGCTCAACATCCATCCCTCACTGCTGCCCGCATATCGGGGCCTGCACACCCATCGGCGCGTGCTGGCCGCGGGCGAGCGCGAGCACGGGGCAAGCGTACACTTCGTGACCCCCGAGCTCGACAGCGGACCGGTGGTGTTGCAGTCGAAAGTCGCCGTCCGTCCTGGTGATACCGAGGCGAGCCTGGCCGAGCGTGTACTGGCAACCGAGCATGTCATTTATCCGCGGGTGCTCGGCTGGTTCGCCGCGCGACGACTGACGTGGCAGGATGGCGCGCCGTGGCTCGACGGCCGGCGGCTCGCGGCACCGCTGGTGGAGGACTTCCGTGCAGCAACGACCGATTGAAGCGTACCGCCCTGCGCACTCGCGCCCACTCGTGGCTCCTCAGGGATCCATCCGAGCCACACTCGCGCGACTTGCGCTCGCGTTGCTGACGTGGTCACTCGCTGCGATGCCTGCCGCACGCGCTGACGAGCTCAAGCCGTTCGAGGCCTCGTACGCGTGGATCTGGCACGGCATGGCCGTCGCGGTCACGAACCTCAAGCTCGAGAAGACCGGCGACACCTGGACCTATACGTCCAAAAGCGAGCCGCGCGGCATCGGCAAGCTCATGCCGCAGCGCCCGAAGACGACCAGCGTGCTGCGGCTCACCGCGGCGGGCATCGAGCCGCTCAGCTACCAGGGCGACGACGGCACGAGCTCCACGAAACGCTCAGTCGACGTCACGTACGACTGGCAGCACCAGCGCGTCAGCGGCATCTACGAGCAGACGCCGGTCGACCTGCCGCTCGAGCCCGGGGTGCAGGACGACTCCTCCGTGCAGGTCGCGATGATGGTTGAGCTGCTGCGCGGCCAGAGCCCCGAGCGCTTCCTGCTGCTCGACAAGAACAGCGTGCGCGAATACCGCTATGCCCGCGAGGCCGAAGAGACCCTCGAGACTCCGCTCGGCCGGGTTGCCACCGTCGTCTACCGCAGCCAGCGCGTGAACTCGCCGCACGTCAACCGCTACTGGTGTGCGCCCGAGCACGGCGACATCCCGCTGCGCGTGCAACAGAAGCGCGGCGACGATGTGCAGTGGACCATGGAGATCCGCAGCCTCAAGCGGTGACCTCAGGTCTTCGGCAGCGTCACGCCACGCTGTCCCTGGTACTTGCCGCCGCGGTCCTTGTACGAGGTCGAGCACACTTCGTCCGACTCGAAAAACAGCATTTGCGCCACGCCCTCGTTGGCGTAGATCTTGGCCGGAAGCGGTGTGGTGTTGGAAAACTCGAGTGTGACGTGACCCTCCCACTCGGGCTCCAAAGGCGTTACGTTGACGATGATCCCGCAATTTCGGGCGAAGATGCCAGCGTCGAGAGCGAAGTTGCCGGCTTCCGGGACCGTCACGCAATACACATCGTGGTCCCCAGGCAGCTCGTGCACGGTGGCCACCCTGTGATTGCGATAGCGTGCGTCGCCACGGAATTGCGCAATGAGGTGCGGGAGACGGATGTGCTCCGAAGCAGGCATGCGCTCGATGTTTGTCGGCCGGTTGTTGCGCCGGTCGAAATCGATGTGATGTCGGTGTGTTCCTGGCGTGTCCGAATAGATCTCGTGACGCAGGTTCCACTCGTCCGCCAGCCGGTGCGTGGGGTACAGGTGGCCGTCAGCGGGCTGATAGACGACCTCGTAGCCGCGGGCAAGATCTCGGTACAGCGGCATCAAAGCATCGCCCGGCCGCAAGGCATGCGCTTCGACCATGCGCCCACTCCGCCGCATGAAGAGGTGATCGGGTGTTGCGTGAATCCGCTCACCGGAATCGATGGCGATCTCGAGCAACGCATCGCGGCCGATGAAGCGCGGCGCGTCGAGGAGCGTCACCATCATTCTGCCGCCGAATCCGAGGCTGTAGCCCCAGTACAGCTCGCCGGCGTCGTGGCCGCGGACCATCTCTTCCAGCGTCGGCGCCGAGCCATCGACCAGCGCCACGCGGGTGTCGCCGCGAAAGCAGCGCGCATACGTCGACTTGCCGGCCGTCAACGCGAGCACGTTGCGCGGCACGCGGAAGTACTCCACCGTACGCGCGAGCGCGAACGAGTTGGGCGGGATGATGCAGACCTCGCCGCGAAAATCGACAAAGCTTTTCGCGTCGAAGGCTTTCGGATCGACGATGGTGGAGTTGATGTTGGTGAAGATCTTGAACTCATCCGCGCAGCGCACGTCGTAGCCATAGCTCGAGGTGCCGTAGGAGATGATCCGGCCGTTGGCCTCGCGCACCTGCTGCGGCGCGAACGGCTCGATCATGCCGTGCTCGCGCGCCATCCGCCGGATCCAGTTGTCGGACTTGATGCTCAAGCGCACCGCGCTCTTCAGGTCTCTTCGACCACGATCTTCGGGAAGACGCTGCTGCGGTCGCGGGCGCGCATCGCGAGCGCGCCGCCCGTGCGCCGCGCCATTTCGAAATACGCGCGCGCGCGCGCCGACTCGGGCGCGGCGATCACGGTCGGCCGCCCGCCGTCGGCCTCCTCGCGGATGTGCGCATCGAGCGGCAGCTCCCCGAGCAGCCGCACACCGTGCTCGGCTGCCATGCGCTCGCCGCCGCCGGCACCGAAAATGTGCTCGCTGTGGCCGCAGCTCGAGCAGACGTGCACGCTCATGTTCTCGACGATCCCGAGCACCGGCACGGAAACCTTCTCGAACATCTTCAGCCCCTTGCGCGCGTCGGCGAGCGCGATGTCCTGCGGCGTCGTCACGATCACCGCCCCCGACACCGGCACGCGCTGCGCGAGCGTGAGCTGGATATCGCCCGTGCCCGGCGGCATGTCGACCACCAGGTAGTCGAGCGCGCCCCACTCGGTCTCGGTCAGCAGCTGCGTCAGCGCCTGGGTCACCATCGGACCACGCCAGATCATCGGCTGCTCGGCGTCCACCAGGAAGCCGATCGACATTGCGCTCACGCCGTGGCTCACGAGCGGCCGCAGGTGCTTGCCGTCGGGCGTCACCGGTCGCTCCCCGGCCAGTCCCAGCATCAAGGGCTGGCTCGGACCGTAGATGTCAGCATCGAGGACCCCGACGCGTGCACCCTGGACCGCCCAGGCAAGCGCCAGATTCACGGCTACCGTTGATTTGCCCACCCCACCCTTGCCGGAGGCGACCGCCACGATGTTGCCGATGTTGCCGAGCGGTTTGAGGTTGCGCTGAACCGCGTGCGGACGGATTTCGCTTGCGAGTTCGAGAGAGAGCGGCGCCGCAATGCCCGCTGCGGTCAGTTGCCCGGCGAGCGCGGCGGCCAGCTCCTCCTTATAGCCGCCCACCGGGAAGCCGAGCACGATGTGCGCGCTGAAGCCCTTGCCGGCTGGGCGGACCTCGCGGACCGCCTGAGCTGCACCGAGCGTCTCACCGAGATAGGGGTCGACGTAGGCGTCGAGCGCCGCGCGTACCGCTGTCAGGGACTCTTCCGGGGTCATGTTGAGTGAATCGGTATCGAGCTGTGCGTCTCATTGTAGAGGGTTGCCGGGCGGGTGCGCACATGGCCTTGCGGGCGCCTATGGCATAATCCCTCATAAGGTTTTCGGAAGCTGGTTTCCTCATCTTCGAGAGGCACGGTTACTGAAAGGCCGCCACCACGCAGCGGCGCCGGGTATTCAGGGGCAGCCCGGCGTTTGCCCGGACATCTTGCTCACTCGTGCCAGGCGCGCCGCAGGCGTGCAGGGAGCTGCTCCCGGCGGAAAGGCTGAATGAGCTTTTTCACGAACTTGCGCGCCGACCGGCTGATCACGGAGATCCGGTCGTCGACCGATGCTTCGAGCCCCGCTACACAGAAGGCGGTCGCGCGGCTGAAGGATGTCGGCCCTGGCGCGATCGAGTCGATCTTCGCCGCGCTTCCCGACGCTGATAAGACCTCCACGGTGGCGTTCGTCGACGTGCTCGCGAGCCTGGTCAGCCAGAAGACGTTCCCGCAGTTCGTGCGCGGCCTGGTGGAAGGCAGCGCACGCGTGATCTCGGGCATCGCCTGGGCGCTCACCACCAGTCGCAACTACCCGGCGCACCTGCTGCTCGAGGCGCTGGCGACGCCGGGGGTCTCGAAGTCGGCGCTGCTCGAGGTGATCGCGGCCCAGAAGACCCGCTTCGGCGTGCGCGAGCTCCTGACCGCCGCCTACGCACAGGAGCCGAACGAGAAGGCGGCGCTGTTTCGCCTCCTCGCCGAGGTCGCCGACAAGCAGGCGATCCCCGAGCTGATCGGCCGCCTGCAGGGCAAGGACCCGATCGCGCGCGTGCACATCATCAACACGTTGGCGCGCTTCAATACTCCCGAGGTGGGGACCGCACTGCAGGCCCTGCTGCAGGACCCCAACAAGCTGATCCGCGGCGCGACGTTGTCGGCGCTGCAGCGCATGGACGGCGCGATTGACATCGAGCGCGTCTGCGCCCTGCTGCGTGACCCGGAGATCGACGTCCAGAACCGTGCGATCGACGTGGTCATCAAGGCCAACCACCCCGAGACGATGCGCTATCTCATCGAGGTGCTCAAGGACGAGAACGAGAACGCACGCCGCGCCGCGGTCGAGGTGCTGAACGAGGTCGGCAACGCCCACTCGGTCAAGCACCTGCTCGAGTCCCTCAAGGACAGCGACTGGTGGGTGCGCAGCCGCGCCGCGGACGCGCTCGGCAAGATCGGCGGCCCGAAGGTCATCGACTCGGTGTTGCAGCTGGTGCGCGATAAGGACGAGAACATCCGCCGCGCCGCCATTGAGATCCTCAACCAGACCAAGGACGAGCGTGCGGTCGAGTCCCTGATTCTGGCGACGCGCGACACCGACTGGTGGGTAAGCGAGCGCGCCGTGGACGCCCTCGCCGAGATCGGCAGCAAGCGCGCGGTGCCGCGGCTCATGGAGATGCTGCAGACGCCCGCCAACGGCAAGGCCGCGCCGATCGTGGTGCGTGCGCTCGGCAAGCTCGGCGATGGCCGACTGGTCGACGCGCTGCTGCCGCTGATGGCGCGCCCGGAGCGCGAGATCCGCATCGAAGCGATCCAGGCCCTGTCGCGGGTAGCCGACGAAGCGCGCGCCGAACAGGTGCGCATGGAGCTGCAGGCGCAGGTGCAATCGCCCGACCAGACCATTTCGCGCCTCGCTGCCGCGGCCGTGACGGAGCTCGACAACCGCATCGCTGGCGTCAGCCAACTGGGCGCGGGCACCCGGCCGCTGCCGCAACCGGCCGCCGCGGGGGCGCCGGGGCCGCCGCCGGCCGAGGCGACCCGGACGCAGGTGCTCTCGGAGCAGGCGCGCGAGAAGGCCACCAAGGAGGCAGCGGCGGCCGCGCGGCTCGACATCCAGGCGCTCAAGCCGGGCGACATCATCGAAGGGCGCTACAAGTACATCGACCGTATCGGTCGCGGTGCATTCGGTACCGTGCTGCTCATGGAGGACACGGTGGTCGATGAGCGCCTGATCCTGAAATTCCTCAACCCCAACGTCTCGCAGGACGAAGAGGTGATGAAGCGCTTCGTGCACGAGCTGCGTTACTCGCGCAAGATCACCCACAAGAACGTCATCCGCATCTACGACTTCCTCTATATCCAGGGGAATTACGCGATCTCGATGGAGTACTTCCCCTCGCACACCCTCGGCGCTGAGGTGGTGAACGAAAAGCCCATGGATCTGAAGCGCGCCATGCAGTTCGCCACCGACATCTGCGTCGGCATGACGGTCGCTCATCAGGTGGGCATCGTGCACCGCGACCTGAAGCCGGCCAACGTGCTCATCAACCAGGAGGGGTTGTTGAAGATCGTCGACTTCGGCGTGGCGGCGGCGCAGCGCGAAGGTGACACCCAGCTCACCAAGACCGGCTACGTCATCGGCTCGCCGAAGTACATGGCGCCCGAGCAGATTCTCGGCAAGAAGGTCGATGAGCGTGCCGACATCTACGCGCTCGGCGTCATGCTCTACGAGATGGTGACCGGCGCCGCCCCGTACTCGCGCGGCGATCACATGTCGGTCATGTACCAGCACGTGCAGGGCAAGGCGCGGCTCGCCAGGGAGGTCAATCCGAACCTGCCGCCGGGGCTGTCCGAGCTCGTCATGCGCGCCATGGCGGTCGATAAGGCGAAGCGCTTCCAGTCGATGGAGGAGTTTCGGCTGGCCATCAAACAGTACCTCTGACCGTCCCGGTGGGGGCCGGCCGAGGGGGTGCCGGGTCGCTGAACTTCCGTGCGTTACGTCAAATTTCCGACGTCAAGCTGTTGATTGCACAGCCCGCAGGGGCTAAACAGCTGCGAAAGCCCTTAAAGGGAGCAGTCGCTTGGCGCGCATCGACGCGTTTCTGAAGCTCGGCACGCAGCAGGGGTGCTCGGACGTGCACCTGGCGGTGGGGGTGCCGCCGATGCTGCGCCTGTTCGGCGACCTGGCGCCGATCAAGTTCCGCGAGCTACGGGCGGGCGAGCTCGAAGGCTACATCGCCGAGATCCTCACCCGCTCGCAGAACGAGCACTTCGCGCGCGGCAACGACCTCGATTTCTCCTATGTCTCCGGCGAAGGCACGCGCTTCCGCGTCAACGTCTACCGCAAGGACACCGGTGTCGGTGCCACGTTTCGCGCCATCCCCGCGGCCGTCCCGACGCTCGACAAGCTCGCGCTGCCGCCGGTGGTCACCAAGCTCTGTGACTACCACCAGGGCATGGTGCTGGTCACGGGCTCGACCGGCACCGGTAAATCGACCACGCTCGCCGCGATGATCGATCACCTCAACTCGACGCGCCGGCTCAATATCGTCAGCCTCGAGGATCCGATCGAGTTCGTGCACCCGAGCAAGAACAGTCAGATCATTCAGCGCGAGCTCGGCACTCATATTCCAAGCTTCGCCGAGGGTGTGCGCGCCGCGATGCGCGAGGACCCCGACGTGATCCTGGTGGGCGAGCTGCGCGATGCCGAGACCATCTCCATGGCGATGACCGCAGCCGAGACCGGGCACCTGGTGCTCGGCACGCTCCATACCACGAGCGCCGTGAAGACGGTCGATCGCATCATCGATGCGCTGCCGGTGGAGGAGCGCGAGCAGACCAAGAGCTTCCTGGCGCAGAGCCTGCTCGCGGTGGTCACCCAGGTGCTGGTGAAGACCCCCGACGGGCACGGGCGGCGCGCCATCTGCGAAGTGCTGATGATGACCAAGGCGATCGCCAAGCTGATCCAGACGGATCAGACGCACCAGATCCCGAGCCAGCTGCAGATGGGGCGCGACCTCGGAATGCAGCTGCTCGATATGGCGCTGCTCGCCGCCATCCACGCGCGCAGCGTCGATCCCGACGATGCCTACACCTACGCGACCGACAAGCGCGCCTTCCAGAAGTACGTCACCGATACCAGCATGCTGCCGAAGCCCGACTTCAGCAGCCCGCCCGCCGGCAGCACCCCGAGCGCGGGCAGCCCGGCCAGTTCCACCACCTGAGCCGCGAGCACTGACGTGGCCCAGATCGATGCGCTGCTGATCGAGGTGCTGGAGAAGCGCGGCTCGGACCTGCACTTCATTGCCGGCGATCCGCCGCGCATCCGCCTGTACGGTGACCTTACCGCGCTGCGGCCCGAGCGGCTGGCTGCCGAGGACGTCAAGCAGGCGCTCTACGAGATCATGCCGAAGCCGGCGCTCGATCGCTTCGAGGCCAAGGACGGTGCCGACTTCGCCTATACGCTCGCCGACCGCGGGCGCTTCCGCGTCAACGTCATGCGGCAGCTCAACGGGATGGGAGCGGTGTTCCGCGCGATTCCCTCCAAGGCACGGACGCTCGAGGAGCTCAAGATGCCGGAGGCGGTGCGGCAGATGAGCCGCGCCAATCAGGGGCTGATCCTGGTGACCGGCAAGACCGGCTCGGGCAAGTCGACAACGCTCGCCGCCATGGTCGATGACATCAACCTGCGCGTCAAAGGACACATCCTCACCATCGAGGATCCGATCGAGTTCGTGCACGAGCGCAGGAGCTGCCTGATCAGCCAGCGCGAGATCGGCGTGCACAGCCCGACATTTGCCGCAGCCCTCCATTCGGCGTTGCGCGAGGATCCGGACGTGATCCTGGTCGGCGAGCTGCGCGACCTCGAGACCATGAGCATCGCGGTCACCGCGGCCGAGATGGGCATTCTCGTCATGGGGACGCTGCACACCAATGGCGCAGCGCAGACCGTCGATCGCATGGTCAACGTGTTTCCCTCCGACAAGCAATCGCACGTGCGCACGATGCTCTCGACCTCGCTGCGCGGGGTCGTTTCGCAGCAGCTGCTGCTGCGCGCCGATAACCAGGGACGGGTCGCGGCGCTCGAGATCCTGGTCAATACGCCCGCCGTCTCCAACCTCATCCGCCAGGGCAAGCTCGATCAGCTCGAGAACGCCATGCAGGTCGGCGGCCAGTTCGGCATGCGCACCATGGATTCGGCGATCGAACAGCTGCTGAAGGAGCGCCAGATCAGCGGCAAGGAGGCCTACAAGAAGGCCATCAACAAGGGCAGGTTCGAGGAGCTCAGGGAAGCCGGCTGAGCTCGCGGCACGACCGCAGCGCCGCGGGCGCGTGGCGCTGGCCGTGCCATGCGCGCATCTGTGTAAACTAGCGCGGATGACGCGCAGGATCTTCGTCACCACCGCGCTCCCCTACGCCAACGGCCCGTTCCACATCGGCCACATCATGGAGTACATCCAGGCCGACATCTGGGTGCGCTTCCAGAGGATGCAGGGAAACGAGCTGCATTTCGTGTGTGCCGACGATGCGCACGGGGCGCCGATCATGCTCAAGGCGGAAGCCGAGGGAATCACTCCGCAGGAGCTGACCGCGCGTCTGCTCGCCAGCCGGCCGAAGTACCTCAAGGGCTTTCACCTGAGCTTCGATCACTGGTACACGACCGACTCGCCGGAAAACACTGAGCTGTCGCAGGAGATATACGCGCGCCTGAAGGCGGCCGGCCTCATAGACCGCCGACCGGTCGAGCAGTTTTATGACCCTGTTAAGGGCATGTTCCTCGCCGATCGTTACATCAAAGGCGAATGCCCTAACTGCCACAGCAAGGAGCAGTACGCCGACGCATGCGAAGTGTGCAGCATCGTCAATGCACCGACTCAGCTGATCAATCCGTACTCGACGCTCTCCGGCGCGCAACCGGTACTGAGAAGCTCCGACCATCTCTTCTTCCGGCTTTCTGACGCCAGGTGCGTGAAGTTCCTGGAAGCATGGCTGCGCACCTCCGGCCGCCTGCAGCCAGAAGTTGCCAACAAGGCACGCGAGTGGCTCACCGGCAAGTCCGATCAGCAGCTCGGGGACTGGGATATCTCGCGCGATGAGCCCTATTTCGGCATCCCGATCCCCGATGCTCCGGGCAAGTACTTTTACGTCTGGCTCGATGCGCCGATCGGGTATCTCGCTTCTCTGAAGAACTATTTTGCACTCGGCAAGGCGCGCGCCAACGGCGAGCCGCGCACCTTCGAGGAGTTTCTCGCCGATCCAGACACCGAGCAGATCCACTTCATCGGCAAGGACATCATCTACTTTCACACGCTGTTCTGGCCGGCGATGCTGAAGTTCGCCGGGCCGCCGTACAAGGTGCCGAACCACGTCTACGTGCATGGCTTCATCACGCTCTCGGGCGAGAAGATGTCGAAGACCCGTGGCACTGGAATCTCGCCGCTGCGGTACCTCGACATCGGCATGGACCCCGAATGGCTGCGCTACTACATCGCCGCCAAGCTCAACGCGAGCGTCGAGGATCTCGATTTCAACCCGGAGGATTTCCTCGCGCGGGTGAACAGCGATCTGATCGGCAAGTACGTCAACATCGCCAGCCGTGCGGCGGGCTTCATCAGCCGTCAATTCGGCGGTGAGCTGAAGTATCGCGGCGATACTCAACGCCTCACTGAGCCGGCGCAGGCGCAAGCCTCCCTGGTGAAGGAAAGCTACGAAAACCGCGAGTTCGGCAAGGCCATCCGCGACATCATGGCGCTCGCCGATCGCATCAACCATGACTTCGATGCGCCGGCCCCGTGGGTGCTCGCCCGCGATCCCGCCAAAGCCGCGGAGCTCCAGGACGTGTGCTCGCGTGCGCTGCACGGCTTCAAGCTCCTGTCGGTGCTGCTCGCCCCGGTGCTGCCCGAGGTCGCCGAGCGCGTGGCGCGACAGCTGTTCGGGCTCGGGCGGCCGTTTCGCTGGAGCGATGCCGCCGTGCTTCCCGAACGGGTCAATCCCTATCAGCACCTGATGAAGCGGGTCGACGCGCTGCAGCTCGATGCGCTGTTCGAGAGCGACGTCGCGCCGGCGCCGGCCGCTGCGCCGACGCCGGCCGCGAACCCAGGCAGTGCGGGGGCAGTGGCGCAGATTTCGATCGAGGAGTTCCGCAAGCTCGACTTGCGCGTTGCGCGCATCGTCGAGGCCGAGGCGGTGCTTGGGGCGGACAAGCTCCTCAAGCTGACGCTCGACCTCGGGTCAGAGACGCGCACGGTGTTTGCGGGCATCAAATCCGCCTACGATCCGGCCGCGCTGCGCGGCCGCCTGACGGTCGTGGTCGCCAACCTGGCGCCGCGCAAGATGAAGTTCGGCATCTCGGCGGGTATGGTGCTGGCGGCGAGCGGCGAGCGCGATGACGGCGTGTTTCTGTTGTCGCCGGACGCCGGCGCGACCCCGGGAATGCGAGTGAGCTGAGCGCCGCACTGCACCAACCGTGGCCACTGCAGACGATATCGAGGCACTGTTGCCGCAAACGCAGTGCACGCGCTGCGGCTACCACGGCTGCCGCCCGTACGCGGAGGCGCTGGTGACCGGGGCCGCGGAGATCAATCAGTGCCCGCCGGGAGGCGCCGCGACGATTGCAGCGCTGGCGCAGTTGCTCGGCCGCGCGTCGCTCGCACTCAATCCGGCCAACGGCCTCGAGGGGCCGGCGCTCATTGCACAGATCGACGAGCAGGCCTGCATCGGCTGCGCCCGCTGCCTGCCGCCCTGTCCCGTCGATGCGATCGTCGGGGCGAACAAACACATGCACACCGTGGTGCTTGCGCTGTGCACCGGCTGCGAGCTGTGTGTCGCTCCGTGCCCGGTCGACTGCATCACGATGGTGCCGCGCGCGGATCTGGCGGGCGTGCCGCGCGCGCCATCGCCGGCCGAAAACCGCTCCCGCTACGCTGCCCATGTCGCGCGCGCGGCCGCTCGCGTCCGGGAGCGGGCGGCGCTGCTCGCCGAGCGCAAGCAGCTGGCCGACGCCGGCTGACGATCCGACCGCCTGCTATCATTGAATCCGGGCGCGCGGCGCGGCCGCCGGCGCCGCGCGACGCATTCGAGATCACCGCCATGACTACCCTGCTACGTGCGGCAACGCTGCTGCTCGCGGGCACCGCAACCTTTGGCCTCACCGCACGCGTAGGAAGCGCGGCCGAGGTGCCGCGGAGCATGCGGGCGATGGCCATCGACAAAGCCGGCGACCCGCTGACACTGCACACACTGCCGGTCCCGAAACCTGACCCGAACGAAGTGCTGGTCGAGGTACACGTCGCCGCGGTGGCCATCTGGGACGTCGAGGTGCAACGTCATCCCGAGATAATCACCCACTCCCGCTTGCCGCTCGTTCTCGGTACCGACGGCGCGGGCGTGGTGGTCACGCTCGGGTCGCAGGTGCACAGTTTCAAGGTCGGCGACCGGGTGTACGGCGGCGGCTGGGACGACCCGCACGGCGGCTTCTACGCCGAATACGTTGCGGTGCCGGAGGATCGCCTCGGCCACCTGCCGCCCGGACTCAGCCTCAGCGACGCGGCGGCGATCTACGCTACCGGGGCGACGGCGCTGCAGGGTCTCGACGACACTCTGCAGCTCAAATCCGGACAGACGCTCATCATTCATGGCGCCGCCGGTGGCGTCGGCAGCATGGCGATCCAGTTCGCCAAACAGCGCGGTGCGCGAGTGCTTGCAACCGCCTCAGGAGAGGACAGCCTGGCGTTCGTGAAGAAGCTCGGCGCGGATGCGGCCGTCGATGGCCGCCAGGGAGATATCGCCGCCAGCGCACGTCAATTCGCGCCCGCAGGTGTCGACGCCGTGCTCGGACTGGCGGGCGGCGAGGCGCTCGAGCGCTGCATCGATAGCGTTCGTCCCGCAGGACGCGTGGCATTTCCCTACGGGGTGCAGCCGAGACCCAAGGCGCGCACCGGCGTCAGCGTCGTGGGGTATGACCTGACGTATGGAGCCGAGGCGTTCGAGCGCTTCAATCGCGCCGTCGGTGCGGCACGACTCCAGATACCGATCGCGGCCGAGTATCCGCTGGCGGAAGCACAGCAGGCGCACGAGCGACAGGCGGCCGGTCACGTCCTCGGCAAGATCCTGCTGCGGGTGCGCTGACGCGCCGCGCGCCTCCCCAGCACCGGCCTCACCCCACAGCGAGCCACACACCGATGCGTCCCGCCACACGCAGAGCCATCTTCCGGCGGCTCCAGGCCGCCAACCCGAATCCGACGACCGAGCTGCACTACAGCACGCCGTTCGAGCTGCTGGTCGCGGTCATGCTGTCGGCACACACCACCGACAAGAGCGTCAACGCCGCCACCGCTAGGCTCTTTCAGGTGGCCAACACGCCGGCTGCGATCGTCGCGCTCGGCGTCGAGGGCGTGAAGCCTTACATCAAGTCGGTCGGCCTTTACAACACGAAGTCGAGCAATCTGGTCGCGCTCGCACGCCAGCTGCTCGAGCGCCACGGCGGGGAAGTGCCCGGCGACCGCGCAGCGCTCGAAGCCCTGCCCGGCGTCGGACGCAAGACGGCCAACATCATTCTCAATCTGGTGTTCGGCAGGCCGGAGATCGCGGTCGACACCCACATCTTCCGGGTGGCCAACCGCACCGGGCTCGCACCAGGCCGAACACCGCGCGAGGTCGAGGACGCACTGGTCGCCAACACTCCGCCGGAGTACCGTCGCAATGCGCACTCCTGGCTGATCCTGCACGGCCGTTACGTGTGCACGGCACGCCTGCCGAAGTGCCCGCAGTGCATCATCCGCGATCTGTGCGAGTACCCCTACAAGACTCCAGCACGCCCGCCGCAGGCGACACGGCGGGTGGGACCGCGACGCGCGCGAGGGCGCACGGCTGCGCGGCGTAAAACGGCGCTGCGAACGGCACGCTCACTCCGGCGCGGCGCGCTCACTGCGCTGCAGCGCACTCACTTGCGCGGAATGTAGAGATCAGTCAACGTGCCTTCGACCGCCTCGGCTGCCCCCGCCACCGTCTCGCTGAGCGTCGGGTGGGGATGAATCGTGAGCCCGATGTCGGCGGCGTCGCAGCCATTCTCGATCGCGAGCGCGACCTCGCTGATCAGCTCGCCGGCGTTGGTGCCGACGATGCCAACTCCCAACACGCGGTGATTGTCGGGATCGAACAGCAGCTTCGTGAAGCCATCCTCACGCCCGAGCGACAGCGAGCGGCCGTTCGCTACCCATGGAAAGGCGCCCTTTTTGAAGGCCGTGCCGCGCGCGCGTGCCTCGGTCTCGGTGAGACCCGCCCAGGCGACCTCCGGATCGGTGTAGGCGACGGAGGGAATCACGCGCCAGTCGGCGGCGCGCTTGTGCCCGGCAGCCACTTCCGCAGCGACCTTGCCCTCGTGCATCGCCTTGTGTGCCAGCAGCGGCGGCGCGGCGATGTCGCCGATCGCGAAGATGTGCGGCACGTTGGTGCGCATCTGACGGTCGACCGGGATGAAGCCGCGCTCGTCGACCCGGACGCCGGCGTTTTCCGCGCCGATCGTCTTGCCGTTCGGCACGCGCCCGACGGCGACCAGCACCCGCCCGAACAGCTGCGGCGCCGGCGCCTGCTCCCCCTCGAAGCTCACGCGCAGCCCCTCCACCACGGGCTCGATGCGCGCCACGCGCGTGCCGAGAAGAATCTGCCGGTAACGCGCGCGGATGCGCCGCTCGAGCGGCCGCACCAGGTCGGGATCACAGCCGGGCATCAGCTGCGCGGTGAGCTCGACGACGCTCACTCGAGTGCCGAGCGCGTCGAACACGCAGGCCATCTCCAGACCGATGATGCCGCCACCGACCACCAGCAGCTCGCCGGTGAATTGCGGCAGCTCGAGCGCGTCGGTGGAATCGAGGATTCGCGGATCGTGAGGCAATCCCGGCAGGCGGCTGGCTTCCGAGCCGGCGGCGATGATGCACTGATCGAAGCGGATGCGCTCCGGGCCACGGGCGCCGGTCACTTCCACGACGTTGGCCCCCACGAAGCGCCCCACGCCGTGCATCACCTCGACCTTGCGCTGCTTCGCGAGCACCCGCAGTCCGCCGGTGAGCTTGCCGACCACCGCGCTCTTCCAGGTGCGCAGCCGCGCCCGCTCGATCTGTGGCTCCCCGAAGGCGATGCCCCGCTCGCGCATCTCGTCGGCCTCGGTGATCACCTTGGCGGCGTGCAGCAGCGCCTTGGAGGGAATGCAGCCGACGTTGAGACACACTCCGCCGAGCTCCTGCCAGCGCTCCACCAGCGTGACCCGCAGCCCGAGGTCTGCGGCGCGGAAGGCGGCCGTGTAGCCACCCGGTCCGGCACCGAGCACCAACAGCTGCGTCGTGCGGCCGGCCTCGGCGGCAGCGCCGTTGCCGGCGCCCGCTTGTGGCGCCGGCATGCGCACGGTGTCGCCCCGGCCCTCGCGGCGCATCGCGGCAGCTGGTGAGGGCGTGTCGGCCGGCGGCACTGCCGGCGGCGCGCTCGCCGCCGCTGCTGCGGCCGCGCCGAGTGGCGCTCGCGCGCTGCCGGTTGGAGCGCCGCCCTCGAGGCGCGCGATCAGCGCGCCCTTGGACACCTTGTCGCCGCGCTTGAGCAGCACTTCGGTGATCCTGCCCGCCGCGGTCGCCGGCACGTCCATCGAAGCCTTGTCGGTCTCGAGCGTGACGAGCGGCGTGTCGATCTCGACCAGATCACCGGCCTTCACCAGCACGTCGACCACGTCGACGTCGGTGAAGTTGCCAATGTCGGGAATCGTGAGCTCGACGCTCACAACACCGCCTCGAGCAGGCTGCGCGGCTCGGCGAGCCTGTGGGCGAGATAGGTGGTGAAGCGTGCCGCCATCGCACCGTCGATCACGCGGTGATCGTACGACAGCGACAAGGGCAGCATCAGTCGCGCCACGAACGTGTTGTCGCGGTAGACCGGCCGCACCGCCGAGCGCGACACGCCGAGAATCGCCACCTCGGGAGCGTTGATGATGGGCGTGAACGCCGTACCGCCGATGCCACCGAGACTGGAGATGGTGAAGCAGCCTCCCTGCATGTCGGTGGGAGGAAGCTTGCCGGCGCGCGCCTTCTCGGAGAGCTCGCCGAGGGAGCGTGCGAGCTGATAGACGTCCTTGCGGTCCGCCTCGCGCACCACCGGGACCACCAGTCCGTTGGGCGTGTCGGCGGCGAAGCCGACGTTGATGTAGCGCCGCACGATGAGGTTGGCGCCGCTCGCATCGAGCGCGGAATTGAAGCGCGGGAACTCCTGCAGCGCCTTGACGCACGCGCGCATGATGAAAGCGAGCGGCGTCAGCTTGACGCCGACTGCCTGGGCGCGATCCTTGAGACTCGCGCGCAGCTGTTCGAGCTCGGTGATATCCGCCTCGTCGAACTGCGTAACGTGTGGAATGGTCTGCCAGCTCGCCTGCAGCCGCGGGCCCGAGATGCGCTGAATGCGGGTCAGAGGCTCGACTTGCGTGGGGCCGAACTGGCTGAAATCGACCAGCGGCGGCGGCGGCGGCGACGGCATCCGCACCGTGTCGGCGGCGACGCCGGCGCCGGCCGCGCTGCCTGTGGCGACCGCGGCGGCGCCACTCGTCCCGGCGGCGCCACTCGCGCCGGCGGCGCCACTCGCGCCGGCGGCACGACCGGCGAGCGCGCCCTTGACGAACGCCTTGACGTCATCGTGGGTGACGCGGTCCTTGAAGCCGTGGCCCGCGACTTGCGCCAGATCGACCCCGAGCTCGCGAGCCAACTTGCGCACCGAGGGGCCGGCATGCGCGCGCGAAAAGCCCGGCTCGTCGATGGGCGCGAGATCGCTGCGATAGGACGTCGGCATCCCGAGCAGGGACCGCGGCGTCAGTTTGGCGCCCGCGGGCGTCGTTGAGCGAGACGCCGCGGCCACCGCTGCGGGCGGTGCTGCGGGCTGCGGCGGTTGGGGCGGCGCGCTGCGTGCCGGCGGGACCGGGGTCGTGGCGCGCGGCGGCGGTGGAGCGGCCGGTGGCGCAGCCGCAGCCTGCGAGTCGGCCGCCGGCGAAGGCGCCGGGGTGCCTGCCACCGCGGGCGCACCGCTCGACCGCAGCGTCACGACCAGATCGCCGGTGTTGACCTTGCCGCCCTTGGCGGCGTGCACTTTCTCGACGACGCCGGCCGCGGACGACGGCACATCCATCGTGGCCTTGTCGGACTCGAGCGTGAGCAGCGGTGCGTCGACCGTGACGCTGTCGCCCGGCTTCACCATGACGTCGATCACCGCGACGTCCTTGAAGCTGCCCAGGTCGGGCACGCGCACTTCGACCATGCCGGCTGCGGCGTTCACGTCGACTCGCGGCCGTTCACGATTTCCAGGGTACCGGCTTGGCCGGGTCGACGCCGAGCGCCTTGATGGCGCGCGTCACGGTCGCCTGGTCCACGCGTTGGTCGTCCGCCAGTGCCTTGAGGGTCGCGACGGCGATGTAGTTGCGGTCGACCTCGAAGAAGCGGCGCAGCGCCGCGCGTGAATCGGAGCGGCCGAAGCCGTCCGTGCCGAGTATCACGTAGCGGCCGCCGACCCATTGTCGGATCTGGTCCGGCACGGTGCGCAGGTAATCGGTGGCGGCGATCACCGGACCCTCTCGTCCCTGCAGCATCTGGCGCACGTACGGCACGCGCGCCGGCTCAGTGGGATGCAGCATGTTCCAGCGCTCACACTCGAGCGCCTCGCGACGCAGCTCGCTGAAGCTCGTGATCGAAAGCACGTCTGCCGGTACGCCGTAATCCTCCTCGAGGAGCTTCGCCGCCGCGAGACACTCGCGCAGGATGGTGCCCGAGCCGAGCAGTGTCGCGCGCACCTTGCCGCGGCCGCCGATCTGCAGCAGGTAGCCGCCGTTCAGGATCCCCGCCTCCACACCCGGCGGGATGGCCGGCTGAACGTAGTTCTCGTTCATCAGCGTCAGGTAGTAGAAGACACTCTGCTGCTCGGCGTACATGCGTCGCAGACCGTCGTGGATGATCACGGCGAGCTCATAGGCAAACGCGGGATCGTACGCGAGACAGTTGGGTACCGTGCTCGCGACCAGCTGGCTGTGGCCGTCCTGGTGCTGCAGTCCCTCACCAGCGAGCGTGGTCCGCCCGGCAGTCGCGCCGAGCAGGAAGCCGCGCGCCTGCATGTCGCCCGCGGCCCAGATGAAGTCGCCGACGCGCTGGAAGCCGAACATCGAATAGAAGACGTAGAACGGCACCATGTTGATGCCGTGGTTGCTGTAGGCGGTGCCGGCGGCCATCCACGAGCACAGCGCACCGGCCTCGTTGATGCCCTCCTCGAGCATCTGTCCCTTCTTGTCCTCGCGGTAGGACATGAGCGTCTCGGCATCCTGCGGGGTATAGAGCTGACCGACCGAGGAGTAGATGCCGATCTGGCGGAACAGGCCCTCCATGCCAAAGGTGCGGGCCTCGTCCGGCACGATCGGCACGATGTTGCGCCCGATGTTTTTATCCTTCAGCAGGATCGTCAGCAGGCGCACGAACGCCATGGTGGTCGAGATCTCGCGCTCGCCGGTGCCCTCGAGCAGCGCGCCGAAGCCCTCGAGCGGCGGGATCACCAGCGGCGGCGCGCTGTGCCGCCGGGCGGGCAGGAAGCCGCCGAGAGCGGCGCGCTTTTCGAGCAGGTACTGAGCTTCCTCGGCGCCGGCCTCGGGCCGCGCGAACGGCAGCGCGGCGAGGTCCTGGTCGGCGACCGGGATGTTGAAGCGATCGCGGAAAGCGCGCAGGTCCTCGTCGGAGAGCTTCTTCTGCTGGTGCGCCACCATCTGTCCTTCGCCGCCCTTGCCGAGACCGTAGCCCTTGACGGTCTTGGCGAGGATCACGGTGGGCTGGCCTCGATGGCTCACGGCGGCGGCGTAGGCGGCATACACCTTGAGCGGATCGTGGCCGCCGCGGTTCAGCCGCCAGATCTCATCGTCGGACATGTTGGCGACCATCGCCTTGAGCTCGGGGTACTTGCCGAAGAAATGCTCGCGCGTATAGGCGCCCCCCTTGGCCTTGAAGTTCTGGTACTCGCCGTCGACGCACTCCTCCATCCGGCGGCGCAGCAGGCCGAGATGATCGCGCGCCAGCAGCGGGTCCCAGCGCGAGCCCCACAGCACCTTGATGACGTTCCAGCCGGCGCCGAGAAACGCCGCCTCGAGCTCCTGGATGATCTTGCCATTGCCGCGCACCGGGCCGTCGAGCCGCTGCAGGTTGCAGTTGATGACGAAGATCAGGTTGTCGAGTCCCTCGCGCACCGGCATGGTGAGTGCGCCCATCGACTCGGGCTCATCCATTTCACCGTCGCCGAGGAATGCCCACAGCTTGCGATCCGAGGGCTTCACGAACCCGCGATGCTCGAGGTAGCGCACGAAGCGCGCCTGGAAGATCGCCATCATGGGCCCTAAGCCCATGGAGACCGTCGGGAACTGCCAGAAGTCGGGCATCAGCCATGGATGCGGGTACGACGACAGCCCGATTCCTGGACCGCCCGCCTCCTGGCGGAAGTGGAGCAGCTGCTCCTCGCTCAGGCGTCCCTCGAGGTAGGCGCGCGCGTAAATACCGGGCGACGAGTGGCCCTGGATGAAAATCATGTCGCCGGGGTGCTGCTCGGAGTGCGCACGCCAGAAGTGGTTGAAGCCGACCTCGTAGAGCGTCGCCGACGAGGCGTAGCTCGAGAGATGTCCGCCGTACTCGCTCGATTTCTTGTTGGCCTGCAGAACCATGGCGAGCGCGTTCCAACGGATGTAGGCCTCGACCCGCCGCTCGAGCGCGCGGTTGCCGGGATACTCCGGCTGACGCCCGGCCGGAATGCTGTTGATGTAGGCGGTGTTGGGCTTGAACGGCAGGTACGCACCGCTGCGGCGCGTGTAGTCGATCAGGCGCTCGAGCAGGTAGTGCGCGCGCTCCGGACCATGAAGCGTCAGCACCGAATCGATCGATTCGAGCCATTCGCGCGTCTCGACCGGGTCGAGGTCTTCGAGCTTTAGCGGTTCGGTCATGCGATCAGCTTGCGCTTCCGCGCCATCGCGGCGATGTGACAGGGCGCGTGCGAACTCAAGGGTCGCGCGCCTGTCGTGCCGTGTCGCGTTAGAATGGGTAATGATGGCGAGCAGCGGCAGGTAAAGCAAGTGAAGTGCGAGCTGCGGCGGCGGCAGTACGCGTCGCGGTCGCCGGAAAGCGCGCGGTGAGCGCGCTCGTCATCCGTCGCCCCGACGACTGGCACGTGCACCTGCGCGACGGCGCGGCGCTCGCGGCCGTGCTGCCGTTCACCGCGGCGCGTTTTGCCCGCGCCATCGTCATGCCGAACCTGCAGCCGCCGATCACCACCACCGCGGCGGCGATTGCCTACGGCGATCGCGTTCGCGCCGCGCTGCCGGCGGGCGCGAAGTTCGAGCCGCTGATGACGCTCTATCTCACCGACCGCACGCCAGTCGAGGAGATCGCCCGGGCGCGCGCCGCAGGCGTGATCGGCTGCAAGCTCTACCCGGCGGGCGCCACCACCCACTCGGACGCTGGTGTCACCGACGTGCGACGCCTCGATGCGGTGTTCGAGCGCATGACCGAGCTCGGCCTGGTGCTCGAGGTGCACGGCGAGGTCACCGACCCGCAGGTCGATGTGTTCGAGCGCGAGGCGCGCTTCATCGACACGGTGTTGGCGCCGCTCGCCGAGCGGCACCGGCAGCTGCGCATCGTGTTCGAGCACATCACTACACGCGCGGCACTCGACTTCGTCCTCCAAGGAAGGAGCGGCATCGGCGCGACTGTCACCCCGCAGCATCTGCTGCTGAATCGCAACGCGCTGTTTCACGGTGGCCTGCGGCCGCATCTCTATTGTCGGCCGCTGCTCAAAGCCGAGGAGCATCGTGCGGCGCTGCTCGCGGCGGTCGCGGCCGGGAGCGAGCGGCTGTTCCTCGGCACCGACAGCGCGCCGCATGCGCGCTCGGCCAAGGAGGGCACCTGCGGCTGTGCCGGCGTGTTCTCGGCCCACGCCGGTATCGAGCTGTACGCCGAGGCCTTCGCGAGTGTCGGCGCGCTCGCGCGGCTGGAGGGCTTCGCCTCCTGCCACGGCGCCGACTTCTACGGAGTGCCGCGCAACAGCGCCACGATGACGCTCGTGCCGGAGCCGTGGGAGGTGCCGTCGCACTATCCCTTCGGCACAGAGGAGGTGGTACCGCTGCGCGCGGGCGAGCGCATCGGCTGGCGCCTCGCGGCCGCGGCGCGCGCGGGAATCCCCTGATGAGCGAGCCGTCATCGACCGCTGATGCGGGCGCCGCAGCGCCCGCCGACGCTGCCCGGCCGCTCGCCCCGGGCGCGGCGGCGCTCATGGCGCAGCGCTTCCGCGGCTATTTGCCGGTGGCGATCGACGTCGAGAGCGGCGGCTTTCACGCCGCGACCGACGCGCTGCTCGAGATTGCGGTCGTGCTCATCGACATGGACGCGGCCGGCAGGTTGCAGCGCGGCGCGACGCTCGACTTTCACGTGCAGCCGTTCGCCGGAGCGCGGCTCGATCCGGCGGCGCTGTCGATCACGGGCATCGACCCGCACCATCCGCTGCGCCCTGCGCTTCCCGAGCGCGAGGCATTGCAACGCGTGTTTCGCGAGGTGCGCCGCGCGCTGCGTGCTTATCAGTGCCGGCGGGCGATTCTCGTCGGCCACAACGCCGCCTTCGATCTCGCTTTTCTCAACGCGGCGGTGGCGCGCGCCGCTGTGAAGCGCAACCCGTTTCACCCTTTCTCCTGCTTCGACACCGCGACGCTCGCGGGTGCCGCGCTCGGCCAGACGGTGCTCGCCAAAGCGGTGACGGTCGCAGGTCTCGAGTGGGATCCGGGCAGCGCGCATAACGCGCGCTACGACGCCGAGCGCAGCGCCGAGATCTTCTGTCTGGTGTGCAACCGGCTGCGCGACAGCCATCAGGCGGCCGCGGAGCGCGCGCGCGCCCTCGGCTGGCTGAGTGAGGCGGCGGGTGCGGACGAGGCGCCGCTCGAGGCGGAGCTGCCGCCGCTCTAGACGCCCGCTCTGGCGCTGCCGGCGCTCGAGGGCCGGCGGTGAAGCGGCGGGCGATGACCTACTTGGCCGCCCCGACTTCGGCGAGGAGCCTGCCCAGCTCCCCGCTCCGATACATCTCGAGCGCGATGTCGCACCCGCCGACCAGCTCCCCTTTGACGTACAGCTGCGGGTAGGTCGGCCAGTTGGAATAGCGCTTGAGCGCCTCGCGCATCTCCGGCTCCTCGAAGATGTTGACGTGCTTGAACTCGGCGCCGAGCGCGCGCAGCGCCGCCACCGTTTGCGCCGAAAACCCGCATTGCGGGAAGTCCGGCGTACCCTTCATGAACAGCACCACGGGGCTCGAGGCGAGCTCGGTCTTGATCCTCTCAACGACATCCATCGACACTACCTCACAGAGTTACGCCGCTCGGCGAGCACGGCCAGGAGCCGCCACTGCTCGGCGGCGCTCATCGACATCCAGCGACCGATCTCCTCCGCCGTCCGCAGGCAGCCGACACACAAGCCCTGCGCGTCGAGGGAGCAGACGTTGATGCACGGCGACGGCGGACGCTCGACGGGTCCCGCCGCCGGCGCCGGCTCAGCAGGCATCAAGGCGTGGCTCGAGCGATGCGCTGCAAGCCGCCCGCCGTCTGTTCGGCATGCGTTGAATTATGGGGGGGCCTCGCCTATTCTTCAAACGCTCAATCATTCGCCTCCGCCCATAGAAACAATAACTTGGAGATCTAATGCCATGAATCCCCTGAACAACCACCGTCAGTCCCTGATTCTCGGCATCGTGATCGCGCTGGTGCTGACCGTGCTGATCGGCGGTACCCACTTCTATGAGCTCGGATTCGCGCGGTGGTTCCACATCGTCTCCGGCGTGTTCTGGATCGGACTGCTCTATTACTTCAACGTCGCGCAGACTCCGGCGCTGGCGGATGCGGCGGCGGACAAGGGTGGCCCGGGCGGGGCCGCCATCACCAAGTACGTCGCCCCGCGGGCGCTGTTCTGGTTCCGCTGGGCCGCGCTGGCGACCTGGCTCGGTGGGGCCTGGCTCCTCGGTCGCTCGGGTAACTTTCTCGGCGCGTTCTCCCTCGGCGCGCTCCCGGGCGCCTCTTCGCCCTACTACCTGCTGATCATCGGCATCGGCGCCTGGCTCGGCACCATCATGCTGTTCAACGTCTGGGCGATCATCTGGCCGAACCAGAAAAAGATCCTCGGCATCGTGGCCGCCACCGACGAGCAGAAGGCGAAGGCACGCAAGGTGGCCGGCACCGCTTCACGAGTCAACTTCGTGCTGTCGATCCCGATGTTGATGTGCATGGGGGGAGCGACACACGGCCTGCCGTTCGTGGGTGGCTAGCGCCGCACGGTTCGAGAGCCGCGGTGCCCGAGCTGCCCGCCAATCTCGCCGACCAGGTCGAAGCGGCGCTGCGCGAGGACATCGGTAGCGGCGATGTGACGGCGGCGCTCGTGCCGGCGCCGCAGCAGGTGCGCGGCAGTGTGATCACGCGCGAGGACGCGGTGCTGTGCGGGCGCGCCTGGGCGGACGAGACCTTCCGCCGTCTCGATCCGAAGGTGCAGCTCGTCTGGCAGGCCGCCGATGGCGAGCGGGTGCGCGCGCAGCAGGTGATTTTCCGTATCGCGGGCCCGGCGCGGCCGGTCCTGACGGGTGAGCGTACCGCGCTCAACTTCCTGCAGCTGCTGTCGGGGACGGCGACCGAGACACGACGTTTCGTGGATGCCGTCGCCGGCACGCCGTGCCGCATCCTCGACACCCGCAAGACGATCCCGGGGCTGCGCAGCGCGCAGAAGTACGCGGTGCGCTGCGGCGGCGCCGACAACCATCGCATCGGACTCTACGATCGCGTGCTGATCAAGGAAAACCACGTCGCTGCGGCGGGCTCGATCACCGCGGCGATCGCGGCGGCGCGCCGCAGCGCCCCGTCCTTAAGCGTCGAGGTCGAGGTCGAATCGCTCAACGAGCTCGCCGAGGCGCTGAATGCCGGGGCCGACTTCATCATGCTCGATGACTTCAGCCTCGAGGACATGCGGGCCGCGGTCGCGCTCAACCGCGCCCGTGGCACGCCGGCGAGGCTCGAAGCCTCCGGCAGCGTCGCGCTCGAATCGGTGCGTGCGATCGCCGAGACCGGCGTCGACTATGTGTCCATCGGCGCACTCACCAAGCACGTGCGCGCGGTGGATCTGTCGATGCGGCTTGATTTCGGCGGCGGGTGAAGGGCACCAGCCGCGCGCGCACCGCACCCGCGGCAACTGTTCGCGTCTTAAGGAGGAGTCATGCCACTCGTTACACTGACCGTCCGCAGACCCAAGTCAGCCGAGTTCAAGCAACGCGTACTCGACACCGTTCACGCCGCGTTGGTTTCCGCCGGCGTGCCGGAGGCCGACAAATTCCAGCGCGTACTCGAGCTCGAGGCGGCCGACTTCCGCTTCGATCCGAGTTACCCCGACCTGCAGGTCGAGCGCGACAATGATTTCCTGCTGATCGAGATCCTCTGGTCCGTAGGGCGCAGCGTCAAAGTGAAAAAGAAGATGCTCGGGGATCTGATGGCGAGCCTGGCGCGCTCGGGGGTGAACCCGGAGAAGGTGATGGTGGTGTTCAAGGAAACCACCTGGGAGAACTGGGCGTTCGGCGGTGGCCGCCTGATTCACACCTAGAGAGCGCCGCCCGCGGCGGCGCGCCGCGCTTCAATTATTGACGTGCGGGGACGGCGCCGAGCTGGCATTGTCCGCCGGGTTGCCCGCTGCCGGCGGCGGTCCGCGGCCCTCACCCTCGCGCTCCCCCATCCCGGAATGCGGCCCGCTGCCCCACGGGCAGTACATGCCATCGCGCGCATCGCCCATGCCGGCGCAGTGCATCATGTAGGGGCAGCAGTGCGCGCCGTGACCGTGGCGAGCGGCGGCGAACAGCGCGCCGAGTATGACCAAGCCCGCGAGCGTGAACGCCCAGAAGCCCAAGTACCTGCCGAACGACCGCAGCGCGCCCTCGGCGCGGGTCGAGAGGACGAGCACGAGGTAGCCGGCGATCGTGAGCACGGTCGCCGGAATCAGCGCGAGGAGATAAATCACGACATACCCCTTTGCCTTAGCGCACCGCCGGGTGACGCCTGCGGGCGCCGCCCGATCTTACGCCGCCGCCGGTGCCTCAGGCGACCGCCGACTTGACGACGCGCTGCGGCTGGGCGACGCCGTAGCCCTGCGCGTAGTCGACGCCGAGGCTGGTGAGCATCTGGATGATTTCGGCGTTCTCGGCGAACTCGGCGATGGTCTGCTTGCCGGTGAGGTGCCCGATCTCGTTGATCGAGCGCACCATCTCTCGATCGATCGGATCGCGCAGGATCTCGCGCACGAAGCTGCCGTCGATCTTCAGGTAGTCGACCGGGAAGTGCTTCAGGTAGCCGAACGAGGACAGCCCGGTGCCGAAGTCATCGAGCGCGAACTTGCAGCCGAGCTCCTTGAGCGCCTGGATAAAGCGGTTGGCCTGCGAGAAGCTCGCCACCGCCGCGGTCTCGGTGATCTCGAAGCAGATCTTCGAGGCGTCGAGGCCGCTCTTGTGAAACTGATCGATGACGAAGGGGAGGAACTTGTCGTCGCCGAGGCTCTGGCCGGAGAGGTTGATCGAGCACTGCAGCAGCCGTTCGCGCTCGTCCGCCTCGGACACCAGCCAGCGGAACGCGTTCTCGATCACCCAGCGGTCAATCGCCGGCGTGATGCCATAGCGCTCGGCCGCGGCGATGAAGTCGTTCGGCGCGACGATGCGGCCGGTCTCGTCCTTCAGTCGCAGCAGCAGCTCGTAGTGCGCCCCGGTCTCCGGGCGCTGCAACGGCTGAATCGCCATGCGGTAGAGCTCGAAGCGCCCCTCCTCGAGCGCCGCGTTGATGCGTGCCGCCCACTGCATCTCGCGCCGCCGGCGCATCAGCTCGATGTCGTTCTCGGCGAAGCTGTGGACGCGGTTGCGGCCGCTTTCCTTGGCCGCGGCGCAGGCGCTGTCGGCCGCCGACAGGATCGAGGCGACGTCCTCGTTGTCGGCGGTGATCGGCACCACGCCGATGCTCGCGCCGAGGCGAAAGACGCGGTCCTCCCAGGTGAAGCGGAAGTTGCGCACGCCCTCGCGCAGCGTCTCGGCGGTACGCATCGCCTCATCGAGCGAGCAGCTCTCGAGCAGGATGCCGAACTCATCGCCACCGAGGCGTGAGAGCGTGTCGCGCCAGCGCACTTTGGACTTGAGCAGCGCACCGACCTGCCCGAGGAGCGCATCGCCGGCGCTGTGGCCGCAGGTGTCGTTGACGATCTTGAACTGGTCGATATCGAGATAGCACAACGCGTAGGAGGCCTCGCGCGCCTTGGCGCTCTTCAGCGCCCGCTCGAGGCGGCTCTCGAATTCGCGCCGGTTGACGAGCCCGGTGAGCAGGTCGTGGCTCGCGTGGTAGGAGAGGCGCCGGTTGAGCTCGCGCGACTCGCTGACGTCATGGAACACCAGCACCCCGCCGGCGACGTGACCGGCGCCATCGCGGATCGGCGCCGCGGTGCTCTCGACGTACAGCTCGTTGCCGTCGCGGCGGATGAGCAGCATCGGCCGCACCGACTTGATGGGCCGGATGCGGCGGATCGAGACCGACAGCGGGTTCTCGAGCGGCTCGCAGGTCTCCTCGTGGAAGGCGCGGAAGATCTCCTCCACCGGGCGCCCCATCGCGTCCTCGAGGCGCCAGCCGGTGAGCTCTTCGGCCACCGGGTTGATGTAGTCGATGGTGGAGTTGGCGTCCGTGGTGATCACGCCGTCGCCGATCGACTGCAGCGTGATCTGCGCGCTCTCCTTCTCGCGGAACAGCGCCTCCTCATAGAGCTTGCGCTCGGTGATGTCGAGCTCGACGCCCACCAGACGCAGCAGCCGCCCGTGCTTGTCGACGCGCGCGGTCGCGCGGCTGATCACCCAGCGCCATTCGCCGTTGCGATGGCGCATGCGATGGGTGCTCTCGAAGATCGGTGTCTTGCCGGCGACGTGGTCGCGGATCGCGGCCTGCACGCGCGCCAGGTCATCGGGGTGCACGAGGCTGCGCCAGTCGGGCGAGCCGCGCATGTCGTCGTCGCCATAGCCGAGCATCGCCTTCCAGCGCGGCGAGAAGTAGACCTCGTTGCTCTCGACGTCGAAGTCCCACAGGCCGTCGTTGGCGGCGGCCTGGAACAGATTGGTGCGCTCCTCGAGCTTGGCGAGGCGCGCCTCGGTGCGGATGCGCTCGAGGCCGGTGGCGAAACTGGTGCCGATGAGCTTCATCAGCAGCTGCAGATTCACGTCCCAGGCGCCGCGCGGCAGCGCGTGGGCGAGTGCCAGGAAGCCGGCAGGCTTGCCCTGCACGCGCAGCGCCACTATGAGAACCGAGCCGATATGGAGCTCAGCGAGCTTGGCGGCCTCGGCCGCCTGCTCCTTGCGCGGTGCGCCGGTATCGCGCAGCTCCGAGAGTCGCAGATGCTCGAGCCGCGCCTTGAGCCACGGCAAGCCCTCGACCGACGTGCCGGCGAGTCCTTCGGGACGGCACTGCGCAAAGGAGCCGCGCGCCAGCTGCACTTCACCGATCGTGCCGTCGTCGTTATTGATCATGGCGAGGAAGGTGCAGTCGGCGCCGGTGGCGCCGCGCAGCAGCTCGAGATTGCGCCGCACGCACTCATCGAGCGTCTCGCGGCGCATGTTCTGGAAGTCCACGACGATCTTGGTGCAGACGACATCCATGCCGACAATGGGTTTGGCGGACCGGCCGGCCCAGGCGTCGGCCGAAAGAATGTCGGACGCGGTGAAATCCGCCGGCTTATCCGGCGGTGGAGTCGTCATTGGAGCCTGTGACCTCCCCGTAACCCCCCGGTAAACAGCCTAGCCAATCGACCCCTCGCTGGCGTGTCGCTCCGTCACGAACTCAATGATTGACCAGGCGATTTTCCAAGCGGTTGCGGTCGATTCTCGCAACACTGAGTAAGGAACACAAGCTAACGCACTGTTGGTGCAAGCTTTTGGTCAGAGACTCCTTCAGTTAACAGAATCCTCGTTGAGCGCCGCGCGCGCCACACCAAACAGCCTTTTCAGCTCCTTCTCCATGCGCTCCTGCCAGCGGCCGAGCTCGGCAGGGTCCGTGACCCGTGGTACGTAGCACGGCGGTCCGATCGCGATGGCGACGCGTGAGAAAGGCACGGGAATCACGAACTTGTCCCACTTGATGAGCCAGGCGCGCGAGGCGGCATAGGACATCGGCAGGATCGGCCGGCCGGACATCTGCGCGAGGATCAGCGCCCCGGGCTTGAACTTGAAGCGCGGCCCGCGTGGCCCGTCCGGGGTGATGACCGGCGAGACGCGGTCACGAGTGAGGGCCTGGTAATAGTCGCGCAGCGCCCGCGCGCCGGTGTGGGTGGAGGAGCCGCGGATCACCTGGCCCCCGAACCTGCGCACCAGCATCGCGCCGAGCTCCCCGTCGACCGAGGGACTGATCAGCCAGCCCGCGGTGAGTCCGCGGGCGCGCTGCTCGACCACAAACTTGCCGCAATAGAGCTGGTGCTGGTGCCAGTAACACGGCACGAGCGAGGGCGCGCGTGCCAGTGCAGCATCGAGGTGCTCGATTCCCTCGACGCGCACCACGCGGCACGTGAGCCACCAGATGCGGATGAGAGCGAGCGCCAGCGGCACTGCGAGGGCGTAGAGCAGGCGGCGCGCCCGGGTCATGCGCCGGCCCGAGCGCGTCGTCGTGCGATAGAGCGTGTTGCGCAGGCCGCCGCCGTCGTCGGTCATCGGCCGCGGTGGTCGAGACTCATGGAGCAAACAGTTCCGCGAGCGCGAGCGCCTGCGTGCCGAGAGTGCGCGCGGCGCAATTCGACACCACGCACGCCGCAGCGCCGGGAAACACCTCGACCGGCATCACCTGCCATGGCTCGCCGCGCCACTGCGCCACGCCATCCGGCCATTCGAGGGCGCGCACTGCGTGTAACGCGCCGACCCCCTCGCCGCTCGCCTTGAGCGCGGCTTCGCGCACCACCCAGTCGCGCAGGCGCGCGCTCGTGCCCCACTCGAGATCGAAGCCCACGCGCCCGTCGGTGAGCGCGGCGCAGCCCACCCACGGGCCGGAATGCGAGATGCTGAAGTCCGGTGGTGCGCCGCCATCGCCGGCGGGTGCGAGTCGCGGCTTCTCTCCCGGCGCAAACACTATCTCGGACGGGGCGACGCGGCGTGCCAGCAGATCAGAGAGCGCGCGTACGGCGAGTGCGATGCCGGCCAGGCTGGCGCGTGAGCTCTCCCCGGGACCACTCACGGCGAGTCGCCGGGCATACGGCAGCCGCGCGCTGAAGGCGCGCGCGAGCGCGCCTGGCCACTCACCGCGCAGGTCGGTGTGATATAAGATTAAGCTTTGGGTTTCAACAGCTTGCATGACCGCCGCCGCACCTGCACAGAGCGCCCCTCCGGAGGCTGAGCTGCAATTCGACGTTGGCTCCACCGACGATTCGCTGGAGCGGATGATCGAGTTGTTCGCCCGCCATGGCGACACGTATCGAGTATTCGTGCCGGCGCGGCGATCTTATACCTACGTCATCCACCACCCGGATGACGTCAAGCGGGTGCTGCTCTCCAACCATCGCAACTACACCAAAGGCCTCGGCCTGGATCGCGTCCGGATCCTGCTCGGCAGGGGCATCATGACGAGCGAGGGTGAGCTGTGGAAGCGCCAGCGCTACATGATGCAGCCGCTGTTCCACCGCCGCGTGATCGGCGAGTTCGCTCGTCTGATCGCCGCGGCCAATGACCGCTTTCTCGGCCACTGCGACCAGCTGGCCGCGCGCGGTGAGCCGGTGAACCTCACCGACGAGATGAGCGCGCTCACTCTCGAGATCGTGCTGCGCTCGATCTTCGGCACGGATCTCGACCGCCTGGCGCAGCAGCTCGGCGGCAACCCCTTCGAGGTGGTGAGCAAGCAGCCCTCGCGCGATCTGCAGTTCGCCTTCAAGTTCCGCTCGCTGACCAAGCTCGTGGCGCAGTTGATCGCGCGGCGGCGAGCGGCGAGCGAGGAGGAGCATTTCGACTACGTCGCGATGCTCATGCAGGCGCGCGACAAGGAGAGCGGCAAGCCGATGGGCGAGCGTGAGCTGATCGACGAGGTGATGACGCTCATCGTGGCCGGTCACGAGACGACCGCGAGCGGGCTCAACTGGACCTGGTACCTGCTGTCGCAGCATCCCGAGGTGGAGGCGCGGCTGCACGCCGAGCTCGACGCCGTGCCCGAGCAGGCGGCGCCGTCGCTTGCCGAGATGGAAACCCTGAGTTACACGCAGCAGATCATCAACGAGGCGCTGCGGCTCTATCCGCCGGGGTGGCTGCTGTCGCGCCGGACGATCGAGGCGGACGTGCTCGGCGGATACAGCGTGCCCGCCGGCGCCAACGTGTTGCTGCCGCTCTACCTGCTGCATCGCCACCCGCGTTTCTGGAAGGAACCGCAAGCGTTTGACCCCACGCGCTTCGCTCCCGAGCACGAAGCCGAACGGCCGCGCTTCGCTTACATGCCGTTCGCGGCCGGCCCGCGTCATTGCATCGGCGAGACCTTCGCGCTCTACGAGATGCTGGTGCACCTCTACAAGGTGGCGCGGCGCCATCGGCTGGTGTACGTGCCCGATCAGCCGCTCGAGCTCGAGGCGCAGATCAATCTGCGCACGCGTCATCCGCTGCGCATGCGGCTGGAGCGGCGCTGATGGCCAACGCCACGACGCTGATTGAGCTGTTCGAACGCAACCGCGCGGCCGCGCGTCACGTCACTTACGTCGAGGGCGAGCAGGAGACGCGTCAGGTGTCGTTCGCCGAGCTCTACGAGCGCGCCCGCGGGATCCTCTATCACCTGCAGCGCATCGGCGCCCGCCACGGCGACAAGCTGATCCTGCTGCTCGCCAACAACGAGCAGTTCATCGACGCCTTCTGGGCCGCGATTCTCGGCGGCATCGTACCGGTGCCGGTAGCGCTCGGCATCAGCGACGAGCATCGCATGAAGCTGCTGCGCATCGCGCGGCGCCTCGGCGAGCCGTTCATCTATACCGAGCGCCGCTCGCTCGAGCGCGTTGGCGCCTTCGCCGCTGCGGCCGGCGAGGGGCAGGTGTTCGATCGGCTGCGCGCGCGCGCCTTCCTGGTCGATGACCTCGACGACATTTCGCGCGCCGGCAGCGTGCAGCGCGCGAGCGCGGGCGACACGGCTTTCATCCAGTTCTCCTCCGGCTCGACCTCGGAGCCGAAGGGTGTGGTACTGACGCACGGCAATCTGCTCGCGAACATCTACGGCTCGACCGAGGCGGCCGGCTTCAACTCCGACGACGTGAGCCTCTCCTGGATGCCGCTCACCCACGACATGGGACTGATCGGCTTCCACCTCGTCATGTACGCGAACCGCGTGCACGCACACCTCATGCCGACCGAGCTCTTCATCCGCCGACCGCTGCTGTGGCTCGCGGTGGCGGCGCGGGTGCGCGCCACGATCCTGTGCTCGCCGAACTTTGGCTACCGGCACTACCTGAAGGTGCTGGGTGAGCGCTCGGTCGCCGATCTCGATCTCGCGGCGGTGCGCTTCATCTTCAACGGCGCCGAGCCGATCTCCGTCGAGCTGTGCGAGGAGTTCCTGACCCGGCTGGCGCCGGCGGGGCTCGCGCGCAACGCGATGTTTCCGGTCTACGGCCTGGCGGAAGCCTCACTCGCGGTGAGCTTTCCGCCGGTCGGGGCACCGCTGCGTACGCTGACACTCAACCGCCATCGCTTGAACGCCGGCGATCGTGTCGAGCTGGTCGAGGCATCGCACCGCGATGCGCTGCGGCTGGTGTGCGAGGGGCGGGCGATCCCTTATTGCGATGTGCGCATCGTCGACGCCGAGGATCGCGCACTCGCTGCCGATCATGTTGGCCATGTGCAGATCACGGGGGAGAACGTCACGCGCGGTTACTACGAGGACGCCGCAGCGAACGCCGCGACCTTCACCGCCGACGGCTGGTTGCGCACCGGCGACCTCGGCCTGATGCACGCC
>Ga0307477_10000679_pt1 | contig 34161 bp, 36 predicted proteins | sample atmos_gasesECM2C_FD_203316 | JGI IMG/M metagenome (GOLD analysis project Ga0307477, IMG submission 203316) | Hardwood forest soil microbial communities from Morgan-Monroe State Forest, Indiana, United States - atmos_gasesECM2C_515 | ecosystem: Environmental > Terrestrial > Soil > Temperate...
CGTTACGCGCCCTGAGCGGCTAGGACCCGAAGATCTGGAACGTGTTCTGGATCGGCGCGATGGCGCTCAGCGCCAAGGCGATGAACAGCGCGAACCGTGCCTGCCGCGTCGGTAGGCGAAGCAGCGCGAGCCCGCTCACCAGAAGGACGAGCATGACCTTGAGCAGTCCAGAGGTCACCGGCTGGGTCACGGCGTCGTGCATGAGCACGTTCGCCTCGTAGCGCCCCGCGCGCTGGAGTCCGACCGCGGTCGTGATCGCGTCCGCGGCTTGCGCAAGGCAAGCTCCCACCAGCAACAAGATGCACCGTGGATCTGACAGATTCGCGCGCAGACGGGCATAACGCGCAGGCCGGGCCGGAGCCTCCAGCTCCACCTCGACCCGACCCCGATAGACGCGCGAACTGCGGCGCGCGTACGCGCGCGCGCCGGCTTCGACTTCCTGCATGCCCCTGCCCCCCGTGATACCCGGCCCCTCTGCTGGCCGAAAAGACCTGTGCCCCGCCCCCCGGCTGGATTCTAGACAGCCGGTGGAAAACCGCAAGAGGCAACTGCAGGCCTCTCTCCACGGCGCGCTTTCGCCATGAGCCCAGGCGACGCTGCCCTCATCCGGGGCGGCACCGCCGCTACGTTTGCGCGTGGCGCCATCGATGGGTTAGCGTTGCCGGACCCGACAGGCATCTGGCGCGCGCAGCAACGCAACCAGGTGCAGCACTGGGGGGTGGGGAAGGAGATCTGAATGTTGAGGAAGGCGAGTGCCGCCCGGATCCTGACCAACGCGATGGTGGTCGCTGGAGCGGCGTGCCTGCCGATCGCGGGGTGGGCCCTGGGGGGACGGCCGGCCACCCAGGTTTCGCGTGCGCCGTCCGTCCTCCTGACGACCGCCGCCAAGGTGTACGCGCAAATACCCGCGGACGCCGCACCCACACCGTCCCCAACCGTCGCGGCGCTGCTGCGGAGCGCAGCGGAAGGTGCTGGTCGTCAGCGCCAGTGGCTGGTCGGCTTCGCCAAGGAGTCGGTCGACCCGCGCCCGTGTCCCCCGCCGGATCCAACCCAGGCATGTGACCTGAACCAGAACTTCCACCTGGGCGGCTTCGGGCTGGGACCGACGCGCACGTCGACCGGTCCTCTGATCGACGGCAACGGGGCCGTGGAACACATCTACGCGCGGGCCATGGCGGTGAGCAGCAACACGGGCCAGTCGCTGCTGCTCGCGGCGATCGAGAACCAGGGCACGTTCGCGGCCTACAAGCAGGGACCGTACGGGCTCTACGACATTCGGCAGCAGGTGTCACACGACACGGGCGTTCCCATCGATTCAATCGTCATCGACACCGATCACAGTCACGCCGGCCCTGACCTGATCGGCCTTTGGGGAGGCGTACCGGTCAGCTACCTGCAGCTCGTGCACGACCAGACGGTCGCGGCACTCGACCACGCCTTCACGTCGCGGGTTCCCGCCCAGCTGCGTGTTGGAAGTGATGTCCCGGTCGTTCCTTCACCGACCACCGGCCATTACCTGGCAGGCACGGCGACGCCGGGCGAGTTCTTCGATCACAGCCAGTTCGGCGCCGACACGGGTACGAGCCTGCCGAGCCCGGCGCCGACAGTCGGGACCGGCTACCGCGACGACCTCGTCAACACGCAATTGCGGGTGCTGCAGGCTTACGGCGTCAACGGCAAGCCGCTCGGAACGCTCATCAATTACGCCGCCCATGCCACGGTCATGGGTTCCGACAACCTCCGGTACTCCGCCGACTGGCCGGGCCGGGTGGCGCAGGCAACCGAGAAAGCGCTGGCGGAGCCGGTCGCGGTGACCATGGTCGCGGATGTGGGACGCACCCAGCCGCCACGGCCGAACAGCGACCCGCTCTGTGACAAGCCCGGCCATCCCACGTGCAACGTGGACAAGCTGGACACGTGGACCCGCCTCTTCACCCCCTGGGTCCTGCATGCGGTTCTCAGCTCGGTGCCGGTGCAAGGCGCGGGGGTGTCGAGTCACGAGGTCTTCACTCGCGAGGTGATCACCAACCCCGCGCTGCTCGCGGTGAGCTACACCGGGGAGGTGGGGTTGCGCGGCTTCGGCGCCTACCGCTCGACGACGGCTCCCTGGATCAGCGGGGACGTGCTCGGCACGTTTGTCTCCGCGCACCGCATCGGGAACATCCTGCTCACCGCTGCTCCCGGCGAGGCATATCCCGACGTCCGCTTCGGGGTCCAGACCCAGCTCAGCGGCGTGCAGGCGGCGTTCGCGTTCGGTCTTGCCAACGACCAGCTCGGATACCTGATCGCGCCCGCCAGCGAATATCCCTGGATCACATACAGCCAGCCTGGCAACGACAACGCGCTCTTCAACGTCAGCGTGCAGTACGGCGACCACGTGTACTGCACCGAGACCGCGGCCGCGGTTGCGATCGGCTTCAGCTGGACCGCTGACCCCAATCCATACGGTACCGGGGCGGTGGAGCCCCAGTGTTCCGCGCTGACCGCTGACGACGTGGTGCCGATGGGACCGGCTCCGCAGCAGCCGTGGCCCTTCGGAGACGGCACCGCACTGCCACCCCCGTTCCCTCAGTGATCTCGGATCCTCCGAGTAACGAGTAGGATTCGTCCACTCGCTCTCGATCGAGAGCAACGGAGGAGTGAGGGATGGCAGACATCACCGTAGAGCGGCCGCTGACCGGCGAGGCTGTCCAACGCCTGCGTGAGCAGGTGCGCGGTCGAGTGATCACCGCTGAGGATGACGGGTACGAGGACGCGCGGGCCGTGCACAACGGCATGTTCGACAAGCATCCGCTGGCGGTGTTGATGGCCGAGCAGGTCGGCGACGTCATCGCCGCCGTGAATTTCGCGCGCGAGCAGGGGCTCGAACTGTCCGTGCGTGGCGGTATGCACAGCGGGCCCGGCTTTGGGACGAACGACGGCGGTCTGGTCATCGACATGTCGCGCATGCGTACCGTGCATGTGAATCCAAAGAACAAGACTGCTCGTGCGGACGCCGGAGCCACCTGGGGAGACTTCAACTACGCGACGCATGCCTTCGGCCTGGCGACGACCGGCGGCATCATCTCGACCACCGGCATCTCCGGTCTCACGCTGGGCGGCGGCATCGGCTACCTTGCCCGCGGCTGCGGGCTCACGATCGACAACCTGATCTCGGCCGACGTGGTGACCGCGGACGGGAAATTCCTCACCGCCAGCGATCGTGAGAACGCGGACCTCTTCTGGGGATTGCGGGGCGGCGGCGGCAACTTCGGCGTCGTGACGTCGCTGGAGTATCGCCTGCACGATGTCGACCAGGTCTTTGCCGGGCCGATCTTCTACAACCTGGAGGACGCCGCGAGCGTGTTCCGGATGTTCGACGACTTCATTCAGGACGCTCCCGAACAGTTCGGAGGCTTCCCCGGGTTCCAGATCGCCCCGCCGCTGCCGTTCATCCCGGAGAACCGGCACGGCGACACTCTGTGCCTGGCGGTTGTTCATTGGATCGGTCCGCTCGACCAGGCGGAGAAAGTCCTCAAGCCCTTCCGAGACGTCGCGCCCATCGTTGCCGACGGGAGTGGTCCGCTGCCGTATCCGGCGCTGAACGGCGCCTTCGACGCGCTCTATCCAAAGGGCCTCCGTGCCTACTGGAAGGGGTCGTTCGTCAAATCGCTTCCTGACGCGGCGATCGCGGCGCACGTCGAGCACGGTTCCAAGGTTCCGGAGCTAACCTGCACGATGCATCTGTACCCGATCAATGGCGCATGCCATCGCGTCGGAGCCAACGACACCGCATTCGCGTACCGCGACGCCACCTACGGGATGGTGATGCTGGCGGGATGGACGGACCCGGCGAAGGATGCTGAGCGGATCAAGTGGCTGCGCGACTACAACCAGGCGCTGGCGCCGTATGCGGAGCCGGGAGGCTACATCAACTTCATGCAGGATGACGACTACGGCCGAATTCGAGACAACTACCGCCAAAACTACGAGCGTCTGGTCCAGGTGAAGCGGGCGTACGATCCCGGCAACCTCTTCCACATCAACCAGAACATCGCGCCGTAGGCGCGCCGCGCTCCTCTTCCATGGATGCAGCAGGTCTGCGCGAGATCCAGGCCCCGATGAAGGAGCGCTACCGGCGCGATCCTGCGGCCGCCAGAGTCACGTTGAGCGCTGAAGGGGCACTCGATGAAGAGGTGACCTGCTCGGTGCAGACCGGCCGGGCGCTGGTGCAGGCCGGTTTGCATCCCGGTACCGGTGGGGACGGCAGGTCCGCGTGTTCAGGAGACATGCTCCTGCAGGCGCTGGTTGCCTGCGCCGGCGTGACCATGGGATCCGTCGCGATGTCCATGGGACTCACCGTCAGCGGAACGGTGCGCGCGGAGGGCGACCTCGACTGGCGAGGGACCATGTCGGTCGACAAGGAAACGCCCGTCGGATTCACCGACATCCGCCTGTACTTCCACGTCGACTCGACTGCGACACCGGACGAGCTGGCGACGCTGCTCCGGCTCACCCAGCGGTACTGCGTCGTCTATCAGACTCTCAAGGATTCCCCCGCTATGACGGTTTCGATCGAGGCGAGCGCGCCGCCCGCCTGAACCCGCCGAGGTCCCCATGGATTGACACGGGAAACCGTCGAGCCCCTCTTCCTGCGGAACCCCTAGCGCTCGACGGCGATTACCCGGTGGCGTAGGCGATCACGTACCCCGTCGCCGACGCGTAGGAGGCCCCACCGGCTGCCACGAACAGCCGGTTCTCGGCGATGGCTATGCCCGAGCTCGTGGCGTTGGTGACGGGCGCGCCGGCGTCGATACTCAGCGGCCGATGCACGAGCGGCTTGCCGCTCACAGCGTCGAAGCCATCGAGACTGGCCGTGCCATCGACGGTCCAGACCACTCCGTCGGCGGCGCTGATCGACTGGTAGTGCGTGCCGTCGCCGACCGGGCTGAGCCAGTTCGTCGCTCCTCGTTTATGGTCCAGCGAGAACATGGTTCCGCCCGGGGTGGCAACGCCCTCCACGGAGCTCCCATCGAAAGCCGTGGAGGCGGCATTGCACGGGAAGCAGGACGGGCCAACCAGCGCCGTCCACACGGGCCCCATCGTCTTCGCGTTGGCGACATGGTAGACGCCGGACTTCTGGAGATCGCCGACCACCTTCGTTCCATCGCTGATCGTGAACAGGTTGGCCGCGGCGCCAAAGTCGAGGTCGAGCTGACCGCAAATGGGGTCGTCGAGCGGATAGGGCGCCGCGGGATTGTCGGACGCTTGGCAAGCAGGTGACTGACTGAGTTTCTGCAGCGCGGCCGTGTACTGGTCGACGTTGCCCTCGTAAGAGGCGACGATCCGGCCGAAGGTCGGTCTCGATGGGTCGACATCGATCTTGAGGATCGCGTCGGTTGTCTTGTACTGCTTGGTCTTGCTGTTCGGGTTTCCCGCCCCCCAATAGAGGTATTTGGTAGTCGGGTCGTAGGCAGGGGTGCTCCACAGTCCGCCGCCGGCATAGCCTTGCGCCTGCGCAGCAGGCGGAATCGTGGGAGTCGTCCGGACGACCGCACCGGTCTTGGCGTCGATCAGCGAGAAGCCGCCCGTCGCGGTGGGGTCACCCTCTGGCGCCGAGTAGCCGGCCGCGATGAAGCCGTTTGCAAGCACGGGGCTGGAATTCGTATATGAGCCCGCCTGAGCGGCGGAGCTCGTGAGCGGTGGCGCGAACGGAGCGCTCTTCCAGACCACCGCGCCGGTCGACCGATTGAGAGCGATCGCGTACGGAGCGGTGAACTCGTCCACAAGGAACACAACCGAGCCCCCGACGATGGCGGCCGCGCCGACGATGACGCCACCGGATCCCGGCTTGGGCGCGTCCAGCTTGCGCTGCCAGACGACATGCCCGCTCCGCGCATCGAGAGCGTAGGCGACGCCGCCGAACGATCCGATGAACACGCAGCCCTTGTAGACGACCGGGGTCGTGTTGAACCCCGTCCCGTCTCCGGTGGACGTCGTAGAGAAGGTCCACTTCGGTGCCAGGCCGGCCACGGCTGCCGGGCCCAGGCCTGTCGCCACCGGTTGCGTTCGCGTGTTCGCTGCATCGTGGCCGTAGAACGGCCAATCGCCACCGGCCACCGGAGCACTCGTGCACGGCGCCGGCGTGGCTGCCGAGGCAGCCGACGCGTAGCCCACGAACAGTGTCGAAAGCGCAAGCCCTGAAACCAACGTGAGATTGCGAACCGTTGCAATCATGCCAACTCCTTCCACACATCGAGACCGCGACTGGCGGCCGATCGCGGAAACTATACTCGTCCCACGATCCCGGTGACCGATCTCGAACGGTCCAACGGTCCTATACAAAGGTGGAGCGGGGGGGATTCGAACCCCCGACCTCTGCCGTGCGAGGGCAGCGCTCTCCCAGCTGAGCTACCGCCCCGTGGGGTGCCGGAGCCCGAAGTATAGGTGAGCCCATCCATCATGCCTGACGTGATCGCAGGGCCCGAACGAGATCCGGAAGGCGTGCGGGCGATGTTCGACGACATCGCGCCGCGGTACGACCTGGCCAACACGGCGATGACACTGGGAATGGACCGGCGGTGGCGTCGATTGACCGCCCAGGTGGCCGTGGGTCGCCGTCCGTCGGTCGCGGCGCTCGACTGCGCGTGTGGCACCGGGCGGCTCGCCGCAGCGCTGCTCGCAGCCGGGGCCGGTTCGGTGGTCGCGGTGGATTTCAGTCCGCAGATGCTCGCCATTGCACGCACCAGGTATCCGCGAATCGAGTTCGTGCTCGCCGATCTGCGGCAGCTGCCGTACCCCGACGCATCCTTCGACGCGGTCAGCATCGGATTCGGCCTTCGCAATCTGCCGGACCCCGACGCATCGATAAGGGAGATGACCCGCGTGCTGCGACGCGGCGGACGTCTCGTGATCCTCGAAGCGGTGCGACCGGAGGGCTTCGCGCGGCCTGCGCTTCGTGTCGCGGCCACCGTCGTCCCGCGGATCGCCGGGCGCCTCGCCGGGAACCCGGAAGCGTATCGATACCTCAGCGAGACGGTGCGTACGTATGCGTCCGCGGACGACGTCGCCGATTGGCTGCGCAGGACCGGTCTCGTCGACGTCCGGGTCCGCCGCCTTGGGGCGGGTGCCGCTGCCCTCGTCTGGGGATCTGTTGATTAGAGTGATGACTCGTGGAGTACCGAATCGAGGAGCTGGCCCGCTCCGCCGGCGTGGCCGTGGACACCGTGCGCTTCTACCAGGGCCGCGGCCTGCTGCCGGCCCCCCGCCGGGAGGGACGCGTCACCTGGTACGGCGACGCTCACCTCGACCGTCTTCAGCGCATCCGTGCGCTGCAGCAGCGTGGCTTCACGCTCGCGACCATCCGGCGCTTCCTCGACGGCGAGCTCGAGCCGTCCGACGAGGCACTGGTTGAAGCAGTCACCGCTCCGCACGCGGCGGCTGACGACTGGCTCTCTCTCGACGAGCTGGCGTCGCGCACAGGCCTGCCCAGGCCTGTTCTGACCGCTCTCGAACAAGCCGACATCCTCGTGCCCGTCGCAGGCCAGGAAGACGCGCGCCGGTATCAGGCCTCAGATGCGCAGGCGGTCGCTTCGGGAATGCGCCTGCTGGAGGCGGGCATTCCACTCGCGGACCTGCTCGCGGTGGCCAGCGACCACACGCACAACGTCACCGTGACCGCTCGCCGCGCGGTGGAACTCTTCGATCACCACATTCGAGAGCGGCTGCAGGCGGACGGGTCCACCGTCGACGTCTCAGCGCGACTGATGGAACTCTTCCATGAACTCCTCACCGCAAGCACGTTTCTCGTGCAGCACCACTTCGAGCGCGCGCTGATGCGGGCCGCGCGACAGCACATCGAGGGTGCCGGGCGGGGCGCCGGCGGCGCTTCGGAGAGCTGATCGAATGCGTTTCGCGGCGAGCGTCGTGCAGCTGGATGACGACGTCGACCTTGTCGATGTTGTCGCCGCGGCGCGCGACGCCGGTCTCGGTGGGATGCTCATCGAACGTGAGCTGCCGGAGCCGGCGGGTGTGGCCGGCGTCGGCCGGGTGCTCGACATCGTCGCCGCCGCGGACGGCGTTCAGGCCGAGGACGCATCGGGTCGCGTGCTCGATCGTGAGGCGGGAGAGGATCGCCTCATCGCTGCCGCGCGTCTCTGGGAACGTCTCGCCGCAGACGTCGGCGACGGCCCGCTGCTCGCCGTCGGTGGCTTCGGCTTCCGCACCGACCGCGATCCGGGACCGCCGTGGCAGGGATTTCCGGCGCTGCTCCTGCGAGTACCGGAGCTGCTGGTCCAGCGCGGTGGCGGTCGCGCGATCGGCATCCGCGTACGGCACGAAGGAGCCGTTGGCCACGATGCGCCATCCGCCGGGCGGGTACGTCGCACCGATGAGCTCCTCGCGGAACTCCTGCGGGAGCAACCGTTTCGAGCTCCACACGCGCGGCGTCTGATCACCACCCCCACCCGGCCACCGCATCAGTGGCTGGCGGCCGTCGAAGCGGTGGTGGAACAGCTCTCACACGGTCGCGCGATCAAGGTGGTGCTGGCACGCGAGCTCGTCGCCCGCGGTGACGGTCCCGTTGACGCACGATCGGTGCTGACCTCTTTGCGCGACCGGTACCCGTCGTGCTTCACCTTCCTCGTCCCAGGTGCCGACGGATCAGCTCTGGTGGGAGCGTCACCGGAGCTGCTGCTTCGCCGCCGGGGGGGCAACGTGGTATCGCAACCGATGGCGGGTTCCGCCGCTCGTGGCGTGGATGCTGATGAAGACGAGCGCATGGCCGCGGCGTTGCTGCGCAGCGCGAAAGATCGGGACGAGCACGCGGTGATGGTGACGCAGATGCTCGAGCGATTTCACAGGGCCGGGGCGCATGCGGTGCAAGCATCGGAGGTTGCGGTGGCACGCTTCGCGAACATTCAACACTTGACGACCACGATCGGCGCCGAGTTCACAGATCCAGCACCGACGGCGCTCGACCTGTGCGCAGCCGTGCATCCGACTGCCGCCGTGGGCGGGGAGCCGTGGCAGGAGGCGGCGAGGTTGATCGACGAATACGAGGAGATGGATCGCGGCTGGTATGCCGGCGCGGTGGGATGGACAGACGCCAAGGGCGACGGCGAGTTCGCGGTCACCCTGCGATGCGGGCTGCTCTGGGAGGACGGTGTCCGGCTCTACGCCGGCGCGGGACTGACGCGCGACTCCGACCCCGCGAGCGAGCTTGCCGAGACGGATCTCAAGTTTGTCGCGCTTCTCGATGCGCTTCGCGGATCGCATCAGCCGCCGCCGCCCAAACAGCGCGATGACCCGCCACGCTCGCAGCCCGCGAGAAGCGCACATCGACGATCGCGGTCCGCCCCGCAGCGAGCGCATCCCTAACCGCCGGCTGCAGCGCAGCCACGCCGTCGACCGCGCTGTACGAGCATTCGTAGAGCGCCGCGACGCGCGCGAGGTCGAGACCGAGCGGCGTGGTGAACACCTCGTCGAAGACGTCAGCGTGCTGCGCCTCGGGAAGAAGCGAAAAGATGCCGCCGCCGTCGTTGTTGAGCACCACGAACACGGCACTGACACCGTCATGTTTCGACGCTCGCAGCCCGTTCATGTCGTGATAGAAGGTGAGGTCACCACAGATCGCAACGGTCGGTTCGCCGCTGCTCGCGGCGGCTGCGCCGAGGGTGGTCGACACGAACCCGTCGATCCCGCTCACCCCTCGATTGACGATGAACCTGCGGTGCTCGCCGGGCAACCAGAACCAGTCGGCATCGCGGATCGGCATGCTCGAACCGATGGCGACGGTCGCCTTGTCTGGAAGGTGGCTCGAAAGCACGCGTACGATCTGTGCTTCGAACACCGGTTGTCGCTCGAGCTCGGTGTTGATGGCGGTGCCCGCTCGCTGATCCGCGTCCAACCAGTCACGCTGCCAGTCCTTCGCCGCCGAAGACGGCGCCACGCGTGCGCAGACTCCGCGGATGGTCGGAGCGATGTCGCAATGGACGGCCTCGGTGGCCAGGTTCTGGGGATCCTGCCACTCGCCATCGGGATCGAAGAGCAACACATGCGGTGTGAAGGCGGAAAGCCACTCGTTCAGCGTCCGCGACGTCGGCGCCGAGCCGAGGCGGACGACGATATCCGGAGCGTGACTCGAGGCGAACGGCTCATCGCGGAGCAGACCTTCGGTATTGCGGAGCAGTCCGTTGAGGTTCGAGTGACGGAGATGTGATTGAGGCTCGGCGTGAATCACGAGGCTGGCTCGTGAAGCCAGCGCTTCGAGCGCTGCCGACACGTCGATATCCGGAGGCATCGTACCGGCGTGCACGAATGGGCGTTGCGCACCGGTCAGAAGCGACGCCAGGGTGTCCAGCGTGTGCGCGCTTGGAGCGCGGATTCCGGGGTGAACACGAAGCTCTCTGACCGAGCGCATCGGGGCCGTGTGCACCTGTGGTCCCGCCGGGGACAGGAGCGGCTCGCGAAAGGGAAGGTTGAGGTGGACCGGCCCCGCGACCGGCCCGCGCGCCACCGCCAGACCGCGAGCCGCGAGCTGCTGCCAGAAATGGAGCGGCAGCGACGGGTCGGGCGGTCCGGGCTCGTAGGTCCATCGTGTCGCGCCCCCGTACAGGTGAGCTTGGTCGATGGTCTGGTTCGCGCCGCGATCGCGCACCTCGGGGGGCCGATCGGCAGTGAGCACGAGCAGAGGAGTGCGCGAGTGGTACGCCTCGAGCACCGCCGGATGAAGCTCGGCGGCCGCCGTCCCCGACGTGGTCAGGACCGCCGCGGGCTCGCCCGTGCGCTTGGCGATGCCGAGGGCGAAGAACCCGGCGCACCGCTCGTCGACGTGCACCCAGGTGCGCATCCGTCCGTTCCGTGCGAACGCGATGGCGAGCGGACCGGAACGAGAGCCGGGCGAGACGCAGACGTGGCGGAGGCCGGAGCGCCCGAGCTGGTCGACGAACGCGGCCGCCACCTCCTGGTTCAGCAAAGACATGGCACGCTCTGCTGATGGCCGCCGTCAACCTGCCCGACGTGTCGCTGGCGTACGGCGTGCGCGGATTGGGAAGCGACGTCACGCTGCTGCATGGATTCGCCCAGAGCCGCGAGAGTTGGCGCGAGTTGGCCGACAGCATCGAGACACGGCATCGCTGCCTGACACCCGACCTCCGCGGTCACGGCGCCACTCGTGCCGATGCTGGTGCGCCGCATACCGTCGCAGCCTGCGCGAACGATGTTGTGGCAATGTGGGACCGGCTCGGCACGGAGCGCAGCCATCTGGTGGGCTATTCGATGGGCGGACGGCTCGCCTTGCACATGGCCACGGAGTACTCGGGCCGGCTGCTCAGCCTGACGGTGATCAGCGCTCACGCAGGGCTCGAGGACGAGGAACGGGCGCGACGCCAGACCGAAGACGAGGACCTCGCTCGACGGATCGAGTCCCTGGGCATCGAATGGTTCGCGGCCCACTGGGGCGCACTGCCTCTGTTCGCATCGCTCGCGCAACGGCGTCCCGACCTCGCAGCCGCATTGAGCGAACGGCGCCTCGCCAATGATCCCGCCGGCCTGGCGGCCTCGCTGCGCGGCATGGGCGCGGGGGCGATGCTGCCCTTCTGGGATGCGCTGCCTCGCGTCGCGTGTCCCACGCTGCTGATCGCCGGCGCTGATGACGCTCGCTATGTCGCGTTCGCGGAGCAACTTGGCGCGGCGTTGCCCGACGCACGGGTTGAAATCGTTCGCAACGCCGGACACGCGGTGCAGGTGGAGCAACCCGCCGTAGTGGCGAGGCTGCTCGCCGACTTCCATCGCGACGTCGACGGCGCTGTCGAGCGTCCGCTTTAGAGCAGCCGTCTTCACGAAAGCACCAGAGTCAGCGCCAACACGATGGCGAACAGCGCCATGGTGCGCACCGTCCAGACGAGCGCGCGTATCAGCGGCGGTCCGGCCTGCTGCGAGGTCGCGCGCAGAGGCGCGAGCAGCAGCGGGGCTGTCAGCAGCGTCAGCAGCACGGGCCATCGTGCACGACCGGTGAGTACGGCGAGCGCGGGCATCAAGTAGGCGGTGACCACCAAACCGTGCAGCACCATACGGGCCTTGTCGCGTCCGATGCGCACGGCAAGGGTGCGCTTGCCCGCCGCCGCATCGGTGGTGACGTCGCGGATGTTGTTGATGAGAAGGATCGCGCTCGCGAAGCATCCCATCGCGACGGCGCCGAAGAGTGCGAGCAGATCGATGCGCGACTCGTTCACGTAGACGGTCCCGAACGTCGCGACCAGCCCGAAGAACAGGAAGACGAACACTTCACCGAGCCCGGCATAGCCGTACGGTCGCGGCCCGCCTGTGTACAGTAGTGCGGCGAGCACGCACGCAGCTCCGACTGCGATCAGCCACGGAGCGACGAGCAGACTCAAGGCAAATCCGGCGGCTGCGGCCAAGGTGAGCGAAGCGAGCGCTGCAGCAAGCACGCGCCGCGGCGCGATCAATCCCGACGCTGCCGCGCGCGGTGGGCCGATCCGCGCCGGAGTGTCGGCACCCCGCGCGAAATCGGAATAGTCATTGGCGTAGTTGACCCCGACCTGGAGTGCCAGCGCCACCGTCAGGGCGAGGAGAGACTCCCCGATCCGAACCTTGCCGTCATGGGCGGCGACCGAGACCCCGGCCAGCACCGGCGCAATCGATACCGGCAGCGTTGCCGGCCGGGCCGCGAGCAGCCACATACGTCGAGGAGTGAGGTCGCTCACCGATGGGCTCGTGGCTACGGGCGGCGCGGGAACTTCGAGAAGTCCGGCTTGCGCTTCTGGTTGTATGCGTCGCGTCCCTCCTGCGCCTCCGGTGTCATGTAGAAGAGCAGCGTCGCGTCACCAGCCAGCTGCTGCACGCCGGCCAAGCCGTCGGTGTCGGCGTTGAAGCTTGCCTTGAGCAGGCGCAGAGCCAGCGGGCTCATCTCGAGCATCCGGCGGCACACAGCCAGAGTCTCTGACTCCAGCATCCCGAGGGGCACAACACTGTTGACCAGGCCCCACTGCAGTGCGGTCTGCGCGTCGTACTGCTCGCAGAGATACCAGATCTCTCTCGCGCGCTTCTGCCCGATGGTCCGCGCGAGGAGACCGCTCCCATACCCGCCGTCGAAGCTACCCACTTTCGGCCCGGTCTGGCCGAAACGCGCGTTGTCAGCAGCGACGGTCAGATCGCAGACGACGTGAAGGACGTGACCGCCGCCGATCGCGTAGCCGGCGACCATCGCCACCACCGGTTTGGGGAGCCGGCGGATCTGCACCTGGAGGTCGAGCACGTTGAGCCGGCCGACGCCGTCCGGGCCGACGTACCCGTCGTCCGCGCGGATTCGCTGGTCACCGCCGGAACAGAAGGCCTCGGTCCCCGCGCCGGTCAGGATGATGGCGCCGATCTCGGGATCATCGCGAGCCTCGTTGAATGCGTGGCTCATCTCGAAGAGCGTCGTCGGTCGGAATGCGTTGCGCACCTCCGGCCTGTTGATGGTGATCTTCGCGATCATGCCGTCGAGCGTCTCGTAGAGGATGTCCTCGTACTCGCCTCGCGGCTGCCAGCCCGCCGGGGTGGCGGGGGGTGTCCGTCGGCCGTCCGGAGGGGACGCCGGGGGTATCCCCCCGCGTGTCAAGTGCTTACTCCTAGAGAGATCACTATCATCGTTGGTTGATTGTATGCCTGACCCACTCGCCGGTCGCGCGGCCGCAAGCCCGAATAAGGCCGCTGTGATCGACGCGAGCACCGGCGCCGTCACGACCTGGGCCGAGCTGGATGAAGCGGCCGGCGCCATGGCGGGGAAATTGCGCGAAGCGGGCGTCAGGGGCGGCGACAGGGTGGCCGTGGTCGCCGCGCCCGGACTTGAGGTGATCGCGACACTGCACGCGGGCATGCGCCTCGGGGCCGCCCTCATGCCGATGTCGCCCCGGGTTCCAGCCCGCGAGCTGAGCCGTGCTCTCGCTGACGCGGGACCCGTCCTATTGGTCACCCCTGCGAACTTCGACGCAGCGTTTGTGGATCGCAGTCGAACGCAGGTGACGACGTTCACAGCCCTCGGAGCAATCCCCGCCGACCCGGTCCCGGGGGGCGATCTCGACGAGGTCGCAGACGTATGCGTCGTCTACACATCCGGAAGCAGCGGGCCTCCGAAGGGCGTGCGCCTCACCATGCGCAACTGCATCGCGTCTGCGACGGGTTGCGCCGAAGCGCTCGGCATGAACGGCCCTGACGATCGGTGGCTGCTCACGTTGGGCACGCACCGCGTCGGAGGCATCGCGATTCTCTTTCGCAGCCTGCTCACCGGCGCCGCGGTCGTCGTGGTACCGCGATTCGCCGAAGCAACCGTAGTGGCGGCGATGCGTCACCGACCGACACTCATGTCGCTCGTGCCCGCGATGCTCGTCCGGCTCGTCGCGCACGGCGCACAGCGCGACCTGTGCGCGCTTCGCGCCATCTTGCTCGGCGGTGCACCGGCGCCGGCCGCTTCGGTTCGCCGATGGGCCGGATACGGGCTGCCTGTGTGCGCGAGCTACGGTCTCACCGAGACGGCTTCGCAGATCGCTGTTGTCCCGCCCGGTGAGGCGAACCGGTTCGCCGGCTCGGCGGGGTTGGTGCACTCGCAGGCGCGGGTGTCGATCCTCAGCGAGGATGCTGCGGGGCAACCCGACCGCGGGGCGCCGGTCGGGGAGATCGTGGTGAGCGGTCCCGTGCTCTCACCCGGATACGTCGGCCTGCCGGAGGCGCCACGTGGATCTGACGGGACGGCGACGAATCGCACGTTTCGCACCGGTGACGTCGGCTACCTCGACGAGCGGCGAGCCCTGATCATCGTCGGAAGGCGCGACTACACCATCATCACCGGTGGCGAGAAGGTCAATCCCGAGGAGGTCGAGGCGGTGCTCGGAATGCATCCAGGGGTGCTCGATGCGGCTGTGCGCGGCATACCTGACGAGACATACGGGAGCGTTGTGGAAGCGGTGATCGTCGGCGACGCCGACGAGGTGGCGCTGCGTCGCTGGTGCGCCGACCAACTTGCCTCGTACAAGGTTCCGCGGCGCTACCGGGTGGTCGGCGCGCTGCCGCGTTCCGATGACGGCAAGCTCCTCCGCGAACTCCTCGCGGACAGCTGAGCGCCGCATCCATGCGGCTGCATGCGGTGGAGCTGATTCGCATCTTGCTGCATCTCAAGACGCCGTTCAGGAACGCGCTCGGCGTCATGACCGAGCGCGACGCATTGCTGGTGCACGTCATCACCGACTCGGGGTTTGGGTGGGGTGAGTGCGTCGCCCCCAACGATCCGCTGTACACGTCCGAGTACACCGCCGGCGCGCATGCCGTTCTGCGCGATCATCTGGTTCCGCGCGTGATCGATGGCGGTGATCTGTCCGCAGAAGCCGTTGCCAACCGGCTTGCGCCGATCGCCGGCCACCGCATGGCCAAAGCCGCGCTCGAGACGGCGGTGCTCGACGCTCAACTGCGCTCCCAGGATCTGTCCCTCGCGAGCTACCTCGGCGGCACACGTGATGCCGTCGTCTGCGGCGTCGCGCTCGGTATCACGGAATCAGTCGATGCCCTGATCGAGTCCATCGAAACGTTCCAACGAGTGGGGTACCGTAGATTCAAGGTCAAGATAAGGCCGGGGTGGGACCGCGAGCCGCTGATGGCGGTGCGCCACCACTTCGGGCCGGACCTCCCGCTGGCCGCCGACGCCAACGGTGCGTACGCAGCTGATGACGCTGCGCTGCTCGCCTCGCTCGACGACGCCGACCTGGTCATGCTGGAGCAGCCGTTTTCCGTCGATGACCTCGTCGGCCACGCGAACCTGGCCGCGAGCATGCGCACTCGGATCTGCCTCGACGAGTCGATCGTCTCGGCTGCCACCGCGGAACGAGCGATCGCCCTAGGCGCGTGCAGCATCGTCAACATCAAGCCAGGGAGGGTCGGCGGCATCTTCGAGGCGATGCGGATTCACGCGGTCTGTCAGGTCCGCGGCGTCGACGCGTGGTGCGGCGGTATGTTCGAGACAGGCGTGGGACGAGCGGCCAACCTCGCACTTGCAGCGCTTCCGGGATTCACGCTTCCCGCTGACGTCTCACCGTCGGGACGTCACTACGTGGAGGAGATCGTGCGTCCTGCGTCGGTCATGGTCGATGGTTGCCTGCCCGTTCCCACCGCCGCTGGCATCGGCGTCGACGTGCGGCGTGAGGTCGTCGACTCGCTGACTACCGAGGCAGAGACGCTCCACCCATGAGCGGGTAGCCGTGCTGCGGCCGCACGGCGATCGTGACGCGGCCGATCGAGCAGAGCGCGCCACCGTCATCGACGATCTCCACGTCCCATATCCACGTGCTGCGCCCGCGGTGGCGTGGACGGGCCTCCGCGTGGATGGTGCCTTCCAGTATCGGGCGCAGAAATGTCGTGTGATTCGACATGCCGACGGCGGTCATTCCGGAGTCCACGACACCGAGTCCGGTTCCGATGGAAGCGAGCGCTTCACCGATCGCGGCCAGCACGCCGCCGTGCACCAGTCCGAATGGTTGCTTCGTACGGTCCGTCACCTCGACGCGCGCGCGCATGAGATCGGGCGACTCATCCACGATCTCCAATCCGTAGAGGGAATCGAAGGTGACGCGGTCGCTGGGAAGAATGCGGGACACGGGAGCGACAGTGTGCCACGCGGAGCGCGAGTGCCCGCCGCCGGAGCAGTCAGGACGTTTCGGTCTGCGAGACGAAGGAGCGAACTGCTTCGGCGAGGTCGGGCAGCGTGAAGGGCTTGGCGATCAAGCCGTCTGCCCCCGCATCACGCGCTGCGTCGGTTTCCTCACTGAGCGCGCTGAACATCAGCACGGGCGTCTTGGCTGTGGGGCCGTTGGCTCTGATTCGACGGCAGGCTTCGATGCCGTCGATGCCCGGCATCATGATGTCGAGAATGACCAGGTCCGGAGGCGCCGCCACGGCGCTGGCCACGGCTGTTTCCCCGTCGACAGCGGTGTCGACCTCATATCCCTCCAGGTCGAGATAGCGCGAAACCACCTGAAGCACGCGCGGATCGTCGTCGACGAGAAGGATGCGGCCGCGGCTCACGGCGCAATGGTAAGAGCGGATGTGCGGCTGCGGCGGATCGTCCGGGTATTCCTTTACAGGCAGAGCGGTCGGGGAAGGGGCCGTCGGTATACTCGCCGGCGAGCATGGCCAATGCCCCAGCATCGCTGTCTCTGTTCGGGCTTGCGGTGGGCGCCTACTGCCTCGCTCTGGTCGGCTTCGTGCTCTATCTCGCCTTCAAGCGGCGCGTCCTGGGCGACATCGCACTCACGTTGGTGCTGATCGGATGGCCGCTGCACGCGGCATCGATCCTGACCCGCGCCTTCGAAGCCGGGCACTGGCCCCTCGGCAACATGTACGAGTATTCGACTGGGATCGCCTTCATCATCGTCACGGTGTGCGCCGTCCTCATGCTGCGCGCGCGCATGCGCCTGATCGGACTCCCGGCGATGATCCTCGCGGTCGCGCTCATGGGCGTCGCGTACATGCTGTACGTGCCCCCCGGGCAGCTCGTGCCGGCGCTGCACAGCTACTGGCTCACCATCCACGTGACGTCGATGGCGTCGTCATCCGGCATTCTCAGCTTCTCGTTCTTCTTCGGCATGGCGTATCTCGCCCGGCGCTGGGCCGACAATCGCCTGCTCGCGGTGGCGCCGGCACGTGCGACTGCGGCGGTCGGGCCTGACGGCGTGGCGACGATGACGCTCGGCGGCGGCTCCCCGACCAGCGGCACCGTTTTCGGCGCGAGCGCGCTCAACGGTGTGGCCGACCGGGTGCGGAGGGTTCTGCCGAGCGCGCGCTCGCTGGACCTGTGGAGTTACCGCTTCGTGATGATCGGCTTTCCCGTCTGGTCGTTCGGGGTCATCTGCGGCGCGATCTGGGGAGAACACGCATGGGGCCGCTACTGGGGGTGGGACCCGAAGGAGACGTTCGCGTTCATCACCTGGGTTGTCTTCGCCATCTACCTGCACGCCCGCGTGACGTACGGATGGAAAGAGAAGCGCGCGGCGATCATCACTGCGTTCGGATTTGCCGCGATCCTCTTCACCCTCTACGCCGTCAATCTCTGGATCGCCGGGCTGCACTCGTACGCGCGCGCGTAACGCGGGCGCGGCGCGCCTAGTACGCTAGGTGCGCCGCTGCCACCTCGTCTTTTTCAGCATTTTCTTATGCTTGTGCTTGCGCATCTTCTTGCGCCGCTTCTTGATGACGGAACCCATGGGATCTCCTGGCGCCGGTCTGCCTCGGCGCCCCGGGACTATAACGTTTCGAGGTCCGAATAGGCCTGACGAAGCTTGACGGCGGTCGCCTCCAGATGCTCGGGAAGCACCTTGACGTCAGCGATCACCGGCATGAAGTTGGTGTCGCCTCCCCAGCGTGGGACGACGTGGAGATGAACGTGCTCCGTGCTTGCGCCGGCGACGGTTCCCAGGTTGACTCCCTGGTTGAATCCCTCCGGCCGCATCGCAGCACGCAGCGCCCGCAAGGCGCGCTGGGTTGCGTTGAACAGCGCGCTGCCCTCGTCCGGCCGCAAGTCGACGATGTCAGCCGCGTGTCTGGCCGGCACGATCAGGACGTGACCGCTCGCGTAGGGAAACCGATTGAGCATGGTGAAAGTCAACTCGTCACGAGCTAGGACGAGTTGCGCCTCCGGGGCTTCGCCGGCGGCAGCGCGGCAGAGGAAACACCCGCGGTCGCCCGGCTCATCACCGCTCACGTACGACATGCGCCACGGCGCCCACAGCTGTCTCACCGCCGCGCACCTTACCGAACCGCGCGAAACACAGTCTCGCGTGCAGACGGATCAGGTCGCAGGTGGATCGCGGCTTCGTAGCGCCGAGTGTCGGTGCGTTACCCTGCCGTGAGCCGGCTCACGTCCTCGAAAGCCGGCATCCCAAGGAGTGTCATGAACCCGATCCCAGCTCGAATCGCGCTGCTGACCCTCACTGTTGGAGCGCTTGGCGCGTGCGGAAGCGGGTCGTCTTCAAACGGCGGGTCAGGTGACCGGTCGAGCGAGAGCGCTGCGCAGATCGTGCAGGACGTCAGGAGCTCCCTCGCCGGCTTCTCGTCGGTGCACCTCGGCGGTACCACGAGCAGCAGCGGGAAGAACTACACATTCGACCTGATCGTCGTGCCGCCCAGGGGGCTCGCCGGCACCATATCCAGCTCGGGCGCCGGGAGCTTCAAGCTGGTGACCACCGACAACGGGACGTTCTACCTCACGCCGGATCAGCAGTTCTGGAGCACGTACGCGGGTTCGCTCGGAAGTTCGTACGTGCAACAGCTCGCGGGCAAGTGTTTTACGACGCCCGGCTCGGGTTCGCAGTTCGGTTCGCTGAGCACGGACTTCGGCAAGATCAGCGATCTCCGTCACTCGTTCGACAGCTCCGTCATCGGCACGGTCACGAAGGGCGCCGAGCGAACGGTGAACGGCCAGCAAGTGATCCCGCTCAAAGCATCCGACGGCACCGAGATCGACGTGCCTGCTCAGGGCGCTGCGCTGCCGGTGCAGGTCAGCCAGAGCAGCGGCGTCACCATGACGCTCACCCAGTGGAATCAGGCGGGCACCATATCGGCGCCCACCAACTGCGTGAGCATCACCCAGCTCCTCCAGGGTCTCGCGATTCCCACGCCCTCGTAGGGTTGGGTCAGTCGCGCCGCGGGCCGCCGGCGGTAGGCTTCTGTTCGCCCGTCAGCCGTGCAACTGCGAGGGACCCATGCCAGAAGAGCTCGATGACACAACCGCGGCCGAGGTCGGCCATGCGCTGGTGCGCTGGCTGATCGACGAGGACCCCTCCAACGTGGCTCGGTTCCTGCCCAACCTCGACGCGTCCCTGGTCGACGACGACCGGGCGTCGCGACTCGGACAGACGGTGGTTGCCCTGCTGCAGCGCCTCGAAGTCGTCTGACTCCACGCCCGCGGGCAGACCCGCCTTACGGTTGCCCAAATGTGATCCATGGGCGCTCTACACTTCGTAGCCTGAGGCTGAAACATCAGCCGCTCGGAGGTGTTGGACATGGAGAAGGTCGCCGCTGTGTTCCCGGTGCTCCCGGGAAAGAATTCGCGGGACGTGGCCGACGTCCTGCAGGGTCGCGACGACGAGTACCGCGAGTCGCGCCGCCGGCAGGGCGTGCACCTCGAGCGCGCCTACGAGATGCCCACACCGATGGGGACGCTCGTGATCGCGTATATCGAGTCGGACCGTCCATTCGGTGAAGTCAACGCCGAGATGGCCAAGTCCGACCTGCAGATCGATCGCGACTTCCTGAACAAGATCCAGGAGGTGCACGGCTTCGACACCACGCAGCCGGCGCCCGGCCCTCCTCCCGAGGTTGTGGGCGACTGGGTTGATCCGGCGGCGACTCAGCGCAAACGCGGCTTCGCCTTTGCGGCGCCGCTCCGCCCTGGCGCAGAGGACGCCGCTCGTGCTTTCGCCAAAGAGGCGTTCCAGACGCGGGCGGACGAGCACACCGCATCCCGGCGCGCGTTGGGCTTCACTCGCGAGTTGGTGACGCTGAACCACGGACCGCAGGGCGGCGTTGTCGGCGTCTACCTCGAGGGCGACGACCCGGTCGAGGGCAACCGGCGATTTGCGGCTTCCCGCGGCGCTTACGACGTGTGGTTCAAGGACAGGTGCAAGGAGATCTTCCCGCCGGAGATCGACTTCAACGAGCCGGTCCCGCCGGTCACAGAGATCTTCGATTCGGAGAACCTGGCCGTCCGAAGCTGAGGTAGGCCGGATCGTCGAATTCGAGCCGCGGCGCGTTGCCGCCGGTGACGCACGCCGCGGCGGCTCGCGTCTCGGTCACGCCGATCACAGCAGCTCTCGCGTAGGTTTTGGTGGAGCCAGGGAGGATCGAACTCCCGACCTCTTGCATGCCATGCAAGCGCTCTCCCAGCTGAGCTATGGCCCCGCGGGGTCACATGGTACGAGCAGGCACGCCGGATAGGATTCCGCGACAGCATATTGCGATTGCAAACGTCACAGATTCCCCATTGCCCCGAGCCATCCGTTTGAACGACAATGTGTACTGAAAGGGCTAATGGTGACTGCCGTCGCCGTTGAATGAGTTTTCTGCTCCGTAATAAGGGAGATGACCCCCAATGTCCGCACTGGGACCGTCGCTGGTGGAAACAGACGATCTGCCGAGCCCCGAGGCGGTTTTGCCTCGCGTCTCGCCGCTGGTCCAGGCCGCCGAGCGACTTGTGGGTCGGATCGAGGCGATGGTCACTCAGGTGAGTGCCTTGCGGGCTGAGAACGCGTCACTCCGAAGCGAGCTCCGAGAGGCTGTGGCGATGCTCGAGCGGGCCAGCGCAGCGCTCGGCGACACGAACTTCGCAGCGCCCGGCCGGCGCCGGCGCGGTTCGGCGGCTCCTGCCCGACGGCGGCGGCGGACCAAGGGTCAGAAGGGTCGCGCCACGCCGGAGTCGGTGACTACGGAGGTCGTCCGGGCGGTGCTGGCCAAGCTTGGGTCGGCGACAGCTGCCGAGATCGCCATCGAGATCACGTCCGCAGGCGCGCCGGTCTCCGGCCGGGCGATTCGCTTTCTCGCCGAGCGGGCGGGCGCCCATACCTTCGTAGGAGAGGACGGCCAGCGGCGCTACCGGCTCTAAGTCGCTGAAGTTTCTGCCGCCCGCGCTTGCAACGGTTCCTTGGCGCGCGCTATCATGCGCGCCTGTATGTTTGTTGACACCGAAAAACTAGGCAGTCTCAAGCCGGCTCGAGCACTCTGCTTCGGTGCCGGAGCGGCGGTGCTCGCCGGCGCTGCATGGGGGTGGATCGCGATCCATCAGACCGGCGCAGCCGCACCTGCGGTGGTCGTCGGTCGAGCCATAGACCCGCCGGCGGCGCCGACGGTTCTCGTGTTCGTGAGCGGGGCAGTCACGCACCCCGGCCTTTACCGGCTCAGCCCCGCCGCACGGATCGCCGACGCCCTCGCCGCCGCCGGGGGAGTGACGGCGCTCGCCGATCCAGGGCACCTGCCCGACATGGCTGCCCTCGTCCACGACGGCCGGCAGGTCAACGTGCCCTTCGTGAAGGCGACCTCGAGCGTGGCCAAGCTGGACCTGAACACCGCCGCGGTCGACGAGCTGGCCGCCATTCCCGGTATGCCGGCGGGATTGGCTGACGAGATCGTCCAGTACCGCAACGACTGGGGCCAGTTCACCAGCCTTTCCCAGCTGCGAACGGACCTCGGGGTGGACGCGGCGACCGTCACCGCCCTCGGCAAGTACCTGCGCGTCGCCGTCACGCCCAGCCCGTGAAACGGCTTGCCGGGTCGAGCGCCGGTTGGTGGGCGACCGTCACCTGCGGCGCCTTTGCCGCGGCGTCGGCTGCCGGGCATGCGATGGGCGTGGCTGCGCTGTGGACGGTTCCGATCGGGCTCGGTGCCTGCGGGGCGCTGCTGATCACGGCCGGAATAGCTTGGAAGCCGCGTGCCGGGGCCTCTCTGCTGGTCGCCATCGCCGCGGTCGCGGGTTTCGCGCGAGGAGTATCCGCCGTCGAGACGCCCGGCCCAGGTCGTGTCGACGGTCACCTCGGCACCCGGCCGGTCGCGGTGATCGGCAGCGTGCAGCAGGTCGACGGCTCTTTCGACGCCGTGGTCGCGTCCGGTCGCGTCATCGACGGAGAGGGTGAGACGAGTGTCACCGGCGGACTGCTCGCGGCAGGGCCCAACCTTCCGCCGGTCGCTCCTGGCGACAGCGTCGAGGTCGACGCGTCGGGCCTGCGCGCGCCCGGCAAGCGGGCCGGGGCCGAATCGCAAGCTGTGCTCGAGAGAGAAGGCGTGCAGGCCATCGCGGTCGCGCCGCAGATGACCGTCCTGGCACACGGAGCGCCGTCCCCGGGTCGCGCCATCGCCTGGTTGCAGCAGCGACTCGTGAGCGGTGTGAACGCGGTGATACCGCAACCGGCGGCGGCCCTGGTTCTCGGCATCGCCTTCGGAATCCGGCAGCCTCTCGCAGCCGACGTTCGCGCCTCACTGCAGGACGCGGGTCTGATTCACATCGTCGTGGTGTCCGGACTGAAGGTGGTCATGGTCATCGGGATGGTCGCCGCGATCGCCGCACTCCGCGAGTGGTCGCGAGCTCGCACGCTCGCGGTGAGCATCCCGGTCATCGCCTTCTACGTTCTGCTCAGCGGATCGGGGCCTGCAGCATTGAGGAGCGCGCTGATGGCAGGCGCTGCCATGACAGCGGGTATCCGCGGCCGGCGCACTGACCCTGTGCCGATGCTCGCACTCGTGGCCGCAGCGATGCTCGCTGTCGAACCGGCACTCTCCGGCGACGTCGGCTTTCAGCTGTCGTTTCTCGGCACCGCGGGAATACTCGTCATGGCGGCGCCACTCGCGAGGCGGCTGCGCGGCCCACGAGTTCTCGTCGAGCCCTTCGCAGTCACCGTCGCAGCGCAGCTGGCCACGATTCCCGTGATGGCGAAGAGCTTCGGGGTGCTCGCGCTGGGAGGTCCCATCGCCAACGCCTTCGTGCTGCCGCTGCTGCCCGCGATGATCGTCGTGGGGGGAGGCGGAGCGTTGCTGGGCGCGATTTCCCCGCCACTGGGCTGGCTCCCCCTCCACCTGGCGTCCATCGGGGCGGACCTGACGGCGATCGCCGGCAAGGCGATCGCCGCCATACCAGGGGCGGCGGTCCGCATCGGCTTCTGGCCCGCCTCATGGTCGGCCGCTGAAGTTGCCGGCCTCGCCGCGGCGTCGCTGGCGGCAGCGCTCCTCCTCGCCGGAGACCGCCGCATCAGCAGGCGCTCTCTGAGACACACCGCCGCCCCACAGACCGGCCGCGCGACGGTCGCCGTCGTTGCGATGATCGGCGTCGCTGCCGCGGGGCTGGCCCTGGTGGTGAACGGGCGCCCTGACGGTCGCCTCCACGTCACCCTGCTCGACACCGGGTCTGCGCCGGCGGTGCTCGTCCGAGCGAGTGACGGCGGGCTCGCGCTCATCGACGGCGGCTCCGACGCTCCGCTCTTGGTGCAAGCGCTCGGCCGAGTTCTCCCACCGACCACCACGCGAATCGACATGGTCGTCCTGACCGGTGGAGAGCGAGCCGCTGCTGCTGCGCTGGCCGGGCTCCCAGGTCACTACGACGTCACCAGCGTGGTCGAACCCGGCGCGTTGACTCCAGGAGGCAACGCGGCTCTGACCGCGTTGCAGCAATCCGGAGCCGACATCGTCGAGTCCGGAGGTCGCACGTGGTCGTGGGGTGGGGCGACGTGGCGCTGTCTCGACTTCCGGGCAGCCGTGTCGGACCGGAGCATGTGCGCGGTCAGAGTTGTCGACGCCTCCGGACGGCTGCTGGTTCTCGGTGACGCCGGAACCGCCGACCAGGAGGAGATCACCGCGGTCTACGGCTCATCACTGGGCGCCGACCTGCTCGTCACCGAGCCCGGCGGTGCAGTGTCCCCGCTGCTCATCGCTGCGGCCCGTCCGCACGAACTGGCTGTTCCGGTCGCCAAGGGTGGCCTCACAGCCGCTCCGCCCGGGGTGCCGGCGTCTCGCACGGGACGGGACGGTGACCTTTCATTCGACGGCGGCCCGCAGGGGCTGGTCGCGGCCACCTGATCGTCGCCTGCCGGGAATTCGTAGAGTGCAGATGTGTCCGCGTCACTCCGGCTCATCCACGGCGAGGATCGTTATCTCGTCGACGACGCGGTTCGCGCGTGGCGGTCGCAGGCGCAGTCGCACCAGCTCGATGTCGAGGTGCACGAATCACCGCTCAAGCTCGACGCGCTGCGCCGCAGCGTCTCCGAGGTGCCACTCCTCGACCCAGAGCGCTCGATTCTCGTGCGTGACCCACCGCAGCTCTCGAGCGCCGCGCGGCGCGGTGCGGACTCGGCCGAGATGCTCGCGCAGATCGTCGCTGACCGCCCACCGACCACCGCGCTCTGCATCGCGGTGCACGGGAAAGTGGCCACCCAGAACCCCGTGCTCAGTGCCGTCCGCCGGAGCGGTGGCACCGTCGAATACCGCCCGTCTCCGAAGGGCCGCGAGCTGCGTGCGTGGCTCGAGAGGGAAATCGGCGCACGCGGCCTCCGTCTTCCCCCGGGTGCGAGCGAGCACCTGGTTCGCGGAGTCGGGGCCGACCTCGGGCTGCTGACGAGCGAGCTCGACAAGCTTCGGGCCCTGGCCGCTGACCGGTCCCTGAGCATGGCCGAGGTGTAGGGTGCCGTGGCGGGCGACGAGCCGCTCGAGCTATGGAGCGTTGTCGATCAGCTGCTCGGGCCGTCGCCGGCGCAGGGAGCCGCGACCCTGGGGAGCCTGCTCGACGACGGCCGTTCGAGCCAGCACCTGCTCGCCATTCTTGCCGGCCAGCTTCGCGACCTGCTCATGACCCAGGCGATCGTGCGCACCAAAGGCTCGGCCGCGGGCCTCGCAGCCGAGCTGCGCATTCCCGACTGGCGTGCGGACCGGCTGGCCCGCCAGGCGCAGAGCGTGCCGCCCGCCATGGTGGCCGGGTGGCTGCGGACCCTTCATGAGGCGGATCGGCGCGTCAAGGCCGGCGAGATCGGAGATGCGGAGGTGCTGCGCGTGTTCGCCCTCGAAGCCGCAAGAAGCGTCATCAACTCTCGGGCGAACCCGCGCGGCGCGCCGGCGCGCTGACGGCCTGCTCTTCCCGAGGCTACGAAGCGTCGCCGCGTGGCGCGGGCGCGGGACGCGTGCTCTTCGCGGTGGTGCGAGTTGCCGCGGTTTTCGCGGCGGGCTTCGCCGCCGTCGTCTTGGCCGCGGCCTTGCGTGTCGTCGCCGGCTTGCGGCCGCGCCCTTTGGCACCCCCTGTGGCGGCTGACCGGGCTGCGGCCTCATCGCCGCCCGCTGCTTGAGCGAGGTGTGCGGCCATCCGCGCCAGGCGCGACTTGCGCCGGCGCGCGTTGTTCTCGTGGATGATCCCCTTCTCGGCGGCGCGGTCGAGGGCGCGAATCGCCTCGTGAAACTCCTGTACGGCGACCGTCTCCTCGCCGGCGCCGAGGAGGGCGCGCCGTGCTTTGCTCACCCTGGTGCGAACTGCAGAACGCACCGTGCGATTGCGTATGCGCTTTGTCTCATTGGACCGGATTCGTTTGCGAGCCGATCGGGAATTGGCCACAGGTCTCCGTCGATGTAGGTGGTGGCGCGCTCGAGAAGCGCGCTGGTGCGCTGATCGCGCGCACGAGTCAGGGAGTATAACAGCGTTCCGTCGGCCCAATCTCTGCGCGCAGCGAACGTGCACGCCGCTCGTGGACGCACACTGCGGGGATGCTCGTTGTCTCTGCACCGGCCAAGCTGAACCTGGCGCTGGAGGTTGTCGCACGCCGCGACGACGGCTGGCACGACATCGACTCGATCCTTGTCCCAATCGACTGGCACGACCTCGTCGGGGTCGCGATGCGTCCCAGTCAGCCGGGGGGCGGCGGCGCGTCTCTGCGCGTCAGCGGCCCGGCGCGTGCAGGTGTGCCACGCGACGAGACCAATCTGGCGAGTCGCGCCGCACAGCTTCTCGCACACCTCACCGGCAAGCCGGTGGATTTCGACGTTTGGGTCGACAAGCGCGTGCCCCATGCGGCTGGCCTCGGCGGCGGATCCGCCGACGCGGCTGCGGTTCTGCGTGCGGGATCACGCCTGCTCGAATCGCTTGACGGCGGCGCCATCTCGCGCGATCGGCTCGCTGACATCGCGATGCGCATCGGCAGCGACGTTCCGGCTCTGCTCGATGGCGGGGTGGAGCGGGTGCGCGGTCGGGGCGAGCAACTGGAGAGCCTCGCCGCCGAGCCGATGCATGTGGTGGTCGCCGTCGCCGGCCAGAGCTCCACCGCTGCCACGTACGCCGGCCTCGCAGCATCCGAGCTGGGGAGCGACGGGCGTGCTGCACGCCTTGCCACTGTGCTGAACGATGGCAGTGCCGTCGATGACGAGCTGCTCGGCAGCGCCCTGGAGCCCGCCGCGCTGCGCGCGTCACCGTCACTGGCCGTGTCACTGCAGAACCTGCGCATCCGCGCCGGCACGCACAGGTGGCACCTCACCGGTAGTGGCGGTGCAGTGTTCTGCGTCGTCGCGGACGGCACCGAGGCTGCGTCGCTGGCAGCCGAGGTGACTGCCCTCGGCGTCCATGCCCGCGCCTGCCGCACTCTACAATCCCGGCGTCGTGGCTGTCGCTGACACGCTGTCGTCCCGCCCGCCGACGCCCGAGGAGTGCACGCATGAGGCGCCGGTCGAGGGCATCATGGCGCACGAGTTCGCCCATTACGAGGGCGCGATCGGGCCCGAGGGCAAGCGCCGCACGGTCACGTACTACGGACCCGTGATCGGCGGGCTGCCGATCCGGGCCTGGCATTGCGAGGTCTGCGGTCTGCTGCGCCTCACCTATCCCGACGGGCGCAAGGAGGAGCGCAGGCTGCAGCCCGGCCCGCAGCCCGGGCTGCTGGCGGAAGTGTCCCCGGTCGCGCCTGAGCGCCTGCTGTTCGGGATGCAGCCGCGTGTGTCAGGGCTGACGGCGCAGCCGGCCTACATCGACGAGCTGGTTCGCGAAGCCGGTCTGGAAACGCCGGGGCTGCAGCTCCGGCTGCCGCAGATCGTGCTTCCCGACTGGGATGCGGTGACCTGGATCACCGTCCTCGGACTCACCGGGATCGCTTTCGGGCTGCTGGCCATCGGCATCCTGGCTGTCTACACCTTCAGCACGCCGAGCGTGGTCACACCACTCACCGTCGTCGTCGCGGTGAGTTTCGCCGGGCTGATGGCGTTTCGTCTCGGGGTGACGGCGGTGCGCCACTTCTTCCCCGCGGAACCGCTTTCGGCCAGCATCGCTGAGGCCGCGCGCGGGACTCCCGTGCTCGACGGCGCCACCAAGACCGCGGTCGGACTCCTGGTGATCTCGGTGTGCGGCCTCTTCGCGGCGGGGGTGCTCGCCGTGTACTGGTTCGCGACTCCAGGCGCGGAGTGGCCGGTGTTTCTGGCCGGCCTCGCGTGCGCAGTGCTCGCCGGTGTGATTCTCATCGCGGACGCGGCATGGCGCTTCTTCGCCGGTCGATGATCGCACCTTCATTGCGACGATACGGCCGGACCAGAACCGCGTGTCTCTGAAGCCTCCGCCCGAACAGGACATCGTCGTGATCGGGGCGACAGGCGACCTCGCCCAGCGCAAACTGCTTCCCGCGCTCTACAACCTGAGCTGCGACCAGCTCCTTCCGGAGTCCGGCCGGATCATCGGCGTGGCCCCGTTCGCGTGGGACGTTGCGCGCTTTCGCGAATGCGCGCGGACGTCGGTTCAAAGTTACTCTCGAACCGGGCTCGACGAGAACGCTTTTGCAAGCTTTGCCGAGCGCTTGCGTTTCGTTCCCCTCGACGACCGCGACGACCTCCGACCGCTGCGTGACGCGCTCACGTGCTCGCGGCGAATCGTCTATCTCGCGGTGCCGCCCTCGGCGTTCCAATCACTGGTCACGGGCATCGGCAAGGTGGGGCTCTCGGAAGGGACATCCATCATCATCGAAAAACCCTTCGGCCGCGACCTCGAGTCCGCACACGCGCTCAACCAGGTGCTGCACAGCGTCTTTGCCGAGAGGCACATCTTCCGCATCGATCACTACCTCGGCAAGGAGACGGTGCAGAACATCCTCGTGTTCCGCTTCGGCAACTCCCTGTTCGAGCGCGTGTGGGACCGCGACGCCATCGCGCGCGTCGAGATAACCGTGTCTGAAACACTGGGCGTGGAGCAGCGCGGCAAGCTGTACGAGGAGATCGGCGCCATCCGCGACATCGTCCAGAACCATCTGTTCCAGGTGCTCGCTGTGGTCGCGATGGAGCCACCGATCTCCTTCGACGCCGAGGCGCTGCGCAACGAGAAGGCCAAGGTGCTGCAGTCGATGCACCCGATCGAACCGCAGAGCGTTGTGCGTGGCCAGTACACAGCCGGTGCGATCGACGGGGCGGCGGTGGTCGGGTACCGCGAAGAGCCGGGAGTGTCACCGAGATCGACCACGGAGACGTTCGCGGCTCTACGCGTGCACCTCGACTCCTGGCGGTGGTCGGGCGTTCCCTTTCTCCTGCGCACCGGCAAGCGGCTTGCCAAGCGCGACAGTCGAGTCGTCGTCGTGTTCCGCGACGTGCCGCTGCACCTCTTTCGCGAAGTCGGCGTGCATCGCATGGACAGCAACCGGCTGGCGATCCGAATCCAACCCGACGAGGGGATCTCGGTCACGTTCGTAGCGAAGCAGCCCGGCCCGCATGTGACCACTCAGCCCGTCTACATGAACTTCAGCTACGGTCAGTCATTCAGGACGTCGCCGCCGGAAGCGTACGAGCGGCTGCTGCACGACGTTCTCGAAGGAGACCACACGCTGTTCATCCGCGAGGACGAGGTCGAGGAGGGCTGGCGAGCGCTCGCGCGAGTCATCAAGGATCCTCCACCGATCACGTTCTACAAAGCGGGGACGGGGGGGCCGGAGGAGGCGGGACGCATCGCGGCTCCGGGCCACTGGCACGAAATGGAGGGAGAAGCGTGAGCATGCTCGTGGGCGTGGATCTGGGTGGCACCAACATCCGGGCAGCGGTTGCCACCGGCGAGGCGAAGCATGCTGCGCCGGCGCGCCGCCCCACGCCTGCGCACGACGGCCCCGCCGCCGTGCTGGACGCAGTGGCCGACTGCGTACGCGAGGCCACCGCCGGCAAGCAACCGGATGGCGTCGCCATCGGCATCCCGGGCCCGCTCGATCCTCGCGCCGGGGTGGTGCACAACGCGCCCAACATGTCCGGCTGGCACGAGGTCCCGGCCGCGGCGATGCTGTCGCAGCGCGTCGGGTGTCCGGTTGTCATCGTTCACGATGCGGCGGCCGCGGGCTTTGCCGAGTGGAAGGTGGGGGCAGGACAGGGCACGAGGGATTTCATCTTCATCACCGCAAGCACAGGCGTCGGTGGCGCGCTATTTCTGAACGGCGAGCTCTACGAGGGCTCGACCGGGTCCGCGGGAGAGGTCGGCCATTCCCCGGTCGACCCCGACGGGCCGGCGTGCAGCCAGGGGCACCCCGGGTGCCTCGAGGGCACCGCCTCGGGAACCGCGATCGCGGCGGCGGCGCGACGGGCGCTTTCCGCAGGTGTGCCGACCACCCTGCGGCGGATGGATCCCGAAGCAATCGACGGGCTCGCCGTCGAGCTGGCTGCCCGCGACGGCGATCAGCTGGCCAAGGGCTTGTTCGCTGACTCGGGGCGGGCCCTCGGCCGGGCGATCGGTGGACTCATCAACCTGCTCGCGCCGGAGGTGATCGCCGTGGGTGGGGGACTGATCAACGCGGGGGACCTCCTCTTCGCTCCGCTGCGGGCAGGCGTCCCCGAGATAGCGTTTGAATATCCCGCCTCGCGCTGCCGGATCGTCGAGGCCGCGCTGGGCACCGACGCCGGGTTGATCGGCGCGGTCGCCTGGGCAGTCAAGACCTTCCAGCGCTGAGCGGGATTGCCGAAACGAAGGGCGTGCTGGACTGGAGAGCGGAGCGCTAGACCGCGGGCGGGGACGGCTCGCCGGGTCGCGACAACGGCCCGCTCAGCAGGTCCGCCCTCCGCTGCAGATACTCGGTGCGGTCGATTTCTCCCCGTGCGTAGCGCAGGTCAAGCTCGGCGACCGCGGCGTTGTGCTTCCAACGCTGCTGGGGATACCCGCCCCATCCGCCTCGGATGCGAAAGGGCTGGCGGCTCACCAGAACGACTACCAGAATGACGCCCGCGACCAGGGCCAGAACGATGAGGAACAGGAAGAAGTCGTGCAGCCAGGATGGTGCGTCCCCGGGGCCGGGGTAGAAGCGGTCCACACCGGGAATCCTAGCCGCCCGATCCTGTCGGCGTCATGACACGCGGGGGCGACCCCCGCCGAGTCCGACTCAGCAGGTGACGTGGAGTATCGCGTTGGTTTCCTTCGGCGCCTTTACGAGCGTGGCGATCGCTGCCTTTGTCGGCATCACCTGGAGCTTCACGTTTCGCCGCATTGCCTCCACCAGGACCTCATCCATCACCGGCAGCGCGCCCATCGCTCCGGTACCGATGATCAGCTCGCTGCACTTCCAGGGGATGTCCTCGCGGACTGAGAGCGGTGTGTGGCCATACGCGTTGCGGAATGCTTTGGAGTGCTTCTTCTTTCGCTTTCGAACGCGGCTGCGATCGATGACGACGTCATACGGATACCGGAGACCGTCGATACGGATCGAGCCGAAGGCGAACCCGTCAACGCGCATCACGCTTTCCTCTTGTCGTTGAGCCACGCCCTCGCTCGACGCGGCGCCTCACCGAAACGGTGCGATTGTCGGGGATCAGAGGGGCCAGGGGTCAGGGAACCCCGGGGCACCGCGCACCCCTAACGGAGCGTCCACAGCCGCGGACCTGCACAATAGTTCGGTGGAGGTTGCGGACTTGATCGACACGGCTGCTCCGGGTACAGCGAAACGTACCGGGCATGTGCGCCCGAGCCGGTACCTGGGCTCCTTCCACATCGGGCACATCGCTCAATTGCCCTGGATACGGTCTTTCATCCCGATTGCCATCGGCATCGCGGCGATAACCGCCCTCGTGCTCGCGGTCGACCCGAAGGATTTCGGGCGCGCCATCCAGCACTTCAACATCCTCCTGCTCCCCGCGATCATCGCCATCTCGATCGGCTATTACGTGCTGCAGGGGATCCGCTGGCACTTCCTGCTGATCGAGGTGGGGATCCGCCTGCGGATGCGCGATGTCGTCCTGATGACCCTGGCCGGTCAGGCCACGTCGCTGCTCCCGCTGGGCGAGCTGACCCGAGCTCTCCTGGTCGCCGAGGCTTCGGGCGGGGAATTCGGCGCCGCCGTCGCGACGGAGACGGTGCAGGAGCTCATCTACACGCTGGTCCTGATCGTGTTCGCCATGCCGGGACTGCTCCAGGTGCCCCATGCGATCGGGGGAGTCGTGGCCATCCTGATCTTCATCGCGGCGATCTTCGTCGCCATGTCCTGGTGTCCGGTCTACCGGTGGCTGCGGGTCGGGGTGTCCAAGACCCCAATGTTGCGCCGGGAGCTGCACGACCTCGACGAGCTGCACAACGACATGGTGCTGCTGACGCGGCGTCGGTCCACGCTCACGTGGTCCTGGCTCAGCGTGGTCCAGGCCGCCGCCATGATCAGCGCTTTCTGGCTGATCGTCTATGCGGTGGCCCCGGGGCAGTTGAGCTGGCAGAGCGCGGCACTGGTCTTCGCCGTCTCGAACGTGGCCGGGCTGCTCAGCCTGATCCCCGGCGGGATCGGCGCTTATGAAGGAAGTATCGTCGGGCTCCTGATCGGGCTGGGGATGAACGGCGGAGTGGCCGCCGCGGTTGCAGTGCTGCAGCGAGTGGTCATCCAGAGTGTGGCGACGGCGATCGGGTTCGTCTCCTACGGGGTGGCTCGTCGCCGGCTGCACATCAGCGGCCTCGGCACGATTCCCATCCGGTCCAAGTTGGAGATGCGCACCCCGGCCCCGGCGACGAGCTCCAGCTAGAAGCGGCCCCGGGCGGCCGTGAAACGCTCCAATAGCGGCAAACGCTACCAAAAAGTTGCACCGTGATAAGTTTGTCTCGTAAAATCGCGGCCCAACGGGGCGAGGGCGGGACCACGAATCCCTAGGACTTGGGATACACGAATCGGGGGTAACGTGTTTCGGGGCGACTACGTGGAACCGCTAGTGATCGTTGGCGCAGGTTACGTCGGCTTGGTCACGGGCGCGTGCCTGGCGGCTGTGGGCCGGTCGGTCACCTTGGTCGAGATCGACGCCGAACGTCGGGCGATGGTGGCCCGGGGCGAAGCCCCGATCTTCGAGCGTGGGCTCGGCCCGCTGCTGCAACAGGTCGTCGCGGCCGGCACGCTCACCGTCGAGGGTGACCTCGCCGAGGCGTTGCGCGACCGGCGCATGGTCATGATCGCCGTCGGGACGCCTCCCCTGCCGGACGGCCGGCCCGACCTCCACGCGCTCAACGACGTTGCGGCGACCGTCGCTCGCGAGGCGTTGCCCGACACCGTGGTGGTTGTCAAGAGCACGGTGCCACCGGGGACGGGAAGCCGCTTGCAGCGGCTGCTCAGCCTGGCCCCCCATCCGCTCCACGTGGTTTCGTGCCCCGAGTTCCTCCGCGAAGGCTCGGCCATTGATGACATCCGCAACGCGGATCGCTTCGTCGTCGGCGGCAGCGATGAGAACGCCGTGAACCGGACCATTCATGCGCTCAACCCGTTTGACACGCCGGTGATCACGACGAGCAACACAGCGGCAGAGCTGATCAAGTACGGCTCCAACGCCTTTCTGGCGATGAAGATCTCGTTCATCAACGAGATGGCCAATCTCTGCGACCTGGTGGAGGCCGACGTCGTGGACGTTGCGAAGGGGATGGGGGCAGATGTCCGCATCGGCGAGGCGTCGATGCGCGCGGGGCTGGGCTTCGGAGGGTCGTGCTTCCCGAAGGACGTCGCAGCGCTCGAGCACACCGCCCGCCGTGAAGGTTTCACGTTCGGTCTGCTGCGCAGTGCCACCGAGGTCAACGAACAACAGCGCATGCGCTTCGTGCAGAAGATCCGCGACGCCGTCGGCAATCACCTCGACAAGCGGCGTATCGCGATGCTCGGTCTGGCTTTCAAACCGGGCACTGACGACCTTCGCCACGCTCCGAGCATCGTCATCGCGAACCGCCTCCTCGAACTGGGCGCGACCCTGACGGTTCATGACCCTGTTGCCGTCGACGAGGCGCGCAAGCTGCTGCCCGACGTCGAGTTCGCGGCCGATCCCTACGCCGCGATGGTCGACGCCGATGTGGTGGCCCTGGTGACCGAATGGCCGGAATACCTGACCATCGACTGGAGGCGTGCCGCCGAGCTCGTGAAGCAGCGCAACGTGGTCGATGGACGGAACTGCCTCAACCCCGACACGCTTGCGGAACATGGCTTCAACTACCACGGGATGGGCCGGCCGAGCGTGCGGATGCGGTGGGGGAGGCGAGCCTCCGACTTCACTGCCGCCGAGACCGAGATGGTGGTCGCATGACGGGCATGCGCGTGCTGCTCACCGGAGGCGCCGGCTTCATCGGGAGCCATGTCGCCAGCGCTCTGGTCGATCGTGGCGACCGCGTCGTTGTAATAGACAACTTTGACACGTACTACGACCCCATGACGAAGCGGCAGAACCTCGGCTCGCTCCTCA
>Ga0307477_10000680_pt1 | contig 34137 bp, 29 predicted proteins | sample atmos_gasesECM2C_FD_203316 | JGI IMG/M metagenome (GOLD analysis project Ga0307477, IMG submission 203316) | Hardwood forest soil microbial communities from Morgan-Monroe State Forest, Indiana, United States - atmos_gasesECM2C_515 | ecosystem: Environmental > Terrestrial > Soil > Temperate...
ATCGGGAAATGTGGTCGTCAGCAGCGAAAGGCCGCTGGCGCACGTCGCAGTTGGCGTCGCAGTACGGCCCGGTACGCCGCACCCCAACATTTCCACGCCGGCCGCCGTTAAGAACATGCTGTTGTCCGCGAAGGCAATCTCCTATCCCGATCCCAAGGGCGGCGCAGCGGCGGGCGTGAGTTTCGACGAGACGCTCGCCAAGCTCGGCATCACCGCTCAGATGAAGCCCAAGATCAAGCTTGCGCAGGGTGGCGCCGGCGCGATGGCTGCGCTTGCCAAAGGCGATGTCGATATCGGGCTCACCTTCGTCAGTGAAATCATCACTGAACCCGGCGTCGAATTGGTGGGTTCCCTACCCGACTCCATTTCGACACCGACGAGGTTGACGGGTTTCATCGGCACGCACGCGAAAGACCCAGCGGCAGCGAAGGAACTCCTCGATTATCTCTCCTCGGCTGACGCGGCGAAAGTTTACAGGGAGCGCGGCATGGTTCCCGGCCGCTGACGCGGAACGAGAGCCCCGACAGCACGTTGTCTGACCCGTGACCCGAATCGGGAGGACGCGAATGTTTAATAATAGCAGCAGCGTGCCGGAGGTTGTGATTAAGACGGCAAACAGCGCGGCAAAATCCGCCAAAGAAGTTTCCGACCAGTTGGAAAAATGGGCCAAGGATGGCTACGGATCCGCGCGTAATGTGGTGACCAGCGGTCCGTTCCTGTGGAGTGCGGCGTCGCTGGGTGTTGGTGCCGGTCTTATTGCCCTGTGGCGAAGCAACATGAAACCCGGCAAGCGCGGCAAGCGCTCCTTCTCGATGCAGAAGCAGGCAACCCAGGCATGGCGCGCGGTTGGGTCGTTTGCGGACGGGATCTATTCGCAAGTAGGCCGCATGATGGAGTCCCAGCCAAAGGCGGCACGGACCATGGCCGCCCGGTCGCGGACAAAGCAAAGCTTGCGGTCGAACGGAGCCGGCAGCATGCCGGCGATGAAGGGGAAGAAAGCCAAGCGTACCCGGCGTTCGCCTCGTCCGGCGAATATGACGGGAATGACCGCCGGCTGACAGTTCCGCTTTCTGCCGCTATAAGGCTGCATGGCCAAGCGGCATGTTGCGGCAACGGCTTCTATTGCCGTTTTCATTGCCTTTTCGGCAATTTATCTCGGCGCGCTCCCGCGCGGCCGAGAGACAGAATCCGCTTCCGCAGCGGCGGGCGAGATTTCACCCGCACGCTACATGCGGGATGTGGTCTATCTCGCTTCCGACGCGCTGAAGGGCCGCGGGAACGGCTCGCCGGAACTGGATAGGGCAGCCGATTACATCGCCGGTGAGTTCCGCGCGGCGGGTCTGCAGCCGGCCGGTGAGAACCACAGTTATTTCCAGGATTTCGAGATCACCACCGGCGCCCGCTTGGGAACTCGGAACGCTGTGGAACTCGAGGGCAGGCCGCTAACCATCGGCCGGGACTTCGTCCCCATTGTCTTTTCGGACGACGCCGATTTCTCCGGCCCATTGGTGTTCGCGGGCTATGGCATCACGGCTCCCGAATACCATTACGACGATTACGCCGGCATCGACGTGCGCGGCAAGATTGTGGTGGTGCTGAGTCACGAACCGCAGGAACGCGACACCCACAGCATCTTTGCGGGCGCCAACCTCACTCGCCATGCGCTGCTCGTAAACAAAGCGGTAAACGCGAAGCTGCATGGCGCCAAAGGCATCATTATTCTGACCGATTTCAACCACGAGAAAGAGGACATAAACGAGGCAGCCGGTCACGAGGATTTCGCCGATATGGGGATTCCGGCGGTCTACGCGCTACGCGGCCCGTTCGTCGATGCCTTCAAACAGAGAGGCAAGGACATTGCCGCGCTTGAAAAGGCGATTGATAGCGATCTCAAACCCCAATCTTTCGAGCTTCCCGATATTCGCGCCCGTATTGCGACAGACATTATTCGCACCAAAAAAACCATCAAGAATGTGATCGGGGCCATTCCCGGAACCGATCCCGGGCTAAAGCAGGAATGGGTTGTGATCGGCGCCCATTACGATCATCTCGGCCTCGGCAACCGCAATTCGCTGGCGCCTTCGCAGATCGGGCAAATTCACCACGGCGCAGATGACAACGCATCGGGAACCGCCGGTGTCATGGAACTTGGACGGATCGCAGACAAACACAAGGGAGAATGGCAGCGCTCGCTCTTGTTCATCGCCTTTTCCGGCGAAGAAATCGGACTCTTGGGCTCGTCCTATTTCGTCAATCACCCGACTGTGCCGCTGGCCAAGATCGACGGCATGATCAACATGGACATGATCGGGCGCTTATCGAAAGACCGCCTGTTCGTTGGCGGCATCGGAACCTCGCCAAGCCTGAAATCGACTGTGCAAACACTCGACCAATCGGAAGGCTTGAAGATCGATTTTTCCGATTCCGGCTACGGCTCCAGCGACCACACCTCGTTCAACACCAAGAAAATTCCGGTGCTGTTCTTTTTCTCGGGCCTGCACACCGATTATCACAAGCCGTCCGACACATCCGACAAGATCAACGCGGCTGGCGCGGTGAAAGTCCTGTCGCTGGTTTACTTGACAATGGATCGTTTGGCCTCGAACAGCGCAAAATTGCTCTATAACGAAGTGCGGCAACCGGAGCCCCAAACCGCGACGGCCCGCGCCCAGGGCTATGGCCCCTATTTCGGCTCGGTCCCGGATTTCCGTGACGATCTCAACGGCGTGCTGTTTTCGGATGTGCAGAACAACAGCCCGGCGGCCAAAGCCGGCCTCAAAGGCGGTGACCTGTTGGTCGAGTTCGATGGCAAGCCCATTCAGAATCTCAATGATTATGCCTATGCGCTGCGCGCCAAGCAGCCGGGCGATATTGTGCAAGTGGTCGTGAAGCGGAACGGCGAAGACGTGAAAGCGGCCGTCGTGCTTGAACCAAGGAGATAGAAATGAAGCTTAAGACGATTTTCGCGGCGGGAGCAGCCGCGGCCCTCGCGCTCGCAATCGCGCCGGCGCCCGCGCCGGTGTATTCCGTGGAAGTGCAACAGCCGGCGCCGGCTAAGCCGATCAAGGCTCATCCGAAGGAATTGCACCTCAAGAACATCCGGCAATTGACCTTCAACGGCGATAATGCCGAGGCCTATTTCTCCTTCGACGGGAAGAAAATCACCTTTCAATCCACCCGCGCGCCGTTCAAATGCGACCAGATCTTCCATATGAATCTGGACGGCTCGAATGTGCAGCTCATCAGCACGGGCAAAGGGCGCACGACGTGCAGCTATTTCACGCCGGATGGAAAGCGGATCATCTACGCTTCCACGCATCTCGCTTCACCTGATTGTCCGCCGCCTGCGGACAAATCGCAGGGTTATGTTTGGGCGATCTATCCCTCGTTTGACATTTTCTCGGCGAAACCCGACGGCAGCGATCTGAAGCGGTTGACTTTCACCGACGGCTATGACGCCGAAGGCACGATTGCTCCCAATGGGAAGAAGATCGTGTTCACATCGGCGCGCGACGGCGATCTCGAAATCTACGACATGGATATCGACGGCTCGCATCAGCGGCGCTTGACTCACGCGCTCGGCTATGATGGCGGCGCCTGGCATTCGCATGACAGCCAATGGATCGTCTGGCGCGCCAACCGCCCCACGACGCCGGAAGAGGTCAAGGAATACAAAGAGCTGTTCGCGAAGAATCTAGTCAAGCCCGACAAGATGGAATTATGGGTGATGCGGGCCGACGGCACCGAGCAGAAGCAGATCACCCATTTCGGTGGAGCGAATTTCGCGCCTTATTTCTTCCCCGACGACAAGCGGATCATCTTCGCCTCCAACATGAAAGACCCGCATGGCGGCAATTTCGATCTCTATATGATCAATCGCGACGGGACCAATCTTCAGCAAATCACCTTCGACGAAGGCTTCGATGGCTTCCCGATGTTCACAGAAGACGGCAAGAAACTGATCTGGGAATCCAGCCGCAACGGCAATACGCCTACTGCGACAAACGTCTTCATCGCCGACTGGGTGGAGTAAAGGGAAAAGTGATGCTGGGGGTGTAAGTGAACAGTGACCAGGAAGAAAGCTCAGCATCCTCAGGATGGCGAGATTTCCTGTTCTCCTTCCGCGGCCGAACGCCGCGCCGCACGTACGTGCTCTACAGCATTTCTTTTGCAGCCGCCGGTGGGGCTGCTGCTGCCCTCATAATCTTACTGCTGTTTGGGGCCGCCGGCGCGAACTTAGGCTCCTGGCCAGTTAATCTCGTACTCCTTGCCGCGCTTGCAACAATTGGGCTCGTCGTTTGGATTCAGTTCGCAGTGATGGTCAAGAGGCTGCACGACCGAGGCTATTCAGGATGGCTGGCACTGGTCGCGATCATTCCGATTGTCGGGCTTTGGATCTTCTTCGAGACTTTGTTTCTACGCGGAAAGAATACTCCTAACAGATTTGGCCCACCTGCGAATGGTCCTGCTGAGTCGCGTCTCGGCGTAATTACACTTGGGGTGATCGCGATTCTATCGCTCAATTTCATCAGTCCAACCTTCGTACGCGGTTTCGTGGGACAGACATTCGACATCCCATCGGGTGCTCAACAGCCGACTTTGCTGATAGGAGACTATTTTCTTGTTTCGAAATTCGCGTACGGCTACAGCCGATATTCGCTTCCCGTGGGACAAATGCCGCTTTCGGGCAGAATTTTTGCTACCCAGCCGAAAATTGGCGACATGGTCGTGTTCAAATATCCGCGCGATAACTCGATCGACTATATCAAGCGGCTGGTCGGCGTACCCGGTGACCACATTCAGATGAAGAACGGCGTACTTTACATCAATGACAAACCCATGCCGAAGATCAGGGTTGCGGACTACATCGAGGACTTTGACGGCCGACGGCGCCGTGTTGAGCAATATCGCGAAACGCTGCCCAACGGCGTCAGTTACAATGTGCTCGACGACGATCCCGAAGGGACGATCGAAAACACTTCGGTGTTCGTGGTGCCGGAAGGGCATTATTTCGTGATGGGCGACAACCGCGACAATTCCGCAGATAGCAGGATCGCGAGTGTTGGCTACGTCCCGTTCGAAAACTTTCTCGGCAAAGCAGAAATCATCTTCTTTTCGACGGATGGCAGCGCGCATTGGTGGCAAGTCTGGAAATGGCCCGCCTCTATCCGTTACGGCCGGATTGGACAAATCATTCACTAAATTTATGCTTTCGTCGAACTAATGCCCCTCTCCCCTTTGTGGGAGAGGGCGGCGCGCCGCGTGCGAAGCACGCCACTGGCGCGCCGGGTGAGGGGAAATACGTCAGTGAAACTTCGCCAGTTCCGCCACGGCGGCGCCATCTTTGCGCGGGTCGGAGGCGCCAAAATTCACCCCCTTGGCGAAGTCGCGCATTACCGCCTGGCCTGAGCCCATGCGGGTCGAGGAATAATCGCCGCGCATGACAATGCGATGTCCAAGCGCCGCCAATTGCGCGCGAACCGGTTCCGGAATGCGCGATTCCAGGTTCACGTCGCAGCCCGAAAAGGTTTCCTTGGAGAAGCGCGGCGCATCCAGCGCGCCCTGAATGTTCATGCCGAAATCGGCCACGTTCGACACGAATTGCGCGTGCGCCTGAGCCTGATTCCAGCCGCCCATGATGCCGAAGGCGATCCGCACATCGCCCTTCTGCATGAAGGCGGGAATGATCGTGTGCACGGGCCGCTTGTGGCCGGTGAGCACATTGGGATGCGACTTATCGAGGGTGAACAGACCGCCGCGATTTTGCAGCACGAAGCCGGCGCCGCCAACAGCAATCCCCGAACCGAATCCCACCGTCGCGTAATTGCTCTGGATGAGCGAAACCATGTTGCCGTCGCGATCGACAACCGAGAGATACGTCGTGCCATGATCTGTGCCGGGCGGAATTCCCGCCACAACCCCGCAGCTCGCTTTTGCCGGATCGATCAGATTCACACGCGCGGCCGCGAATTCCTTGGAGCGCAAGCCCTCGACCGGGATTTTCGCAAAGCGCGGATCCGCGTCATAGCGGATCATGTCGGCGTAGGCGATCTTCTTCGCCTCTATCATGGTGTGCAGCGCGCGCGCGGAATTGTGCCCCATCTCGGCCAACGGAAACCGCTCCATGACGTTGAGCATTTCCAACGCCGCGATGCCTTGCCCGTTGGGCGGCAATTCGTAGACGGTCCAACCACGATAGATCGTCGAGATCGGATCGACCCATTCGGCTTCATATTCGGCCAGATCGGCCGGCTTCATCGTGCCGCCGTGAGACGCGGACGTCGCAAGAATGCGCTTGGCGACTTCGCCTTTGTAAAATGCGTCTTTTCCGTTCGCGGCGATCTGACGGTAGGTCCAAGCGAGATCGGGATTGCGGAATACTTCACCTGCCTGCGGCGCCCGGCCGCTGGGAAGATAGGTCTTCACGGCCGGCTCGTCTTGGTTGAGGATTTTCACACTGTCGCGCCAATAGACGCTGACCACTTCGCCGACCGGGAAGCCGTTGTCGGCATAGGCAATGGCTGGCGCCAGCAAATCGGCAAAGCTCTTGCTTCCGAGGCGCTTCCGGAGCTCGTCCCATCCCTCGACCGCACCTGGCACCGTGACCGAATTGATTCCGCGTTGCGGCATCTGCTTGATGCCTTTGGCAAGGAGATAATCCGCGGTCAGTCCCGCCGGCGCCCAGCCTGATGCATTGAGCCCGTAAAGCTTTCCGGATTTCGCCTCATAAACGATCGCGAAGAGATCGCCGCCGATGCCGTCATTCATCGGCGCGATCAAGCCCATCATTGCGTTGGTGGCGATGGCGGCATCGACCGCATTGCCGCCATTTTCGAGAATGCGCGCGCCCACTTCCGAGGCGAGCACGCTTTCACTGGCCACCACACCCGATTGCGATGCCACCATCGAGCGCGACTGCGACCGGTCCTGCGCCCACGTAGCGGACGCGCACAAACAGAGTGCGACGATCAGAGCCGATACGTGCTTGACCATGGAATTTCTAGTTCTTCACGAAGCGCCGAAAATTCAGCGTATTGGTGAAGCCGCCATAGACGTTTCCGGCATCGTCCGCCGCAACGCCTTCCAGTGTGTTGCCCTCATTCCAGGGAATGAAGGCGGTGACCTTGCCGTCCTTGACGCTGCCGATGCGAATGCCTTGTTTAAAACCGGGATTGGTCATCGGACCGGATGTCGAATCCGCGACGTAAAGAATGTCCTTCTTGTCGATGAACACGCCGCTTGGCCGGCCGAACTGGCGCCATTCCGCCAGGAATTTCCCGTCCTGATCGAAAATCTGGATGCGGCTATTGGAGCGATCTGCAACAAAAAGCCGCCCGGCAGAATCCATCGCAAGACCGTGCGGCGCATCGAATTCGCCCGGTCCCGTGCCCTTATGTCCCCAGGTCTTGATGAACTTGCCGTTCTTGTCGAATTTTACGATGCGCGCATTGGTGTTCCCGCCATGCCCGTCGGCGACAAAAATATCGCCGTTTGGCGCGATGAGGACGTCGGACGGCGCGTTGAAATGCGTCTCGTCATTGCCGGGCACGCCGGGCGTACCAAGCGTCATCAGCAGTTTTCCTTCGGGGGAAAACTTCATGACCGTGTGGCCCTTGCCGTTTTTCTTGTCGCGCCCATCGCTGACCCAGATATTGTCGTCGCGATCGATGAACAGCCCGTGCGGATAATTGAACATTCCGGCACCGAAGCTTGCGACGAGTTTGCCGGAAGCATCGAATTTCTGGATCGGCGCAAGATTGGAGCCCGAGCAATCGTCTGCCGTGGCGCAACGGTCGAACACCCATACGCTCTTACCGTCACGATCGATGTCGACTCCGACGGCAGCGCCCCATTTGCGTCCCGGCGGCAATTTTGCCCAGCCTTCGTCCACGCGATAGAGATTGGGCGCCGAATTCGGATCGACTGCCGGCTGAGCAAGGCTCTTCTCGCCGGCAAGCGCAATCGCCGCAATCGCGGCAAAACCGAACGCACATTGCAATCCCTTAGAGTAGCGCATCGTTTTTCCTCCCTAGATCCGCTCCGGAAAGCGGATGATGAAATTGTCCCGGTTCGGCATTTTTACTTTCGGCAGCGTTTGCGCATTCATGACATCATTCGGGCCGATCAGATTGTTGAGCGACAGCAGATAGGCGGTCAGCGCGTAGACCTCCTGATCGGTTAGCGAATGCGGTCTATTGTACGGCATCGCTCGGCGGATGAAGTCGAATACGGTCGTTGCATAAGGCCAAAAATTGGCGATGGTTTTGCCGCCGTCGAGCGTCGCGCGCGACGGACCGGCGGTAACGGATGCGGCGATTCCGCCAGTACCTTTGTCGCCATGGCAGGCGGCGCATTTCTGCGCAAAAATCGGCGCGCCTTGCGCCGGCGTGCCGCTGCCCGGCGGCAGGCCCGTGCCATCGGGCATGATGCTGATGTCCCACGGCGCGATGTCCTTGGGATCGATCGGTTTGCCGAGATTGGGCGTCTCGGCCGCCAGCGCGCCGACGGTGAGCGCAAATAGGACGGCGGAGCAGAGCGCGACTTTACGCATAGACATGGCGGAGATCTCCCTTCGCGTCCACTGCCCAACTGGTGATCGCGTTGAAATGCTGGCTGGGGAAATCCGTCACCGCGGGCGGTTTGGTGGTCTCGCCGCGCAGCGCGACAAATTGCGCCCGCGTCGGCTGCGCATTGCCGCCTTCATCCCAAGCGCGGCTTTGCAGAATGGCCGGGCCGCCGTTCCATCGCCACGGCATGCGGAATCGCGTGAACGCCTTAGGCAAGATCGGAGCTTGCAACGCCGCCTCGCCCCAGCTCTTGCCGCCATCGGCCGAAACCATGACTTTCGCGATCCGTCCGGTACCGGAATAGGCGACGCCAGTGATCTCGTAATAGCCCGGCTCCTTCAGCTTCAGGCCGGGCGACGGGCTCGAGATGAAGGACTTCACCTCCTGCAGGAAATAAAAGCGGTACGCTTTCCCGTTCGGCAGGATTTGCGAATAGGTGCGCGATTCGTAATAGCTCATCGCCGGCTCTTCGGTGAGCTTGATCCGGCGCAGATATTTGACGTTCATATTGCCTTCGTAGCCGGGCAGCCACAGGCGCATCGGATAACCCTGCCCCGGCTGGATGCGCTCGCCATTCTGGTACATCGCGATCATCGCGTCATCTAAACCTTTGGCCACCGGCACGCTGCGGGAGAGATGCGGGCTGTCGGCGCCTTCGGCGATCATCCATTTCGCCTTCGGGTCTATGCCGGTTTCTTCCAGCAAAGTGGACAGCAAAACGCCGGTCCATTCGGAGCATGAAGTTAATCCGTGCAACGCCTGCACATCCGCCTGGATCGGCTGGTTGGAAAACAGCGGCGCGGAATTTCCGCCGCACTCAACGAAACCGATGCGCGACACCATCGGATACCGGTCGAGCGCTTCCACGGTGTAAACCAGCGGCCGCCTGACCAGGCCGTGGATGACCAGCCGGTGCTGCGCCGGATCGATGTCCGGCACGCCGCCATGGCAGATGGTGAAATGCAGCCCGTTCGGCGTGATGATGCCCTTCAGCATCTGGTGCGGTGTGCGCGCGCGAGAATTGCGCGGCACATTGTCGGGATTGTCGCGCGTACGCACCACATGGGCTTCGAAGCGCGACGGCGTCTGATAGGCTGGTATCGGCGTGCCGACATTCAGGCTCCAAGGGGCATCGCTGAGCGGCTCCGCGGCAGCTGCGGTAACGGCGCCAAGACCCGTGCTAACCGCGCCGGCGAAAACGATGCCGCGCCCCAGCAGCGCGCGGCGATGAAGCAGCCCATTGCCGGCGACGAATTCCGGCTCGGTTAGCTGATTTGTTTCAGAGCCGTGCGCCATCCGTGCCTCCCAACGCTTTTCTTGCATCGTAGCCGCTGAAATTCGCTTCGAACAGGTTAGATTTGGATGATCTGATGGCCTTCAGGCAGGGTGAATTCCTTCACCGCGTGGACCAGTCCATAGATCACCGCTTCTTTCGGCGTGATGTAAACATCCTTGAAGCGGCGGGCGACCAGGATTTCGCCCGGAATCGCCGCGCGCTCGCGCAAGATATTCTCCGTACGCGTATCATCGGCCAAAGCGGCATTGAGCGAGCTTTGCAACCGCTCCGAACTCATACCCTCCTGAGACGGCATAATAGTTGGATGAATCATGAACATCGCGTGAGCAGAACAATAGCGCTCATTGCCCGCTACGAACACCGCAACTGCGATCGAACTGACGCTGCCGGTGTTGTGAATGACAACATTGATCGGCAGGCCGCGAATGTGGTTGTAGAGATAAATCCCGTCGGAGACGTAACCGCCCAACGAGCTGAAGCAAAGTTGAGCTTCATCGCAATGGCTGTTCACCACATTGTTCAGCGCAGCAGCGATACGTCCCGCGCCGGCGGAATCGATCGGGCCAGTATAGCCCAGATACGCGATTTTACGCCCGGCGAGATCGGGCATGATTCCACTTCCCTAACAGCGCGTCGAGTCGAAATAACATTGTAACGTGATTGTTAAACGCGTGAATTCGTGTGTTTCGTGAAACGACCTGCGGAACAAATCGCGCGCATGCAGGTTTTTGCTTGGGGGGAAACCAATCACCCAAATCTGAGGAAATTTCCATGGGAAATGAAAACATGAATCGGCCGGCTGGCCAGCAGAAGCAGATGGGCGGACAGCAATCTGATCAGCGCGGCCAAGGAATGCAACAGGGCGGCCAAAGCGGTCAGGGACAGGGCGGTCAAGGCCAAAGCGGTCAAAGCAAGCCCGGGCAATCGCCTCAATCGGGTCAGCAGGGAACTCAGCAGGGAAAGCCGGGCCAACAGGGCCAGCAGGGAAGTCAGCAGGGCGGGAAATCCGGCCAGCAGCAGGGCCAACAGATGGGTCAGCGGCAGCAGGGCCAATCCGGCCAGACCGATAAATAAGGAGGAAAATCATAGTTCCGAGCTAATTCGTTAACTCGATATGCCCGGTCGCCCACCAGCGGCCGGGCATCGTTTTTGCGAGTTGCAATGCTTCAAAGTTGTGGCGCCTTCCTGTCATCCTCGCGACGTAATCTTTATTACTATGCTCGCCTGATCGGACGGGAGAGCCGCTTTGGATTTTGCGCTTGGTGAAACCGCCGGCATGTTGCGCGAAACGGTGCGGGCATTCGCGCATAACCACATCGCGCCGCGTGCCGAAGCGATCGACCGCGAGAATAAATTCCCGCGCGACCTTTGGCCGCGTTTAGGCGAGCTCGGCCTGTTTGGCGTGACGGTCGGCGAAGAATATGGCGGCGCCGGCATGGGCTACGTGGAACAAGTCATAGCCGTCGAAGAAATCAGCCGGGCCTCGGCATCGGTTGGCTTGAGTTATGGAGTTCACGCCAATCTCTGCGTCAATCAGCTCTTTCGCTTTGGCAGTGAAGAACAGAAGCGGAAGTATCTGCCGCGCCTTCTCTCCGGCGAGTGGGTCGGCGCGCTTGCCATGAGCGAACCATCGGCCGGGTCCGATGTCCTCGCTATGCGTACGCGCGCGGAGAAAAAGAACAACCATGTCTACGTTCTCAACGGTACGAAAATGTGGATCACCAACGGGCCCGTTGCCGACCTCCTCATCGTCTATGTGAAAACCGGCAATCCGGCCGAGCGGCGCGGCATCACAGCCTTCCTGATCGAGCGCAATTTTTCCGGATTTTCCACCGCACAGAAGCTCGACAAATTGGGCATGCGGGGATCGGACACCAGTGAATTGATTTTCGACAACTGCGAAGTTCCGGCAGAGAACGTGCTTGGTGGGGTGGATCAGGGTGTGCATGTGTTGATGTCCGGCCTGGATTACGAGCGCGTCGTGCTTTCAGCCGGGCCTCTCGGCATCATGCAGTCTTGTCTCGATCTGGTTCTGCCCTATGTAAGAGAGCGTAAACAATTCGGTCAGGCGATTGGCGAATTCGAACTGATGCAAGGAAAACTCGCCGATATGGACACGTCGCTCAGCGCCTGCCGAGCCTATGTCTATGCTGTTGCCCGCGCCTGCGATCGGGGAACCGTCACGCGAAAGGACGCCGCCGGAGTTATTCTGTTCGCCGCGGAGCACGCCACCTGGATGGCAGGTCAAGCCATACAGGCGCTTGGCGGTATGGGTTATGTCAACGAGATGCCCGCGGGGCGGCTCCTGCGCGATGCCAAGCTTTACGAAATCGGCGCAGGCACCTCGGAAATCCGCCGTATGCTGATCGGCCGCGAACTCTTCGAGGGAAGAGAATAGATTTTTTAGGATCACATGTCCGCCGAACATATCGTCATCGCCGGAGCGGCGCGAACGCCGCATGGCAGTCTTCAGGGACGGCTTAAAACGTTGGCCGCGCCCATTTTGGGCGGCATCGCGATTCGCGGTGCGTTGGATTGCGCCGGCCTCGCGCCCGACGTTCCGGATGAGGTTTTCATGGGCTGCGTCCTCGCCGCAGGCCTTGGTCAGGCGCCGGCCCGGCAAGCTTCGATCGCTGCCGGAATTCCCGATCGCGCGGGCTGCTCGACAGTCAACAAGGTCTGCGGTTCCGGCATGAAGGCCGCAATGCTCGCCCATGATGCTATCCTTGCGGGTTCGGCACGCGTGGTTGTCGCGGGCGGCATGGAGAGCATGTCCAACGCACCGTATTTGCTCAAAAAAGCGCGCGGCGGCTATCGGCTTGGCCACGGCGAACTCTACGATCACATGTTTCTCGACGGTCTCGAGGACGCGTACGAGCGCGGCAGCTTGATGGGAAAATTCGCCGAAGACACAGCAGAGAAATACCAATTCACGCGTCAGGCCCAGGATGCGTTTGCGACCGCATCGCTCGGCCGGGCCCAAAAAGCCACCGAAAGCGGCGTATTCAAAGACGAGATTGTGCCGGTGCATGCCGAAAATGACGATCTCACCGCAGACGAACCGGTCCTGCGCGCAGACCCCAACAAAATCCCATTACTCAAGCCGGCATTTCGCGAAGGCGGCACGGTGACGGCCGCCAATTCCAGCGGGATATCGGACGGCGCCGCCGCGCTGATCTTGATGACGGAACGCGAAGCCGAGCGGCGCAATGTGCATCCTTTGGCTCGGTTCGTGGGTCACGCGAGTCACGCACAAACACCGGCCTGGTTTACCACCGCGCCAATAGGGGCCATCGAAAAGCTCCTCGAACGGACCGGCTGGGAAAAAGCTGATGTCGATCTGTTCGAAATCAATGAAGCCTTTGCTGTCGTGGCGCTCGCGGCGATGAGCGACCTGAACCTTCCGCATGAAAAGGTGAACGTATATGGCGGCGCCTGCGCCATGGGCCATCCCATCGGCGCATCTGGAGCCCGTATCGTGGTGACGCTGCTCAATGCGCTGCGGCAGCGCGACCTCAAACGCGGCATTGCCAGTCTGTGCATCGGCGGCGGCGAAGCAACCGCCATGGCCGTAGAACTGATATGACCGCACTTCCCACCAGGATCGATCGCGGCTCGAAAGAATTCCGTGCCAATTCCGCGGCTATGGATGCGCTCGTCTCTGATTTGAACGAACGGCTTGCCGAAATTCGCTTAGGCGGCGGCGAGACCGCGCGGAACCGTCATACCGAGCGGGGCAAAATGCTGCCCCGTGTACGCATCGAGGCTCTGCTCGACAAGAACGCGGAATTTTTCGAACTTTCACCCTTTGCCGCTTACGGCGTTTACGAAGACGCATTGCCTGCTGCGGGTTTGATCGCCGGCATCGGTTCTATTGCTGGCCGCGACTGTGTCGTGATTGCCAACGATGCGACCGTCAAAGGCGGCACCTATTATCCGCTTACCGTGCAAAAGCATTTGCGCGCACAGGAAGTCGCGATCGAAAACCGCCTGCCATGCCTCTATCTCGTCGATTCGGGCGGCGCCTATCTTCCGCTGCAGGACGAAGTATTTCCCGGACGTGATCATTTCGGCCGGATTTTTTACAATCAGGCGCGCATGTCGGCAGCCGGGATTCCGCAAGTGGCTGCGGTGCTCGGGTCCTGCACCGCGGGCGGCGCCTATATCCCGGCGATGTGCGAACAAAGCATCATCGTCAAAGGCCAGGGTACGATCTTTCTCGCGGGTCCACCGCTGGTGAAGGCTGCGACTGGCGAAACGGTCAGCGCCGAAGATTTGGGCGGCGCCGATACCCATGCGCGACTTTCCGGCCTCGTCGATCATGTCGCCAAAGACGATGCCGATGCCATGCGGCTCGCCCGCTCGATCGTCAGGAACCTCCCATCGCTCGAGGATATTCGAGCGCCGCAGCGCGACGCGAAAGAACCCATTTACGATGCCGATGAGATCAACGGCATCGTGCCGACGGATTTGCGCTGGATCTACGATGTGCGCGAGGTGATCTCGCGGATTGTCGACGGCAGCGAATTCGAGGAATTCAAAGCGCTTTACGGTACGACGCTGGTCTGCGGCTTTGCGCACATAACCGGATTTCCGGTCGGAATTGTTGCCAACAATGGCATTCTGCTGTCCGAGGCGGCGCTCAAAGGCACACACTTCATTGAACTTTGCTGCCAGCGCGGCGTACCGCTCATCTTCTTGCAAAACACCAGCGGCTTCATGGTCGGACGCAAAGCCGAAGCGGAAGGAATCGCCAAGAACGGCGCGAAAATGGTGATGGCGGTCGCCTGCGCCGAAGTGCCGAAAATCACGGTGATTATCGGCGGCAGCTTCGGCGCCGGCAATTACGCGATGTGCGGCCGCGCCTACTCGCCCCGTTTTCTTTTCATGTGGCCGAACGCCCGCATATCGGTGATGGGTGGAGAACAGGCAGCGCAGGTGCTTTCCCGAATCAGGCGCGCTCCTTCGAAAGAAGGGCCGCTGGACGATAACGAAAATTCCCGCGCCGATGAAATCCGCAAACGATATGCCACCCAAGGCCATCCCTATTACGCCGGCGCGCGACTGTGGGACGATGGGGTGATTGCGCCTTCGACGACACGCCACGTGCTCGGCCGCTGCCTTGAAATCGTAAACCATGCGCCAATCCCGCCGACGCGATTCGGCATTTTCCGGATGTGAGCGCCATGAAACTTCCCACATCCGTAAAACTCGTCGAGGTCGGGCCGCGGGACGGCTTACAGAACGAGTCAGCGATTCTCTCAACCGCTACGAAAGTGGAATTGATCGACCGCTTGAGCCGGACCGGCCTCAAGACGATCGAAGCCGGAAGCTTTGTCTCGCCTAAATGGGTGCCACAAATGGCGGATGCAGCAGAGGTGCTGGCGCGCATCCGGCGCGCGCCCGACGTGACTTATCCGGTGCTCGTGCCAAACCTGCAGGGGTTCGAAGCCGCACGTGCAGCGGGCGCAAGAGAAGTCGCCGTGTTCACCGCCGCCTCGGAGACCTTCACCCGCAAGAACATCAATTGCTCCATCACCGAAAGTCTGGAACGATTCCGCGCGATATGCGCCGCAGCAGCCGCAGCAGGAATTTCTGTGCGCGGCTATATATCTTGTGCGCTTGGCTGTCCTTACGAGGGTGAAGTGCCTTACGAGAGAGTGGCCGGAATCGCCGCGGATCTCGTGCTAGCCGGCTGTTATGAAATCTCTCTCGGCGACACCATCGGTGTTGGCACGCCCGCGAAAGCGCAAGCCATGCTGGACGCTGTGACGGCACGTGTCCCAAGAGAAAAGCTGGCTGTCCATTTTCACGATACTTACGGCCAAGCGCTGGCCAATGTGCTGGCGGCGCTGGAAAAGGGTATTGCCGTAATCGACAGTTCGGTTGCGGGCCTTGGCGGCTGCCCCTATGCGCCGGGTGCATCCGGCAATGTCGCCTCCGAGGACGTGCTTTATATGCTTGATGGTTTGAACGTGCGTAGCGGCGTCGATCTGGCGGCTCTAGTCGAAACCGGGCAATTCATCGCGCACGAGCTTCGCCGCCGGCCGGGCTCGAAAGTCAATATTGCGCTTTCACGCCGTGGCGCTCCAGCACAGCGAATGGCCTGATCTATACGGAACCTAAGACATGGCATAAAAGTTTTCCTACGCGGAAACCCTCGACCTCACAGCGTAAATCCCGGCAGAGAAAAATATGGCAGAAACCCGCGGGAAGGAGCTCAATCCCGATCCTTCGCAAAATGGCAAGGTCGCCGCCGAGTTCCAGATCCGTTACCGGCAATATCTCGATGGAACGGCAAACCTGGTGGGAGAGCCTCCGGACTTTGCGCGCAATCGCGATACGATGATCTCGCTCTATCGGGCGATGACACTGACCCGAACCTTCGATAGCAAGGCCATCGCGCTGCAGCGCACCGGCCAACTCGGCACCTATCCGTCCTGCGCGGGCCAGGAAGCGATCGGCATCGGTTATGCGAGCGCCATGACCGATCGCGACGTCATGCTCACCACCTATCGGGAACAGCCGGCTCAGATTTGGCGCGGCGTGACCCTGACCGAGCTGCTGCAATTCTGGGGCGGCGACGAGCGCGGCTGTGATTTTGCCGTGCCGCGCGAGGATTTCCCGGTAGCCGTTCCGATCGCTAGCCAGGCACCCCATGCCGTCGGCATTGCCACCGCATTCAAGCTCCGCCGCGAGCGGCGCGTCGCGGTTTGCGCGCTGGGCGACGGTGCGACTTCGAAGGGCGATTTCTACGAGTCAGTAAACCTTGCGGGCGTGTGGCGGCTGCCGGTCGTGTTCATCGTCATCAACAACAATTGGGCGATATCTTTGCCGCGTGAAAAGCAGACGGCGGCGAAAACGCTCGCGCAAAAGGCGATTGCCGGCGGCATTCCGGGCGTTCAGATCGACGGCAACGACATCATCGCGGCGCGGCAAGTTACCGGAGAGGCCATCGAGCGCGCGCGTGACGGTGGCGGCGCGAGCATTGTGGAAGCCATCACCTACCGTATGGGCGACCACACAACCGCCGACGACGCCTCGCGCTACCGCCGCGAGGAGCTGGTCAGCGCGGCATGGAAACTCGACCCACTGGCGCGGCTGCGCGCCTACCTCGCCAATCGCAACTGGTGGACCAAGGCAGATGAAGAAAAGCTTATTGCCGAATGCCGGGAGAAGGTCGATTTGGCGGTGAAGGAATATCTCGCGATTCCTCCGCCCTCGCCCGCTTCGATGTTCGACCATTTGTTTGAGACCCTTCCCGCCGCCATGCAATGGCAGCGGAAGCAATTCGCCGGCGGCTGACATGACGGAGATCACCATGGTCGGCGCAATCGCGATGGCGCTCGGGCGCGCCATGCAGGACGATGCGCGCGTAATCCTTGTAGGCGAAGATATCGGCGCCAATGGCGGCGTGTTTCGGGCCACCGATGGCCTGCTGGAGCGCTTCGGCGAAGAACGAGTGATGGATACGCCGCTCGCCGAAACCGTACTTGCCGGAATGTCGGTCGGATTGGCGGCACAAGGCTTTCGTCCGGTCACCGAATTCCAGTTCATGGGCTTCATCTATCCGGCGCTCGACCAAGTGATCAACCACGCCGGAAGGCTGCGCAATCGCACGCGCGGGCGGCTCTCCTGCCCGCTGGTATTTCGTGCGCCTATGGGTGCGGGCATCCACGCGCCGGAGCATCATTCTGAGAGCACCGAAGCGCTGTTCGCCCATATTCCGGGTATCCGCGTTGTGATCCCTTCCTCGCCAGCGCGCGCCTATGGTTTGCTGTTGTCGTCCATTGCCGATCCCGATCCGGTGATGTTTTTCGAGCCGACCCGGCTTTATCGCGCGCAGAAGGAGGAAGTCGAGGACAACGGGCAAGGTCTGCCGCTCGACGTTTGCTACGTGTTGCGCGAAGGAACGGATATCACGCTCGTCACTTGGGGCGCCGTGGTGAAAGAAACTCTCAGTGCCGCGCAGCAACTCGCCGCGGAAGGTATTTCGGCGGAAGTGATTGATGTCGCAACGGTCAGCCCAATCGATTTCGATACCATTCTGTCATCCGTTGAAAAGACAGGACGCCTGGTGATCATTCATGAAGCGCCGAGGAATTGCGGCATTGGTGCCGAAATCGCTGCGCGAGTAGCCGAACGCGGCCTCTTATTCCTTCAAGCGCCGGTGGAGCGTGTCACCGCTCCCGATGCGGTGGTGCCGCTGCTTCGGTTGGAAAAGGCCTACATGCCCGACGAGATGCGGATAATGGAGGCGGCGCGGCGCGTCGTGAACTATTCATGAGAACATTCAATCTGCCCGACCTTGGAGAGGGGTTGAGCGAGGCCGAAATCGTTGCTTGGCATGTCTCGACCGGCGACCGAGTTGTCACCGATCAGCCGCTGGTTTCCGTGGAAACCGACAAGGCGGTGGTCGAAGTGCCATCGCCCTATTCCGGAACATTGCTTGCGCTGCATGCCGCCGCGGGAGACATCATTCATATCGGAAGCCCGCTTGCCGATTTCGAAGATGCCGGCGTTCACGAAGACAAAGGAACGGTCGTCGGCAGCGTTCCGCCCACGGAAGCCGCCGCGGCGCCACCCACTGAGCGCGAACCGGGCCGGGAGGCGGGAGTCAGAGCCATGCCCGCGGTGCGCGCGCTCGCGCGCAAGCTGGGCGTCGATCTCGTAGGCGTCGATGCCACCGGACCGGGCGGTTCGGTCACCGCCGAGGACGTGAAGCGCTATGCCAGCGCGATGTCGAAAGCTGGCCCCGCCAAAGCGCTGCATGGCGTCCGGCGCGCCATGGCGCAGAAAATGGAACAATCGCACGCCGAAATCGTGCCGGCTTCCGTTTACGACCAGGCCGATGTCGAAGCCTGGATCGAAGGTGGCGACGTAACTGTCCGGCTGATCCGCGCCATTGTTGCAGGCTGTCGCATTTCGCCCATGCTGAACGCTTGGTACAATGGGCAGGACAAGACGGTTCGCGTGGTGGACACCATCGACGTGGGGATGGCGATCAATACCGACGACGGGCTGTTCGTCGCCGTCATGCGCAATGTGGCAAACCGGACCGACGCGGATTTGCGCCGGGGCTTGAACAATCTCAAGCAGGCGGTGGAGGCGCGACAAATCCCCTTGGAGGAAATGCGCGGCGCGACTATCACGCTGTCCAATTTCGGCGTATCGGGCGCGGGCCGTTTCGCCAATCTCGTCGTCGTCCCGCCCCAAGTCGCGATCGTCGGCGCGGGAACCATCAAGCCGCAAGTCTTGGCGCACAATGGAAAACCCGCAGTCCATCGCGTCCTGCCGCTGTCGCTGACCTTCGATCATCGTGTGGTGACCGGTATTGAGGCGGCGCGCTTCTTGAAAGCGATGCTCACCGCGCTGGAACAGCCGGCGTAACAAAGTTAGTTAGCACAAATCACACTCCTCGTCATTGCGAGGAGCGTAGCGACGAAGCAATCCAGCGCTTGAGCTGCTGGCAACTCTGGATTGCTTCGCCCTTCGGGCTCGCAATTGTGCATGTTCACTAATTCGCTGATTGGGTTGTTTGGGTTTTGGCCTCGGCGAAGTCCTTTGGAGTTTGCCCGCCGAGAGCCTGATGAGGCCTGTGGTTGTTGTAGTAGACGAGATATTCGAACAGCTCGTTGGCGAAGTGATCGAGGTTGTCGAAGGTTGCACCTTCGATGACGTCGTCGTCGAGGGTTCGCCAGAAGCGCTCGACCTTGCCGTTGGTCTGTGGCCGGTAAGGCCGTGTGTAGCGATGTTTGATGCCGAGCTCGAGCAGCATGGCCTCGAAGGGATGTTCTTGAGGGTTGTTGCGGGAGGCGAACTCGGCACCGTTGTCGGACAGGATTTCAGCGAACACGAGCCCGTAGGTGACATTGAGGGTGTTGATCATCTTCAGCGTCCTGAACATGACCGGCAGCGCCTTCTTGGAGGTTACGACCTCGGCCCAGGCCAGACGCGAGCAGCTGTCGACCAGACTGACGATAAAGGCGGTGCTGAGGGGCGGCACAAGGAACATGTCGCGCGACAACTGATGCAGGTCGACATGGCCCAGTTCACCGAGCTTGTCCTTGATAATGCGGCGTTTCTCCTCGCGCATGGCCGGCGTGCGCCGGTTCAGGTGATGGCGTCTCAGAATCCGATATATCGTCGAGGGTGAGGGTAGCGTCTGGCGCCGTTCGCGCAAGGCGGCGTGGATCTCGTAGCGGTTCATGCCGCGCTGCCGGCAGGCGAGGATCTCGGCCTCGATGCCTTCCGGCTGCCGCCGGTCGCGCCACTTCGGGCCGCGCCGCTGCGGCAGCAGATCAGCCTCATCGCCGCTCCGCAGATAGCGGTTGTAATACTTCCGGAAGGTCTGCGAGCACGTGCCATGATGCCGGTAGAAATCTCCCACCCGCCGAAAGGCCATCGAGCGACCAGCCTTCACGGCTTCATATTCCGGGATCAGAAACCGCCACTTCTGCAGATAATTGCGTTCAATCGTACGGTCAAAGCTGTTGTCGCGCATCGAATCCTCCTGCTCAGGACCGATTCAATCAGCGAATTAGTGAACATCGACAGCAATGACGTCGGGAGAGGAGCGCACTTTGATAAAACTGGCCGATTTGACAAAGCGATTTCGATCAGGCGGCAATTGGCAGTGGCTTTGAGAAACTGCGCATGACGGTCGCAGCGAATGCGGGAACGCGGGAGGCGGCCGGGCGCGCCAGCGGCGGCGCGGCTGCGGTCTTCTTCGTCATTTGCGCGGCGACCTACATCGTCAATGCCGCGGACCGCATGATTTTCCCGACGCTGTTGCGGCCGCTCGATAACGCCTACGGATTTTCGCTCGAGCAAGGCAGCTTCCTCGCGACGATCTATCTCTTGGGTCTGGGACTCGGAGGAATCGCCACCGGCTATGCCATCGACCGTTTGTCGCGCAAGAGCTCGATGATCGCGGGCATTATCGTTTATTCCACCTTCACGATCCTGACCGCGCGGTCGTTCGGATTTTTCGATATGGCCGCGTATCGGACCATGACCGGCGTGGGCGAAGCGATGCAGAGCGTGGCGCTGATCATCGCCGTATGCGCGTTCTATCCCGCCTCCCGCACTTTCGCCAACGGCATCGTCCAATGCGCGCTAGGCGCAGGGCAGTTCATCGGCCCGCGTCTGGGCGCCGCGCTTTTTGCGGCCAGCGGCGATTGGCGCATGGCTTTCTATGGCTTCGGCGCACTCGGACTTGCTGGAGCGGTTGCGGTCTCTTTCGTGGCCAAAGGATTTACCGAGCAACGCGCGGAGGCTCATGCGCAATTGGCAAGCGACATGCATGTTCCTTCGCATTTGTGGAACCGCAATATGATTTGCGTGCTGCTGGCGATTATCTTCCGTTCGTTCCCGTTCTTCGCCTTTCTCGGACTCTACGCCAGCTTTTTGATGACGGAACTGCGTTATCCCCTTGCCACCGCTGCGGCAGCATTGAGTCTGTTCGGATTGGGCCCATTATTTTCGCCGCTTGCGGGCTATATCGCGGACCGCACGAATCAAAAAACCTTCCAGATCGTCTGCCTCGCAATCATGGCTGTCGCGACATTCCTGATTTTCAATGTGGCCGAGACACCGCTCGCGCAGGATTTGCTGTCCCTTGTCGAGGGCATCGCCGGAGCCTTCGTCTATGTGAACGGCTATTCGCTCGCGCAGCGCAGCGTGAAGAATGCTCTGATCGGACGCGTGTCAGGATTTTATTATGCGGCTTCAACGCTTCCTGCCGCGATTTCGGGATTTCTGTTGGCAAAATTGGCAGAAATTTTCGGCTGGCGATTAGGTGCAACGCTGATGATGTTGCTGCTGCTTGCAATTGCGATTGTGATTTCTCTCTTCATCGATACGTCGCTGGTGTCCGGCCGCAGCCGCCGCCTCATGACGAGGCGGCGAATCTGGAGTTAAAAGGATACCACACCCCCTCCGCTCGCTTCGCGAGCACCTCCCCCGTAAAAACGGGGGAGGAAACTACGTCCACACAATCGCGCCGAACACCGCCGGTATGGGCACGCCCGCCTTACACATTCGCTCTCTCGGCGTGCGCGTTGTGTCCGGCAATGAATCCCTGGCAGAGGCAGCGCGCCAGCCCATGCATGCTGAAGCCGCCGGCCGATTCGCCGCCGCAATAAAGGTTCGGGATCACCTCGCCCTTCATATCGATCACCTGGCATTTGCCGTTGATGCGCAGGCCCGCGCGGGTGTCGTGAATCACCGGCGTCGCCCACGCGGCATAGAAGGGCGGCTTGGCGATTCTGTAGAGCGGTTTCGGCTTGCCAAAATCCTCATCCGTTCCGGAATCGACAAAGGAATTGTAGCGCGACACCGCCTGCTCGAGATTGGCGGCCGGCATCGCCACGCGCTGGTACTGCATCCGGATCTTGCTCGCGAGTGACGAAACGCTATCGGCGCTGAAGAAGAAGCCCGCCTCGAAATCCACATTCGGGGCGACCGGATTCCATTTCTCCCGCGCAACCGCTTCGGAATCGAACATCGCCCAGATCGGGCCGCCGCCATTGTGTCCATCGCCGATTCCGGCGAGCGCCGCGGGAATGAGATTGGCAGGGTTGTATTTGACGTTCTTGGCGTTCCGATAGCTCGCGGGGAAATATGGACTGACCGTATTATAGCGGTTGCCCGGATAGCCGCCGCCGGTTTCGTCGTAGAAACGGTTGCCCAGCATGTTCACCAGAATCAGATTCTGCCAGTTCTCCACCCGCAAGCCCGAAGCGCGCGCTTTGCCGAACACCCGGCTTCCCGGCATCCAGGTGAGATTGACATAACAATATTGGCACCCGATTTTGCCGGGCTTGGTCAGATTGTCGCCGATTTCGAGCGTTTGATTGGCTGCGCCCCAAAGCGACGCTCCGATGGCCATTCCGGCAAGTTCGCCGCTCGCGTCCTGATTGGACCAGGGCATACCAGCCAGCCCGCAATATTCCTCGGTCAAGCGCGGATCGAACATCCGGCGGAAATTGACATTGCCCGACGAGCCTCCGGTGGCAAGGATCACCGCCTTGCGCGCGCGGATGTTGAGGTTTCGTCCCCCGTTCGTCACCGCAATGCCCAATACACGCCCCGCACTGGGCGACAGCCGGTAAACTGCACTCATCCGATGTTCGAGCAGGATTTCGACGCCGGCCTTGCGCGCCGCCGCTTCGAGCGGACGCATCAAGCCATTGCCATTCGAGGTCTGCGCCCGCACCGATGGCTCAGCCGGTTGTCCGGTCTGCACCATCGGCCAGTCGCCGACCCAGACATGCATTTGCCGCGGCACCGAATTGCCATGCGCGCTTCCGGCGCGCCCATCCGGTTTGTCGTTGACGAATTTCACACCGTGATCGACCAGGAATTCGAAGGTTGAGGCGCAATTGTCGGCGAAGGCGCGAATCACCTCGCGATCGTTGAAACGATAATCCGCATAACCATTGGGCTCGGTCAGCGACCAGTCGGTCAGATCGCGGAACACGAGGTCGGGACTGTCCTGGATTCCTGCTCTTTTCTGAATGCTGGTACCACCGCCGAGCGGAATATTCGCGCCGCTGCAGATGGCGTGCCCGCCAATATCGGGCTCGGCTTCGACGATGATCACCGAAGAACCAGCTTCTCGCGCTATAATAGCGGCAGGCATGCCGGTCGCCCCCGAGCCCACGATCACTACATCAACTTCGCGGTCCCACCGCAACGGCGCGGATGGTGCTTGCGCATAGCCCGGCGAGGCCAGGCCGCCCGCGGCAGCGGCGCCCGCGACGGCTCCGGTCTTGATCAGATCGCGGCGGGAAATCCTGGTGCTCTTTACCATCTGCATTCCCTCATTAAAGAGCGGCGGCGCACTATACCGGCTCTCATCTCCGGGCCAAAGCCCGCCCCTTCCCGTGCACCGCTTTGCCGTGCAACCATCGGGATATGAATGAGCAAAAAGACATCGCGGGCCATATTGTCTATGACGACCTCCGCGAATGGCTCCGACTGGCCGAACGGCTGGGCGAAGTGCGCGAAGTCAAAGGCGCGAGCTGGCAGGAAGATATCGGCCTCGCGGCGGAGGCAATCTTGCGCGCCGAGAGCGGGCCTTGCGTGATTTTCGACGAAGTGCCGGGCTGCCCCAAGGGATTCCGCGTTCTGCTGAATATGTTCGCCGGGAAGCGCCGCAACATGACGCTGGGTTTCCCCGAGGGCCTGACCAAATGGCAGCTCAGCGATTCCTACCGCAAAGCCTATCTCGCCAATCCGAAACTGGTTGCGCACGAGATCGTCGCCAAAGGCCCCGTGCTTGAGAACATCATGACGGGCGACGACGTCGATGTGCTGAAATTTCCTTCGCCCATCTGGCACGAGAAGGATGGCGGCCGTTACATCGGAACCGGCACATTCAGCATCACGCGCGACCCCGAAGAACATTGGCTGAATGCGGGCGCTTATCGCGCCCAAGTGCACGACAAGAAATCCGTTGGGCTGGTGATGGCGGCGGGCCATCATGGCGCGCAACATTGGGAGAAATATCGCAAGCGCGGCGAAGCCATGCCGGTCGCGATGGTCCTGGGCGGCGATCCGCTCTCTTTCTTCTATGGCGGCATCGAAGTGGCCTACGGCACGTTCGAGCTCGATGTCGTTGGCGGCTTGCGCGGCCGGCCGGTCAAGATGGTCAAGGGCAAGGTCACCGGGCTGCCCTTCCCCGCCGCCGCCGAGATCGTGCTCGAAGGCTATGTGCAGCCCGGCAAAACCCATATCGAGGGGCCGTTCGGCGAATGGACCGGCCATTACGCCGGCGGCGCCAAGGAGTGGCCGATACTCGATGTCCACGCCATCTATCATCGCAATGATCCCATTCTTGTCGGCGTGCCGCCGATGGGCGCCGGGCCCGACGAAATGGCGCGTTATCGCGCGGTGCTGCGTTCGGCCACGATCAAAGAGAACATGACCAAAGCGGGCGTGCCCGGCGTCGAACAAGTGTGGTGTCACGAAATCGGCGCCGCGCGCGCGTTCCATGGCGTTTCGATCCGGCAGAAATATCCCGGCCACGCGGTTCAGGCCGGCATGATCGCCGCGCAATGCGGCGGCTCGGCCTACGCCTCGAAATACATCGTCGTGGTTGACGAGGACGTGGACGTGACCAATCTCGAGCATTTGCTGTGGGCCATGGTGATGCGCACCGACCCCAAGCAATCCATCCAATTCATCGAAGGCGCATGGGATTCGCCGGCCGATCCCGCTCTGTCTCCCGAGAAACGCGCGGCCGGCGACATGACCCATTCGGTCGCGGTGATCAATGCCTGCAAGCCCTATCATTGGCGCGACAAATTTCCGCCGACGAACGCGCCCAGTGCGGAAATCCTTAAAAAAGCCCAGGAAAAGTTCGGCTGGCTGCTGAAGGAGTAAAGCTGCGAACCCCGCTTGCCGCGGCATCGGGAAAGACGCATCTTTGCGCAACATCAGGGAGGCCCGTATGAAGACGAAACTTCTTCTCGCCCTCGCTTTGGCTGTTTCGGCGACCATGGCGACAGCCCAGCAGCGCGTGCATCCGCCGATCACCAACAAGGAATGGGAGACTCCCTTCCCCGCCTTCAAGATCGTCGGCAATCTCTATTATGTCGGCACCTACGACCTCGGCTGCTATTTGATTGCGACCAATGCCGGCCTGATCCTGATCAATTCCGGCGCGCCGGGTTCGTTTCCCCTGGTCAAAGCCAATATCGAATCCTTGGGATTCAAGCTCTCCGATATCAAGGTGATCACTTCGACGCATGGCCATTGGGATCATGTCGGCGATCTTGCGCAATTCGTCCGCTTAAGCGGCGCCAAGATGCTGATGAACGAACGCGATGCCGACGTGCTCGAATCGGGCGGCAATCTCGATTGGCGGCGGCCGGAGGGTCGCGGAATCATTTACGACCCGATCAAAATTGACCGCCGGCTCAAGGACGGCGACAAAATCCAGTTGGGCGGGACGGAGCTCACGGTGCATTTCAGTCCCGGTCACACCAAAGGCGCGACCAGCTTTACCTTTCCGTTGCAGGACGGCGGACGAACCTACAACGTCTTGATCGCCAACATGCCCGGCATCAATGCGGGGGTGAAACTGCTCGGTTCGCCGGGTTACCCCAATATGGCGCAGGATTTCGCTTACACGATTGCCGACTTGAAAAAGATGACGCCTGACCTTTGGCTGTCGTCGCATGCCGGCCAATTCAATCTGCACAAGGTCTACAAACCGGGCGATCCGTATAATCCCGCACGTTTTGGCGATCTCGCAGCCTATCGCGCCAAAATCGATGGCTATGAAAAAGCCTATCTGAAGCAATTGGCGGAGGAGCGCCAAACGAGGGCCGCGAACTGAATGGGCCGTCAGCAGCGGCGCGTAAAGCTTAAACAGACCATGGCCGAAATATCGCGGCGTGGCATGGATTTGACCGCCAAAGGCGGCGAGCAGACTTGGGCGGTCATCGCGGCGACCCGGCTCGCGCTGGACATTCTGCGCGGACACGGACCGTCGCGGGCAGCCAGTGCCGCCAAACGCATCCACGAATTCTTCGAGACCTCGCTGAAACATAATCCCTCCAAACATGCCATTGCCTGCACAAAAGGTTGTGCGTTTTGCTGCCATGTTTCGGTGACTGCTGCGGCGCCGGAAATCTTCCTGGTGGCGAACGCTATTCGCGAGCAACATAGGCAGGATTTTGAGACTGTCCTGAACCGCGTCCGCGCCGCCGATCAAACAACCCGTGGCCTATCGAGCATGGAGCGGGCGACGCGCAAGATTCCCTGCGCCATGCTGCGCGACAATGTTTGTTCCGTGTACGCCGCGAGACCAGGCGCCTGCCGCGGTTTTACGTCTACCTCGGCGCAGGATTGCGAGCGCGGCTTCAACGGCGAGCCGGTGCAGATCAAAACGCCCTCCGTGTGGACCGGCCTGATCAACGCCCACAAACAGGCGCTCTGGGGCGCTTTAGCGGCGGCGGAATTGCCCGTCGAGCGGTACGAGTTTCATCACGCCTTGCGCATCGTGCTGGAAACGCCTGATGCGGAAAGCCGCTGGCTGTCCGGCGAAGACATCTTTGCCGGCGTGGCGCGGGAAATCTTCAACGATGCGGCAAGGGCAAACAACAAACGCATTGTCGATACGCTGGTCGCCGGCGCGCTCGGCAAAGAAATGCCGGCTTAATCGCTATTGCACCTGCGTTGTTAGCGGCTGGCCTTTCGGGATGACGAAGCTTGCAAGCGCCATTGCCGGCACATTGCCGTTGTTGATGCCCTCGTGGATCTTGCCGGCCGCGACATAAAAAATGTCGCCGGCTTTGTAGGTTTTGGTCGGTTGTCCTTCGTAATCCAGCGTAATGGCGCCCGATTGCACATAGACGAACAAATCTCCCGGATGGGTGTGGCGCCCTTCCCGCCCGCCGACGGGAATTTCGACTGAAACCACGCCGGCCGTATAACCGGTAGGGATCGCCAAGTCGTGCTGGAGCAAGACCTTGCGCACGACGCTCGGCGCCGGAGCGCCGGCGACCGGCGGCACCGCCGCGGTCAAAGAAGCGACAGCGAAAATAATCCCAGCGATAGTGTATCTGCGCATGATGCTCTCCCTCGGGTTAAGGCGTGACGATAACAAATATCGAAGAGGCACGGAAACTGGCGAGCAATGAAGGCCCGTGCTTTGTTTGCAAAGCGGCCTGAAGGCGCGGCCGAACACCATTCGGCGCCGCTCTGAAATATCGACGTCGAAGTTGCACGCCTGCACGAAAGCTCGATTATACGGGCTTTTTTTGCACTTTCCAGGTTGCACGCGAAGTTGCACGGAAGTCGACTAGGTTGCACGGAAGCCGGTCAGCCGGCCTTTCTTTGACCGCAAAAAAATGCGCCCGGCGGCGTTTTCAGCTCCGGGCGCAATTTCAATCATTGCTAAAACACCTACTTCCATCCCCGGGGATGATCAAGCAAGTGTTTTGCGCAAAACACTTTGCGAAACCGGCAGCGAGCGCAAAAACGCAACGGATTTTTTGCCCAGAAATGCTTGCGCCCGGCAGCTTCTTCAGCTCCGGGCGCAAATTTCGATAATTGCTGAAACACCTATCTCCATCCCCGGGGATGATCAACCAAGTGTTTTGCGCAAAACAGTTTGGCCGAGAGCCTCGCAGTGAATTCTCTTCGGCAAAAAACGGCGTTTTCGTTCCCCCCTTCCGACCCTCCTACGCGCTCACGCGCTTCGGAGGGCCACCTTCCCCCACGCTCCGGGGGGAAGGACCATTAGGCGGATAGCTGGTGGGCGAGCCAATCGGCGGATTTGCCGCGATATTTGTAGAAGCGGTTATGCGCCACGTGGTTGCCGTCCTCGACCACCAGCAACTCAGTTGGCCCCCGCGCCTCGCCTGCAAGCCGCTTCGCGTCCTCAGGCGGGCAAAGCCGGTCGAGGCCGGCGGCGATCACGAACAGCGGACAGGCAATTTTTTGCGCGATACCTTCGAGTGAAAGGGTGAAGGCCTTTTCGCGTGCTTCGGCTTCACCCGCGCTGTGGCTGCGACGTATGTAAGCCTGGCGGGTCAGATCGGGCAGTTTCTCCCATAGCGCCCCCCAATTATAAGGCCCGCAATTGGCGATTACCGCCTTGATCCGCTTCTCGAACGCCGCCGCGCGCGGCGCGTAATAGCCGCCAAGACTGATCCCCCAGATGCCAATGCGGCCGCTATCCACGTTCTTCACATTGCCGTCCAGCCAATCGATCACTGGCGCAACGACGTTTTCGTAATCGTAGCGGATGGGGAAATCATATTCGGCTTCGCCCTGCCCCGGACCGTCGAAAGCGAGAATCGCCATACCACGGTCGAGGAAATTCATTTCGAAGGTGAGGAGCTCCTCCTTGGTGGAATCGAGGCCCATGGTCATCAGCACAATCGGCGGGCGTGCCGCGTGTTTGACGCGAGGCAGCCGCAGGGTGGCCGCAAGGTGCCTGCCTTCATACGGAATCAGCACCCGTTCGCCCGGCGGATCGAGATAAGGAAGCGCCAAATTGAGGCACTCGACCGCTTTCATGTGCGCCGCCCGCATCTGGTTCATGTCCTGCACGAAAAGATATTTCGCGAAATGATAGGTAACGGCGGCGCGCGAATAATGTTCGGCAGCGCTGACAATGCGGTTTCGGGCAAGCGCCTCGCGGCCCAGATTCTCATGCACCGAGGCGCGTGCCGACCAGGCGCGGCACCAATCGTCCCAGTCTGTGAGCGACGACAGCAAATCGTGGAAATCGCTCGCGGCGACGCCATTCACGGTAAATCGCGACAGCCAATTGGCGGCATGGTGCAGTCTTGGATCGGACATCGTTCGCTCCAGAAATAATGCGTGTGCTTTACGGCCCGGCGCCGGATTGTCAAACTCCCGCCATGAGGGGAACGAAATTGCCGAGCCTGATTGGGCAAGGGTTGCTGCGTGTCGAGGATGCCGCGCTCCTCACCGGCCGCGGCCGCTTCGTGGATGATATCCGGACGCCGGACTTGCTGCATGCAGCGTTTCTGCGCAGCCCGTTTGCGCACGCACGATTGGCGCGCGTCGATGTTGCCAAAGCGAGAAACGCGTCCGGCGTGCGCGCCGTGTTCACCTACGCGGATTTGCGCCCTTTGCTCGCCTGCGACCGCATTCCACTGGCGCTGCCCTCCGCCGCCATCCGCTTCACGGCCGATCCGGTGGTGCTCGCTCATGACGAACTGACCTTTGTGGGTGAGCCCATCGCGGTCATTGTCGCCGAAAATCGCGCACTCGCCGAAGACGCGGTAAAGCTGATCGAGCTTGACGCCGTCCCACTTCCCGCGATCACCGATCCGGTCGCCGGACTCAAGCCCGGCTCGCCGCGAGCGCGGCTCGACTGTCCGGACAATTTGGTGGCCCAGCATACTCTTTCCTATGGCGATGTGGACGCTGCCTTTGCGGGAGCCGCCCATCGCTTTGCCGCGTGCTTTTGCTTGTACAAAGGTATCGGCGGTTCGATCGAGCCGCGTGGGGTGATGGCGCGCTTAGACCTAGCTGAAGACAGGCTGACGGTTTGGGACGGCACGCAAATGCCGCACCGCGCCAAAGCCATTCTGGCTGCGGCACTCGGCCTCCCAGAGGATCGCGTGCGCGTCATAGCGCCCGATGTCGGCGGCGGCTTCGGACCGAAGGCGGTATTCCATCCCGAGGAGTTGGCGATTCCCGCGGCTGCACTTGCTTTAAAGGCGCCGGTCAAATGGATCGAGGACCGGGTGGAAAATTTCACCGCCGCGGCGGCCGAGCGCAAGCAATATTGGGATATGGAGGTCGCTTGCGATGCGGCCGGGCGTTTGCGCGGAGTGCGCGGCGCCGTCAGTCACGATCATGGCGCGAACACGCCCTATGGGGTGGCGCTACCCTATAACGCCATTACCAACATGATCGGCCCCTATGTGTTGCCCGCCTGCCATGTCGTGGCGTCGCTGTGCCTGACCAATTTCACGCCGGCGGCGCCGACGCGCGGTGCTGGGCGGCCGCAGGGCACTTTCGTGATGGAGCGCCTGCTCGATCGGATTGCCGGTGAGCTTGGGCTTTCGCGCGATGAGATCAGGCGGCGCAATCTCATTCAGCCCGGCGCCATGCCGTATGCGACGCCGGTGAAGCAGCGCGACGGCAGCCAGATGGTTTACGACAGCGGCGATTATCCCGAGTGCCAACGCCGCGTTTTGGAACGGGCGCAATGGGACGATTTCCCGGCGCGGCAGGCGCGCGCCAGGAAAGAGGGGCGCTATATCGGCATCGGGCTTTGCAATTATGTCGAAGCTACCGGCCGGGGCCCGTTCGAAAGCGCCTCTCTCCGCATTGGACCGTCGGGCAAGATCGTCGTGACTACCGGTGCGACCGCACAGGGCCAGGGCGTCAAAACCATGCTGGCACAGATCGCGAGCGGCGCGTTCGGCATGGCGTACGATTCCATCCAAGTCGTCGACGGCGACACCGCCGCTTCGCCTCTCGGACTTGGCGCGTTCGCGAGCCGCCAGACGGTGAATGCCGGCAACGCGCTTCATCAGGCAGCGAGTCAAGTGGCGCAAAAGGCAATTCATGCCGCCGCCGCGATGTTGAAACTCGACGCGGAAGAGTTGGGATTCGCAGACGGAAAAGTCTGTGCCAAGGGCCTGCAAGGCGTGGAGCTTTCGCTCGGCGAAATCGCGCGCGCGCTGTCGGGCGTGCCCGGCATGGCGCTTCCCGGCAATATGGCGCCGGGCCTTGCCGCATCGGTGGATTTCCAGCCGCAAGCGATGACCTACACCAATGGCGCGCATGTTTGCGAAGTTGAGGTGGATGTTGCCACTGGCCGCGTCTCGATCATCCGTTATACGGTGGTTCATGACTGCGGCCGCATGATCAATCCGCTGTTGGTGGAGGGCCAAGTGCTTGGCGCCATCGCGCACGGCATCGGGTCGACGCTATTCGAATGGATGAAATACGATTCGGACGGCCAACCGTTGACTGCGAGTCTTGCCGATTATCTCCTGCCGACCTCCGACGTCGTGCCCCGCATCGAAATTCACCATATGGAATCGCCCTCGCCTTTCAATCCCTTGGGCGTCAAAGGCGCGGCCGAAAGCGGCACCATCGGCGCGGCAGCTGCGATCGTTTCCGCGATCGAGGATGCGCTGAAACAATTCCGTGTACGGATTACAGATTTGCCGCTCACGCCCCCGCGGCTGTTGGCACTCATCCAAAGCGGCGAAGCCAAGCCGCACGCATCGGCTTAAGCGCGAAAAGGGCCAGCGCGGCCGTCAATCCATCAAGAAAGACGATCAGCCAGAACACCGGGAACCAGCTTGCCGTCGCATCGTGCAGCCAAGCGGCTGCTGGGCCGCCGAGAACCGAACCCACGCCCTGCGCGATGTAGAGAAAGCCGAAATTCGTGGTCGCGTGCTTGGCGCCGAAAGTGTCGGTGAGCGTGGAGGGAAACAGCGAAAAAATCTCGCCCCAGCCGAAAAAAACGATCCCCGACATGACGACAAACAAAGCCGGATTGCTTCTTGTCGCGAGCAACATCCAGACCGCGATGGCTTCCATGGAGAAGGCGATGAACATGGTGTTTTCGCGTCCGATGTGATCGGAAATCCAGCCGAAGAACGGCCGCGTCAATCCATTCGCGATGCGTTGCAGCGTCAAGGCAAAGGGCAACGCCGCCATACCGGCGATCGCTACGTCCGCGATTTTAAAATCGCGCATGACCGGGGCGAATTGCGACACGACCATCAGCCCGCCGGTCGACATCATGACCATCATCACGAACATCAGCCAGAAAATCGGCGTCTTCAGCATTTGGCCCGGCGCAAGGTCTTTGCCAGTGGTGGAAAACGGCCTTTCGCCGGCCCGAGCGGGTATTTCACCGGCGCGAGGCACACGCAGACCGAGCGCCGCGCAAATCCCGATGGCGCCGAACACAAAGCCGAATGTGACCAATGTCGGCCGATGACCAAACGCTTGCAGCATCATTGCGATCGGGAAGGTGGTGAGAATCGCGCCGACGCCGTAACCCGCGGCGGCAACGCCCACTGCAAAACCGCGGCGATCCGGGAACCAACGCACCATCAACCCGATGATTCCGATGTAAACAATGCCGCTGCCGAAACCGCACAGGGCGCCATAAGTGACGTAAAGCGCCCAAACATTGGTCGCCTGGGCCGACAACACGAAGCCCGCGCCGGTCAAAGCCGCGCCGGCAGCAATCAGAAATTTCGGACCAAAGCGGTCGACCAGCCAGCCTTGCAAAGGCGCGAGCCAGGTTTGCAGCACGATGAGCACGGAAAACGTAATCTGGATGGCGGGAAGACCGGCGCCGGTCGCCGCCTGGAACGGCGCCACGAACAGCGTCCAGACATATTGCGGGCTCGAGATCGACATCATCGCGATCAGCCCAAGGCCGAGCTGGCCCCAGCGTTTCGCCGTCACCGCAGGCGCAACTTCGCCGGTCGACGCTATCGATGTTTCATTCGCCAAAGACATGGGTCGCGCGCGCTTTTGTTATTCTCGTTGGGGACGCATGCGGTCGGCCGCTTTGAAATAATTCCGCGCATGGGCGATAAGCGTGCCGTCGCTGGGATGGTCGACAGTTTCAATGCCAGCGATTTTCTTGAGCAGATCCGGGGCATGAGTGCGGATATGCCTCATAAGTTCCGTCTTTGCGTTTGCCGGTCCGGTGATGAGGATGGCGGCCGCATCGGCGATCGAGGCCGTCACTTCGCGAAAAAAGTCCTGATCTTCCGGAGCGTGTCCGCTGCCGATCGAGTTCGCTTTGTGGTGGATATGCCGCGTCGGATTGTGCGGATGCAGCACCAACCGGTCGACCTCCGAAGGGTTGAAGTGAAATATTCGCGCTTCGTGGTGATCGATCCAAAGAACCGCGTGATAATGGCTGCTCATAAACTCTCCGATCTGCAGCGCGACCGATTCCCGCTCCGCCTCTGGGGGAAACGCGTCCGTATTTTCTGCCGGCAGTATTAAGCAGAAATCGTTCCCGATTGCGATGCCGTGACCTTCGGCTGCAGCTGAAGCCGCGTCGACAGAGCGAAATTCTGGGTAATTGTGGAACTATTGCATCTCAGGAAGGTTCTCATGCCATGCAAGATCATCCAATGCTCGGTGCAATTCTGTTCGTAATGGGCGTCATTTTGGTGCTCGCCACCTACGCGACGCCGAACGGCAGTTCCGCACCGCTTCTGGTGGGCCACATCCTCGCCTTCAATGGAGCGCTGCTGTGTCTACTCGGCTGTCAAAAGCGTGAGCTTGAGAAGGCGCGCTTAGCGCGGCCGATAGTCGCGCGACGCTTGCCAAATTCCCACCGCTAAAGCAGCAAATTCCATTGACCAGACGAGTCCGTCGGCATCGAGAACGATGTCGATCCGCGGATGATTCAGAATGACCGCCCTTATCGGCCGTCACCATTGCGGTCTGGGGCTCGGCCCGCCCATTGCTCTACGCGGCAAACCGGACCTTCAAACCTGACACCGGGATCATCTTTCCGGCCGGTTACACGCCTTTTCCCAAGAGGGAGATTGGCTTTTTGCCTGGTTCGCCTACTGGACATCCCAGCGGGCGGTTAGCTGCCGCCTTCTTGTGCACCGGGAGATGCAGGAAAGACACACCGTGTACGGATTTGTAGATTCCGCGCTGAAAAGCCTTTCCGAACTATAATTTCAACAGATAGCTTACGTAGTAAAGCGATTCCATAACGGAATCGGTACCGCGGGGTGGGTCGTTGTCGGCTCCGGTCCGGATGTCGATGGC
>Ga0307477_10000681_pt1 | contig 34083 bp, 32 predicted proteins | sample atmos_gasesECM2C_FD_203316 | JGI IMG/M metagenome (GOLD analysis project Ga0307477, IMG submission 203316) | Hardwood forest soil microbial communities from Morgan-Monroe State Forest, Indiana, United States - atmos_gasesECM2C_515 | ecosystem: Environmental > Terrestrial > Soil > Temperate...
CATGGTGAAACACCACCTGACGCACCGTGACCCGCACTGGCGGAAGAGCGTGGCCATCAACGCCGTCGCCGCGGTGGTCTGCTTCGTCGTCGTGGTGGTCTTCGCCATCGCCCAGTTCAAACAAGGCGCCTGGGTCGTCGTCGTCGTGATGCCGATCCTCGTGTACTCGCTCATCCGCACGAACCGCCAGTACCGGTCCGAGGACACCGTCCTGGAAGAAGGTGCGGCGGTCCAGGCGTGCGAGGAGAACATCCTGCGGCGCCATGTCGTGGTGGTGCTGATCGACCGGATCGACCTCGCCACCGCCCGAGCGATCCAGTACGCGCGGACGCTCATGCCCGATCAGCTGCGCGCCGTGCACTTCAACATCGACCACCGCCGGGCCGAACGCCTGATCGAGCGGTGGCAACGGGTGGGCCTGACCCAGCTGCCGCTCGACGTCATCGACTGCCCCGACCGCCGCCTCGGACGCGCCGCCCTCGAGCTGGCCGCCGAGCTCGCCGACGGCGAGACCGAGGTGAGCATGCTCCTGCCCCGCCGCTCGTACGGACGAGCGTGGAGGCGGATCCTCCACGACCAGACCGCCGACCGGATCGTGGACATCGTGAGCCAGCTCTCGCACGTCAACGCCACGATCGTCCCGTTCCTGGTCGCTCCGGGCATCGAGGAGCGCCGCCAGCTGCCGGCAACGGCGCGGGCCCGGTCCCCCGAGCACAAGGCCCACGGCGGACACGGCCCGAGCCAGGGTGTCGACGTCGTGCCGGTGCTCGCCTCGGGCGTCACCCCCATCGCCCAGCTCCAGTGGCGGCGCCACGCCCGCGTGGCCGGGCGGGTCAAGACCCTCCGGGTCCAACCGTGGGGCCACGTACCGTCGCTCGAATGCGTCCTGGTCGACGGGAGCGGCCAGGCGCTCACGTTGGTCTTCCTGGGCCGGCGGTCGATCGCGGGGGTGCGCAGCGGCACCCAGCTCGTCGCCGAGGCGCGGGTGGGGAAGCACCAGGGGAAGCTCGCCATGATCAACCCCATCTACGAGTTGATCTCGGCCGTCGAACCGGCGGACGTGCCATGAGGGACTCCGGGCCGGCGCGGCGAACCTCGGATTGGCTCCGCCGGCAACGCTGGCTGGGGTGGGTCCTGGCCATCGCCTCCCCGGTGGCGGTGGCCGCGCTCCTGATCCCCGGGCGCGGGCATCTCAGCGCGGCCGACGACGCGCTCGTCCTCGTGGTCGTCACGGTTGCGGTTGCGTCGTCGGGCCGGCGGGCCGCGACCGCGGTCGCGGCCCTCGTCGCGGCGGCGTCGTTCGACTTCTTCCTCACCCGCCCCTACCAGTCGTTCCGCATCAGCCGGCAGGCCGACGTGACCACGGAGCTCCTGTTCGTCGCGGTCGGGTTGCTGGTGGGGGAGCTGGCGGCTCGGGGACGACGGCATCGCAAAGCCGCCGCCGAGGGCCGCGACGAGCTGGCTCGCATCCACGACATGGCGGAACGGATCGCCGGCGGCGAGGAACCCGACTTCGTGCTCATGGCGGTGGCGGCCGAGCTGCGCGACCTGCTCGCGCTCCAGGACTGCCGCTTCGTGTGGGAGCCCCCGACAGGAAAAGGAGCGTGGATCGACCCGGACGGCACGGTCCGGCTCAATCCGTTGCGATGGCCAACCTCCTCGATGGGCCTGCCGACCAAGCAGGTCGAGCTCCCGGTGCGCGGGGCAGGGCGCACACTCGGGACGTTCATCCTCACGCCGACCCCGGCCCGACCGGTCTCCCGGGAGCGATGCCTCGTCGCGGTGTCGCTGGCCGACCATCTCGGCTCGGCGCTGGCAGCACGATCGGATCTGGACTGACGGGCACCGGCTTCGACTGAGCACAGCCCGCGGCCCGGGCGTCAGGTCTCTTCCGCCGCTTGTGTCGTGACCCGTGCCGTCCTCGTGATGCCACTGGTGCCCGCCAGGCGGGTGGCAACGATGACCGGGACGATCGTGAGGACGACGACGAACGACACCACCGCATTGACCTCGGGCAGGCGCTGCCCGAGCCGGATCGCACCGAAGATCCACAGCGGAAGGGTGTTCTGGGCTCCAGCGGTGAAGACCGTCACGATCACCTCGTCGAACGAAAGGGCGAAGGCCAGAAGCGCACCGGACGCCAGAGCGGTCCCGACCATGGGGACCGTCACGTAGCGAAGCGTCTGCCAGCCCCGCGCGCCGAGGTCCATCGACGCCTCGGCGAGCGATCCGGGCACGCGCCGCAACCGGGCCACCACGTTGTTGTAGACGACGACGATGCAGAACGTGGCGTGGCCGATCACGATCGTCCACAGCGACAGCTGGACGTTGTTGAAGGCGAAGAACGAGTTCAGCGCGATCCCGGTGATGATCCCGGGAAGCGCCAACGGCAGGACGAGGAGGAGGGAGACGGCCTCCCGTCCGAAGAACCTGAACCGGTGCACCGCGTACGCGACCGCCGATCCGAGCAGCAGGGCGATGGCCGTGGCCAGAAGCGCCACCTTGACCGACAGGAGGAGGGCGGTGCGGACCTCGGGGTCGTGCCATGCGACGGAGAACCAGTGGAACGAGAACCTGGTGATCGGCCATCGCTCGATGTTCGAATGGTTGAACGCGTACAGGATGATGAGCGCGATCGGGAGAAAGAGGAAGAGCAGGACGGCCACGACCCAGATGCGAAGGGCGATGCGTACCCCGCGTGGTTCCATCACAGGGCCTCGAAGGCGCCGAGCCACCGGGCGAACAGCAGGTACACACCCATGATGCCGATCGGCACGATCGCCATCGCGGCCGCGAACGGCACGTTGTTGGCGATGCCGACGTTCTGCTCGATGACGTTGCCCATGAACGTCGAGCCGGATCCCCCGATCAGGATGGGTGTGATGAAGTCGCCCAGGGTGAGAGAGAACGTGAAGATCGAGCCCGCCACGAGACCCGGGAGCACCAGGGGCAGGGTCACGAGGCGCGTCGTCCGCCACGCTCGAGCGCCGAGGTCCTGAGACGCCTCGATCTGCGACGCCGGGATGCGCTCGAGCGCGGCGTAGATCGGCACGACCATGAAGGGCAACCAGACGTAGCAGAACACGACGAAGACCGCCGCGTTCGTGTAGATGAGGTCCAGGGAGCCCAGGCCCACCTTGTGGAGCGTCCAGTTGAGGACGCCGTCGTGGGTGAAGATGAGGCCCCACGCGTACACGCGCGCCAGATAGCTCGCCCACAACGGGAGCAGGATCGCGACGTAGAGCAGGGTCCTCGTCCGGGCGGAGGCGACGCGCGCCATGTAGTAGGCGAACGGGAACGCGATGAGGGCGTCCACGATGGTGACGCCCGCGGCCATCGCCACCGTTCGCACGATGATGCTGCGGTAGGCGGCGTTCCCGAACAGGTGCCGGAAGTTGTCGAGGTTCCAGACCTGCTCGATGTTCGTGGTGAACGGGTTGATCCGCCAGAACGCCGTGATGAGCAGGACCGCCAGGGCGGCGACATAGACGAGCGCGAACCACGCCAGGGGGGGAGTGAGCAGGAGCGTGGCGCGCGCCCAGGGACGGCGCCACAGGGCCGCGGACACGCGGTCCCACCTCCGGCCCGACGCACGCTCCGGGGCCGGGTGGGTTCCTGTCGCCGTTCGCGTCCCTGTCACCGGGGATCAGCTCCAGGTGCCAGGTCGGATCGTCACGGGACGACTCCGGGTTGCTCGGCGTCGCGCTTGACGGCGGTGGTGCTACCGACCCGGCGGTCGCGACGTTATTGGATCACCTCGGTCGTCCACGCCTGCTGCCACTGGGAGTACGGGACGCACTTGGTCGTCCCGTCGTCGCAGGTCGCCACCGGGGTCTTCCACAGTGCGATCGACCGGAAGTAGCTGGCGGGGGCGTTGGCGTGGAACTCGTCGCACGCGCCGGGCTGGATCTGGTCCATGTAGGTGCAGGCCAGCTTGTTGTCCGGCGTCTCCCCGTAGTTCACCGCCTGCTGGGCCTGAACCTTGGGGGTGCTGATGTAGCGCATCCACAGGTAGGCGCAGTTGGGGTGGGGCGCTTTGGCCGCGAGCATCCACGTGTCCGCCCACCCCGTGGCGCCCTCGCTCGGGATGGTCGAACCGATCGGGAAGTTCGAGGCCTTGAGCGTGCTCACCTGGTACGGCCAACCGGCGCCCACGGTGGCGTCACCGTTCGAGAACTCCGAGATCTCCTGAGAGGCGAGGTCCCAGTACTTCTTCACGAGGGGACGCTGGCGCTTCAGGAGGTTGACCGACGCCCGGAATTGCGCCTGCGTCAACTCGTAGGGGTCGGTGATCTTCAGGGAAGGCTGGTGATGCTCGAGGTACAGCGCCGCGTCCGCGATCTGGATCGGGTTGTCGGGAATCGTCACGTGCCCGCTGTAGGCCGAGTCGTAGACCACGCTCCACGAGGTGGGAGGTGTCGGGACCGTGGTCTTGTTGTACATGAGCACGTTCGGGCCCCATTGCAGGGACATCCCGTAGTGCACGCCGTTGATGGTGTTGAACGGCGGGGACTGGAAGGCGGGGAAGAAGTCCTTCCAACTGGGGACGAGGTTGACGTTGACCGGCCGGGCGTCGCCCGCGTAGATGATGCGCAGGTCGGCGTCTCCGGAGGACGAGACCATGTCGTACTGGCCGCCTCCGCCGTTCTTCATGAGGGCGACCATCTGGTCCGAGGTCCCGGCATAGGTGGCGTGGACCTGACATCCCGTCTGCTGCGTAAAGGGATTCACCCAGCTCGGGTCGAGGTATCCCTCCCACGCGATCAGGTTGAGCGTGCCCTCGCCGGTCCCGATCGACTTCTGCACCGGGAGGTTGGCGGTGGGGATCTGGCCCGACGCCCCGCTCGAGGTATTCGAACTGCTGCACCCCGCCACGACCAGTGAGACCACGGCGGCGATCGCTGCAAACCTCACTGCGGCGGACTTGGTTGGGCTTCCCCCTGTCATGCCTCCTGCCTTTCGTCCTCGCTCGGATCCGGACTCTGCTGCTGGATGGCGACCACCTGGTCCGGTCGCCATGCGATGCGAATGTTCTTGCCGCGGGCGTCGTCCTCGACCGATGCGGCCTCGTCGTTCTGACGGACCACCACGAGCTGGCCTCCTTGGTCGAGGTCGACGACGTACCTGGTCATCACGCCGAGGTAGACGACGCCGGTGATCACACCCGTCTCCACGTGCGAACCGACAGGTGACTCGGCCCCATCATCGAGGATCCGGATCTTCTCGGGGCGGATCGTCACCTCCCGGCCCTGGCGCTCGATCACGTTCGACACGCCGACGAAGCCCGCCACGAAGGCCGAGAGCGGGTGCTCGTACACGTCGAAGGGCTCACCCACCTGTTCGATCTGACCGGCGTTGAGGATGGCGATGCGGTCGCTCATCGACAGTGCCTCCTCCTGGTCATGGGTGACGTAGACGAAGGTGATGCCGACCCGTCGTTGCACATCTTTGAGCTCGGTCTGCATCTGCTGGCGGAGCTTCAGGTCGAGTGCGCCGAGCGGCTCGTCCAGGAGAAGCACCTCCGGTTCGTTCACGATGGCCCGTGCCAGGGCGACGCGCTGGCGCTGCCCCCCCGACAGCTGGGCCGGCTTGCGGTCGCCGAGCCCGGAGAGGCGCACCATGTCGAGGGCGCTCGCCACCTTGCGTCTGCGCTCTGTCTTGTCGACATGCCGCACCCGCAGCCCGTACTCGATGTTCTGCGAGACGGTCATGTGAGGAAACAGGGCGTAGTCCTGGAACACCGTGTTCACGGGACGGGCATACGGCGGCGTACTGGTCACGTCGATTCCGGCGAGCTCGATCGTTCCCCCGTCGGGGGCCTCGAACCCGCCGATCAGTCGCAGGAGGGTCGTCTTTCCCGATCCGGAGGGTCCGAGGAGCGTGAAGAATTCGCCCTGCCCGATCGTGAGATCCACGCCCGCAAGCGCTTGCACCTTGCCGTAGCGCTTGCGTAACCCGTTCACCCGAACGGCCGCGCTGCGAGCGAACCCTTGGCCGGTAGAAGGGCTCGAACGTTCGGCCGACGTCGACGTGGAGGTCACTTCGTCGCCGCCTGCGCCGCGTCTTTCGTGCTCCCCGGTGTGTCTTTCGTGCCACGCGGTATCGGTGCCAACGGCCCAATGGTAGCGGGCACGCGCTTCATCGGCTCTGCCAGAGCCCGCTCTCTCTGTGATTCAGGGCGACCGGGGTGCGTCGAGCGCCACCGACCACCACCGCGCTCGTTCGCGCGAGGATGGTGGCCCGACGGGCGCACCAACCGAGGGCGGACCGACGCGCCGGACGCGAACGTGGAGAGCGGGGGATGACGTTGAGCTCGAAAGCGCCGAACATCGTGCTCGTCATGTCGGACCAGCACCGAGCGGACATGATGGGGTGCGCCGGCGACGCGGGCATGATCACACCGTCGCTCGACCGGTTGGCCTCCGAAGGCACCCGGTTCTCGAGAGTGGCCTGTCAGGGACCGCTGTGCATGCCCGCTCGGGCATCGTTCATGACCGAACGGTACGTGCGTGACCACGGGGTCTACACGAACTGGGCGGAGATTGCGGCCGATGCCCCGACCTACGTGTGGGCGCTCCGAGCGGCCGGCTACCACACCGCGCTACTGGGCAAGGCCCACCTCTACCGCGACGAGACCCGGCAAGCGAAGCACGTCGACGATCTGGCCGAGTGCCTGACGAGACTGGGGTTCTCCGAGGTTCACGAGACCGGCGACAAGTTCGTACCGGAGATTCCCAATCGCTACACCGATTTCCTCTCCGAGCGCGGCCTTCTCGACGTCTACAAGCGGCACATCGCGGACCGCAGCTACCAAGGGGAGAACGAGTCCGGCCAGAACGCGACCAAGACCGTGCCGATGTGGGACTCGACGCCGATGCCGATCCCGGTCGATGCTTACGTCGACACGTGGCACGGGCTCGAGGCGGTGCGGTGGATCGAGCAGTTCGATCGACCCGACCCCTTCTTCTTGTTCGTGGGCTTCCCCGGCCCCCACGACCCATGGGACGCGCCGACCCGTGGTCTCAGGAACGGGCCGGTACGAAGCGTTGCTCAACTCGTTCCTCTGGCTGTCGGACACCGAGACCATGACCGACGATGCCATCCGCGGCATGCGGCGCGCCTACGCGGCCGACATCACGGTCATCGACGACGCGATCGGCCGGATGCGGGCGGCGCTGGAGGAGAAGGGGCTCCTCGACAACACGTGGCTGATCTACACGAGCGACCACGGCGAGATGGGCGGCAACCACGGGCTCATGTCCAAGTGCGTCCTGTACCAACAAGCCGTCCGGGTGCCGTTGATCATGCGGCCGCCCGGCGGAGGCCCGGCTCGAATCGTCGACGAGCTCGTCGAGCACTTCGACGCGGCGGCGACCGTACGCGAGGTCGCCGGTGCTCCCGAGATCCCGGAGAGCGAGGCCAGGTCGCTGCTCGGTCATGTGGTCGGTGACGGGACGGGTGACCGGGGCGGCGGCCCGCCGCCGGCTCGATCGGTGTCGGTGAGCGAGAACTGGGGCTTTGCGTCGTTCCAGACGAACGAGCACAAGATCGTGGTGGACGAGGACGCCTTGACGCCCTGCCAGTTGTTCAACCTGATCGAGGACCCCGACGAGGACCACGACCTTCTCGCCGATCCGAGGGCGAAGACGACCGTGGATCAGCTCATGGAGACCTGCGTCCGTCCCTTCTTCAGCACCGCGCCGGCCCGACCGCACCCGAGCATCTTCACCGGCTGACCGGGGCCGGGCGCCAGGGCGCGTTCCGGTCCGAGCCGGGGATGAACCCCGCGAGCCGTCCGCGGGCCCCGGGCTCGCCATCTCGGCTCCGTGTCCGGGTGGTGGTTCGACGCGAGCACGATCCCCGCCAGGCCTCGCAGATCCGGGCCGCACAGTCCGGGGACGGGCCGAATCCGTCGTGATTTGGGTCCGCGAACCTATGGGCGAGCGACGCGATTTGTTTGATAGTGGTCCTCGTTGACGCGGAGGCGGGGGGCCTAAGCAGATGACAGCCGGACCTGGGGAGGTTCGATGAAGGGGCTCCTGGTCGAGTACAGGACAGCGGGAGACAGCCCGGTTGGGCCACTGACTCGGGTTTCTCCGAAGGGCCCGGTGCTCGAGACGCCTCAGGTCGAGTCTCCTCCCGCATCAGAGGTCCTCGCCGTGGTCGCTCTGCGCTCCGACGGTACGTGCGTCGTCTACAGCCAAGGCCGGAGGGGCGATTGGCCGTCGGTGGGCGATGCGTTCAATGCGCTGGGGAAGGTCTCGCCCGAGCTGACATGGCGTGAATCCACCCCCGGGGTGTGGGTCGCCCGCGTCGCCGCGGGGATGCGCAACGAAAACTCACCGCTTGCGTCCGCCAACACTGCTCGGTTTGCTCGGGCTGCCGCTCCGGAGGCGGGCGAGTCGTACATGGCGGCCCGGGTCATGCGCGGGGATGGGACCCGGGCCAATGGGCACGACGCCGGGCGCCACCGCTCGGAGGCTGAGGCAGCGCGATGACCAACCGGGTCGCAGCGGGAACCGCTCCTGGTGAGGTGGCGATCGGGACTCGGGTCGAGATCCACAACGTCGACCTCGAGACATGGAGCCGTGGCTTTCAGGTGGCGGGCATCCTGAGCGACGCGTACCTGGTCCGGCGACTCTCCGACGGCTTCATCTTGCCGCGCGGCTTCAGACCCGACGATCTTCGGCCCTGCTGACGACGCGCTCTACGGCGGTCGCCTCTCCCGGCTCCGTCGAACAAAGCATGAAGAGGTCCGAAGGCGGATCGGGCTAGCACTCCTCGTCGGTGGGTGGGGTGCATCCGAGGGCGATGTGCTGGACCGCCTTCGAGAGCAGACCATGAAGGTTCGCCCGTTCCGATCCGGTCAGCGGGCCGAGGATCTCGTCGTCGAGGTCGCCCAGCGCTCGATCGAGATCGTCGAGGACCTTCGCGCCCTGCCGGGACAGCTCGATGATCCCCCGGCGGCGGTCGGCACGATCTCGGCGGCGGTCGATCAAGGCCGCATCCTCCAGGCGGTTCAGGACCCCGACCAGGTTGGTGGCGTCGACGCCGACCAGCTCGACGAGCGTCTGCTGAGCTGACGGCCCCCGATCCCGAAGGTGTTGGAGCACGAGCAGCTCGCGGGGGCGAAGCCCGATGGGTGCGATCGCCTGTTCCATGCGGCGCCGCATCCCACGCGCCAGCTGAGCGATCAAGAGGCAGGACGCGCCGCCCTGCCCACGGCCTCCACGTTCGGGCACAGTGATCAAGTGTATCGGGCCAGTCTTTTATGCTAGATAAATCATTTGTATCTAGCAAGTCATCTGTAGACGGCCCAAGATCACCAGGAGGCGACCGACATGAGCTTCACCCTTCCGGACCCCGGCCCGCCGAATCTCGAGTTCGAGCGCCCAGCCGATCGGGCCCGCCTCGAACGAGCCGCGGCCGCCCTGATCCGCCGGGGCTTTCAGGCTCAGATCGCCGACGACAGGGACGACGCCCGCCGACGCGTCCTCGAACAGATCCCTGAGGGGGCCGAAGTGCACATCGCGCTGTCCGAGACGATGCGCGACATCGGGATCACCACCGAGATCGACGATTCGGGACGCTACGACTCGGTCCGAGCGCGATTGAACACCCTCGATCGCGCGACCCAGGCTCGCGAGATGCGGAAGCTCGGTGCCGCACCCGACTACATCGTGGGGAGCGCGCACGCGATCACCGACGACGGAGAGATCGTCGTCGGCTCAGGCTCCGGCAGCCAGCTCGGTGCGTACGCCTACGCCGGCGGCCACGTCGTCCTCGTGGTGGGCCACCAAAAGCTCGTACGCGATCTCGACGAGGGCCTTCGCCGGGTGCGTGAGTACAGCCTGCCGCGTGAGTACGTGAGGATGCAGGGCCTCGGCCACCCGGGCAGCTTGTTGGCGAAGACACTGATCATCCACTACGAACCATCGGCCCGGATCAGCGTCATCCTCCTGCCGGAGACAGTCGGGTTCTGAACCCGCTCCGACGCTCGGGCGATCGACGGCTATCGGTCGAGATCGGCGTGGTCGACGAGTTCCAAGCTCTGTCGCCAGAGTTGCGAGCGTGCTGTCGGGTCGTAGGCCTGGGGATTGGCCCGTGCTTCGGTTGTGCGATCGAAGAATTTCCCGGTGACGTCGGCAAGCTCGGGATCGGCGACGAGCCGGCGGGTCGCCGTCACGCCGGTTTCGAGACTGTCGATCGAGCGGCCGATCTCTGCGAGCACCATCTTGGTCGGCATGTACGTGGCCGGATGCAAGCTGTTGACGGTGACCTCATCGGCCGGAAGTCGACCCGCCAGCTCGAAGCCCGACATGACCTGAGCGAGCTTGCTCTGGCCGTAGGCCCGGGATCCGCTGTAGTTCTCTTCGATCATCAGGTCGCCGAAGTCGATCGGGTGCTGGCCGATCGAGGCGACGTTGACGATGCGGGCCGGTGCCGATCGGCGCAGCAGTGGGAGCAATTCCAGTGTGAGGAGGAATCCCGCCAAGTAGTTCACCGCGAAGCGCAGCTCGTAACCGTCCTGGCTGGTGGCGCGTTGCCTTCCTTCGGGTAGCCCGCTGCCGACGCCCGCGTTGCTCACGAACACGTCCAGGTGTTCGATGGCGCCTGACACCTCGGCCGCGAGCCGGCGTACCTGGGCCAGTTCGGCCAGGTCTGCGACCAGCGTCACCGGCAACGATGCGCCGCTCTCGTCGGCAATCTGTCGAGCGGTGTCCTCGAGCTTCTGGGCGTTGCGGCCGTGAAGGACCAGCCGGGCGCCCCCGGTGGCCAGTCGGAGTGCGAGCGCCCGGCCGAGTCCGTCCGTCGCTCCAGTGATGAAGATGGTCGGTGTGGCAGTCACGTACGCCCAGAGGAGTCCAGTGTGCGTCGCCATCATTGCAAAGGCATGAAGCCAGGCCGGCAGTGGGCTCGAGGCGAGCCGAAGCCCGACCGACCCAGCGCCCGGGCGAACCTGTGGTTCGCCTCCGGGTCGTTGCAGTTGCCCAGGTCATCAGGCGCTGCCCCATGGGAACAGGTCGTTGCGCCCAAACCCGGTAGAGCTCATCTAGACAGCGCACGCCCGATCTGATGAGCTAATCCCGTGCGGCGGCACAGGATCGGGTTCCTGGCGTTGATCCTCGCGCCCTTTCTCATCCCTGTCGTGGTCGCGCAGAACCCGACCGGGGCAGCGACGGGACCGCAGCCACCTGGGCAGGATCCCTTTTACCGCTATTCGGGGCCGGTCCCGCTCGGACATATTCCTCCCGGCACGGTGCTCAAGAGCAGAACCGTCGACGTCGCGCTGGGAGCGGGCACAACGACACCGATACCGGCTGAGCAACTCCTGTACCGGACGACCAGCCAGCTGAATCAGCCGATCGTGACGGTCACGACGGTCCTCCAGCCCACCCCGGTCCCGGTCCTGCCGAAGATCGTCGAGTACCTCAGCTTCTACGACGGACTGGGCGCCCAGTGTGACCCGAGCTACACCTTGGCGGGCGGGGACCCGGGCGGCTCGACCAACCAGCAGGAAGCGCAAGAGGAGGAGCTGCTCATCAGCTGGTACCTCTCCCAGGGCGACATCGTGACGATTCCCGACTTCGAGGGGACGAACCTGGCCTGGATGGCGGGCCACCAGGCCGGCTTCGGATCGCTCGATGCCATCAGGGCGACCGAGTCCCATCTCCATGTCGGCTCGTCCACCAAAGTCGGCCTGTCGGGGTACTCGGGCGGAGCAATGGCGGCGGACTGGGCGAGTGAGTTGGCGCCGGCCTATGCACCCCAGCTGAACATCGTCGGGGTCGCCGAGGCGGGCATCCCGGTGAACTATGCCGACATGTTCAACTACATCAACGGCACCGCCGTGTACTCGGCTGCAATCCCTGGCGTGCTCATCGGGCTGTCCCGCGCTTACGGCGTCAATCTCGCCCGCTACCTCTCCCCCTACGGCCTCAACGTCGTCCAGCAAGAACAGGCGGTTTGCATCGCTTCGGTCTTCGGTCACTACCCGGGGCTGACGGTCCAGCAGATCATGCAGCCGACATACCAGGATCTCGCTCACGTGCCTCCGTTCGCCCGAATGCTGGGCGACCAGGTCATGGGCACCGCTTCCACGCACCCCATGGAGCCGCTTTTCATGGCCGTCGGCAATGTCGACGGGACCGGCGACGGCGTCATGTCGGCGAGTGACGTCCAATCGTTGGCTCGCCGATACTGTCACGAGGGCGTGCCCGTACAGTTCCAGGAGTACCAGGGTGCCTCCCATGTGGACGCGGGCGCGTTCTTCGAGCCACAGACGGGTCCCTTCTTGCAGGCCCGCTTCGCGGCTGCTCCTTTCGCGAGCAATTGCTCTTCCCTCGGCTAGGAGCGTTGAGCGAACGCGACCGAGTCGGCTGGTGGCCAAGCCCAAGCACGGCGTTAGTAGCTGTGTAGATCGCTCCGGGACGTTCCGTTTCAACCGGCCCGACCGGGCAAGAGCACGACAACTTCGAGCACACCTCCACTTCGCGCAGTACGGTCGCATGGCCGCGACCCCTGCGAGGAGGCTTCCATGCCCGAGTTCCCCACGATCACCCACGTCGCCCTGACCGTCAGCGACCTCAACCGCAGCGTCCCGTGGTACGAGCGACTGTTCAGCGCGAAGCCCGTCCTGGACGAAGACACGGGCCCGTTCCGCCACGTGGTGTGGTTGGTCGGGGGTGAGACGCTGGTCGGTCTTCACCAATTCCCCGATCCAGCTGATGAGGTTCGGTTCAACGAGCGCCGGGTGGGCCTGGACCACCTCGCGTTTGCCTGCAGCAGTCGAGCAGAACTGGAGGAGTGGAAGGCCCGGCTCGACGAACTCGGCATCGCCAATGGAGGCATCGTCGATGCTCCCTACGGTTCAGGGTTGTCCTTCCGTGATCCCGACAACATCGCGCTCGAGTTCTTCGCTCCACCCTCGTGACGACGTCGACCGGCCCCGGACCCATTTCGCCATCGCTCGGCCCCTCCCTGATTCGAGGGCAGTGAGCGGGGTCGACTGTTCACGGCGACCGACTCGCGCCGGGAGCCGTGCCGGTGAGCACGTGCCTCAGTGCGAATCGTCGAGTGTGTGCGCCAACATGCGCCGGACGTGTCACCGCTCTCGGGCGCGGGTCGAACGCCCCGGATGGTGACTTCTTCTGGTGTCCGTCGCGTCCACCGCCCGCTACGCGAAGGCTCTGGCGTCGCCCGCCAGCAGGCGCTGGGCCCGCCGCTCGAGCTCGCCCATCATCCAGTTGTGGACGCCGCCACCCAGCGAGATTCGCGCGGCTCCGGCCTCGACGAGGGCAGCCAGGGGTTCCGACGGGTTGACGTTGACGGGGCGGTCGAGCTCGTTGACGACCTGAGCGACCAGCTTCGGATCCCGCAGGCTGATCGGGTAGACGCAGTCGGCCCCGGCCTGAAGGTACAGGCGGGCCCGGCGGAGCACCTCGTCCATGGCGGCGGCCGGGTCGCGCTGCGGGTGTCGGATGATGGCGTCGATCCGGGCGTTGAGCACGATGCCGACGCCGCGGCCGTCGGCGGCGGCCCGGAGGCCCGCCAGATAGGCGGCACGCGCCTCCGCGTCGAGGAGGCGGTCCCCGGTCGTGTGGTCGGTGTCCTCGATGTTGCACCCCACGGCGCCCGCGTCGAGGAGGGACTCGATCAGGTCGTCAGGGGCCAGGTCGTAGCCGCCCTCGAGGTCGGCGGTCACCGGCACCTCGACTGCGGCGGTGATCTGCCGCAGCTGGGCGAAGGCGGCCTCCCGGTCGCGGTTGCTGTCCGATCCGCCGCGAGCGGCCGCCATGGCCACGCTCGACGTTGCGATGGCCGGGCTTCCGGCCGCGACCACCACCCGGGCGCCGGCGGCGTCCCATACGTTGACGAGCAACAGCGGTCGACCGATCTGGTGGAGCTCACGCAGCCGCCGGGCGGCCGCTTCGAGACGCGCGATATCAGGCATGGGGGTAGGACGCTGTCGGCGGACCGAACTCATCGACCCGGCAAGGAACCTGGGTGCCGCTCCCCAGCGGGAATGGCCAAACGGTCCCGAGCGATCGACCTCAAGCGTTCAGAATCCTGCAACACGGACCGGTACGGGGATCGTCACGCGGGCGCGCGACGCGAACTCGATCGACAGCTCGGCGTGTACCCCCGAGCGCGGAACCGCTCCGACAGGCTTCTGACCGGAGACCTCTCATAGGGGGGCCATGTCCGACACCGTTGATTCCCCGATCCTCGACCCCTGGGAGTGGACAGGCCCGACTGTCGTCCCTTTGTGAGGTACTCGAGGCGCGGGGACTTTGTGTCCCCGTTTCCCGGGTGGGGAAGAAGCCCGTGACCGAGGCTTCGGGGCGAGTCATCATGCGATAGGACGTGCTCGGCCTGTCTCGGTTTCTCCGGAGGGGTGGGAGCTTGCGCGAACACCGAGCAGCCTTACAGCACGTAACGACCTACCGGCTCCCGTCGCCGCAACCGGGCCGGAAGTGCCGTGCTTTTGAAGGTAACGATTCGCCTCGGCGTAGCCGAGTTCAGGGAAGCGGCGTCGATCTGTTGCCGCCGGCCGAATGACGTGCTCGTCCCGGCGTGACAGTGGTCCGCACGGCAATGCGAGCCTCAGATACGAGGGCCTCCCTCGCTACCGCAAGGACCGGAAGGCGGCGCGCAGCTCCTCGGAGAAGAGCTCCGGCTCTTCCCAGGCGGCGAAGTGGCCGCCCTTGTCGACCTCGTTGAAGTAGATGAGGTTTGGGTACGACTTCTCGACCCAGCTGCGCGGGGCCCGGAAGATCTCGCCGGGGAACGTGGTGAACCCGACCGGGATCGAGACCTCCGGCGGCGCTTGGCCCGCGGCAAGAGCTTGCGCTCGTCCGCTCTCCCAGTACGACCGGGCCGCCGAGGCGCCGGTGCCCGTCAGCCAGTACAGCGTGATGTTGTCGATGATCCGGTCCCGGGTCAGGTGGCCCGCTGGCTGCCCGCCGAGAAAGGCGCGGGAGATCTTCTCGTAGCTGTCCGTGTCGTGGTCGAGCATCCAGGCCGCCAGGGCGACGGGAGAATCCACCAGGGCGTAGCCGATCGTCTGCGGCCGCGTGGCCTGCTCCAGGAAGTAGCCAAAGCCACTCGTCCTGAATGTGGTGATGGCATCAAGAGCGGCGCGTTCGTGCTCGGATTCCGCCGACTGGGGGACGCCCAGCACCGTCAGGAGCAAGTTGACGTGGATGCCGAGCAGCCCCTCAGGTGCCTGGCGGCCCATCGCGTCGGTGACGGCGGAGCCCACGTCGCCGCCCTGGGCGACGTAGCGGGTATAGCCGAGGCGGCGCATCAGCTCCGCCCAGGCGCGCGCGACGCGGCCGGGGTCCCAGCCGACCTCGGTCGGCTCGCCGGAGAAGCCGTAGCCGGGAAGCGACGGCAGCACCAGGTCGAACGCGTCCCCGGCGCGTCCGCCGTGCGCCGTCGGGTCGGTGAGCGGCCCGACCACCTCGAGCAGCTCGATCACCGAGCCGGGCCAGCCGTGCGTCATGATCAGCGGCAACGCGTCCGAGTGCGGTGACTTCACCTGGATGAAGTGGATCTCCACCCCGTCGATCTCGGTCTTGAACTGCGGCAGTGCGTTCAGTCTCGCCTCGCACCGGCGCAGGTCGTACTCGGTCGCCCAGTAGCGGGCGAGCTCCCGGATCGTCGCCGATTGCACGCCCTGCGACCGATCGGCGACCAGCTCCTTGCTGGGCCAGCGCGTCGCCCCGATCCGTCGACGAAGGTCGTCCAGCTCCTTGTCGGACTCGTCGACGTGGAAGGGGCGAATTTCGACCGTGGTAGTCATGACGACCTCCTTGCTGACACTGTGATCGGAATGCTGCGCAGATCTCCTCGGTGAATCGCGGCGCATGTGCCCGGGCGGCGAAATGGCCACCCCGGTCGACTTCGTGGGGGAGATGAGGTTGGGCGAGGCCTAGTTCGTCGAGCTAGACGGGCGGTGGCTCGACCGGCCTCTACCGGGAAAATCGTGATCGCTGCTCTCCAATCGCCGCCGTCACAACGACGATCGAAGCGCTGCGTCGCCCTCACCGTGGACGCCTGATGCGACTGCCGGATTCGCCCACGGCGGCCACTCGTATTTCTGGCCCCGAAACTCCAGCACCCCCCTCCGATCAGGGGCCGCTAACGATCATCCTCCTCGGCGAGCGGATGTCAAGACGGACTGCTGGCCGGTTCGCGAGCCGATCGGGCTCTCATCTCCCTTCGTAGGCGCTGATCCTCTGTGAGTGGTCCCCGGGTCACGGGTGGCAGGCCGTCGATGGAGAAGAACCCGGAAGCCTGCCGTTGAAGCCGTGGTCGCGAACTGGACAACTTGACGCGGAGAAGTGCGGTAGTGGGTCAGACCGTTGCGGACTTTTCCCACACCGACACGTGCGAGGTGCTCTCGCCGGTAAACGGCGATCGGTCCCACCCCGACCACCGGTGACGAAGCGCCAGGCTGGCGAGCCGCGCCATCAGATCGAGCTCGGACGGCCACACGTAGCGAAACGGTGTCCTCAACTCGTGTACAGCGGTCCCGTCGGCGGCGAAGTGGTGTGACATGGCCTGCTGCTCGACGAAATCGATGTACCGGTCGTAACCCACGTAGCCAGGGGCGTGGGAGAACACGCGAGCGTCCTCGCCGGGCGGTAGCCGGCGTAGGTCGGGAACACCGACCTCGACCACGAAGGAGCCGCCGGCCTCGAGGTGCGCGGCGGCGTTGGCGAAGCACGCCACCTGGAGGTCCTGAGTCGTCAGGTTCCCGATGGTGTTGAACACGAGGTACACGAGCCGGAAGGTGCCGTCTACTTGCGTCGTCGCCATGTCGCCGATAGTGACGTCGACAAGCTGCGCGTCATCCTTGGCACGGAGACGCGCGGCCATCGCGGGTGAGAGCTCGATCCCGGATACGGGTACGCCTCGGGCCGCAAGCGGCAATGCGATCCGGCCTGTGCCAACGGCGAACTCCAGCGCCGCGCCGTCTTCCGCCAGCTCGGCCAGTACCGCGACTGTCAGGTCGACGACTTCGGGGTGGAACTGAGGGCCAGCGCTCTCGTCGTACCGCGCAGCGACGTCCTCGCTGAAGAAGTCCAGAGGCACTTCGCCGAGACTTGCATCATGGTGTCGTCCTCGCAACCGCGGTCGAAGCCTTCTCAGCGCCAACGGTCTGCGGGCGTGGCGAGCGCCATCGACGGTTGGTGGGTGCGGTCTCCGAGTCCAGGCAACGCATGACACGCGATCCCAGGCAGGTCCCGAGTCCGATCGCAATCTGCGAATGGCTCATCCCGCTCTGCCCCTTCAACCGAGCGCTTCGTGAAGACTCGTTTCGTGGGGCGTCCATGAAATCTATCGGCCTGGATCTACCGACGGAAGGGAGAGACCCAGCGGGCTTACAGCCTTTGGCTCCACAACCACCGGGAGGCGCCCAGTTCGAGCTGGTCGACCCAGGGACAACGAAGGCCAATTCCAGTGGTTCAGGACACCCGCCTCCTGAGTCGTCCTGGGTATCGAGGCGGTGGGGTGGCTGTGGTTCGGAAATCGGTGGGACATCTTCATCCGGCGCCTCCGTTGGAGAAATAGTCAAGACTGGTGGGTGGGAATCGTTGCCGGGTCTCGCGCCTCGATCGAACTGAGTCGGCCAGGGATGACGCCGAGGACTGACGGGCTTCGCGGGTAGCGACGACGACCCGGCGTGGAGGGGCGAACATGGACCAGGACATTCGGCTCGGCCGGATCGCCGGTATCCCGGTCGGCATCAACTGGAGCATTCTCGTGATCGCCGGGCTGCTCACTTGGGAGTTGGCCGATCTGGTCTTGCCCGGCTATCACCGCCACGAGGCCAGGGCGGTCTACTGGGTCGTCGCGATCACGACCACGATCTTGTTCTTCGCCTCCCTGCTCGCACATGAGGTTTCCCACTCCATCGTGGCCGAGCGGAACGGGATCGGGGTTCGGCGCATCACCCTCTGGTTCTTCGGCGGGGTGTCCGAACTCGAGAGCGAGGCCCTCTCGCCCGGGGCCGATTTCCGCATCGCCGTTGTGGGTCCCCTCACCAGCCTGGTGCTCGCCGGCTTCTACGGCGTCCTGGTGCTCCTGCTCCCAAAGTCGGGGGGCGTCGAGGGGGTGGCCGTCGGTGCCCTGGGTTGGCTGGCGTGGATCAACCTGTTCCTGGGCGGATTCAACCTGATCCCTGCGGCACCACTCGACGGTGGACGGGTGCTCCGCGCGGCGCTGTGGTGGCGCAGCGGCAACCAAGTTCGTGCTTCCACGGCGGCAGCGCGCAGCGGACAAGTGTTCGGCTATCTCCTGGTGCTCCTAGGAATCTTGGAGTTCTTCGCCGTCGGGCTCGCCGGCCTGTGGTTCGTCTTCCTGGGCTGGTTCCTACTGTCGGCGGCGCGAAGTGAGGAGAACGCCGCCGTGATGCGTTCGTCGCTCGCCAATGTCCATGTCCGCGACATCATGACGCCAGACCCAACCACGTTTGCTTCAGACATGACGGTTGCCGACCTGCTCGACCAGCTTCATCGGTACCGGTTCAGCACGTACCCACTGGTCGGGCCTACAGGACACCTCGAGGGTCTCACCACCATGAGCAGGATCCGCCACGTCCCCGCCAAACTTCGTGAGACGACCAGGTTGATCGAGACCGGCATCCCTCTATCCGAAGTCGTCACGGGAACGCCCGGCGAGCCGATTCCCGATCTCCTGCAGCGCATGCACGCCTCGCCGGACGGGAGAGCACTCGTGCTCGACGACGCTGGTCGTCTGGTGGGGATCGTATCGCCCAGCGATGTCGCCCGGTTTGTACAGCTGTCCATGCAGCGGTAGGGGCACATGTCGGGGGATGGTGACTGGACGATTTCCTGAACCCCGGGGCTTTAGCAGTGCTGCCGACCTCGCGCTCCAACGTTTCACCCCAGCATCGGCGGCAACGAGGGCCCGCGCGGCGTGCGAGGCGTGCCTTCGGGCGGTGGCGAGCGGATCGGCCTCGCCGGCGAGAACACCTTCGAGCAAGAACGTGGCCCAGCCGTGCGCGGCGGCAGCGACATCAAGGATCAGCGCCCGCGCGTCGGCCGCGCTGCCACGTAGTTGCCACGCGTTCTTATGGAAGCCGCTGGTGCGATGAGCACATCAGCCGAAGGCGGCGATGGCGGCGTCCTCGGCAGCGCTTGCCATCGCGAAGCGCATGAATACCTCGAGCAACCTGTCCTCGTCCCAACCGAGGGCGGCGATCTCCTGGGTGGTCTCGTAGAGCTCCTTGGCGATCTCGTCCCGGCGTCGCTGGTAGCGGCCGAACGCTTGATCCCAAGGCTCTCCGTCGAGGGCCTCATGAACGGCGTTGGCCACCAGCTCAGCATCCCGGAAGGCGTCGGTAATCCCGTGGCCGGTGACGGGATCCTTGTGGTACCCGGCGTCACCCACCAGCGCCCAACCGGGCCCGAACGGCACGCGGAAGAACCCGGGGATCGTGCGGAAGGCGAAGAACCGCGACTTCCGCTCAGCGCCAGTCAATCGCTCGCCGATGTACGGCACGGCTACTCGGACTACCTCGGCGTGGGCGCCGTCGACGTGCCCCTTGAACTCGGAGAAGCGCTCGTCCGCCTTGCCGGCGAACACACAGGCCTGCCCCTCGTTGGTAGGGAACACGCCGCAGAAGTAGCCCTGGGCGAAGCCGAGCTCCACGGCGTCCCTCGGAAGGCCGCTGAAGTAGGCGTAGTAGCCGCTTCCTCGACCTGGACGCTCGTCATACACAGAGGCCTGAACCAATTTGGCGACAGTCGAGTGGGTACCGTCGGCACCGATCACCACCGGCGCCCTCTGCTCCACGCTCCTGCCCGCCTCGTCGTGGCCGGCGACTCCGATGACCCGGCTGTCCTCGCGGAGCAGCTCTTTCACCGTCACCCCCTCCCACAACTCCGCTCCCGCCTCCACGGCTGCGTCGACCAGCAGTTTGTCGAGCACCGTCCGCCGGGGCGACACAGTGCCCAATTCGTCGCCCATGGGGATCTCGAACCGTTTTCCGGCGACAGTCAGGTTGAACGCTGGCACCTATGGGACGTTGGTGGCCAGAACCCGGTCTAAGAGCCCCCACCGGCGCAGCTGGGTGACCCCACCCAGCGTCACGCAGTGGGTCGAGATGGTGTCGCTGGGGAAATGCGCCCGGTCCAGCATCAGCACCGAGTGGCCGCGCCGGGCCAGCAGGCGGGCGGCGGCGGCCCCGGCACAGCGCGTTCCCACCACGATCACCTCATGCATCGGCACCTGAAATGAAGTCGACCAGCAACGGTTGACATCCTCGAGGACGGCCAGGCTCATCCAGTGGCCGGCTGCCTCGACCCCCGTTATAGCGCCACGGCGCCCGGACGCACCGCGCGGACCCCGACCATGTGGCATTCGGTCAAGTCAAGTCACGACTGGTGCATACCCCCATCGTGGGCGTCAACACCGGTGGCAGCTCGAGGTTGCGGCTAAGCGCCTGATCGGTAATCGCTGTTCCTGGCTGAGGTGTATGTCGGATGTCACGAGCGGCACGTGCCAATGCCGGTCGAGCCATACCGTGAACGCGGCAACTGGCTTGCTGTGTCGATGCCGCGGCGGAGAGCCGGGTGACCTTACAGCGTCGTCCCTGACTCGGGGGGGCGCAGTTCGTCACAGATCGGTAACCGTGCCGCTCAATCGGCGCGAGCGGCGGCGCGACGATTGCGTCCCACCAGTCCGATCGATAGCCTCCCGGACGTCGTGAGTAGCGAACGCGACCTCAGACAAACTCGAAGCGACTCGCCTCACACTTGGGCGACTTCCACGCGAGGGGGAGGACGATGAAAGTCATGATCGGACGGCGCCGCGCCATTCAACTCGGCTTGGCCGTCACCTGCACTCTCGGGCCGCTCGTCGCCTTCACTCCCGCCGCGAGAGCGGCCGAACCCGGATCCGGCTTCACGACCGTGGCGACCGGCTTCGACAATCCTCGCGGCCTGGCGTTCGGGGAGGACGGACGGCTGTACGTGGCCGAAGCGGGAAGCGGCGGCCCGACGTGCGCAACGGGCGGTCCGGGAGGGGGAAGCCTCTGCATCGGATTGAGCAGTGGGATCAGCGTCATCACCGATGACGGGGCGCATCACCGCATCCTCTCCGATCTTGCTTCGACCTCCGGCCAAGGTGGGTTCTTCGCCACCGGGGCGGACGGGTTGTCGAGCAATGACGACGGTCATCTCTTCACGGTCATGACAGAGTGCCCGCAGGTGGCAGGGCACATTCCCCCCGGCGTGTTCGACCCGTCTCTGATCTCGTCGGTGCAAGGCCAGCTCGGGCAGGTTCTTTCCGTCAATGACGGCGGGTTCCGAGCGATCGCCGGTGTCGGGGCGTTCGACTGGAACTGGAGCTCGACCCACATGAACCTGGTACCGGGTCAGTTCCCGGACTGCAATCCCTACGGCATCCTCGCCGGCGAGCACGGACACTGGGTTGTCGACGCGGCGTCGAACACCCTCGACCGGGTGGGACGCGACGGCACGATCGAGATCGTTGCCTTCTTCCCGAATCCACCGGTCTCTGACGCGGTGCCGACCTGTCTCGCCCGGGGTCCGGACGGCGCGCTGTACGTGGGTGAGCTCACCGGTAACGGAAACACGCCCGGATCCTCGGTCGTGTGGCGGGTGGACACCGGCGACGAGCACCCGACTCCGACGATGTGGGCGACAGGGCTGACGGCCGTAACTGGATGTGGCTTCGCCGACGGAAGCTTCTACGCCACCGAGTTCTCGACCCTGGGTGTCGATAACGCGGCTCCCGGCACTGGTGCGGTGGTTCGAGTTCCTCCCCACAGCACAACTCCGGTCACCGTGGCCAACGGGTTGAGCTTCCCGAACGGGTTCGTTGCCGACGAGGCAAACATCTATGTCTCCAACTGGAGCATCGCGCCGGCTGTCATCCCGCCCGGCAGCCCCCCGTTCCAACCAGGAGAAGTGGTACGCATCGGCCTGCACCACGACGAGTGACGCAAGCGATCTGGTAATCCATCGATCGGGGCCGGTCGAGCCCGGGGTATCTTCTCTCGTCGTGCTCCACGCTTCGGACCCCAGTGGGTCCGTCGCACCCTCCGGAAGAGCACCTGGCGATTGTTCGCCGTGGAGGATTGACAGACCGAGCGGTACGTGCCGTTTGTCAGCGGCTCGCTCCACAGGCGACCCGCTTTACAACGACGGGGCGGAGCGATTGCAAGGGTCCGGGGGCAGGCGCATCCCAATGGGCCGGCACCAATCCCGGCAGGACCGGATACCCGGAACCCGTTATGCGAGAAGGTGCCGGATGGTCACGATCGGGCGCCATTCGACGAGAGCCGAGGTGGTTCTGGCACGTTGACAGCTCACCGGCTGACAAATCGGCAGTGATGTTGCCGGCTGGGTCGACGACCGCCACCCGCAGACCATCGGCTCTCAGGGCATCTCCTATGGCGGATCGCACCGGCGGCCCCAGTCACAACCGCAACTCGCTCTGACGCCACAGCCCTATTCGCCGGTGAAGCGAGACTCCGCCGGCCAGGGACCGTCGGAATGGACGACCTCCTGTAGAGGGGGAAAGCGACCTGGCTGATCCGCCGCAGGCTGCGGTGTCGAAGACTCGACAGAAGGGTGTGAAAGATCGGCGGTGGGCCGATGCGAGCGGAGTCAGAGTTACGACGATTAAGTGATAGCGCGAGACAGCACGGTGCTCTTGCTTCAAAGGAGATCAAGTGGGATCGAATGTTGGGGTGGTCCAGAGCGCATACGACGCCTTCGCTCGCGGTGACATCTCCGCGGTCATCGACCTTCTCGATGAGGACATCAAGTGGTCGTCGCCTTCGACTCTCCCCCAGGGTGGTCATTTCCATGGCAAGGGAGGGGTCGGCGACTTCTTCCAGGGCGTGGGCAGCGCGTGGAGCGCGCTGGCTCTGGATATCGAGTGCGTCGCCGACGCTGGCGATGGACTTGTCATCGGAGTGCTGCGGGCGAGCGGGACTCGCCAAGAAGGAACGAAGAGCGGCTACGGCGCCGCCCACGTCTTCACTGTGCACGACGGCAAGATCGCCCGCTTCCGCGAATACACCGACCTGGACGAACCCCTTTGACTGAGATGGGGATGGCCAAGCTCGATTCCGCGCCGGGCCTCGGTTCTCGCGGTGGTGAGTTGGGGCCGTGATCGGCTTGATGCTGGCAGCCTCTCGCGCCCTTGGGGGGATCGGGGCAGCCGCCGGCCTCGCGTTACTGCTGCCTATGGAAGCGGGGGTCCCGGTGCCGCTTCCGTCCGACCTCGTCATGTTGGCCATCGGTGCTCGTGTCAGCGCCGGTGACATCCCCCTGTGGATGGCGATCCTCGCTTTCGAGGGAGTCGCGATCATCGGGACAACGGCCCTCTTCCTCGTGGCCCGGGGGCCCGGGCACGCGTTCGTAGCACGAGTGGGTCCTCGCCTCGGGCTCAACGCAATCCGTCTTGGACGTGCAACGAGACTGCTCGAGCGACGGGGTCGACCGGCACTTGCCATAGGCCGGGGAACGCCGGGTCTGCGCACCCTCACGGTGATCACCGCGGGAGGATCAGGGTTGTCAATTCGTCAGGCCCTTCCCGCGCTCGTCGTCGGGAGCAGCGTCTTCTTGCAGCTCCACCTCTTCCTTGGCTACTTCGCGGGGTCATCGGCCCGTCACATCCTTCGAGCAGCAACGGCACCTGCACTCGCCATGCTTGCCGTACTCGTGCTGGGTGCTGTCATATTCTGGGTCGCTCGTCGGGACAAGCGCCTAGGAGTTGGGGGCCTCATCGAAGCCTCCTGCCCAGCCTGCTTGGCCCTGGCCTTTCTGGCCGAGCAGCCAGAGGAAGTAGAAGGGCTGATCGAGCCCTCCGCGTGAGCCAGAGCACGGGAAAGGGATCGCCCCCCGACCGTCCGGCATCACGCCTTACGTGTATCAAAAGGGGCCCGTGCGTGCGAAAAGCGCCGTCGTTTAAGCCCTCGCTCGGGGCAGCGTCCAACGCTCAATATCGGCGGCGGAGCGATACACGGTGGGCAGGCATCGACAACCCTGAGCCACACTCAGCCCTTATCGATCTTCTTCAGCGCACCGTATCCGTGCTCGATGGCTGCCGTGATGATGTCCTCGAAATCCTTGTCCGTCAGTACGTGGGGGGTCCCCATCGAGGACGCTCGCCAGTACAGCTCGGCGAGCCATTCGAGAAGTTCGAGGCGGTGTATTGCCTGATCCATGGTGGAGCCGTATCCAACGGAGCCGTGGTTTCGCATCATGGCGGCGTTCCGTCCCTTGAGCGCTTCGACGACATTGTCGGCTAACTCCTGTGAGCCGAACCGGGCATAGGGTGCGGTGCGAGGGGTGCCTCCCAACTCCAAACAGCTGTAGTGGAGTGCCGGCAACTCGTCGTGACAACACGACAACGCAGTTGACGCCATGGCATGGGCGTGCGTTATGGCAAGGGCATTTGTAGCTGCATAGATACCAGTGTGAAGCGGTACTTCTGACGTGGGGGCGAGGTCACCATCAACGATGTTCCCTACCAGGTCGATGACCGTAATCATCTCTTTTGTCACTGTCCCTAGGTCAGAACCTGTAGGAGTCACAGCGATCAGGTCGCCGCGACGAGCAGAAATGTTTCCAGCAGTGCCGATTACGAGTCCCTTCTCGGCCAAATGACGGCTCGCGCTCGCAACGGCCTCTCGTTCAGCTGCCAAGAGCAGTTCGCTCATGCCTCGTTCCTTTTGTCTCGTGCCTAAGGATGGAAGACTCCGTGACCTTTCGCACCCAGCAGATGGGTTCCTATCGATCCATGGGCAGTGTCCCACATTCATCCGACTGAAGGATTCCTGTTTGTCCGATCGCAAAGTGCCGATCCGGGGCGCCAGCCCCTGCTTGGTGTAGCGGCACGTCCCGATGTGATGTTCGGGGACGATCGAGCGGCCGGGCCCTCCGGGCGATTGGGGGCGCGTGTGGGGCCCGGAGAGCGATGAGTTGAGGGCGGCCATGTCGTCCTACCTCTGTGATGGCCTAGTTTGCGCGAACCCGGCCCGCACCAACCTACGGCTGGTACCCACAGAGGAGACCACATGTCAAGCGTTCGGGTCCACAACTTCTCGGTTTCGCTCGACGGTTTTGGCACCGGCGAGGGTCAAGGTCTCGAAGCACCCTTCGGACACGCCGGTACCAGGCTCCATGAGTGGTTCTTCCCCACGCGCAGCTTCCGCGAGATGCAGGGCAAGCCGGGAGGGAGCACCGGCGTGGACGACGCCTTCGCCAGCAACTGGGGCCCGGGCATCGGGGCCGAGATCATGGGACGCAACAAATTCGGGCCCCAGCGCGGTCCATGGGCCGACGAGGACTGGAAGGGCTGGTGGGGCGACGACCCGCCCTTTCATACCCCCGTGTTCATCCTCACCCACTATCCCAGGCCCACGATCGAGTTGAAGGGTGGGACAACGTTTCACTTCATCGATGCCACCCCCGCCGAGGCCCTGGCGGCCGCCCGGGAGGCGGCGGCTGGCCTAGACGTCCGAATTGGCGGAGGACCATCGACAATCCGGCAGTTCCTCGCGGACGACCTGATCGACCACATGCACGTCGCGATCGTGCCAATCGTTCTCGGACGTGGGGAACGCTTGTGGGATGGGCTCGAGGAACTCGAGCAGCGCTTCGATGTCGAGGCGGTCAGCTCGCCCAGCGGTGTCACCCATCTCACCTTCACCCGCCGATAGTCAGACGGGATTGGTCCCGCAGCCGGCGTTCTGAGCGCCCATCTGGCTTGGAGGGCGCTGAATGTTGTCGGGCCGCGCTCTGTGTAGGACTGCCGGTCGCCGGGAAGGGCCCGACAGTCTTCCCGGAACCGTGGATATGGGAGGCCCTCCGCGACTAGATGCGGTGCAGTGCGCGAGTCAGCCGATTTGGTCGCGTCGACAACCGTCGACGCCATGTTGGCTAGCCGACCTGACGGGGACGATCGTTCAAGGGGGAGCAAGCCCGGAGGAGCCTCAGGTGCGGGGCTCTCTAAGCGCGCCGCCGGCGGCCCCGGCGAGGTGCGACCTCGGCGGATACGGCGCCGAGGGCCGAGGATGCCGCCTTCTTCGCTCGCCGCATCGAGCGGGTCGCGCCCTTCCTGCCGTGCGCTGCGGCTCCTGCAGCCTTCTGCTTTGTCTGCGCCGCGCCCTTTCTGGCCTCGGCCGCCGCGTGGGCAGCGACCCTCTTGGCTTCTTCGGCGGCGTGCGCCGCGCCCTTCCGGGCGTCCTTGGCCGCACGCTTCGCCGCCTTGCGGGCGCGTCGGCCGCGCACCAGACCCCGTTGGGTGGCTTCGTTGCTAGCACTTTGGACGGATTCGACCGTGCTGCGCACGATGGGCTCGGCGGTCGCGACAAGACGGGCCAGCCGATCGCCCCTCAGGGCCCGTCGATCGTGCTTGCTCAGTCGCCCCAGTCGCCTGGTGGCTTTCGCTGCTTCGGCGTGAGCGTGCTGGGCCCGCTGCTCTGCGGCGGCGGCCCGCCGCTCGGCATCCTCTCGGGCGGTGTCAGCGCTCTCCAGTGCCTCTTGGGCCCCGCGGCGGGCCTCGTCTGCCCGTGCGAGCTTTTCCTTCTTGCTCCAGAAAGCGATTAGACCGAGCGTGCCTACGGACAACGTCTTGCGAATCAACCCCATGCCGATCTCCTTGTTCTGGACGGATGGCCTTGTCTGTCCCAGCCGGTCAACCCGACAAGGCGCAAGGCGTGGCTCCTTCTGCTTCAGCCGTGCTGGGCGCGTCGTGGCGTCCCCTAGTTGTGGAACGCAGACGGGCCGCCGCTGTTAAACCGGCCAGGTGCCCCAGCGACGGCAGGGCTCCGGCGGAAGCGCTCTTCCGATCAAGACGGCGTGCGGCGACACCCAAACATAACCTGCGATCGTGAATGCAGACCTAATCTCCTGTCGGCGGTCCTTGATACCGTCCCAATTTCCCAAGACGCCGCGGCGTTGCAGACCTCCCAGCGGTTCTGTTAGAGGGCACTCGCGAACACAAGTCGAGTCACCGAAAATTGTTGATACTGGTCGTTTGCGTCCGCGCCCCACCGGCCCGGCCACTCATCCCAGAGCCATACTCGGCGCAACTCCAGGCGATACACGGAATCGTTGGTCAGAAACCATAGGCAGACGTGCTGAAACTGCTTGCCTCGGAGCCCTGTCTGGTGAGCGAGACTCGACAGCAGCTCGTTCAGGGTGCCCACTGCCCCGAGCGTAAGCCACTCGATCTGAAGTACCGGTCGGTGCCTGAGAAGTGTTGAGATCAAAATCGAGGATCTGCTGGAGCGATTTGACCCACGAGCGCGGCGACTCGTCGCCCACTCGCAGCTGACGGGCCACCCGTGGGATCACCGCCTTGTCGTGCGGATCCTGCGCTCGCAGATCCATCACCATGCGCACCGCACGCTCCCTCAGAACAGGCGGATACCGCGTCGATGCCGGCTTCTCCCTGACTCTGTCCTCCTCCCAGGTATGGGGCCTCCGCGGATCCCAGGCCGATTCAGTCTGAGGCTCGCTCGCTACCTCGGCTTGACCGGGACGAACCGCTTGACGAAGTCGAGCGCGGTCTGAGCAACCTCCTGCCAGCCGTGGTCAATGGTTAGCGAGTGGCCGCGGTTTGGCATCTTCTTGATCTCGGAGACACTCGGGTTGCGCTTCTGCCGCTTGTAGGAGGCGTTTGCGATCGCCCAGGGAACCGTGTGGTCGTTCTCCCCGTCGAGGATCAGCAGCGGGCCCCGATCGGGGTTCTTTGTGTCGACCTTCGACTCGGTCCAGGGGTTGAGGTTGGCGTTGCCCATCTGGGCCAGGGCGATTCCCGACCCGGCCACGTGGTAGGTGTCGTAAAGGCGTTTCGCCTCGTCCTCACCGAGTGCGTTCGTCCAGCCGTATCTGAACTGGTCGAAGGTGAGCGTGATGGCCTGGCGTCGATACCGTGGGTTCACCAGGAAAGGTCCAGTGGCCCTGAGTGTCGAGACGGGCAGCGGTAGGACGCCGCGAAACACGCCAGGGTCGATGGCAACTGTGGCTGCCGAGAGCCCACGGCCGGCGAGCATCTGGGCGAGCAACCCGCCGGTCGAGTGCCCCATCACGGCGGGCTTCTGCTCTAGTTTGCCGATCACGTCGGTCGTGTGGTCGGCCACCTGCTTTAGCGTCTTGTTGGCGAGGACGTGCGGGTTCGCCCGCGCCTCTTCAACCGTTTCTGGATCGTCTGGCCAGTCCGGCGTCAGCGGCGCGAAACCGGCCTGCGTGAAGATGTCCGCCCAATTGGCCCAGCTGCTCGGCAGCAGCCAGAGGCCGTGTATGAGGACAACCGGGGTGGTGCCGGAAGCGTTTGCCGCCTCGATCTCCCTGCTCTCCCGTTCCGAAATGGACGCCATGTCGAACTCCTCTCGGTCGCCGTGGAACGTCATGGCGACCCTAGCGAACCGACGACGCGCTCACTCACGAGGCCGCCCATTCGTGCCGTTCCTTCCCGTCCCCGTCCGATGGCGTCCCGCACTGTCAGGACGGCTCGGAGCGAAAACCGGCGTCGAACCCGCTCAGAGGGTTCCCAAAGACAAACACTGGGAGCCGGTAATCACGGGCGGTCGCCGAGAACGTCGTGCGAATATGGGCGCCGGGCTGAGCCGTGTATTTGTCGACGAAAGCGTGCAGCCGATGACCGCTGAGTCAGCTTCGGATCGTCTACAGCAGTGGGTACGTGTCGTGCGACGCTCGTTCGGGATACTGAACCCCGTCAGCAACGAAGATGCTAGGGAAACGCCTTGCTACGTCTCGTTCCCTCCAAGCGTGCTTCCTGGCGTCGAGGCTGTATCTTCGCGCCAGTTAAGACCCGCACCAGAACGCGCGGTGTGTATCCAAACGGGCGGTCGATCGTCCGCGCAGTCGTCTCTGTTACCGACCGATCCGTGCCTCGAGGAACCGCTCGATGAGGCCGTTGGTTTGGTCGGGGAACCGGCACTGAGGCTCGTGGCCCGCGCCTTCCATGATCTCCAGGGTTGACCCGGCAAGCCTCGCGATCTCGCGACCCCGTTGATGCGGCGAGATCGCATCGGCGTCTCCGTGGATCACCAGGCTCGGACAGCGAAGGCTCCGTGCGAATCGGGTCGCGGCTTCTCGATCGAGGCACTGGTCGTCCAGCCCGCTGGTGGCCAACAGAACCTCGGGCGTCGTCTCCATCCCCATCTGGAAGAAGTGCTCGATCTGCTCCGCCGAGCCTGGTTCCGGGAAGCATTTGGAGAAGAAGAACCGCAGGAAGTCGGGGTAGTGGCTCAGCCAATAGTGGCGGTTCCACTTAGACCATCCCGGGTACTCGGGCAGTTCTGTCTCGAACTCAGCCGCGGCGACCGCACGCTCGGGATGGGGCGGCGCTAATGGGACGCTGGCGCCCACAAAGACCGCGGCGCTAACTCGCTCTGGATGGCGTCCCGCCAAGGCCAGGGCCCACAATGCACCTGCGGACACGCTGACGATTGCGGCCTTCTGCGTCCCGGTCGCGTCAAGCACGGCGACTGCGTCATCGGCAAAGTCGTAATCGCCATAGAAGGACGGATCAGTGGGTCGATCGGAGGCGCCGTTGCCCAGCCCGTCATAGGTGATCATGCGATAGCGAGAGCTGAAGTAGAGCACCTGATGGCGCCAGAAGTCGCTGTGGACGATCGACCAGGTCGGCAGAAGGAGGATGGCCCGATCCCCGGAACCGAACTCCTGCCAATGAATCCGTTGCCCAGATCGCCGGACGAAACCCGAGCGACGAGCACTCGCGCTTTTCAGCATGGGCTTCACTCCAATCGAATTGACGGGGAGTGAGGGCTACTAGCCCCAGTGTGGCGCAGGACGATCGAAGCGTGCACTTTCCAGTGCCACGGCATGGCTGGCCCAGCTACGGTCCTACGGGTTGACAGGCAATCGCCATCGGAGGAGGGGGGATCGCATGGAAAGGCGCCAGATATCGACAGACGGGGCTCCGCCGGCACTCGGTCCTTACAGCCAGGCGGTCGTAGCCGGCGACTTCGTATTCTGTTCAGGCACGGTGGGCATCGATCCCGACACGGGCGCAGCCGCCGCCGGAATCGCCGAGCAGACGGAGCAAGCCTTGCTTAACCTCGCAGCCATTCTGGCGGCCGCCGGGTCCTCGATGGGACAGCTTGTCAAGACGACGATCTTCTACGCGAACGTCGATGATTTCGCCACCATCAATGAGGTCTATTCGCGCCACATGCCCGACCCCCCGCCGGCCCGTTCAGCTCCAGCAAATGTCGCTCTACCACGGAGTCTTCTGATTTCGATTGACGCAATCGCCGCACTCGGGGGCAGTGGCTGACGGCCCCGAGCATTACCGGCTGGGTTCCAGCTCGGTCGCTCTCGCGTCCCTCCATCCGCCTCCTGGCAATACCGCACGCCTGGACTCGTGGTCTCCGTGGGGCTTCCGCGCTACTTCTGGACAAGGTCCACAATCGGCATGATGGCGGGCGGCTGCGCCAGCTCGATGCCCAGCTCCTCCATGACCGGCCCGAGGTACGTCAGGAACTCATCGAACGCCTCCTGGCTCTCCCAGACATCGAAGACCTGAAGCTGGCCATCTTCACCGAAGCATGAGTGGAGCTTCATAGCGCTTTCAGGTGCCCCGGCCTCACGGAGACGGTCGCGCCCCTTGGTGTGCTGCTCAACAGTCATGTTCTTGGTGACGATGTAGATGCCAATCACGGGAAGTGAACTCCTTGTTGGTGGGATACGCACAACATTCGTCGGTGGGCGTTCGGCTGGATCACTGTATTCCAAAGCCGCCGATCCGCATCGTCCCCGAAGAGCACTTGCGCACTTCCCTGGAGGTCCCAATCCGGGACGTGCCGGTTCCGGTGCTCAAGCTCTGTGGGAGGCCGACCGATAGCGGTGAGTGTGGGTCATCCCAGCCGCATTTTGCCGTACATTTCTGGCGCTTGACGGGCGGGAGGCGGCGGATATGGAACCAGTAGTGCAGGATCACCTCCACGCCTGCGAAGCCTTCGGTGTTGTAGTCAGCGAAGTCCAGGGGCCCTGGGATGCACCAACTCCCTGCTCGGAGTGGGATGCGCGAGGAGTGTTGGAGCATGTCATCGGCTTCCACGACGTGCTCTTGTTGCGACCACTAGAGGCGAAGCCCACCCGGCCGAAAGACGATCCAATCGCCAGGTGGCGGCTGACGGAGGATGCACTGTCGTCAGTGCTGGCCCGACCGGGTGCCCTCACAGCCGAGCGAGAGGCGCTGCTTGGTTACTTGACCACCGAGGTCCTCGTCCACACCTGGGACCTTGCCAAGGCCACCGGGGTCGGCTTGACCCTCGACTCACGCCTCTGTCAGATCGGAGTGGAGCGGGCGACAACAAACCGGAAGGCGTTCAGCTCCGACATGTTCGATGCCCCGATCCCGGTCCCCGAGGACGCCGCTCTGCAGGATCAGCTCGTAGCTCTGTTCGGTCGGGACCCCAACTGGCGACCGAACCTGCGCTGAAAGTGCCGATGTGCGCTACTTCAGCCAGTCCGGCGTCATCCTCGGCCCGATCGAGATCGACGGCGCCTGAGTGTTACCGGCTGGGGCGCCTGCTTCGTCGGCTTGGCGACCCCACCTGCGTCTCGGCAGTTTCGCTGAGACCTACGGTGGCGAGGCAGGTTCCATGAGAACCTCTCCGCGCGCCTACAGGATGCTGTCGACCTCATAATTCCCTCAACGGGGTATGGAGTCATCCCGCGACCCCCCTTTCTCAGTGAAAACGGATATCAATGCCGGTGATCTTGCGTACGTGGCCAAGGAGGGCCGGAACCCCGTGTTCCCAGCCGTCAGGTCGGCCCACACGCCGACCCATGTGAACACCTGCGAGTTCGACGGCGCATCTCAGCGCTTCGAAGTAGGCAACCCGATCAGTGTCATAGTCACGCGAGGCGACCTTCTCGTGCATCCGCCTGGCGATGTTCACGCCAGCGGCGTGGAGGACGTTGCGAATGGGGGGTGGTGGAGGGAACGGCTCCGGCATCCGAGCCATCCCCACCAGAGCGAAGCCAAGGTCAAGGGCCGGATCCCCGATGCCGCCCATGGTCCAGTCCACGAGTCCGGTGATGGCCTTGCCCTTCACCAGCACGTTGGCAGGCCACAGATCGCCGTGGACCAGTGACAACCGAGTCGGTAGCTCGGGGCGCTGGAGCTTCAGCCAGGCCAGAAACTCAGCGAAGTCGGGCTCTTCCCCGAGTTGCTCCTCAGCCCAAGCCAGATGGCGAGTGGTAAGGGCATGCTCGGCAGAGATCCCGAGGCGCTCGAGAGCACCTATGGCCGGAGCGACGTCTGCAGCACTGAGCAGCGCCAAGACCCTGGCGAAGGTCTCGGGCCACGACACGACCAAGGCGGGAAAGCTCTGGGTGAAGCGGTGCCACTGGATGCCCCGGACGAAGCCATGGCCCGGCAGCTTCTCCATCACCATGAAAGGGACGCCAAGCAGATCGGCGCGTTGCTCGACTAAACGCACGGCTGGAGCCGGAACACCGGCCGCTCGGGCGCCTTCCTGCAGTGCGGCCTCGATCAGGACTTGGTTGTGGGGGAACGGCACCAGGCGGAGGACGAGCGGCGCGGACCACTCCGGCGGTGCCCCGAGCAGCTCGAACTGGTACATCGCCGTGAACCCACCACCGGTCAGGGGTGTGGGCGGAGCGGAGAAGTCGACGTTGGGATCGACCCTGTGGCGGAGCAGGTCCCGTAGCCGGCGAGCGAGGTCCGGGGTGGATGTGCGGCTCATCGATGCTCCAACGATCGCTCGCACCCCTCGATGCAATAGCGATGACGGGTGGCGTAACGCCCTTCTCCGCTAGGCGGAGAACTTGTTGGCGCGACTACCGCGAGTGGGGTGTTCATGAAACTTCCTGGGTCAGGGCACACAGGAGACCGTTGGATGGGTCTCCACAAGTTAAGCGAAGGAGTCTCCACAAGGTCGTGGATGGGGAGTACGGCCGGCTGGAGCGTTACCGTGCGGGTCTCGCAGCGTGACTGGGGCTCGGGACAGTAGCGAAGGAACGGCATACTCGACTGGTCGAACGAGGTCGATCGCCTCGAAACCGCCGCGAATATGGCTACTTCGACCAACGACGGTGGTCTGACAGATTGCCGATCACGAGCGGAATCGGCCTCGATGACCGGTGGAGGGGTGGCGCGCGAGATGGATCGTTCGGTAGCTAGAACGAGGCGCCTAAGTTGAGAATATGGGCTTGGACTGGGAACAGACGATCATTGACGCACGAGATCCGGCTGCTCTGGGACGTTGGTGGCAGGAGGCACTCGGATGGGTTGTCGTGAATGACGATCCCGAAGAGTTTGAGATTCGACCAGCACCAGACCGATTTCCTGGGTTGCTCTTTGGCGCTGTCCCCGAGCCCAAGACGGTTAAGAACCGACTCCACCTCGACTTCCGACCTGACGATAGGGACAGAGAGGTTGAGCGGATGCTCGCACTCGGAGCGACCCGGGCGGATGTTGGTCAGGGCGAGGAGTCATGGGTTGTGCTGGCTGATCCGGAGGGCAACGAGTTCTGCATACTCAGCTCCCGCCATCGGAGCTGACAGTGCATAGTGCCTGATCTGGCACCCCTCCCGCTATCAGTTCCGACAGTTAACGGCCCGAGCAGATCGACGGGTAGGGGTCGGGTTGCACCTAACCCCAGAACTGCAGAATCGTCAGCCTAAATGTGCGAATTTGCCTCTGATTGGACCGATTGAAACGAGATCTCGTGAGCCATAGGCTCCGCTCATCTGGCGATCCAAGGAGGGAACGATGGCAATCGTCGCTGTGTTCCAGGACCCGACCCTCACTCAGGAGATCTACGAGCAGTCAGTACAGGGACTGACCGACGGTAAGAAGAAGCGTATGGAGGCAGCAGGTGACTGGCCGGTCCAAGGTCTCCTTGCTCATATCGCTGGACAAGGTCCAAAGGGCTTTCGTGTGGTCGATGTATGGGAATCTGAAGAGGCCTTTCAACGCTTTGGGGACCACTTGATGCCCATCATGGAGAAACTTGGTGTCCATGTAGAGCCAGAGATTTAC
>Ga0307477_10000682_pt1 | contig 33933 bp, 24 predicted proteins | sample atmos_gasesECM2C_FD_203316 | JGI IMG/M metagenome (GOLD analysis project Ga0307477, IMG submission 203316) | Hardwood forest soil microbial communities from Morgan-Monroe State Forest, Indiana, United States - atmos_gasesECM2C_515 | ecosystem: Environmental > Terrestrial > Soil > Temperate...
TACCCGTAGCACCTTCGGAGCTCTGACGTGTCGCGCACCTTACCAGCGTCTATCGGATCGCCCCCCGCATCCCCCAACCCCCTTCCCTCCCCTCCGGGGGGAAGGGGGCGCCACTCCCACCTTCATCGCTCGGGGTCGGTCCAGGCCGATGGGGAACTACCCAGTGCTGGTCCTCGAGGGCTCGCGAGCAGCCGGCAGTATAGGATGGACACCGCATCGTCCCCGGCGAGGAAACCACCCGTGGCGCGCATGACGCAGATCCTCCTCCTCGCCCTGCTCTGCCTCTGGGCCGCCGCCATGGCCTGGGTGCCGCGCGTCGACTACCGGTGGACGGCGCAGCTCACCGCCTACCGCCACCATCCGTTCGCCGGCCTCGCGCGCCGCACCGTCTTCCAGGGCCAGCTGCCGGGAGCCACCGACACGGCGGCCCTGCTCGCCGTGGCCACCGTCGTCCTCTACCTCCGCGCGCACGCCGCCGGGGCCTCCCGCCGCCTGCTCGCGGCCCGCCCGGCGCTCGGCTTCCTGCTGATCGCGGCCCTCGGCCCCGGCCTGGCGGTGGTCCACGCCCTCAAGCTCGTCCTCGGCCGCGCGCGCCCGCTCGACGTCCTGTCTCGCCAGCACCTCCCGTACACGGAGTGGTACCAGGCCGGCAAGCTCTCGCTCGCTGCCGGCTTCTTCCGCGGCAGCTTCCCCAGCGGCCACACCGCCGCGGTCTTCACCACTCTCGCGCTTGCCTACGCCCTCGCCTTCGATCCTGCCGCCGGCCGCCGCCTGCGCATCGCCGGCCTCGCGGTCGCCGTCCTCTCGCTCGCCGGCGCCCTCGCCATCACCGTCGCCAACGCCATGGGAGGCAACCACTGGCTGAGCGACGGGCTGGGGACGATCGGCCTGGTGTGGCTCCTCGTCCACTTCCTCTACTTCCGGCTCCTCGACGTGCCGGGCCAGCGCCGCCTGGTCCGCGACTCCCTGGCCCGCGGAGAGGCCCCACCGCTGCCCCGCTTCTGGGAAGCACGCCTCTGCGGCAACGGCCTGCTCGTCGTCGCCGGCGCGGCACTCTCTCTGCTCGGCCTGCGCGCCCTCGCCGAGCAGCGCCCCCCGACCCTCGCCTGGCTCCTCGCGCCTGGAGCCGGCCTCCTGGTCCTGGGCTTGCCGCGGGCAGCCGCCCTGCTCCGCGACCTCTACGGCGCTCTCGCCGCCACCTCCACGTCGACCCCGGAAATGTGATCGGTCCCTACGACCTGGCCAGCACCCCGGCCACGGCGCGCTCGCGCGTCTCTTCCCCGCGGGCGCGCGGGCGCGCCGCGGCCGCCGTGGAGGCCGGCACGCGCCAGGGCTCGAGGTAGCCGTGGCGCTGCAACAGCCGCTCGAAGCGCTCGCCCAGGGGGAAGACGCCCAGCGAGTTGCCGCCGTCCAGGAACCTGGCGCAATGGTCCTCGCGGTCGAGATGGAAGTGCGCCACCTTGATCGGCCGCTCGGCGAGCTGGTAGCGCAGCTCGAAGTCCGTGTCGCCGAGATTGTAGGAATAGTCGAGCGGCGCGAAGCGGTCCAGGAACTCGGGCCGGCCGGTGAGGTCCGTCAGCGCGAACTCGTCCTTGCGATAGCGGCGATGGAGCAGCAGCTCCTGCACCTGCTCGAAGACCTGGCGCGCGGCGCGGGTCAAGAACATCGAGCCGCCCTGGATGAGCAGCCGCTCCCGCGTGCAGTAGAGACAGGCCGCCAGGTCCTTGCCGGGAGCCGGCGATCCGGAGAAGGGCTGCAGCTGGTAGGCGTCGGCGTCGTGGTACCAGAGGACCTCGCCGACCTCCAGCCGCTCGAGGGCATCGAGCAACACCTCGGTCTTGTAGAACGAGGTCATCCGCGCCGTGCGCGGGCGCCGGCCCGCCCGCACCTCCGACGCCCTGACGCCGCGGCGGGAGTAGGGGAAGTTCGTGTACAGCAGCAGGTCGCCCGGCCGCCACCCCAGCTCGAGGCTGTTGTCCACCTGCAGATCGAGGTTGCGCCGGATCCCCTCGAGTCCGGAGAGCCCCCGCTCGTTCACGTACAGCGTCAGGTTCTTCATCGGGCACCCCGCGCCAGGCACCAGTCCACGTTAACTTTACGCCAAATCGCCCCGTCCGGTTGCAGCCGGCGCGGCCGGCGCGGCCGGCGCGGCGAGTGCGGCGGGTGCGGCCGCAGCGACCGGAGCGGCCGCGACGGCGCCGGCCGCCGCCGACCACCTGGCGAGATCGTTCAGGACCCGGGTGGCGAGGGCGGTCCAGCCGGTCTGGTGGGAGGCGCCCAGGCCGCGGCCGGTGTCGCCGTGGAAGTACTCGTGGAAGAGCACCAGGTCCCGCCAGTGCTCGTCCTCGGCGAAGCGCCGGTCGCCGCCGTGGCACGGCCGCCGGCCCTCCGCGTCGCGCCGGAAGAGCCGCGCCAGGCGCAGCCGCAGCTCCTGCGCCACCTCGTCGAGGTTCTTGAGCTGTCCGGACCCGGTCGGGCACTCCACCCTCAGGGTGTCGCGGTAGAAGTGGTGGTACTTCTCGAGCGATTCGATCAGCAGGTAGTTGAGCGGGAACCAGATCGGGCCGCGCCAGTTCGAGTTGCCGCCGAACAGCCCGGTCTGCGACTCGCCGGGCTCGTAATCGACGGTGTAGCTCTGGCCCCCGACCGGGAACACGTAGGGCTTGGCGCGATGCACCCGCGACAGCGACCGCACGCCGAAGGGCGACAGGAACTCGTCCTCGTCCAGCACGTAGCGCAGCACCCGCACCAGCCGCTCGCGCGACGGGATGGCGAGCAGGCGCATGGTGTCGTCGGGGTGCTTCGGCGACTCCATGAAGGTGACGTACTGCGCCAGGTCCTGGCGGTTCTCGAGGAACCAGCGCAGGCGCTTGCTGAACCCCGGCAGCTTGCGGTAGACGGTCTCCGAGAGCGTCGACACCGCGAACAGCGGGATGATGCCGACCATCGAGCGCACCCGTAGCGGGATGCGCGCGCCGCCGATGGTCAGCTGGTCGTAGTAGAAGCCGTCCGCCTCGTCCCACAGCCCGGTGCCGCCGAGGGAGTTGATGGCGTCGCAGATGGCGACGAAGTGCTCGAAGAACTTGGATGCCATGTCCTCGTACGCCGGGTCCTTGCGCGACAGCTCCATGGCGATCGACAGCATCGACGCGCAGGTGAACGCCATCCACGCCGTGCCGTCGGCCTGCTCGAGGTAGCCGCCCGTCGGCAGCGGCTGCGAGCGGTCGAAGACCCCGATGTTGTCGAGCCCCAGGAAGCCGCCGGAGAACAGGTTCTTGCCCTCGTAATCCTTGCGGTTCACCCACCAGGTGAAGGCGAGCAGCAGCTTGTGGAAGGAGCGCTCGAGGAACAGGCGGTCGCGCTCGCCCTTGGCGGCGGTCATCTTGTAGACCCGCCAGCAGGCCCAGGCGTGGACCGGCGGGTTGACGTCGCCGAAGGCGAACTCGTACGCCGGCATCTGGCCGTTGGGGTGCATGTACCACTCGCGCTTGAGCAGCACCAGCTGCTCCTTGGCGAAGGCGGGATCGACCTTGGCGAAGCAGACGGTGTGGAACGCCAGGTCCCAGGCCGCGAACCACGGATACTCCCAGGTGTCGGGCATCGACAGCACGTCGTCGGCGTGAAAGTGCGTCCACTGCGCGTTGCGCCCCTGGGCGCGGCTCGCCGGCGCCGGCGGCTGCGCGGGGTCGCCCTCGAGCCAGTCCTTCACCACGTAGCCGTAGTACTGCTTCGACCACAGCAGGCCGGCGACCGCCTGCCGGGCGATCCGCCGGTCGTCCTCGTCCAGCTCCGGCCGCAGGCGCCCCTCATGGAAGGCATCCGCCTCGCGCGCGCGGTCGGCGAAGATGGCCTGGAACGGCTCTCCGAAAGGCTCCGCGATCGGCTCCGCGGCCGAGCTGAGGCGCAGGCAGACCGTCGTCTCGCCGCCCGCCGGCACCTCGAGCCGGTAGCACAGCGCCGCCTTCGTCCCCTCCTCCGCCGGGTTGACCGCCTCCATCCGGCCATGGACGACGGCCTCGTGGAAGGCGTCCTTGACCCAGGGCGATGCGTTCGGGTAGTCGAACAGCCGCGCCGTGTTGGTGTGGTTGTCGGTGAACATCGCCGCGACCGCCGCGACCGATCCTGCAGACGCCGCCGACCCCCGCAGCACGAAGCGTCCCAGGGTGGCATGGTCGGCGACCAGCGTCGGGACACCGGCCGCCGTCCGGGCCGGCGACTCGGCCGCCCCGCCGTCGGCGCGCGCCGGCTCGGACCAGCCGCGCACGATGCGCGGCCTCGGCCAGTACTTCCCGCCCTGGCGGCCCCAGGACCAGCTGTTGCGGAACCAGAGCGTCGGCAGCAGGTGCGTCGTCACCGCCTCGGGACCGCGGTTGGCGAGGGTGATGCGGATCAGCGTGTCGTCCGGCGCCCCCTTGGCGTACTCCACCAGGACGTCGAGGTAGCGCCCACCGTCGAAGACGCCGGTGTCCGCGAGCTCGAACTCGGCGTCGCCGCGCCCGCGCCGCCGGTTCTCGTCGACCAGCCAGCGGTAGGGGAACTCGGCGTGCGGGTACTTGTAGAGCGCCTTGGCGTAGGAGTACGTCGGCGTCGCGTCGAGATAGAAGTACGCCTCCTTGACGTCCTCGCCGTGATTGCCCTCCGGCCCGCCGAGGCCGAACAGCCGCTCCTTGAGGATCGGGTCGCGGCCGTTCCACAGCGCCGGCGCGAAGCAGAGGCGGCACTCGCGGTCGCACCAGCCGAGCAGGCCGTCCTCCCCCCAGCGGTAGGCGCGGCTGCGGGCATGGTCGTGCGGCAGGTAGCTCCAGCATTCGCCGGTGGCGGAGTAGTCCTCCCGCACCGTGCCCCACTGGCGCTCGGAGAGGTAGGTCCCCCATCGCTTCCAGTTCTTCAGCAGCCGGCCATCCTCGACGAGGCGAGCCGATTCCGGGTCCAGGCTCATGGGCTTCTCCTCACGCAAGTGTTCCGGCGCAGTCGGATGCGGTAGGTCACCGAGTCGTTACGCATCCCCCTCGCCTCCGTTTGGGCGAGGGCGCGCAGTCCTCCGCCGCCTCCCTCCAGATTTGGGCCCTCGCCCAAACGGCGGCGAGGGGGATGCGTACGACGCGGTGCCCTAGACCAGCACCTCGAAGCTCAGCCGCAGCAGCTCGCCCAGCGACCAGGCCTGGAACGGGCAGCCGCGCGGCGTGTGCGGCGGGTCGCCGTCGGCGATCTCCGGCAGGTGGCCGAGGCCGTACACGCCGAGCTGCGCCGCGAGCGGCGCCAGGAAGCGCTCGCGCGCCTGCCGCTTCGCGTCGTCGCCGCCGCCGCGCACCCGCACCCAGGCCTCGACGAAGGGGCCGAGCAGCCACGGCCAGACCGTTCCCTGATGATACGCGCCGTCGCGGGCGCGCGGCTCTCCCTCGTAGCGCCCGCGATAGCCGGGCTCGCCGGGGGCCAGGGTGCGCAGCCCCAGCGGCGTCCACAGCCGCTTCTCCACCGCGTCGACCACCCGCCGCGCCTGCGCCGGCGGCAGCAGCGCCGACGGCAGGCCGCCCACCGCGAGCACCTGGTTCGGGCGCATCGCCGGGTCCACCGCGCCGCGCCGATGGTCGACGTCCACGACGTCGTAGAGGCAACCCGCCGCGTCGTTCCAGAACCGCGCCGCGAAGCTCTCCCGCGCCCGCTCGCCGAGGGAACGCCAGCGTGCGGCCGCCGCCGCCGATCCCGAGGCGGCGGCGCCGGGAGCGCTGGCAGTGCCAGGAGCGCTGGGAGCGCCGGGAGCACCTGCAGCGCCTACAGCGAGAGCATGGATCCAGAGCGCCTGCACCTCGACCGGCTTGCCGCACCGCGAGGTGACGGCCCTGCCGTCCACCCGAGCGTCCATCCAGGTGAGCTGCGACCCCGGCTCGCCGGCCGCCAGCAGCCCGTCGTCGTCCGCATGGATGCCGTAGCGGGTGCCGGCGGCGTAGCCGGCTAGGATGGCCTCGACCGCCTCGAGCAGCGCCTGGCGGTCCGCAGCGGAGAGCATGGAGAGCGCGCCCAGCGGGGCGGGCGGGGCGGGCGTTCCAGGCGAGGCAGCAGTCGCCCGGCCCGGGCTCGCGGCGCGCAGCAGCGCGTCCACCGCCACCACGAACCAGAGCGAGGCGTCGACCGAGTTGTACTCGGGCACCCCGCCGGCATCCGGGAAGCGGTTCGGCAGCATCCCCTGCGACACTGTGCGGGCCCAGGCGACCAGGATCGCCGCCGCCTCCTCGACGCGGCCTGCCGCCAGGCAGAGACCGCGCACCGCGATGAAGGTGTCGCGCCCCCAGTCGGTGAACCACGGATAGCCGGCGACGATGGTCCTGCCGCCGTCGCGCCGCACCAGGTAGGAGTCGGCGGCGCGCCTCCCCTCGCCGCCCAGGGCGCGCCGCCGGCGCTGCTCGGCGCCGCGGAAGATGCCGAGACAGGCGGCCGGCGAGCCCGCGGGCAGCTCCTGCCCCTCGGCCGCCAGGATCCAGATCGCCTCGCCGCGCTGCAGGTCCCAGCGCCAGGTCCCCGGCGACGCCAGGTCCTCGAGCGCGTCGAGGCCGCGCTCGCGCTCCCGCGGATAGAAGAAGTTGCGGTACCAGAGCGGATCCTGCACGTAGATGCCGTTGGCGAACGTCACCACCGCCGGCACGTCGAGGTAGGGGCGGAACACTCGCGACGGGCCGCGCCCTTCCGGCTCGAAGCGGAACGACGGGTTCTCGCGATGCAGCGCGTGGTAGTCGCGCCCCGACAGGAACGGCCGCACCGTCAGCTCGGCCGCCGGCGCCGGCTCGCGCAGCCGCCACGACACCGCCGCCGCCGCCGCGCCCTGCGGCACCAGCACCTCCTGGTCGACGAGCACGCCGCCGCAGTCGAAGGTCCAGCGCGGCCAGGGATCGGCGACGAAGTCCGCGAGCCGCTTGCCGCCGTCGGGCTCGACCACCCCCGGGGCATAGAGCTGGGAGCTGATGGCGAAGCTGCGGCCGCCGGTCCGCACCCAGGCGTCGAAGCCGTTGACCAGCACCATCCGGCCGGTGGGCGGCGTGCGCGCCACCAGCAGCAGGGCATGATAGCGGCGAGTGCGGATGCCGCCGACCGTCCCGGAGGCGAAGCCCCCGAGCCCATCGGCCTCGAGCCACTCGGCCTCGCGATTCACCGCCCCGCTCCGCTCACCGTCGCGCTCCGCCTGCCGCCGGCGAGCCCGCTACCCGGCTCGCCGGTAGCGGTCGAAGCTCCGCGTGGCGAGCCAGGCGGCGACGAGGGCGAAGGCGGCGAGCAGGCCGAGGTTGCGCGGCAGCAGCGCCCAGTTGCCCTCGAAGCTGCCGCGCGCCGCCACCACCGCCCAATTCACCGGGTTGAACATGGCCGCGGAGCGGATCCAGGCCGGCATCAGGTTGCCGGACATCATCATGCTCGACAGGAAGGTCGACGGCAGCACGATGAAGTTCATCACCGCGATCACCAGCTCCTGGCGGCGGGTGAGCAGCGCCAGGGCGTTCGAGACCGCGCCGAAAGCGGCGCCCAGGAGCGCCGCGACCAGCAGCACCAGCGCCACCCCGGCGGCCCCGCCGTGCGGGCGCGCGCCGATCGCCGCCGAGACCAGCAGGATGATCGCCGACTGCACCGCGACCTGCACGGCCGAGTACAGGATGCGGGCGGCGAGCAGGGCGCCGCGCGCCACCGGCGTGGCGAGCAGGCGGTCGAGGACGCCGCGGTCGATGTCGGCGAGCATCCCCATCCCCGAGTAGGCGGCGCCGAACAGCGCCGTCATGATGGCGATCCCGGGCGCCAGGAACTGCACGTACGAGCGGGCGCCGAAGCCGGGCAGGGCCGCGACCGACCGGAAGAGCTGCCCGAACAGCAGCACCCACAGCACGGGCTGCACGATCGAGATGATCACGAACACCGGCATGCGCACGTTGGCGCGCACCAGGCGCACGAACAGGTGCCAGAGATCGGCGACGGCTGCCATCAGCCCGCTCCCGGCGTCGCTGCCGCCGCCGCGGCGGCCTTGCCGGCGCCGCCGGACCCGTCGCCGTCGCCGGCGCCGTCAGACCGGTCGCCGTTACCGGCGCCCTCGCTGCGATAGGCATGGCCGGTGGCGTCGAGATAGACGTCGTCGAGCGACGGCCGGCTGAGCGCCACCTGCGCCACCGCCAGCCCGGCGCGATCGAGCGCGGCGAGCAGCGACGGCAGGGCGCTGGCGCTGTGCGCCACCTGCGCGTACAGGGTGGTGCCGTCGACCAGCACCGCCGCCACCTCGTCGAGACCGGCCAACACCTGCCGTGCCGCCGCCACCTGGCCGCGGTCCGCCAGCTCGACCGAGACGCGGTCGCCGCGCAGCCTTGCCTTGAGCGCCTCCGGCGTCCCCTCCGCCACCACCCGGCCGCCGTCGAGGATCGCCAGGCGCTGTGCCAGCTGGTCGGCCTCCTCGAGATAGTGGGTGGTCAGCAGCAGCGTCAGCCCCTGCCGCGCCAGGCCGCGCACCTCTTCCCACATCACCGTCCGGCTCTCCGGGTCGAGGCCGGTGGTCGGTTCGTCGAGGAAGAGCACCTCCGGCCGATGCACCAGTCCCATGGCGACGTCGAGGCGCCGCTTCATGCCGCCCGAGTAGGTGATCGCGGCGCGGTCCGCCGCGCCGCGCAGGTCGAACAGCCCGAGCAGCTCGTCGACGCGGGCGCGCAGGGCCGCCGCCGGCAGACGGTAGAGCTGCCCTTGCAGCGTCAGGTTCTCGCGCCCGGTGGCGGTCGGATCGACTCCCGATGCCTGCGCCACGTACCCGATCCGCAGCCGCACCTCCCGCGGCCGCGCGGCCACGTCGATGCCGCAGACCTGGGCCGACCCGCCCGAGGGCGCCGACAGCGTGGCGAGGATGCGCACCGTCGAGGACTTGCCCGCCCCGTTCGGACCGAGCAGCGCGAAGACCTCTCCCGGCGCGACGGCGAACGACACTCCGTCGAGCGCCACCACCCGGCGAGCGCCGCGGGGGCCGCCGGCATAGGTCTTACGGAGATCCTCGACCTCGATCGCAGGGGTCATCGGCGAGCGGCGCGATCGGCAGGATGCGCGGGGAAGATCGAGCGGGTCGAGAAGGAGCTGCCGGCGTCGAGCGGCGTCTGGCGGAACTAGCGGCGACCCGCCGCCCGCATCCCTCGCGCAGAGGTCCCCGCGGACGCTCGGAAGCTGGTCTGCGCCCGCGGCACCCCGAACACCGTCCCGCGAGCCCGGTTGCCGGGGGCGCCCGCGCCGCCGCGGCGGTGCTCGTGGAACCCGCGCTCGCCGAAGCCGCGGCGGGCGACGCCGAAGCCGGGCACGCCGAAGACCGAAGCGCCGCCGAAGGGCCAGTAGCCGCCGTAGCCGGCGAAGCCACCGTAGCCGCCATAGAAGCCGCCCAGCGTCATGCCGCCGCCGTAGCCGTTGTCGACCGCGCCCTGCTGGGCGAGCGCGGCCTGGGCTTGCAGCATCGCGGCGGCCGCCTCGTCGCGCGCGGCGGCGGCGGCGGCCGCCCGCGCCGCCTGCTGCTCCCTCAGCTCCATCAGCCGTGCCGCATGCTCTTCGCGGCTCACCCAGGTCCCACCCTCCTGGACCATCCCGTGCAGCCGCATCGCGTCGTCGTAGGGAATCCAGCGGTCGAGCGACTCCTCGTAGACATAACCGAAGCCGCGCAGCAGACCCGCGAGGCCCGCCTCGCGAGGATTGATCACGGCGGCCTTCAGCGCCGCCTCGCGCGCGGCCTGCGGCAGGTTGTTCAGGCGGGCCCAGCGTGCCAGCTCGAGCCAGTCGCCGGCACCCGGCGGCCGCGGGCCACGGGCGCGGCTCTCGAGCTCCTGCTTGCGCCGCGAGTACTCGGCGAAGCTCGAGTCCGACTTCTCGACCCGGTCGACGGCGCTGCGCGGCAGGCTGACGACGCCGCCGGGCATGTGCACCCGCACCTGTTCGTCGCCGACCTCGGCGACCACGTTCTCGAACGAGCGGCCGTTCTTGAGGTAGACGTCGTCGCCCAGCAACGGCGCCCCCGGCAGCACTGCAAGCAGGATCGCCAACACAGCTGAGCTCGTCCGCATCGTGCTTCCTTTCGGCCGCGGCTGGTGGCCGCTCACTTCGATCATCTTACCACTGCCGGGGTGCTCCGGACCGCGGTTACCGGTCGTGGGTGTCCTGGCTAGAGATCGAGGACACTACCCGGTCGTGGGTACCGGTGGCGCCCGGCTGCCGCCGAGCAAGAGCGCTATACTATTGTCGAAATCGACATCCCTGCGGTGGGAGTGGCCGACATGGCGAAGGCGAAGCTCTTGGCGTTGCTCACCCGCGACCACCGCGCGCTCGCCGAGCAGCAGATCGCTGCGGGCCGCAAGGACAAGGCGGCGCAGCTCTACATGCGGGCCGGCGACTTCGAGCGCGCGGCGCGGTTGGCGGCGGAGATCGGCGACGAGCGCCTGGCGGTCGAGGCGGCCCTGCGCGCCACCCTCGGCGACGTGCCCGAGGGCTATGGCGCGGCCGGCGCCCAGCAGGCCGGCGAGCTGCTGGCGGTCAAGGGCCACCACCGCGAGGCGGCCGAGCTGTTCGAGCTGGCCCGCGCCTGGCGCCAGGCCGCGGAGGCGGCGCTCAAGCTGCAGCAGCCGGCGCGCGCCGCCCGCCTCTACGAGCGCGGCCGCCTGTTCGGCGACGCGGCGCTCTACTACTCCCGCGCCGGATTGGCCGAGGACGAGCTGCGCGTGCTGAAGCTCGAGTCCGAGCGCCTGCGCGACGGCGGCCGCGGCCGCCGCGGGGAGCCCCAGGCCGGCCATGCGGACCAGGCGCTGCAGCGGATCGACCTCCGCCGCGCCGAGCTGCTGCGCCGCCTCGGCAAGCGCGCCGAGAGCGCCTCGCTGCTGCGCGAGGCGGCGCCGACCGCGCAGACCGGCAGGCTGCTCGAGCAGGCCGGCCAGCACGAGCAGGCGGTCAACGCGTACCTGGCCTCGGGGGAGCTCGACGAGGCGTTGCGCCTGCTGGGCAGCCAGCCCGGCATCGACCGCCGGCTGGCGGCCGAGGTCTACCTGCGCGCCGGACAGCCGGCCACCGCGGCCCACCTCCTCGCCACCCTGGGGCTGTCGCGCGAGGCGGCGGAGGCCTACGAGGCCGGCGGCGATTGGGGCCGCGCCGGCTCGCGCTGGGAGGCCGCCCAGGATCCGGACCGCGCCGCCCACGCCTATCTGCGGGCTGGCCGCACGCGCGACGCCGGGCGCTGCTTCGCGGCCGCCGGCAAGCCGCACCTCGCCGCCGCCTCCTACACCAAGGCCGGCGACCGCGCGGCGGCATCCGAGCAGTACCTGAAGGCGGGGCAGACGGTGGCGGCGGCGGGAGAGCTGCTGGCGATGGGCGGCGCCGGGGACAAGGCCGCCGCCGCCAAGCTCCTGCTCGCCATCCCGGCGACCAGCGCCGACCTCGAGGCCGGCACGCTGTTGCTCGTGCCGCTGCTGCTCGAGCAGGGGCTGCGGGACGATGCGCTCCGCCGGCTGCGCGCCCTGCCGCCTGCCTCGGCCGGCGACGGCTCGCCCGCCTCGCCCGCATCGCCCGCATCGCCCGGCGCCATGGCCGCCTTCCGGCAGCGCATGCTGCTCGAGGGCCGAGTGCTCGAGGAGCTCGGCGACACCGCGCAGGCCGAGTCGTGTTACCGCCGGCTGCTGGCCGTCGAGCCGGCCCACGCCGAGGCCACCTCGCGCCTGCACAGCCTGCGTGAGGGCAAGGCGACCGTCGCGGCCGCCTCGGCAGTGGCGGCGATGGCAGCCTCGGCCGCGTCGGCGGCGGCGGCGGCGGCGGTGGCGGCGGTCTCCGGCGCGCCCGGCGCCGCGCACCTGGCGCCGGGCGCCGGCGGCACAGCGCTCGGCACCACCCGCTACGAAGGTCCGCCGCGAGCGTCCGGGGGCGCCGCGGGCCCGGGCGGCGGCGGCCCCGGCGCTCCCGCCGCCCGCCTCTCGGCCCAACCGCAGCTCGCCGTCGGCCAGCTGCTCGCCGAGCGCTACGAGATCCTCGCCGAGCTGGGGCGCGGCGGCATGGGGCGGGTCTACCAGGCGTTCGACCGCGAGATCGGCGAGCCGGTGGCGATCAAGACCCTGCTCGGCCTGCCGGAGGAGGACAGCGGCCGCGACGCCGAGCGCCTGCTGCGGGAGCTGCAGATCTGCCGCAAGATCACCCACCCCAACGTGGTGCGGGTGTTCGACCTCGGACGCTTCCCCGGCGGCATCTTCCTGACCATGGAGCTGCTCGAGGGCGAGCGCCTCGACCAGCGCCTCGCCCGCCAGGGACCGCTGCCGCCGCCGCTCGCCCAGCACTTCCTCTGCGAGGTCGCCGCCGGCCTCGAGGAAGCCCATTCGCTCGGCATCGTGCACCGCGACCTCAAGCCGAGCAACATCTTCCTGACGCCGCTGCGCCTGAAGATCCTCGACTTCGGGATCGCCCGCCGCCTCGACGGCGACACCCGCTTGACCGCCACCGGCTTCGCCGTCGGCTCGCCGGCCTACATGTCTCCCGAGCAGCTGCAAGGGCTGCCCCTGGACGGCCGCTCCGACCTCTACGCGCTGGGGGTGCTCGCCTTCACCCTGCTCGCCGGCCGCGAGCCGTTCGCCGGCGCGACCGCCGCCGCGCTCGCTCTGCAACACCTGCAGCAGGCGCCGCCCGACCTGCGGCGCGTGCGTCCCGACCTGCCGGCCGGCTGGCCCGAGCTGGTCGCCAAGCTGCTCGCCAAGCAACCGGCCGACCGCTACTCGTCGGCGGCCGCGGTAGGGGAGGCGCTGTCCGCGCTGCCGGTCAGCACCTGACCGGCGCCTTTGCGCACGTGCGGAATGCTCTATACTTCAACCCCATAAGGCGGGCGTAGAGCGAGATCACGGTCGGCCATGGTTTCGAAGTCCAGCTTCACCTCCAAGCTCATTCGCGATCCACGGCAGCGGGCAGAGCTGTACTCCCGCGAGGGCAGGCCGCAGAAAGCCGCCGAGATGTATGCGCGGGCGGGCGACTTCCGGCAGGCGGCGCGGCTGGCGATCGAGGCCCGCGACGAGCGCCTGGCAGTCGATTGCTCGCTGAAGGCCGCGTTCGGCGTCACGGCGGAGGGCCAGACCGCCTTGCCCCAGCACCTGCCGCAGACCTCGGAGACCCCGCAGACCCCGCTGACCATCCAGCCGCAGCCGGCCGGCCAGGGACCGCAAGCCCTGCAGGCGCTGCAGCCGCTGGCCGCTGCGGAGCTGCTCGAGGCGCATGGCCACCACGACGAGGCCATCGGCCTGTTCGAGCTGGCCCACTCCTACCGGCGGGCCGCGGCGAGCGCCCTGGCCCTCGGCCAGTCCGCCCGCGCGGCCCGGCTCTTCGAGCGCGGCCGCGCCTTCTACGACGCCGCCGTCGAGTACGAGAACGCCGAGCTTCTCGACGACGCCCTGCGCGTGCTCGAGCTCGAGGCCAAGCGCCTCGGCAAGGACGGCCGCGGCCGGGCCGATCCGCATGACACGGCGGCCGCGGCGGCCGCGACCCAGGCGGACCAGCTGGCCCGCGTCGGGCTCCGCCGTGTCGAGGTGCTGCGCAAGCTCGGCAAGGAGGCGGAAGCTTCGGCGCTGCTGCGCGAGCTGCGGCCGACCACCCAGACCGTGCGGCTGCTCGAGGAGTGCGGCAAGTACCGCGAGGCGATCGAGGCGGCCTTGCAGATGGGCGACGCCGAGACGGCGGTGCGGCTGCTCCATCGCGCTCCCGACATCGATCGCCAGCTGGCGGCACAGATCTACCTGCGCAGCGGCCACGCCGTCGAGGCGGGCAACCTCTTCGCGGCGCTGGGCATGACCCGCGAAGCGGCCGAAGCCTACGAGAGCGGCGGCGACTGGGCGAAGGCAGGCTCCCGCTGGGAGACCGCCCAGGAGCACGAGCGCGCGGCCGAGGCGTATCTGCGCGCCCGCCGGCCGCGTGACGCCGCGCGCTGCTACGCGGCGCTCGGCAAGCCCCAGCTCGCCGCCGCGTCCTACTCCCGGGCCGGCGACCACGCCGCCGCCGCCGCGCAGTACCTGAAGAACCGCCAGCGCGTCGCCGCCGCCGCCGAGCTGGTCGCCGCGGGCGACAAGGCGGAGGCCGCCAAGGTGCTGATGCAGGTTGCCGACAACAGCCCCGAGCGCGAAGCGGCGACGCTGCAACTGGTGCCGCTGCTGCTCGAGCAGGGCCAGGCCGAGGAGGCGCAGCGCCGTTTGCGCCAGCTGCCGCCGGTGCGCCCGAGCGCGCTCACCGCCACCGCCGACCGCGCCGTGCCGGCGCGCGAACGCCTCTACTGGTTGGGCCGGGCCTACGAGCAGCTGGGCAAGCTCGACCAGGCCGAGACCTGCTTCCGCGAGCTGGCCGTCCCGGGCGTCGACCACCTCGACGCGATCGCGCGGCTCGTCGCCCTGCGCGAGCGCCTGCGGCCCGCCGCCGCTGCCCCGCATGGCTCTGGGAGCTCAGGGAGTCCCGGGAGCCCCGGGGTCTACGGGAGCCCTGGGAGTCTTGGGAGTCCCGGAAGCCCCGCCGGGAGCACGCCGCCGCCCTACAGCGTGAGCTCGACGCTGGCAGCCGCGGGACAGCACGCGTACCAGCCGCGGCAGGCGCCGCAGGCCCAGGCGCCGCACGGGCTTCAGGAGCCGGCGGCGGAATCCGGCACGAGAGGCGCCCACTCGACACCAGGCACGACGCCAGGAATGCCGCCGGCAGCCGCCGGGCGAGGGCGGCCCGCCACGGACGAGCTGGCGACGCATGCCACCACCGCCTACCCGTCGCCCGCCGCCGCCGCACGCGCCGCGCGCCAGACTCCCGGAAGTGCGGCCGCGCCCCCCCAGCCGCAGGGCGGCAGGCCGGAGCCGCCGCCGGTCACGGCCGGCCACCGCCCGATCGGCACCCTGGCCGTCGGCCAGGTGCTCGCGAGCCGCTTCCAGATCCTCGCCGAGCTCGGCCAGGGCGGCATGGGCCGGGTCTACAAGGCCCGCGACTTCGAGCTCGGCGACATGGTGGCGATCAAGATCCTGAGCAGCGCGCCCGATGACGGCTCGGTGGACGCCGAGCGCCTGCTGCGCGAGGTGCAGATCTGCCGCAAGATCACCCACCCGAACGTCGTCAGGGTCTTCGACCTCGGCCGCCACGAGGGCGCGATCTTCATCATCATGGAGCTGCTCGAGGGCCAGGTCCTGGTGGACCTCATCGACCCCGCGCGGCGGCCGCCGATCCCCCGGGTCAAGTCCATCCTGGTCGAGATCGCTTCCGGCCTGCAGGAGGCCCACGCCCTGGGCGTCGTGCACCGCGACCTCAAGCCGGAGAACGTCATTCTGACCGCCACCCGCCTCAAGATCCTCGACTTCGGCATCGCCCGCATGACCGGCTTCGACAAGCGCCTGACCCAGGTCGGCTTCGCGCTCGGCTCGCCGCTCTACATGTCGCCGGAGCAGATCCAGGGCATCACCCTGGACAACCGCTCCGACCTCTATTCGCTGGGCGTCCTCGCGTTCGCCCTCCTCGTGGGCCGCGAGCCCTTCGACGGCGCCAACTCGACGGCCATCGCCATCCAGCACCTGCAGCAGCCTCCGCCCGACCTCTACTCCCTGCGCCCCGACCTGCCGGCCGGCTGGGGCGAGGTGGTGACGAAGCTCCTCGCCAAGCGCCCGGACGATCGCTACCAGAGCAGCGAGGAGGTGATCGCCGCGCTGAACCCGCTGCCGGTGGAGCCGCTCGACGCCCCCGCTTCCTCCGCGTCCCTCGAGCCTCTCGAGCCCCTCGAGCCCTTCGAGCCCGACGCCTCCTTCGACCCTCTCGCACCCTTCGAGCCCGAAGAGCCTTAGCGGCAAGGACAGCGGTCAGGGCCTGTCGGCGATCGTCCGACACGGCTGGCGCCCGGCGCCTACGGCAATCCCCGCCGCGCGCCGATTCCGTCGCTCGTCCCCGCCGACCTACGCTGTCTCTTGTGGCCGGCGCCCTTCCGCGCGGCCGGCCCGAGTGGAGGTCGTCATGCAAACCGCAGTCGCCGCGCCGATCGATGTCTCCCTTCCATTGCCCGTCGCCCATCCGCGGCTCCCCGATCCTCGCCGCGGGGCGGAGCGCCCGCCCGCGACCGAGCCATGGACGGCCGCCCGCGCCGGCTCGCGGATCGAGTACCTGCAGAGCGCCGGCGCGGGCCTCGCCCGGCTGCGGAAGTGGCTGGACCGGCTGGCCGCCGATCCCGCGGACCTCGAGGCGCTGGCGGGAACCCTGCGCGGCTTCCACTCCTTCGCCGCGTCGGGAGTGACCTACGGGTTCCCCAGAGTCAGCGAGATCGGCCGGGCGGGCGAGGCGGCCTGCGCCTCCCTGGTGGCGGGACGTGCCTTGCCCGAGGCCTACCGGCTCGCCGCCCTGGGGGCCCTGCTCGACTCGCTGGACGCCTGGTTCGCGGCCGCGGTCGCCATCGCCACGCTCGGCGAGCCGCCACCGCCGCCACCGCCGCCCGCGGCGCAGGTCATCGCCCGGCAGGCGCGGCGGTCGGGAGGCGACCCGTCCTCCCCGCACCCTGCCCCCGCCGCGCCGCACCCCGCCGTCGCCGGCGGCCGCCTCCTGGTGGTCGAGGACGATCCGGCGCAGGCCGAGTCCATCCGCGTGACGCTCGAGACCGCGGGCCACCAGGTGCGGGTCTGCGACGATCCGCGGCGCTTCGCCGGCGACCTTGCCGCCTTCGATCCGGAGCTCGTGCTGATGGATCTCGTCCTGCCGGGCGTGACCGGCTATGAGCTGGTGCGTTCGCTGCGGCAGGCGCCCGGCACGCCCGCTCCGCCGGTCCTCTACCTTGCCGCGGAGGGCGAGATGCACGGCCTGCCCGAGACGGCCCAGCCGGTCGGCGGCGATCACCTGGTCAAGCCGACGCCTCCCGAAGCGTTGCTGGCCGCGGTCGCCGGGCGCCTCGAGCGCCATCGCCGCACGCGGCAGCCGGTGGCACGCGATCCTTCGATGGACGCGCCGAGCGAGAGCGGGCTGCTCGATCGCGCCCGCGCGATGGCCGCGGACCGCCAGCGCCATCCCGGCCGCCGGGCCTCCTGGGTGGCCGTCGAGCTCGATCACCTCTGGTCGATCCACGAATGTTACGGCGAGACCACCGGCAACCGCGTGCTCGCCGCCGTCGCCGCGCTCCTCCGCCCGCACCTCCGTCCAGGCGACACCTTGGTCCGCTGCGACGGCCACCGGCTCGCCGTCCTCGTCGAGGGCCTGCCACCGCGCCAGGTCGCGACCCTCCTCGACAGCCTGCGCCAGCAATTCGCCGGCACCGCGCACCCCACCCCCGCCGGCGGCCAGTTCCGCACCACCTTCAGCGCCGGCATCGCCGTCCTCACCCCCGGTATGACCGCCGAGCAATGGCGCGAAGCCGCCGACCGCGCGCTCAGGACGGCGCGAGCCGCGGGCCGCAACCGGGTCGAGCTGATCCGTTAAGATCATCCGCGGATCAAAGGGAAGGTCTGGCCAAGGTCGAGCAAGGTGCGCCGATCGACAAGCCTCTCCTCGGTCGCTCGTTGACCGGATCGTCGGCGGCCATCGCAGCGCTCCTGCGCAAGAGCCTCGGGAGCGGCGGCCGGATCAAGGGATTCAAGCCGCAGGCGGTCGCCTTCCTCGGCTATCTCATCTCGCACGAGTCGCACCATCGCGGCCAGATCGTGCTCACCCTGAAGCAGTCCGGTCATCCGCTCGACAAGGCGACCGGATATGGCCTATGGGAATGGGGCGTTCGCTAGCTTTTCCGCTTACCGGGGGCCCCCCGCCCCCAGCCGCTTGACAATCGAGAAGGCGGTGCTCTCATTCGCTCACCATCGTCAACGCATGATTCATGACAGAATCGGATAGATACATTCCAGCGGCTCGCAGAGACTCAAGTACCGGGCGAGCAGCGTCGAGGCGGCCACTTTTCTTGCCCAGTAGTACGAGCCCGAGTGTACCTCGCACTGGTATGCCGAGTGAATTGGCGCAACGGCGAGCCGCGAGGTCGTCGATAATTGCCTCCGCCCCGCGCCTCGTCGAGCACCAGGAAAGCACGGCCGACTCGCCGGGACCAAGATCCCACGCTTGAATGACCGGGGGTGCTTCCGGGACCCCCATGACTCGAAGCCAATGAGTGGAGGCGAGCGCTTGGGCCGCCGGGTCGGTGGGGCCACGCCGCCGGAGCTCGCTTGCCACCGCGACCGGGACCACAAGCTCGAAGGCGACCAGCTGCAAGAGGTCCAGCAGGCCCGCTCGCGTCAGGAAGATGAGTGGTGAGGCATTGACTGCAGGAAGCTCAGCCACGCTCCAGCTCGCGCTGCAGGTCCTTGAAGTCCACGACGAAGGCATCTACACCTTCTCGGGCCAGAGCCATCAAGAAGTCGGTGCGATCTAGTCCCGCCACTTGCGCGGCCTTCTCCTGCGAGATCTGGCCACGTTGGTACCAGTAGATCGCAGCGGCAAGGCGGAGCTCTCGGCCGAATTCCTCAGGCGAGCGTCGCAGGGCTGAAAACACTTCCGCGGGGAGATCGAGGGTTAGCGTGGTCATGTGCCCGAACTCCTTGTCTCAGGCTTACGGAGTCAGCCGCGTCAGCGTAACACAACGCCACTGTTTGGGCCTGCGGCTACGGCTCCTGGTAGCCACTGCCGCTCACCGCGAGTTCCCCGCCCCCAGCCGCTTGACCATCGAGAAGGCGTCGAGCCGGCCGTGGTAGTAGCCCCGCACGCGCCCGCCCAGCTGATAGCCGTGCTTCTCGTAGAACTGCCGCGCGCCGCCCTCGTCGGCCGGCGTCTCGAGGGCCACCACGCGCACGCCCTGCTCGAGGAACCACTCCTCGATCGCCGCCATCAGCTTGCCGCCGATCCCCCGGCGCTGCCAGCCCGGCGCCACGTCGAGAGTCGTCACCGTCCCCCATCCCCGCTGCGCGCAGCGCGCGTTCACGAACCCCACCACCTCACCCTCCACCTCCGCCACCAGCGTCTTGGAGCGCCGCGCCAGCAGGTAGTACTGCAGCTCCGCCCGCGAGTACGCCAGCGCCGGCACGAACGCCGCTTGATCGATCTGGAACAGCCGCTCGAAGTCCTCCGGCCTGTGCTCGCGGATGATCACTCACCCCTCCCCCGCCTCCCGCCGCGCCGCCAGGTTCAGGCGCTCGTCGAAGGAGGAGAACCGCACGGGCGCCTCGTGCGGCAGGCCGAGCAACGACAGGTACGCCGCGAGGTGAACGCTGTCGGCGCCGCGCAGGCCATGGCGCTCCGCGAGGTCCCCGGCCTGCCGCCATACCGCATCCAGCGGCAGAGCCAGGAAACCACCCCAATCCCGCTCGAGGTCGCTCTTGGCCTGCGCCAGCTCGATCTCGCTCAATCGGCCCTCCCGCCGCAGGCGAGCCAGCGCGCTCCGCGCCTCCGGGTAGGCAAGCACCGAGGTGGCGACCAGGGATGCTCCGGCAATCATCTCCCTCACCCCGGAGCTGCCTTCCTCGTCGATGTAGAGCTTGACCAGGCTGCTGCTATCCAGGTAGACGATCAGCGCCGGTCCTCCAGGACGATCTCGGACGCCATCTTGCCGCCGCGGACCTTCGGAGGGCGGGCCGATCCCTTGGGCTTGCCACCGTTCCAGCTCGCCCCGCCACTGCGTACCAGCTCCCAGGCCCAACGCACCTCGGCTCCCTCCTCGATCGGAGCGAGCACCGCTACCGGCGCACCGCGGTCGGTGACCACGATCCTCTCGCCCTCTTGTGCGCGCCGCAGATATTCGCTGAGGTGATCCTTCAAGACCTTGATCCCGACCTGTCCCATCGCGCGCCTCCCTCGTGGCCACCATGCTACCATGGAAGTGGCCACACCGCGTGGAACGCCAAACAAAAAGGGCGGCCCCCCTCGGGGACCGCCCTCGCATTCTCACCACACTGAGCCGCGGCCGCTCTTGGTCCTAGTCGCTGTCTAGCACCTCCTGCGGCAGGCTGCGGATCTCTTCCTCGCCGAACTCGAAGAACAGCTCTTCCTCCGACTCCGGCTGGGTCTCCACGAAGTCTTCCGCCATGTGGAAGTCGTGGTAGTAGTCCATGCCAGTGCCGGCGGGGATCACCCGGCCGACGATGACGTTCTCCTTCAGGCCGCGCAGCACGTCCACCTTGCCGCTGATGGCGGCCTCGGTGAGCACGCGGGTGGTCTCCTGGAAGCTCGCCGCCGAGATGAAGCTGTCGGTCGAGAGGCTCGCCTTGGTGATGCCGAGCAGCAGCGGCCGGCCGATCGCCGGCGTGCCGCCGGCGGCGATCACCCGCTCGTTCTCCTCCTGGAACTTCCAGCGGTCGACCTGCTCGTCGATCAGGAACTCGGTGTCGCCGACCTCCTCGATCTTCACCGAGCGCATCATCTGGCGCACGATCACCTCGATGTGCTTGTCGTTGATCGCCACGCTCTGCGACCGGTAGACCTCCTGGATCTTGTCGGTCATGTAGCGCTGCAGCTCCTTCTCGCCGAGCACCTGCAGGATGTCGTGCGGGTTGATCGCGCCGTCGATCAACGGCTCGCCGGCCCGCACCCGCTCGCCCTCCTGCACGTTGATGTGGATCGAGCGCGGCACCAGGTACTCGCGCACCTCGTTGGAGTCGCTCTCGACCTGCACCTTGCGCATCCCCTTGTGGACCTCGCCCAGGTGCACCATGCCGTCGATCTCGGTGATGATCGCCGGCTCCTTCGGGCTGCGCGCCTCGAACAGCTCGACGACGCGCGGCAGGCCGCCGGTGATGTCCTTGGTCTTGGTGGTCTCGCGCGGGATCTTGACCAGCGTGTCGCCGGGATAGACCTCCTGGCCGTTCTGCACCACGAGATGCGAGCCCGAGGGCAGCAGGTACCGCTTCTCGCGCACCTGGCGGCCTTCCTTGCCCTTGATCAGGATCGCCGGCACCCGCTTCTCGTTGGCCGAGGCCTCGACGATGATCTTCTGCGACAGGCCGGTGACCTTGTCGGTCTCCTCGCGGACGTTCTCTCCCTCGACGATGTCCTGGAACTCCGCCTTGCCGCCGATCTCCGACAGGATGGCGTAGGTGAACGGGTCCCAGGTCACCAGCTCCGCCCCCGGCTGCACCTCGTTGCCCTCGTGCACCAGCAGCTGCGAGCCGTAGGTCAGCGCGTAGCGCTCGCGCTCGCGCCCCTTCTCGTCGACGATCAGCAGCTTGCCGCTGCGGTTGATCACGACGAGAGCGCCCTTCTTGCTCTCGACCGTCGAGACGTTCAGGAACTTGACCCGCCCCGGGTTCTTGGCGCTGTGCTTCGACTGCTCGGAGACGCGCGACGCCGTGCCGCCGTAGTGGAAGGTGCGCATGGTGAGCTGGGTGCCCGGCTCGCCGATCGACTGCGCGGCGATGACGCCCACCGCCTCGCCGATCTCGACCATGGCGCCGGTCGCCAGGTTGCGGCCGTAGCACGACGCGCAGACGCCGCGCCGCGCCTCGCAGGTGAGCACGGAACGGATCTTCACCCGCTCGATGCCAGCCGCCTGCACGGCGTTGCCCAGCTGCTCGGTGATCTCCTGGCCGACCGACACCACCAGCTCGCCGGTCATCGGGTCGTAGAGGTCCTCCTGCGCCACGCGGCCGACGATGCGGTCGCGCAGCGGCTCGAGGATCTCGCCGCCCTCCATGATCGCCGACACGTAGATGCCGTCGATCGTGCCGCAGTCGACCTCGTTGATGATCACGTCCTGCGCCACGTCCACCAGCCGCCGCGTCAGGTAGCCGGAATCGGCGGTCTTCAGAGCGGTGTCGGCCAGGCCCTTGCGCGCGCCGTGGGTGGAGATGAAGTACTGCAGCACCGACAGCCCCTCGCGGAAGTTGGCGGTGATCGGCTGCTCGATGACCTCGCCCGAGGGCTTCGACATCAGGCCGCGCATGCCGGCCAGCTGGCGCACCTGCTCGCGCGAGCCGCGGGCGCCCGAGTCGGCCATCAGGTTGATCGGGTTGAACTCGCCGCTGTCGCGCTCGACCTCGCGCATCTCGCGGAACATCTCCTCGGAGACCTTCTCGGTCACCCGGTGCCAGATGTCGATGATCTTGTTGTGCCGCTCGCCCGAGGTGATGACGCCCGCCGAGCGCTGGTTCTCGATCTCGTACACTTCCTTCCGCGCCTGGTCGAGGATCGCCGGCTTGCGGCTCGGCACCACCATGTCGTCGACGCCGAAGGAGATGCCGGCGCGCGTCGCATACGCGAAGGTGACCTCCTTGATCTCGTCGAGCATCTGCACCGTCGCATCGTTGCCCAGCTTGATGAAGCAGTAGCCCACCAGGTCCTGCAGGCCGCGCTTCTTGAGCAGCCCGTTGATGAACGGGATCTCGGCCGGCAGGTGCATGTTGAAGATCACCCGGCCGACCGTGGTGTCAATGATCTGGTTGTGCACCTCCTCGAGGTCGGCATGGACGATGTTCTGCTTGTCGAGCTGCGTCTCGAGGTTGATGTACGGCCCGCTGTAGCGCATCCGCACCGGCGTCAGCGTCTCCACCTCGCCGGCCTCGAGCGCCAGCAGCACGGTCTCCTGGTCGGCGAAGACCCGGCCCTCGCCCTTGGCGCCGGGCTTGGCCAGCGTCAGGTAGTAGCCGCCGAGCACCAGGTCCTGCGACGGCACCGCCAGCGGCCGGCCGTGCGCCGGCGACAGCACGTTGTTGCTGGCCAGCATCAGCACCCGGCTCTCGATCTGCGCCTTCGGCGACAGCGGCACGTGCACCGCCATCTGGTCGCCGTCGAAGTCGGCGTTGAAGGCGGCGCAGACCAGCGGGTGGATCTTGATCGCCTTGCCCTCGATCAGCGTCGGCTGGAACGCCTGGATGCCGAGCCGGTGCAGGGTGGGAGCGCGGTTGAGCAGCACCGGGTGGTCCTGGATGACCTCCTCGAGCGCGTCCCACACCTCGTCCACCTCCGCCTCGACCATCTCCTTGGCGGCCTTGATCGTCCCCACCAGCCCCTTCTCCTCGAGCCGGTTGTAGATGAACGGCTTGAACAGCTCGAGCGCCATTTTCTTCGGCAGGCCGCACTGGTGGAGCTTGAGCTCCGGCCCGACCACGATCACCGAGCGGCCGGAGTAGTCGACGCGCTTGCCGAGCAGGTTCTGGCGGAAGCGCCCCTGCTTGCCCTTCAACGTGTCGGACAGCGACTTGAGCGGCCGGTTGTTCGAGCCCTTCAGCACGCGGCCGCGGCGGCCGTTGTCGAAGAGCGCGTCCACCGCCTCCTGCAGCATCCGCTTCTCGTTGCGCACGATGACGTCGGGAGCGCGCAGCTCGAGCAGCTTCTTCAACCGGTTGTTGCGGTTGATCACCCGCCGGTAGAGGTCGTTCAGGTCGCTGGTCGCGAAGCGGCCGCCGTCGAGCGGCACGAGAGGCCGCAGCTCCGGCGGGATGACCGGGATGACGTCGAGGATCATCCAGTCCGGCCGGTGCCCGGACTTGCGGAAGGCGTCCACGACCTTCAGCCTTTTCGCGGCCTTCAGGCGCCGGATCTGGCTGGTCTCGGTGCGCATGATGATGCGCAGCTCCTCGGACATCTCGTCGACCTCGATGCGCGCCAGCAGCTCCTTGATCGCCTCGGCGCCCATCTTGGCGGTGAAGGCGTCCTCGCCGTACTGGTCGCGCAGCTCGCGGAAGCGCTCCTCGGAGACCAGCTCCTGCTCCTTGAGCTCGGTCTCGCCGGGATCGATCACCACGTAGCTCTCGAAGTACAGGATGCGCTCGAGGTCGCGCAGGCTGATGTCGAGCAGGTGGCCGATGCGCGACGGCAGGCCCTTGAAGAACCAGACGTGCGACACCGGGCAGGCGAGCTCGATGTGGCCCATGCGCTCGCGGCGCACGCGCGAGCGGGTCACCTCGACGCCGCACTTGTCGCAGATGACGCCGCGGTGCTTCATGCGCTTGTACTTGCCGCACAAGCACTCCCAGTCCGTGATCGGACCGAAGATCTTGGCGCAGAACAGCCCGTCGCGCTCCGGCTTGAACGTCCGGTAGTTGATCGTCTCGGGCTTGGTGACCTCACCGTAGCTCCAGGAACGGATCTTCTCCGGCGATGCGATCGAGATCTTGATCGCGTTGAAATCCTTGAGCGACCTTGGCTTGTCGAAGCTGCTGAATGGTTGCAACTGGCTATCCTCCCGATTTCTTGGTGGCGTAACCGGATTCAGGGCGGGGGGCCCTGCCCCCGCTCGCTACACCTTAAGGAGCTCGACGTCGAGACAGAGGCTCTGCAGCTCGCGGACCAGCACGTTGAAGGATTCCGGCAGGCCCGGCGCCTCGGGCACGTCGCCCTTGACGATCGCTTCGTAGACCTTGCTCCTCCCTTCCACGTCGTCGCTCTTGACCGTCAGCAGCTCCTGCAGGGTGTAGGCGGCGCCGTAGGCTTCCAGCGCCCAGACCTCCATCTCGCCGAAGCGCTGGCCGCCGAACTGCGCCTTGCCGCCCAGCGGCTGCTGGGTGATCAGCGAGTACGGTCCGATCGAGCGCGCGTGGATCTTGTCGTCGACCAGGTGCGACAGCTTGAGCATGTAGATGTAGCCGACGGTGACCTTCTGCTCGAAGGGGTCGCCGACCATGCCGTCGTAGAGCGTCGTCTTGCCGGACAGCGGCAGCTCGGCCTCGGCCAGCAGGTCCTTGATGTCCTTCTCGTGCGCGCCGTCGAACACCGGCGTCGCGAAGCGCAGGCCGAGCGCCTTGCCGGCCCACCCGAGGTGGGTCTCCAGGATCTGGCCGACGTTCATGCGGCTGGGCACGCCGAGCGGGTTGAGCACGATCTCGACCGGCGTGCCGTCGGGGAGGTACGGCATGTCCTCCTCGGGCAGGATGCGCGAGATCACGCCCTTGTTGCCGTGCCGCCCGGCCATCTTGTCGCCGACCTGCAGCTTGCGCTTCATGGCGACGTAGACCTTGACCAGCTTGATGACGCCGGGCGGCAGCTCGTCGCCCTTCTGCAGCAGGCCGATGCGCTCCTCGTTGACGCGGTGGAGCACCTCGATGTGCGAGTCGGTCTTGCGGTAGACGATCTCCACCGCGTCGAGCAGCCGCTTCTCGTCGACCGGCAGGCGCATGATCTCCTGCCGCGTCAGGCGCTCGAGGATCGCCTGGGTGATCGCCGCGCCGGACTTGAGCAGCTCCTGGCCGGCGCGGGTCTTGACCGCCGCGGTGACCTTCTTGCCGTTCAGCAGGTCGCCGACCTTCTTGTTGCGCTCCTCGGTCAGGATGCGGACCTCGTCCTTGATGTTCTTCTCGAGCCGCGCGATCTCCTCCTGCTCGATGTCCTTGGCGCGCTGGTCCTTCTCGACGCCCTTGCGCGAGAAGATCTTGACGTCGACGATCGTGCCCTCGATCCCCGGCGGCACCTTCAGGCTGGCGTCGCGGACGTCGCCGGCCTTCTCGCCGAAGATGGCGCGCAGCAGCTTCTCCTCGGGTGTGAGCTGCGTCTCGCCCTTCGGCGTCACCTTGCCGACCAGGATGTCGCCGGCCTTGACGGTGGCGCCGATGCGCACGATGCCGCTCTCGTCGAGGTCCTTGAGCGCGGTCTCCGAGACGTTCGGGATGTCGCGCGTGATCTCCTCGGGACCGAGCTTGGTGTCGCGCGCCTCGATCTCGAACTCCTCGATGTGGATCGAGGTGTAATAGTCCTCCCGCACCAGCTTCTGCGAGATCAGGATCGCGTCCTCGAAGTTGTAGCCGCGCCAGGGCATGAACGCCACCAGCACATTGCGGCCCAGGGCCAGCTCGCCCTCCTCGGTGCACGGGCCGTCGGCCAGCACGTCGTTCTTCTTCACCCGCTGCCCCTCGCTGACCACCGGCTTCTGGGTGATGCAGGTGTTCTGGTTGCTGCGCCGGAACTTGATCAGCTGGTAGATGTCGGCGCCGAAGTCCTTGGTCTCGCCGGTGTCCAGGTCCTCGCCCTCGACGCGCACGATGATGCGCTCGGCGTCCACCGAGTCGACGATGCCGCCGCGCTTGCACAGCACCACGGCGCCCGAGTCCTGGGCGACGATCGCCTCGAGCCCGGTGCCGACGATCGGCGCCTCGCTGCGCAGCAGGGGCACCGCCTGGCGCTGCATGTTCGAGCCCATGAGAGCGCGGTTGGCGTCGTCGTTCTCGAGGAAGGGGATGAGCGCCGCCGCCACCGACACCAGCTGCTTCGGGCTGATGTCCATGAAGTCGATGCGGTCGCGCTCGACGGTGGCGAAGTCGCCGCCGGCGCGGGCGCTGACGCGCTCGCTGACCAGGTTGCCCTTCTCGTCGACGCGCGAGTTGGCCTGGGCGACGATGTACTTCTCCTCTTCCCAGGCCGACAGGTAGAAGGCCTGGGGCTCGGCCTCGATCTGCCGCTTCTTCGCCTTCTTCAGCCTGGCGTTCTCCTTGGCGAGCTCGTCGCCGGTCACCACCTGGCCGAGGCGGAAGGGCCCGTCGCCGACCTTCAGCACGCGGAAGTGGTCGAGCACGCGGCCGTTCTCCACCTTCTTGTACGGGCTCTCGATGAAGCCGTAGTCGTTGATCCGCGCATAGGTGGCGAGCGACGAGATGAGGCCGATGTTCGGGCCTTCCGGCGTCTCGATCGGGCAGATGCGGCCGTAGTGCGTGGCGTGGACGTCGCGCACCTCGAAGCCGGCGCGCTCGCGCGACAGGCCGCCCGGCCCGAGGGCCGACAGCCGGCGCTTGTGCGTCACCTCGGACAGCGGGTTCGTCTGGTCCATGAACTGCGACAGCTGCGACGAGCCGAAGAACTCCTTGATCGCCGCGATCACCGGCTTGGAGTTGATCAGGTCGTGCGGCATCGCCGAATCGATGTCCTGGTGGACCGACATCTTTTCCTTGATCGCCCGCTCCATGCGCACCAGGCCGATGCGGAACTGGTTCTCGAGCAGCTCGCCGACCGCGCGCACGCGGCGGTTGCCGAGGTTGTCGATGTCGTCGACGCGCCCGACGTCCTTCTGCAGCCGCAGCAGGTACTCGATGACGCGGAAGAAGTCGTCCGCCGACAGCGTCTTCTGGTCCACCGGCACGTCGGTGTCGAGCTTGATGTTGAACTTGAACCGCCCGACGCGCGAGAAGTCATAGCGCTTGGCGTCGAAGAACATGCCGTAGAAGAGCGACCGCGCGCTCTCGAGCGTCGGCGGGTCGCCGGGGCGCATGCGGCGGTAGATCTCGATCAGCGCTTCCTTCGAGTTGGTGGTGGTGTCCTTGGCCAGCGTGTTCGACAGCGTCGAGCCGGTCAGCTCCCAGTCCGGGAAGAACACCTCGACCGGCGTCGCGTTGCGGCCCTCCAGCCGCTCCTCGAGGTCCTCGGGCACCAGCTCGTTGGCCTCGAAGAGCACCTCGCCGGTGTCGAGGTCGACGGTGTCGGCGATGAAGAAGGCGCGCTCGAGGTCCTCGCGCTCGACCTGGAAGGCCAGGGTCTGGCCGGAGTCGAGCTTGCCGATGTGCTCCTTGGCGAGGGTGATGCCGGCGAAGATCGGGTACTGCTCGCGGCGGCCGCGGCTCTGGCGGTCCTTCTGGCGCTCCGGCTCGAGCACCTTCGGCGTCACGTGGAGAGTGAACTTGCCGGCGCCCTCCGGCGTCAGCCGCACGGGCGTGTAGAACTGGCGCAGGATCGCCTCGTCGGTCTCGAGGCCCAGGGCGCGCAGGAAGACCGTGCCGTGGAACTTCCGCTTGCGGTCGATGCGCACCGACAGCACGTCCTTCTGGTCGTACTCGAACTCCACCCACGAGCCGCGGTAGGGGATGATCTTGGCCAGGAACGCGCGCGTTCCCTCGCGGGTGAAGAAGACGCCGGGGCTGCGGTGCAGCTGCGAGACGATGACCCGCTCGGTGCCGTTGATGATGAACGTGCCGTTGTCGCTCATCAGCGGGATGTCGCCGAAGTAGACCTCCTCCTCCTTGGCGTCGCGCATCATCCGCGCCCCGGTGTCGGGGTCGCGGTCGTAGACGAACAGCCGGAAGGTGACCTTGAGCGGCACGGCGAAGGTCATGCCGCGCTCCTGGCAGTCGGAGATCGAGTACTTGAGCTGCAGGTCGACCGGGTTGCCGCAGATGTCGCACTTGGTCACCCGGTTCTTGTTGACGAAGCCGCACTCGGTGCAGGTGACCGTCTCCTCGTGGGGATGGTCGGTCATGATCTTGGCGCCGCAGTTGGTGCAGGTCATGCGGAGGTACTCGAGCCCCTTCAGCTCGCCGCACTTGCACTGCCAATCGCCGATCGAGTACTTCACGAAGTCGAGAGAGCAGGTCTCCCGGAAGTCGGAGAACGGGAAGATGCTGGTGAACACCGACTGCAGGCCGTGGTTCGCCCGCTCCTCGGGGAGCAGGTTCATCTGCAGGAAGCGTTCGTAGGACCGCCGCTGGACATCGATCAGGTTGGGAATGGGCAAGGAGGTCTGGATCCGGGAGAAGTCCTTCCGGCCGGAGCTCTTGGTATTGATGGGGGAATGAGCCATATGGGGTCCTTGTCTCTCCTCGAGATGCCTGGTTCCTGTATGCTGAACGACCTCCGGGGCGATCTCCGCGGCGGTACCTCCGGAGCACGGGTCCCGGCCTAGGGCGGACCGGGACCAGGGCTGCGGAAGCGGGAGACGACACCGGACCCCCACCCGCCTCGCGGCAGGTCTGGGGGTACGGTGTGCACTCTGCGTAACATGTCTTGCGCCCGGTTTATGCCCGGGTCGGTGCCCGACCTGACACCCGACCCGATATGCAACATTGCAGCAAAAGCTGACTGATTGGCCGGCGCCGGGGCCGCAACGATCGCCGGGAGCGCCGGGAGCGCCGGATTCACCGGAGCCGCCGCGGCCGCCGCAATCGCCGCGGTCTCCGCGGTCGCCAGAGCCAGGGCGCGCGCAGGGATCCGACGCCGCGCCGCGCAGACCGCGCCCGGCACGGGTGTCCGCTCTCGAATCCTGGGGTCGCGCCGCTCCACCTTACCTGATTTCGACCGTCGCTCCAGCCTCTTCGAACTTCTTCTTGATCGCCTCGGCCTCGTCCTTCGACACCGCTTCCTTGACCGTCGCGGGCGCCGATTCGACCAGGTCCTTGGCCTCCTTCAAGCCGAGGCTGGTCACCTCGCGCACCGCCTTGATGACGTTGATCTTCTTCTCGCCGGCGGCCTTCAGCACGACGTCGAACTCGGTCTTCTCCTCGACCGGAGCGGCGGCGGCGGCCCCACCGCCGGCGGCGGCCGCGGGCGCCGCGGCGGCCGCGGCGGACACCCCGTAGTGCTCCTCGAGCGCCTTGACCAGGCCGTTCAGCTCGAGCACCGTCAGGGAGTCGATCTGCTGGATGAACTCTTGCGTGGCGATTGCCATTCTCTCTCCTTCCGCTTTCCGCTCGGACCGCTTCGAGTCCAGAGCCGCTTTCGTTTCAATATCTTGCAGGGCGCGCCGGCGCCCGGGGACGAGCCCCGGCTCCCCTCCCCCCCTTATCCGACTAGGCCGGCGATCCCCCCGTCTCTTCCTTCTGCTTGCGCACCTGGTCGAGCACCACGACCAGGCTCTGCGGCAAGGCGCCGAGCACCCGTACGAAGCGGGCGATCGGCGATTGCATCAGGTACACCAGCTTGGCGATCAGCTGCTCCCGGCTGGGCAGCTGGGCGATCTCCTTGATCTGCCCGGCGGCCACCGCGCGCCGCTCGACCATCCCGGCCTTGAGCTCGATCGCCGGCACGTCCTTGGCGTAATCGGTCAGCGCCTTGGCCAGGGCGACCGGATCCCCGGTGCTATAGACCACCGCCGTGGGTCCCGCGAAATGCTCCTCGAGCGCCGCCAGGGCCGTCGAGTCGATGGCGCGCAGGGCCAGGTTGTTCTTGACCACCAGGTACTCGCCGCCGGTCGCCCGCACGCGGTTGCGCAGCTCGGTCGCCTGCGGCACCGTGATCCCCTTGAACCCGAGCAGGAAGGCATGCGGCGCCGTCGCCAGCCCCTCCTGGTACTCGGCGATCAGCTTCTCCTTGTCGGTTCGCGTCAACGGCATCGGTCGGCTCTCCTGAATCGCCTGCTTCTAATCATTGCGGCCTTCTCCGGGGGAAGGGGACGCCCCACCCCCTCGCCGCCGGGTGTCTCGTCCTACGCCTCGTGGGCGCTGACCGCCGCCTCGTCCACCTTGATGCCGGGGCCCATCGTCGACGACAGGCTCATGGTGCGCACGTACTTGCCCTTGGCGGCGCTGGGCTTGGCCTTCAGCACCGCGCCGATCAACGCGTCGGCGTTCTCCTTCAGCTGGTCGACGCCGAACGAGAGCTTGCCCACCGGCACGTGCAGGATGCCGGTCTTGTCGACCCGGAACTCGACCTTGCCGGCCTTGATCTCCTGCACCGCCCGGGCGACGTCCACCGCCACCGTGCCCGCCTTCGGGTTCGGCATCAGGCCGCGCGGCCCGAGCACCTTGCCGAGGCGGCCGACGACGCGCATCATGTCCGGCGACGCCACCACCGCCTCGAAGTCCATCCAGCCGCCCTCGATCTTCTTCGCCATGTCCTCGCCGCCGACGAAGTCGGCGCCGGCCTCTTCCGCCTCGCGGATCTTCTCGCCGCTGGCGAAGACCAGGACGCGCACCTTCTTGCCGAGCCCGTTCGGCAGCACCACGGTGCCGCGCACCATCTGGTCGGCGTGCTTGGGATCGACCCCCAGCCGCATCACCACCTCGAGCGTCTCGTCGAACTTGACGTAGGCGGCGCCCTTCGCGAGCTCGATCGCGTCCCGCAGCGGGTAGGGGCGCTGCTCGACCTTGGCCGCCGCCTCCCTGAACTTCTTGCCATGCTTTGCCACGTCGTATGTCCTCCGATGTCCGCCGATGTCCGCCGATGTCCGCCGATGTCCGCCGATGGCCGCCCGATGATCGCCGATGCGTCGAGGGCCGGCTCGGCCTTCTAAGCCTGGACCTCGAGCCCCATCGAGCGCGCCGTGCCCTCGATGATGCGCACCGCCGCCTCGAAGCTCGCGGCGTTGAGGTCGGGGAGCTTGGTCTTGGCGATCTCCTCGACCTGCGCCCGGGTCACCCGGCCCACCTTCTTCTTGTTCGGCTCGCCCGAGCCCTTCTCCACCCCGGCCGCCTTGCGCAGCAGCACCGCCGCCGGCGGCGTCTTGGTGATGAAGGTGTAGCTGCGGTCGGCGAAGACGGTGATGACCACCGGGATGATCATGCCCGACTGCGAGTTGGTGCGAGCGTTGAAGTTCTTGCAGAAGTCCATGATGTTGACGCCCGCCTGGCCCAGCGCCGGACCGACCGGCGGCGCCGGCGTGGCGGCGCCCGCCGGGATCTGCAGCTTGATCTGCCCTACGACTTTCTTGGCCATCTCGTCCTCTTGTCAGGCTCTTCGCTCGGCGGCAGCTAGATTTTCTGGACTTGCGAGAAGTCGAGCTCGACCGGCGTCTGCCGGCCGAAGATCGTGACCATCACCTTGAGGGTGTTGCGGTCGAGGTTGACGTCGTCGACCACCCCGGTGAAGTTGTTGAAGGGACCGTCGGTGATGCGCACCGGCTCCGCCTTCTCGAAGACGTACTTCGGCTTCGGCTTCTCCTTCGCGGTCACCACCTGCTCGAGGATCTTGTCGACCTCGTCCTGGGAGAGCGGCGTCGGCTTGCGGCCGGTCCCCACGAAGCCCGTCACCTTCGGCGTGTTCTTGACCACGTGCCAGGCGGCGTCGGACATCTCCATCTCGACCAGGATGTAGCCGGGGAAGAACTTGCGCTGCGTCTCGCGCTTCTTGCCGCCCTTGTACTCGACCACCGTCTCGGTCGGGATGCGGATCTCGCCGAAGGCGTCCCCCATGTCCAGAGCCTCGGCGCGCTGCCGCAGGGTCTCCTTGACCCGCTCCTCGAACCCGGAGTAGGTGTGCACGATGTACCACTTGCGGGCGGCCCGCTCCGCGGCCTCGCCGGCGCCAGGCGCGACGGGCGCCGCTCCCGGGCGCGCCGAGGCCGTCAAATTCTCCGAGTGCGCGGCCTGCACTGCGACCTCGACCTCGTCGCGCGGGTCACTCATCGTTCGAACGCCTTGACGATCGCGATGTAGCCGCGCTGGATGACGATGTCCGAGATCCAGAGGAAAACAGCGAAGACGGTGCTGGTGATCAGCACCACGACGGTCGTCGCCACCACCTCGTCACGCGACGGGAAGGACACCTTCCGCATCTCGAGACGCGTCTCGGCCAGGAAGTCCTTGGTTTTCTTGATCCACCCATTCATGTCGGCTGCTTGTCCTCGTCTCGAGAGTGGAGAGATTGGCAGGCCAGGAGGGATTCGAACCCCCAACCCTCGGTTTTGGAGACCGATGCTCTACCAGTTCGAGCTACTGGCCTGTTCTGTTGACTGCGTCTCCTGCTGCGATATTCCTGCCTCTGCTCCTCGAACCTGGTAGTTGGACGCCCCACCCTCGGCCGGTTACGTTCTCCTCACTTCACGATGTCAGTAACGGTTCCCGCGCCGACCGTGCGGCCACCCTCGCGGATGGCGAAGCGCACGCCCTTCTCCATGGCGATCGGCGCGATCAGCTCGACCTCGAGGTTGACGTTGTCGCCCGGCATCACCATCTCCGTGCCCGCCGGCAGGTTCGCCACCCCGGTGACGTCCGTCGTCCGGAAGTAGAACTGCGGCCGGTAGCCGTTGAAGAACGGCGTGTGGCGGCCGCCCTCCTCCTTGGTCAGCACGTACACCTCGCCCTTGAACCGCGTGTGCGGCGTGATCGACCCCGGCTTGGCCAGCACCTGGCCCCGCTCCACGTCGTCCTTCTTCGTGCCGCGCAGCAGCACCCCGATGTTGTCGCCGGCCTGCCCCTGGTCGAGCAGCTTCTTGAACATCTCGACCCCGGTGACGATCGTCTTGGTCGTGTCGCGGATGCCGATGATCTCCACCTCGTCGCCGACCTTGACGACGCCGCGCTCCACCCGGCCGGTCACCACCGTGCCGCGGCCCGAGATCGAGAAGATGTCCTCGATCGGCATCAGGAAGTCCTTGTCGATCGCCCGCTCCGGCACCGGGATGTAGCTGTCCACGGACTCGATCAGCTCGATCACCTTCTTGCCCCACTCGCTCTCCGGATCGCCGCTGTCGAGCGCCTTCAGCGCCGAGCCGCGGATGATCGGGATGTCGTCGCCCGGGAAGTCGTAGGACGACAGCAGCTCGCGCAGCTCGAGCTCGACGAGGTCCAGCAGCTCCGGGTCGTCGACCATGTCGACCTTGTTCATGAACACCACCATGAACGGCACCCCCACCTGGCGCGCCAGCAGGATGTGCTCGCGCGTCTGCGGCATGGGGCCGTCCGCCGCCGACACCACCAGGATCGCGCCGTCCATCTGCGCGGCTCCGGTGATCATGTTCTTCACGTAGTCCGCGTGCCCGGGACAGTCGACGTGCGCATAGTGGCGCGCGGCGCTCTCGTACTCGACGTGCGCCGTGGCGATGGTGATGCCGCGCTCGCGCTCTTCCGGCGCCTTGTCGATCTGGTCGAACGCCACGAACTGCGCCCATCCCTTCGTCGCCAGCACCTTGGTGATCGCCGCCGTCAGCGTCGTCTTGCCGTGATCGACGTGGCCGATCGTCCCGACGTTGACGTGCGGCTTCTTACGCTGGAACTTCTCCTTGCCCATGGCGCTTCGTGTCTCCTGAACGCAAGTTGGTCCTACGGACGGTGGAGCCCACGACCGGATTTGAACCGGTGACCCCCTCCTTACCAAGGAGGTGCTCTACCCCTGAGCCACGTGGGCTTGAGACACCCGTAGACGCGCCGAGGGCCTCAGGCCCAAAGCCGCGTCCAACGGTCAAACCTGACAATCTTACAGCGCCCCCCGATCCCTGTAAAGTCCCTCTCCGGGTCGGCTCAGAGGAAGGGAAACGCATTGTGCCAGAGCCGGGACCGCTTGTCCAGGGTCCTGGTGGTCGTTGGGCCGGGCCGGAGCGGCGGATCTCCCCTCTGCGCCCGTATGGGCGAGGGGTCCAAGCCAGTGTGGCGGCGGCGGAGAAGTGCGACCCCTCGCCCA